>TARA_R110000765_G_scaffold206866_3_pt1 | contig 60008 bp, 41 predicted proteins | sample TARA_R110000765 | Tara Oceans TARA_R110000765 (sample SAMEA4398168) | marine metagenome | biome: Polar Biome; feature: [MES] marine water layer (ENVO:01000295) within the mesopelagic zone...; material: water (ENVO:00002006), including particulate matter (ENVO:01000060) such... | reverse complement strand
GAGTTCGGTGGGTCGGTGACCGAGTCGATCAGAAAGCCCGACCCGCCCCGCGATCGCGATCGATCGTTCCGCGGCTTCACCCGCATCAATCCCCTGATAGAACAGGGGGAGCTCGATGTTCTCTTGCACCGTGAGTTGTGGGATCAGGTTGAAGTTCTGGAACACGAACCCGAGGTGCTGGAGCCGAAGGTCTGAGAGTTCATCGTCGCTCGTTTGCGAGATGTCCTGCCCTTCGAGCGAGTAGCAGCCCTTGGTGGGACGGTCGAGGCAACCGAGCAGGTTGAGCATGGTGCTCTTTCCAGAACCGCTTGAACCAGAGATTGCCCAGAAACTTCCGCGCTCGATGGTGAGGTCCACTCCCGCGAGCGCGTGGACATCCTGATCGCCCATCCGATAGGTCTTCCAGACCCCTTCGAGTTCGATGACCCGATTCGAGTGTGAGTTCATGGACCCGGGTTGGTGCGGTTGATTTCTGTTCAAGGCGCTTTCCTTGCGCCGCGTTTGGGCCTCTCGGATGGTGAAGCGGAGGGCGGTTTTTGCTCAGCAACCGGTTCGGTGGTCTGTGCGACTTTCTCTTCTATCGATGCAGCGGGTTTGGACTTCGATTGCTCGGTGCTCAAAGGCGGGGTGAGCAGGACGCGGTCGCCATCATCGAGCCCGCTGATGATGTGGACAACCGTGTTGTTGTCTAGGCCAGTCTCCACAACCTTCGGCGTGACCTGGTTCCCGCTAGAGACATAGACGACCGTTTCATGGTTGTGTCCGACGACCGCTTGGATCGGGACCGACATCGCGTTGTCGTAGACTTCGATGTTGATGCTTGCTTTGCAGCTCATCCCTGTGCGGAGCGCGGGGTGGATGCCGTCGATCATAATCTGGGTGTCATAGACCTTGAGGTCCGGGTTCATAAACACCGAGGTCGCATCGGGGAGCGGCGCGATCTTGGTCACGCGGCCGGTAAAGTTTTGGCCTGGGAGGGCGTCGATGGTGATCTGCGCGATCTGATTGAGCTGGACTTTCCCCAGTGCGGTCTCGTGGATCTGGATCGAGACCATCATCGAGTCAGCGGTGGGGAGGTGGATCAGTTCTTGGCGTTCGTAGACCTCCTGCCCTTCATCAAGGGGCTCGGTGTCGCCGCGCCAACTGAACTGAGAACTGGTTGCGTACACCACCATGCCGTTGGCGGGCGCGAACATCTTGGTCTTGGATATTTGGTCTTCAATCTTTTCAAGCCGAAGCGTTTGTCGAGTGCGTTCGGCGCCGTTGGCACGCAGGCGTGCTTCGGCTTGAACAAGGTTGCTCGAGGATTCGCGTTTCACGCGCTCAAGGGCGAGCTCTTTTTGGGTGATCTCCGATTCAAGCTCGGTGAGCTTGCGGATATGGGTGAACTCTTTGAGGAGTTTGAGGTCCTCGCGTGCGAGCGCGAGTTGAAGCTCGGCTCGTTTCTTGGAGAGCTCATCTGCACGGAACTCGGTCTCGGAGAGGTATTTCTCGTTGTAGAGTTTTTGGGACCAGACAAACTCATCGGTCGCGCGGCGGAAGTCTTCATCCGCGAGGGTCACATCCGCGTCCGCTTTCATGAGCAGCTTTGGCCATTCGCCGTCGAGGTATTTGACTTTGTCTTCAATCGCGAACTGGTTCTCAAGCTCAGCACTCGCGATGTTGCTCTGGTTTTGGATTCGCGTCACCTCAAGATTTTCTTGCGACGACACATAGTTTGCTTCCGTGTTCTCTACTTGAATCTGCTGGTCCACGAGCCGATCTTGCAGCGAGCTTGAGTCAAGCTCAATCAACAAATCGCCCTTCTTGACCACCGCGCCCTCGTCGATCACATAGATAATCGAGGTGCGGCCCTCGACCTGACTCTTCACGATGTGCTGATCTCGGGATTTGATGGTCCCGGTTTCTGTAAGGTTGATGGTCAACGGCCCACGCTCGACGGTGTACAACAACGCTTCGTTTGGGCGATTGGAACCATCGGACCCACCCATCATCACGGCGGCTGCGATACCGCCGATCACCACGACGGCGATGACCAAAATGGTCGCGTTCTTAAGAGTTCGGCTCATGGTGATTCCTCAGTTCTGTGAAACTTGATCGTCCGGGAGTTGGTCATTTGGTAGAATCTGGACGCTGCTTTGGGTGGGCATCCGCTCGGGGCTCGATGCTCCCGCCCCAGTCGTGTTGGTGATGTTGGTGGCGACATTGAAGTTGCCGGCCATCGCGTCTTCGAGTTGCTCGCGGAGTTCATTGATGTTGTACGCATCGGGATCGAACTCAACCCAGAGCCCATTGTTCTTGACTTCAAGCACACCAAGATCTCGCTGGAGACGGAGCTCGCCGATCCGATAGTTGACGACCGCGCTGGTGAGCGCGTCTTGCGCCGAGTTGAGCGAGTTCTGTGCTTCGAGCAGGTCACGGATCTCGGCGCGTCCCGCTTGGAGAAACAGGTTGGTCGAATCCACACGCCGTTGTGCAACGCGTACCGCTTCAGCTTGAATCCGGATCGTCTCGCGTGCTTCAAGCAGCGACCTGAGCACATTGCGCACATCAAACTTGACATTGTCCTCGACTTCTTGGAGTTGACGAACCGTCCGCTCGTACGCGATGAGCGTGTTGCGGTAGCTGTTGCGTTCTGCTGTGCGCTCAAATGGGAGATCGATCCCGAGCAAGAGCGAGTAGAACCCACGATCGGTCCGGATCTGTGCATCGTCTGATCCCGCTGTCCCCAGCGATCGGCTCTCCCCGAGCGAAGCGGATCCGAGCAGCGTCACATCGGCGCGGAGGTTGTCCGCCGCGATCGCGACCCCGCGCTGAGCATCAGCGATCGCGCCGACCGCGACCCGCAGATCAAGACGATTCATCAGCGCAATCAAGATCGCATCGGATTCCAAAAGTTCCATCGGTCCCGCATCTTCCATCGAAGGCGGAATCAACTCCGCACTCGCATCGGCGGCAAGGACCTCGGTCTCTTCGCTTGAGCTCTGAGGATTCAGATACGGTGCGTACCGCTCGGAACCCAGCAAGCGGACGAACTCGTTGGGATCAAGCTGGATCCGCGCATCGGTCGGGAGTCCCATTGAAATTTTGAACTGATCAAGGCGTTGTTCCGCGGTTTGGATCGCGCTGATCCACGAGTTCCTTGCGCGAAGCTCGTCTTGCACCGATTGATCAACCTGAATCTCTGGGAGTCGTCCCGCATCAGCGAGCCGGCGTGCGCGGCGGGTCGAGGACGCGACGCGTTCGTAGTTGTCCGCCGCGTTCTGAACCCGGTCGAGTTGCTGGAGTACCGAGAGGTAGTCGCTCGCGATCTGGACCGCGAAGCTTCGTTTGAACCGCTCGAAGGTGTAGATCGCGTAGACCACATCCCGCTCCGCTTGCGTCAACGGCTCGGTCACGACAAACCGGCTCGATCCACGCAGCAGCGGGATCGACAAGCTGGATTCCAGCCGGAGCCCGGTCGAGCCCTCGTTGGTGCCGTTGAGAAGCTTGGCGAGATCCACCGCGAGCAGTCCGGTGAACTGTGCACCGTTTTTGAAGCGCCTTGAGACACTGACGGAATCCTGATGGAGGATACCGTTGGTCTCGGAGGTGGCGCCGATGTTGGAACTCAGGATGGTGTCCGCCATCCCTTGCCAGGTGTTGCGGAAGTTGTTCGCTTCCAGATCGAGCGCAAGGGCGGACTGGAACACGGCTTCTTTCTGAGACTGGTAGGATCGGCTGTTCCGCGCGGCAATCTGTAGTGCGTCTTCGATTGTAAATATTGTGTTTTCAAATGCTTGGGGCGAATCGGTGTCCGGTTGCCCGCGATCATTATTATACGCATCATCGGGCCATTGCTCAATCCGCTGGTCATCAGCAGAACTCGCGCTCGCAGGGACCCGCATCGGGAGGTTCTGGTCAAGCAGCAATCGTCTGCGGAGCGAGTCGCTCGCGGGTTCGATCGTGAACCCATCGCTGTCGTATCCCATTGCGGATTTCCAAGATTCATCGAGAATTCGGCTCGCCGCGTCGTCCGCCTCGGCACGGTAGGACTCCGGAGATCGGCACCCAGCGAGCGTAAAGGCAACCACAGACCCCGCGGTCACCGCTTTCCACACACTGAACTGCTTGCCAACCATGCCGTTCCACCTTGCTACAGAGACCATGATGGACCCGTTCAAGATCATACTATCCAAGTCCAACGGCGTTGCAGCTTTGATATTGCCCATATCGATTCTCATCCACCACATCTGGGACGCAGACTTATGAATCACGCGTCTGTGGTTGAATCGGTCCGGCAATTCTTGCAGTTTCGAGGACCGGGCGGTCAGTCGGTCATCCGGATGATGTCGTCGATCATCTCGAAAGGATCGCCGATGATGGTGGGGTCAATTTCGAGTCGTTTCTCGTTGAGCACTTGCTTGGCGCGGAGAAAGGCTTCGTGTGCTTCAGTGATTTGGTCATCATCAAGTGCTTGCAGCCCCGCAATGACATCGAGAGCTGCGGGGGAACCCAGAAGCGGGAGAAATCGCTTAAATCTATTGGGCTCTGTCCAAACCGTCCATCCCTGCTCGACCATCCCGCCCCCGCGTCGCAAGAGTTCGGACGCGGAGGTGTAGTCGCTGTTCAAAAAATGACCGAGCGCCAAAGCGCGAAGGTTCTTGTACCGCCAAGGGTTGTTGTGGTATTCCGGTCCATGATCCAGTTCATACAGCATCAGTTCAGTCGCGGGCAAAAGCAATCGCTCATCAGTCAGGATCTCCAGCGGCTCCTGCACCTGATTGGATGCGGTGTTCATCACCCCAATGAGGACCCTGCCCATGTTCTCGTGTTCTTCTGATTGCGCGATGATGAATCTCATCAACGCATACAGGTGATCCATACTTCCTTGCCACTTCGGAGTCAGCGCGTATGCAAAGTCGGTGTAGGTTGTGTAGTCATCGATCCTCGCATTGATTGCTTGCTCAAACCAAAAACCGATGTCCCGGTCCTTGTGGATCTGCTGACCCATGGTGACGGTGATCAGCTCGTTCGCAGCGCCCGGCCACATCGGACGCAATGTCCACGCCTTGGTCAGGTACTGATGCGCCTTGAGCAAGTGTTTCCGAAATCCACTCCATTGTTCGTCTGTGACATCAGCAGCATATTCCCCACCACGCGATTCCCACGCCAAAGAGCGTTCTAAGCATCCAGAACTGAACTGCCCAATCCAAGGATCAGCATTCGGATCAGCACGAAGGAGTTCGTTGAGTTTCAGTTTGTCTTCCTGCGGGAGCGTGGTGTAGCTTGACCCATGATTCGCGATCCGTATCGCTACAAACTCATGAAAGCGTGGGGCGATCGTTTCAAGGGACGCCGCTTGAACCAGCAGCTCAATTCCATGCTCTCGAGCAAGGGTAATCGTCGTCTGTTCTTCTGGCTGCTCCGAGCATGCGAGAAATAAAGCAGCTTGTAGCCAAGCCGCCGCGGAGAGATATGGAGGGTATCTATTCTCGTCCATCTGGTACGAAATTTCCAGAAGCCGTTCAGCGTGCCAGTGGTAGTCTCGATCCGGCCCATTATCGCTCGGCTGCGAGTAGTGGTACATATATTGAACAAACAACGGGGGCGTATCGTCCAGCTCCAAGAGCTCAGGATACATCGTCCGGAAGGACTCCCTCCGATTTGCGAACCGATCGCCATAGTAAGATCCCGCGCGGACAACCGAGTCGATCAACTCAAAGTACCGTTGTGAACGCTTCGGATCATCCGATGAGAACTCGTCATATTCATTCTGCACAACCGACCAGAGGTAGTCGTATCCAGATTTTTTGAATGATTCTGAGTCCGGATGATTCGATCCATCTTGTCCATGTGCGGCATTGCACACAAGCAAAGAACAAAATCCCAAGGTTGCGATCCAACACCACAAGCGGTCCATACATTCTCCTCAAAGGAGCAGTATAGTGGATCGAGTTGTCCTTGCTCAGAACTCGCTTGAATGGAGCCGGGGGGAATCGAACCCCCAAATATCGAGCGTTACGGGTACTGGAGCGCGGGAGCGCGTCGCTGGAAGCGTCGCTGGCTTGCGTCACCCATTGTCTTTGCTTGTCGAGCGATGGCCCCATCTGTCAACAAAGCATCGTGAAGCGATACTGCTGATTGCAGATATCGAAGCCGCGTCCGCTGGCATGGATGCAACCGAACCAACAACGAGACTCAGCTGCACCGTTGACGAGCGGAGCAATGCCCGGCAGGGCGTACAATGCGAGCTTGGCAGCGGTGCTGATGAGTCGGTCGTCGATAGCACCGGGACCGCTCGTCGTCCGGCAGGACGCGGCGAAGCCGCCGCTGACGGCGACAGCGGGGAGGTGCGACTATGACCTCCCCTCAGCCGAACACGGTTATCCATCCCCGTATTGTAACACCGGGGATAGAAACCCAAAACCCACTTGATCAAGTTCCAGAGCGGGGTATGTCATGCAGGCCGGATTGGATCCGATTAGTCGGTCCTGAGTACTCGGCATCCGCAGTAGTGCAAATCCTAGAAGAAGCATTCGGCGAGAGTACTGGCTCGAATAACGGTGCCATGTACTTCCGTGAAGGCATGCAGTGGCATCCGGGCGTTTTGTACAGCAGCGGACATAACTCAGCGATAGTCATGGTCGATCTCCAAGGGAGTCGCCTCGCCACCATGACGGTTCCTGACATGATGGAACTGACACACAAAATTATGATGCATGGGTTCCGCTGCACACGAATCGATCTTGCGGTTGACCATGTCGGTATGGGTCTCATGCTGCACCAGCACGCACTCGCCTCATGCAAGGCTGGTGAGTTGTGCAAGATCCGCACATACGCAGACGACTCTGAGTTCAAATCTGACGGCACACCACAGCGATACCTGCTCAAACTCGGCAAGCGTGATTCATCTGTTTGTGCTAGGTTCTATGACAAAGGTTTGGAAACCAAGACACTGCCGCCAGGTCAATGGGAACGGCTTGAAGTCGAGTACAAGGATGACCGGGCTGCTGAGGTCTGTCTGACACTTGTGGATGCCGGAGAACGGTTGCCCGAAGCTCTCTGGCGATATGTGATCGGTGCGATAGATTTCAGAATGGTCAACGGCAGGACCGAGTTGAACCGAAGACCGCGAGCCGATTGGTGGGATCAATATGTTGGGCAGGCTCATCCGCTAGAGACCAAGCCCATCAAGAAAGATTCAGGGCTTTGGACATGGTATCAATGGTTCGAGAAGTCCGTAGGCCCGCGATTACTTCAACTCGCCGAGTTGCTCGGAATGTCGCCGAACCAGTTTTTTGAACAACTGATTCAGGAAGTTCAGCCCGCAACAAGCACAACACCAGCAACAGTCGAGGCGACTGAGATGAGAATTTCGCATCATGCTCGACGATTTAGAGTTTGAATGAATTGAGCGTCAATATTTTCTATAGAGTGATGTTCTGCCGGCAAATCCTCAAGCACCCGCAATCGTGAATGCTTCATAAGGTCGGTGATACGGTTCGGAGTGAGACTACGAGAATGCGTGCAGCTGTTGAGGTTGACACTACTCACAATGAGTGATCCCTCGAAGCCTTCGCCTACCACGCTAAAGTGTTATGGCGAATATAAGCAGCCTTGTCCTTGGCCATTATCACTGTTCTAGTATTCCGTGTGTTCTGTGTATGGATTTGATGAGATTCAGATGGACGCTATCGAAAGAATAAAGCACGACGAGGGCGTATTCTCTGGATGCTCGTTGAGCTCCTAATTGTCGCTCTTAATGCGCCGTGTATCTGGTTTATGAGTTGAAATCGCGGGCTGATTTGCTTGGTGTCGAAATTGTGCTAGCTAGAGAGATCGACTAGGCCTGCGGATGCATTATTTGATGCATTTTTTTATACCAAGGTGAATTCAATTGCTCAGTACGATCGGCTAAATAACTTGCCATTTCAGCTGCTAGTGTACGTTGGACAAAAATATGCTTTATCCTTCTGCTGAAAATTATTGCCGCATGGTTTTTTCCTCTGATTTTTTTGGCTTGAGGAAATTTCATTTTCGCCTGCCACTTGGACATTCGCCTCAACAATCTTAGGTATTCCTGATCTTGCGAGCGGGCACGGCATTTGTAGAATAATGCCGCCACAATAGAATACTGATCATCGCATTTATTTTTTTCAATTTCGGTGCGTTTGTAATTAAAATCCTTATGTTTTAATGATTCATTGATGACCGTGTAAATATAGACTCGATTCATTTGGCCGAGGTTTTCCATCGCTGCTATATATTCACTAGTCAAATCGACAAGGATCCCGTGGGATTCCCTGATGGTTTTTTGTTCAAATAAATAAAACGCAGTGATTAATGTTATAATCCCACCTATCGCAATGCTTCCAATAGTAACAATGGCTTCTAGCCAGTACGGATGGGTTGGCAGCGTCTCGATCTGCGTGCTTGATACTGCCGATTGGAATATCTGCGATATATGGATATCTTGGAGTTTTAAAGTGTGCGATATACTAAATATGCCCATTCACCATTCTAGATTCCAAATGTCCGTCTAGCCTGAGCCAGCACAAGTCTAAAAAGAAAGCTTCGACAAACAGCGACAGGCCGTGACATATGCGGAATTGTCGTGATTTTTGCTCTGCAGGGCTTGACAGCATCGCAGGTAAGCATCATTATGCATATATGAAAAGCAGAGATCGCATCACAACCACACTGGATTCCTCGCTCATCGAACGCATCGATCGCGTCGCCGAGTTCCGGAATGAATCACGATCAGCCACCATCGACCGGATGCTCGCAAACGGCATCGAGGACGAAGAGGCGGTGCTTGAGTCGATCGGGGTGGGGGTCCAAGGCCGGATCACGGCCCTTTTAATCGAGAACCCCAAGATTCTGACCTCGCTCTCTAAGGCGCTGGGTGATGCACTCACCGATGAACAGCTCACCAAGATCGAAGAAAGCGGATCAGAAGTGATCGCTGCGGGTAAGCGTTATCGAAACTATAAAAAATCTATCGTGGAGAAAGGCAAGAAGTGAGAATATGAAACCAATAGAACAACTAATCTCAATCAAGGAAGTCGCCAAGATGCTGTGCATGAGCGTCCGCACGATGGAGCGACGGATCAAAAAAGGTCTGATGCCTCCACCTGAATACAACGGACCAAGACGAGTGTATCGAGAATCGATGATACCTGTTCTCATTGAACAAGCGACAAGGGGGCAGTCATGAGTTCATTGAGTCCCCATACCGAGGTTGGCTATGTCAAGCGGAACAAACGCAATGGCAAACCCTACGGCAACTACTTCGGGTACTACCGATTCCCTGACGAATCACAAGTGCAAAAGACCAAGCTCGAAATCCGAGAGAAGAGATTTGCAGAGCAAAGACTCCGAGAGATCATCGATCATAAATACGCAATCCGTACTGGTATGAAGCCTTCGGATGATCAACTCCATATCGCTCGCAAGCCGTTGGCGGAATACATCAACGAGTATGTTGACAGTTTGAAAGCGCGTGAACTCAAACCCGAGACCATCCGAAAAAAAAGACCCATGCTCACACGATTGTGTGATGAGTGCGATTGGATCAGTATCGCAGATCTGTCTGCACCTGATTATGAATCCTGGCGAAAGGAGTCCGATCTCTCAGCCAAATCCAAGAACCACTACTTGCAGGCTGCAGGTGCATTCTCAAACTGGCTCATGGGGAATGGATGGATGGAAAGAAACCCATTCAAGGCTGTCAAGCCTGCTCGCGTTGAAGGAAATGAAACAAGGCCTCGGCGGCCAATCTCGATAGATGAGATCGACAGACTCATTGAATGTTGCCCGTGTCCCAATCGTCGGATGATCTACATGCACTCCTTTGCCACTGGAGCGCGTAAAAATGAAATGAAGGCTTTCAGATGGTCGGATGTCGATTTAGATCCTGAAAACCCAACTATTACCTACCGGAAGGGCGAAACAAAGAACACGAAGCCAGAGCGGAATCCCATACCGCACTGGTTGGCGGAAGCATTAAGAGAGTTCAAGCCTGCAGATGCGAAGCCGGACGATGCTGTGTTCACGAAGTGGATTGGCACACACACGCTCGATATAGATTTGGAGCGTGCAGGGATTCCAAAGCTCAATGCTCATGGAGAGTCGGCATGCCTCTACTCACTACGCCATGCGTTCAATCAGACGATGCAAGAAGCAGATGTCCCATTCAGACACGCCCAGCGATTCATGCGGCATCAGGATCCAAAGCATACAGCGAACACCTACCTCGATTCCGATGGGCTGGATTTGAGGAGCAGCATCGACAAGTTGCCAGCGGTTGGAAAATCATCGCGCGTCGCCAGAAGCATCGTTGGCGTGGTCGGGGATCGTCCAGGAGTGTCGAATGGTGTCGCGGTTGACGATCTTTCTCAGCAAGAAAAAACCGCAATCGCTGTTTCTGAACGGCAATCCGTGTCGGGTCGTGACGCGGAGTGTCCAGATACTGATGTTGAATGGAGCCGGGGGGAATCGAACCCCCGGATTTTGGCGGTTCTTTGCTATGCCAGAGGGGTATCGCTCTCTTCTGCGCTCTCTTGGCTTGCAGATCGATTGATTAAGCAGCATTGCTTGTACCTCCATTCTCTGAACAAATTGAGGGGCTAGTTGATCCATCTTCATCACCGATGCTTGTAGAGAGCATGTTTGGAAGCTTGTCAAGGATGTCATGATGATTCAACGCTTTCCTGTCCGTGTAACGCAGTTCTGTGAGGTCTGAAGATGTATGACGTGCCAGACGCTGTGTTGCAGCTGGGGAGTCAGAGACGCCATTGACAAGCGTTACGAAGGTCTTTCGCAACGAATGTAGTGTGATACAAGATCCATCGAAGCGTACCTTTTCGATTCCGGCTCGTTGCAGATCTAGCCGGAAGGTCCGTCTGGTTGGACGACCCCTTGCGAGCAGCTTGAGATTATCGTTGCGATCTTCAATCAGCCTGTTTATTAGTGGCTCCAGTTGCAATGGCACCTCAAGAAACTCATCTCTCCGGGCTTTCGATTCTTCCCGGTTAAGTGCAATCCAGTAGCGATTTCTTCCGTCAACTCTGACGCTGCCAACACGGAGGCGATCGACTTCAATAGCCCTCAAGCCTGTGCAGATCATCAGTGCATAGAAATCTTGTCGATATTGGGGGCATGATGCAAGGAAGGTTCGAGCTTCCTCGGATGTCAAGGCTGCAACAGGTGGTGCTGATTCAGCAATACCCTTGATACCTCGAACATTCTGGAATGGGTTCTCGACAAGATAATCCTCTTCCATGAGCCATTTAAAGAATGCCTTGAATGCTGTTTGGTAGTGGCTTTGTGTCTTCTTAGACCACTTGCTCTGCGACCGAATCCATTCTTGGTATTGGCGTTTATTAATTGAGCTCATTGAAGACCATCCAAGATCAGCGAGCCCATCAGTGATGCGTTGCTTAACCTTTCGGTAGTGATCTCGCTGTGTTCCCTTTTCAATTAGATACTCAATGTATTGATCTGTCAGGGATTGCAGACTTTGGGCACCATCAGACCGCTGTTGGTCTGTTACATATAGACCAGAACGCTTCTGCTCTTCTTTGCTGATGTATTCAGTCGCTCTTTGCTGAGCGATTCGGTTGTCGGAGGTTCCAAGCGATATTTCCGTGGGGCGAGAATCGCCTTCGAACTTGTGCTTGAGAAAGTAGTTTTTTGATAGGATGGTTTTGCTTGTCTTCGGGCACTTGCGTCGTTTTTTGTGGATGCTCATGCTGCACCCCCTTCTCGCCATGACTTGCCGAGGAGTCGATCAAGTTCGGTGCGAGGGACGAGGCGGCGGTTTCCAATCTTCAAGGAGTGAAGAGATCCGCGTGAAATTTCTCGTTGTACAGTTCGGGGACTGACGCCGAGCAAGTAGGCTGTGTCGTTTATGCTGCAGGTTGCGGGTTGGCGACGGGGTGGCTTGGGGTTAAGGTTTCGGTGCATTAATGACTCCTATATTTGTTTGCGTTAACTCTTTTTAATCAAAGCAAATCCTTTCAAAATACGTATTTTTGAACAACAAACAACGCTATGGCGTACGAGTAGCCGTCGAGTTATAACTGAGTTTCGGGAGTGAAACTGAGAAATATTTCGTGTCTATATTATAGCTACATAAGGCGTGCTTGTCAAGTTTTATTCACCGATTATTTTGATTGCCCATGAGCTTTCGTAGACGGTGATGCGCAGTAAGCGCCTTGGCAGCAGGTATTTAGGGGCGGCTGAAAGTGGGGAGGTAAAAAGCGGTCAAAAAATTATATACTGCTATTCAATACACTAATATTGTATAATAAAATTGACGATTGCTTTGGTATTTACGTAAGGATTACGCAGAAGTTCACGTGCAAATGATTGAGCGAGAATTTGTGAGTCATTAACCCGTCCACTGCTGAAGCAAGATGGATTGTTTAAGAGATCACGAGTTTGACTGTTGGTCAAGCTGCCCGTCAGCCTCTTTACTGAGTCGCTTGTAGTGAATCTCCGCTGCAGCTTTGATTCGACTCTTGCTTTGATATACGCTATCGACCGACATTCCCAGTAGCTTTGCAACTTCTCGCGGTGGAACTCCTGAAATAGTTGTTAGTTCGAATGCTTGGTATGTATTCGGGTTGACCAATGCAGCAACTTCTGTAAGAGCCTGTTTCATGAGCCCAGATTCCCAGGCGTTTTCCCAAAGTGGAATTTTGTGATTTGATTGATCCGCAGCAAGATTTGCATAAATTTTAGAATCACGATAATGTAATCTGATTAAGTCAGTGGTTCTTCTCTTTACCATTGTACGGAGAATGGAACGAAAGCACCCTCTATTCGGATCGATCGAGAGAGTAGGGAGCAGCTTGATAAGCTCAAGAAATACCGTTTGCCTGAGATCATCCGCTTGGTCTGGTCTTAGTCCAGAACTGATTGCGTATTCTACGATTACATACTCATAGCGCTGCACAAACTGTACCCAGGATTCCTCGCTACCATCCTCCTGCACGCGACGTACAATTGTTGTTGTGCCAGGTTGATCAGATGACGGGCTCAATTATGATCTCCAGGTCGAACGAGGCTGTAGCATGGTTAGTGTAGATACTCCACAACCCGGTGATCTGTTCGGCGGTGTTACCCTTATTCGGGTTCTTGGATCGGGCGGATTCGGCAGTGTCTGGTTAGCTGCTGATGGAATTGGGCTGCATGTTGCAATCAAACTGATCAGTAAACGTTTTGACCATTTTTCAGCTGCTGATCGAGAGCAGAAGGCTGCCAAACTACTGCGTGAATCTGCGACATCTCATCCAAATATTGTCAGAATGCACCATATTGGATCAACCGATGAGTTTTTCTTCTACACAATGGACCTGGCTGACCCCCAAGAGCAAGCATTCCCAGCCAGCTGCGATCGTTATCTTCCAACTACACTTCAATCCTTACTAGCTAGCGGTGTGCCGGTGTCGCCGGATGATGCTGTCGAAATCGTGAGTTCTCTATTGAGTGGTTTATCGCATCTTCACGGACTCAAGATTATTCACAGAGATATGAAGCCAGCCAATATACTCAAAGTGGGGGGGGTTTGGAAAATTGCCGACTTTGGGGTTGCTACGAATGTTCGTACAGAGCTGACTACAGTTGGCACCATTGGATATCTTGCACCCAACGGAAAGACGGGGGTCTCGACAGATCTGTTTGCACTGGGCAAAATCTTGTACTGTCTTCTTACTGGCAATCCTGTCGAAGAGTTTCCCAGTGTTGGCAAGCTAGTTGATTCTCCAGTTGATCGTGCTCGTAGATTCCGTCTGATTCAAGTTGTAAACAAGGCATGTGCCCAAGATCCGATGGATCGTTATATAGATTCGGACGAGTTTTCTCAGGATTTACACAGAGCAGCAGATACCGAACGAATTTATAAAGCAAAGCGTGCAAGAGCAATCTGCGTATTGATCGTTCTGTTTGTGTCACTCATCGGAATTGGATACTGGGTGAGCAAGCCGAAGCGGATAGGCGTTGGTGAGTCCGTATCGACCACGACAATCCCGAATCCTGAAGTTGAGAAGAATGGTGGTGATTTGGTCACATTCGTTGTGACACATGCCAAGACATGGGAGAAGAACAGTGGTGGGAATGGGCATCGGTATCTCGCGTTCCTACGGGTTCATGAAGTAGCTGAATGGGGGTTGGGCGAAGCAGTCATCATTGCCGATCAACTTGGTGGTCAGCTGGTTTCGATAAATACAGCACAAGAAAATGCGTGGTTGTTCAGTGAAATAGTGCAGGATCCACAGCTATGGACCAGTTATGCACGAGCGGCTCCAGAGGAGTTTCTCAGTGACTCGTCTGTGAAGCAACGTGAATTGAGCTTAGAGTTGAAAGAGTATTCCGAAGAATTTAAGGACAAATACGAAGGGTATGATGATCCAAATTTTCAACTGATCCCAGCAGCAAATGGTCCGTTGATAGGTATTCGCATGTCTGCAGATGGAGAAAGCCTTGAATGGATCGATGGATCATCATTTGACTATGAATCATGGGCACCATTTCAGCCGTATTACGAGGTAGGTGATCCTCGCATATCTTTTGGCTTTGCTAATCTACAGGCTGAAGTACCTATTTCAACATGGGCAAGGCGAAGCTACGAAAACTACAAGTTTGGTGATAGACCAAACAGGACCATTTCATTTATTGTAGAAATTCAATAATTTTTCAGGCGTCGTGTCAGGAATTGATGTGAACTGCGAATCTGTACGAGAGTATCAATTTGATGCCCAAAGAATCATATGGAGAAAAACAATGTGTAAGTCTGCAAAACTCCCAATTTTGATGATAACCATGATGATGACACAAAATGTGTCTGCTGAACCAATATCCATTAACTTTGATGACATACCGCTGGGCACCCACCTTATTGACGGTCAATTTGGATGGTACGATTGGGATACAGGTTTCAGTAGCGGTTTTTCAGTTGTCATGTCTGATGCAGGGAGCCCGGCAGGTGGTGGAACAGGGGCTTCTGGCTATGTAAGTACTGGACCTGATTCAATACAGTCGGTGTTTCAGGGTTCAGATACGGTGACACTTGAATGGGATGTAGAACTCAGGGGCATTGGTCCTTCAAATGGCAGAGGACCCGATATTTTGATATGTAGGGATCTGGATGGGGATGGTGTACTTGAAAATGCAGATCAATCCCCCGCTGACGATGGATTCGAAGGGTTAGTTGATTTCAGGGTCGATTATGACAAAATGCGAATCCGATATTTTGAGCATAACAAATTTGGAGTTCGAACTCAAAGTGTTCGGGACATGTATATCAATTTTGATACTTCGGAAGTAGATATGCATTGCTTAGTGCAATTGAGTCGTGTAAGTTCACATCAGATTGGACTTGAAATTATGCTCTCAGGAAGATTTGGAATAATTGTAGAGGAAAAAGTCAATATTGAATTTCTCGGTCCACATCTCTGGGATGAGATTGACGGGGTTGTGTTCCGAACAGATAACTGCTGCTCTACTGCTGACAAGATAGTGTTTACTCCAGAGTTGGCTCCTTGCCTAGCGGATCTTACGGGTGATGGAGAACTGGATTTCTTCGATCTAAGTGGATTCATTGTACTCTTTCAACTCCGAGACCCAATCGCTGATTTTAATGGTGACAGCCAGTTCAATTTCTTTGATGTCAGTTCTTTTCTATCAGCATTCGCAAACGGGTGTCCATGATGTATGACTCCTGATTCTTGTGTAGAATGAATTCATGAGTATATACAAGTCATCGTTTTCATGGGGAATGCCTGCACTATTTGCTGCGGGCATCTTATTTATTCGCATAACGCCTGCATTTGGAGTCAGCAATGGCGGAGTGGGTATTCTTTTAGCAGTTCAACCATTGCAAGCAGAAACAGAGAGCATTGACGTGCAAGAGCGGCAGCATGAGTTCTATCTCATTGCTCGCAATGAACCTGCTTCGGTAGTGAAGGAGCATCTTGATGCGGGTGCTGAAGTGGAATCATTGAGTGAGAATGGGTACACAGCATTAATGGGGGCACTCGCCAAGAATCCGAACACGGGTGTTGTTCAATTGCTTATTGATTCCGGTGCGAATGTCAATGCTCAGATGAGTAATGGGCACACTCCTCTTATGTCAGCCGTTCAAGGGTCTGCTTCGCTTAAGTCCATTCATTTGCTGATCAAAGCTGGGGTAGCTCTTGATGCTCGTGATGATAATGGGTACACCGCTCTAATGCTCGCAATGTTTTACAATGCTAATCCTGAGATTGTGCATGCATTGATTTGGGCTGGAGCCGATGTGAACGCAGTCAACAACAACTATTGGACACCACTTCATATCGCGGCAGCAAAGTCTAGCAAGCCTGAGGCAATTTCATTGTTGATCGAATCAGGTGCCCTACTCGAAGCCCGCGAGAGTAGCGGGTCTACTGCACTTTTTATAGCAGTTTCGGATAATCCAAGTCTGGGTGTTGTAAGAGAATTACTCGAAGCTGGGGCAGATGTAAACGCACGGAACATTAAAGGACATCCAATGATCTCTTACGCCATCGCTAGAAACTCCAATATTGAGATCATTCGTGAAATCATTACTGCTGGGGTGGATGTGAATGCAGACATTGGCGGGGGAGATACCGCGTTGTGCTTTGCCGTTGGTGAATCTCAAGATATCGAGAGAGTGAAGCTGTTGATAGAACTTGGTGCCGATGTGAGTACAACCCATGGAAATGGCATATCAGTACTTATGCACGCTACCAAGACAACGGCAAATCCTGCAGTGATTCGTGAGTTGGTGAATGCCGGTGCAAATGTAGATCAAGCAGATGGAAACGGTAAGACCGCACTTATGTATGCCGTATTGGGCAACCCAAACCCGGATTTTGTGACAGCATTTCTTGAAGCGGGAGCAGCGATTGATATTCGTGATAGTGAGGGTCTAACGGCATTAAAATATGCCATTGCGAAGAATCGGAGTTCCAAAATTGTTGAATCTTTGGTATTCAGCGATCAGGGTGACGAGGCAGTTGAAGGGCTTGACAATGAATTTCTGTATCATGCTATACGAGCCAAAGTTGAACCCCGGAATTTTGCAGTTCTCTTTCAGGCTGGTCTTGATCCAAACACCTTGCTCGACTCTGGCAAAACGATGCTGATGATTGCGATATATGAGAATTCACCTCCTGAACTCATATCAGTTCTTGTAGAGGCTAAAGCAGATGTTAATTTAGCAAATGGAAAGGGATTGTCTCCATTAATGGGGGCTGCAATGGATTCATCATACCCGGATGTCCTCACGATCTTGTTCATGGCAGGGGCTGATATTGATGCAAGGGACTCAATTTTTGGAATGCAGGCTTTGTCCCACGCGGCTAGGATAAATTCAAATCCAAACTGCATCAAACGACTAATTCAACTTGGAGCGGATGTTAACGCCCGTTCTGTGATGTATGGGCAGACGGCACTCATTACGGCTGCGAGATACGCCACAAATCCTGAAATTATCGCGGAGTTGCTAGATGGTGGTGCGGATGTGAGTATCAAGGATAGTGATGGAAAGACAGCGTTGGAATACATCCTTGAAAACGAGAGTCTTAATGGTACATATGCAAACGAGATGCTTAATGATGCTCCCTGAGGGGAGTTCGGTAGTTTCGTAAAAAACTTGACATTTGAAAATTCTTGCTAAAATATATGTGGCGAGCTCATTTTTAAGTGCAATTCGACTCAGCGATTTGTTTGAAAAATCAATGGAGGTGTTGTTGCGCTTGTTTTTCCCGAAATACACCAGCGTATATATTTTGGAGGCACTTATGACTGTTTCGGCAAATACCACGAAATCACAAAATATAAATGAATCGGATGAATCGGTCCATGGTGCAAAACTCGATGAACGCTCATCACAAGAATTCAGGATGATGCTTGAGATCCACAAGCACAAGTGTGACCAAGACAAGGTTATCCATCATTGGACTAGAAGCCCGCCCACCTATGATGATTGGGAAATGGAACTTGGCGTCGGTGAGATCGTGGCTTGCTGTGTTCCTTCATTCTTCAAAATTCATGACATTCATGTGCACGCTGTAGTTGGACCTGATGGGGGAGTACCAAAGTTTCGAAGTGTGATTTCATCTGGTGAATCAATTCGGGCTCCACGAGAAGTTGCTTATTTCGTCGAGGATGTAGAGACGGGTGAACGGTTTGTCCTGACAGTGAATACAGATCATTGTGGAGACATTCAAATATCCATTTATTCGGTGAATGCTACTCATTGGATCTCCGCACTCAAAGAGCATACAAAGAAGAGTAACCATTTGCGAGGGCATACTTTTGATCTCACTGGGAAGCTGCTTGATCAGGGGAGCGTCGCGCTAGATGATGTGATCCTCACTGAGAAGCAGATGGAAGTGATTAATAGACACATCATCGGATATGCCAAGAATATCACCGATCTGAAAAGTCGTGGTGCGAGGGGTCAGCGTGGAGTGCTTCTAGAAGGTGTTCCAGGATGTGGCAAGAGTATGCTGCTGCGTGCAATAGCCAATGAACTGGAAGGGGTATCGATTTGTATCGCAGGACCAGATCAGATTTGCCGTCATAACAGCATAGAAGTGCTTAAAGAGCTCATCGAACTGACTGCACCATGCGTCGTGTTCATTGAGGAAATAGACATCTTCGGTGAAGATCGCAGGCGAGGTGGAAACCCAGGAATGGCAGAACTGATGCAGTTGATGGACGGTTTGAAGAATGTTCCTGGCGTGCTGTGGGTTGGCACCACAAATCGCTCAGAGGTCGTCGAAACCGCATTAGCGGATCGTCCGGGTCGCTTTGATCGACGGCTCAATTTTGGTCCATTGCCAGATTCTGAGCGTGGTCGATTGGTGGAACGCTTGGTCTTCCCTCAGGCGCTCACCCCAGAAGCCCATGAACTTGCAACCAGGTTTACAAAGGGCATGACAGGTGCCCAAGTACGAGATCTTGCCGAAACACTGCGGATTATTTCAGTGAATGAGATGTTCGAAGCGTCCGATGTCCGAGATGCTTGGGAAGATTGCGGTTTTGTTGTTGACCAGCCATTTGGTTTTGCCAATGCGGCGAGTTGACAATCGAGAACTCAGCAGCTTGTCAAATCAATTCTTCTTGGAGCTCGACTGCTGCATTAAAGGGTTCCCAGTACATTATTCATTATTTGAGAAATATGATGTACGAAAAATCCAGAGTCACTAACATGCGTAGTACACGCTATGTCGTGAAATCACCTTGGTGTCTGCCGGAAAGAGATCACTGGCAATGCGAAATTATTTCGGCTTCTGAAATGAATATGATGGGCGATACACATTTTCATCAGATCAGAGTTTATATGGGATTAAAGTTTTCGAAGGGATAACAGTTATGACGTTTCAAAACAAAAAATTATTCAGACAATCACTACCGATTTGTATTGGGGCAATTTCCATATGAGGTTCAGTTCCCGAAGTCATGGCTGGTAAAATCGATTCGCTTCATTCTATATCTGTTTGGGGGTTCTGATCAGGATGGCGACTTAATCGAACTAGCAAAGAGTGGGACCCCTCAAGAGATCGAAGCTTTGATCCGAACCGGGGTCAATGTGAACGCAAGAAATGAATCAGGTACGATGGCATTAATGATGGCTGCTCGGTACAACCCAAATGTGGGAGTTATTGAGAAGTTGATTCAGGAAGAGGCGTACATATCGGTTACAGACAATTCTGGATGTACTGCACTTATGCTTGCTGCGAAAGAAGGCACAAATGCAGAAGTGATCAGGGTTCTGATTGAAGGTGGTGCAAATGTGAACTTGGAAACAGCTGATGGTGTTACTGCACTGCGTCTCGCTGCCTCAAACAGCACATACCGTGAAGTGGTAAGGGGCTTGATTCTAGCCAGTGCTGATGTAAATGATCACAAAGCAAATGGGTCTACAGAATCTTCTGCATCAACAGTCATGCTGACTGTGATTCCATCGGATTTCAACCCGAGCCCTGAGGCAGTAGAGGAGATGGCTGAGTCAAAAAAGTGGTAGCTCAAAGGGAAGAAGCATTGGATGCTCTCCTCGCCATTTGACCAACTTCGTTAATGCTTTCAGCTTCAAATAACTAGAGCCCAGATGTTGTCAAAGTATTGATTGAAGTAGGGGCAGAAATATACGCACGCGACAAATTTGGGCACACAGCATTGATGTTTGCAGCATGGGAAAATTCCAATCTAGAAATGACCAAGGCTTTGCTAAATGCCGGTGCGGATGTAAATGTTCGTAGCGAGGATCGCATAAGTGTGTTCAATGCAAAATAGTCATCAGTATATCCATACAACAGTGCACAAAGCCAGGATGCTTGGATTTAGTGATTCCACTGAAAACGGTCGCACGGCATTGACTTTTGCAACAGGTGCGAACAAAAATATTGAGGTGATAATGATGTTAATCGATGCTTGAGCAGATTTTAACGCCTGTTATCAAGCATGCGAATCAGCCTTAATTCCTACTGTGAAGCACAACCTGTATTCTGAGATAGTCTCTACACTGCTTGCAGCAGGAGTTGATACAAAAATCAGAGACCATAACGGAAACACTGCACTTCAAGTCTTAAATTCTAGAAATGGTATCGAAAAAATCGAGGAATCAGATGTGTATTGGGAGCTTGTTACCAAGACCAACTAGACGAGCCTTCTTCGACGACTTCCTGATTCATTTAGATTGAAAAAGTATTAGTTAATTCAGTTGGCTATACAACTGAAGGGAAGTTGCCATAATCAGTGATGGCAGAATACACACGCATTCATCGTTTGCTCAAAGTCCTTACTCTTATTCAGTCAGGACAAAAACACACTCCTGCAGAACTCGCCCAAGAATGTGGTGTCGAGCAACGTACCATCTTTCGAGATCTGAAAGAGTTGGAGGGTGCTGGGTTTCAGATCAAGTTTGATTCTGCATCAAAAATGTATCGAATTGAGAAAGATTGTTTCCTTCCCCCTGTCCAACTCACGGCTCAAGAAGCGCTTGCAATGGCGGCACTATGTGAGCATATTGCTGAACCAGAGCAAATCCCATTCACGAAGCCCGCTTGGAAGGGGCTAGCAAAAGTGCAAGCGGCGATGCCACAGTCGGTTCGTGATGAGTTGTATGAAATATCCAGCACGGTTTCAATCAAGACTGCGCAGTCTGGACCTCAAGACGGGTTTACCGACATATATGAAACCATTCAGCAAGCGATAGCGGATCGAATGACACTGGTCTGTCAATACGACTCACTTAGTGTCAATGGTGATGATCCAAATGAGTTTGACTTTGAGCCATACACACTTTTATTTTCTGTTCGTGCGTGGTATGCAATCGGTTACCATCATGAGAGGAATGATATTCGAACACTCAAACTCAATCGATTCACTAAAGCAGTCAGAACGAATCTGGCGTTTGAGATTCCAAGCGAGTTCTCTATTGATGCCCACCTCGGAAACGCATGGCGAATGATGCGAGGCAAAGATCAAAAAATTGAGCTCTGGTTCTCGCCTGAATTTGCAGAAACAATCAGTGACACGATCTGGCATAAAACGCAGGAGATTGATGACCATGAAGATGGATCCGCAACTATGCGATGCACTGTTTCAGGATTCAATGAGATCGTCTGGTGGATACTGTCTATGGGTCCTAATTGCAAGGTGATCAAGCCGGTAGTGCTTCAGGAAAGAGTACTTGAACTAGCCAAATCTACAGCAAGCCTATACCAAGATTAACCCAGATCACTTCTGTTATTCGAGTTGACTGACAGCATTATGTCAGCGAGGTTCAATCAACAATTCAATTTTGAAGAGATTATCTGCGCATCAAACTAGCGTTATGAGCATGATTTCCTTCAGATTAAATTTTACATAATTACTGGTCTGCTGAGTCGTGATTGAGGGATGCACGCTCATGCCCCGACCACTTGGTCAAGTGCGACGAAATCCACTTGACCAAGATCGGCTCGGGTTATTTATTGATTGAAGACAACGAGATTGTATAGGATCAAAATTTCTATTAGCAAAAAGGGATGAAGAATGGGGCAAAATAAAAAAGTAGCAGTAGTCCTTTGTATAGCTTTGTTTTTACTAACTCACGGAGGTTGTTCCGTTGGTATGGCACTGCACGGTGCAGATAATCCAGATATTGCTGTCCTACGCTCCGGGCAATCTCGCGGAGTTGTTGAGATGGAACTCGGAAAGCCGAAGTCGTTCGACATCGAGGAACGCAGAGCGTTGTATGATTATTCAACTGGTGAGGATGGTTCCGCAGGTCGGGCAATTGCCCACGGTGCTGCTGACTTTCTCACACTCGGATTATGGGAAGTGGTGGGGACACCAGTTGAAGCAGTTCAGAAGCACACTTTCTGGAGTTTATCGGTATGGTACACTGAGGAGGACAGGGTCATTCGGTGGTCAGAACCAAGGAGACGATAAATGTGCGGAGAAGAAAGTGCTATCATTAGACCTGAGATTGTTGGTACTAAATTTCAGAAATATATTTATGCACGATATTCGAACACACTCATTTCAATTTTCAAAGCTGAGGTCGGCTCGGAGTGCTGATGAATACGCATTGCACATTGCAGCACTCGAATGGAGTCTGGATGCACCAATAACGATTAGTGGCGAGCAAGACATTCTTTCAAGAGGAGAATGGGATGGTCGATTTGAACCGTATGCACATCAAGTTCGAAATCTGATTACCTTTTGTAGACTTGCACCAGTAGCTTTATTGGCAGATGATGTCGGTCTTGGAAAGACTATCAGTGCTGGTCTAATTGTATCAGAACTGATGGTGCGAAGAAAAGTTGATAGAGTACTAGTCGTTGCTCCCAAGTTGTTGTTGCCACAATGGCGTGAAGAAATGATTGAGAAATTTGGCATACCTGCAACATGTGAAACAGGAACTGGGCTCAGAAGTGCTCTACAACGGCAAACACCGATTGTCATAACGACGTACCAGAGCTTGGGTAGGGTGTTAGATCTCTTGGCGAAGTCTAATTTTGACATGGTCATACTTGATGAGGCACACAAGCTTCGAAATTTGCATGGTACTTCAAAGCCGCCAAAATTTGCTGTTGGTATTCGAAACGCATTAGAAGATCGGGTATTCAAATATGTTCTCATGCTCACTGCGACGCCCATCCAAAATCGATTGTGGGATTTATATTCGTTGATTGATTTGCTTACCGTGGCTAAGGGCAATGCAAATCCACTTGGTGATCCAGTCGAGTTTAAAGCCGACTATATACAAGATTCAAAGGCGGTTCAAATCGCACGTGGAAAGCGCGAGACGTTCCGAAAGCATCTTGGTACACATATTGTGCGGACTCGGAGGACTGACGCGAAGCTAGTATTCCCTGAGCGAATCGTCAAAACACAATTAGTGGCGGCATCCATGCCTGAACTTGAACTTTTTAAGATAATTGGTGAGTTATTCAATGATGAGAGCTGTTCATTAAATGGTCTCACTCAAAGTTCGATTGGTGTGGCTTTGATGAGTAGTCCACAAGCGTTGCTTTCTCAGTTAGAGAATATGGCAGCGAAGGGGACAGTTCCTGCGGATGTTGTCGAAAAGGTATCGGAGCAGGTCGACCATGATATTCAACCGGGAAAGCTCGACGGGCTGTTTAAGCTCTTTGGGCAGTTGTCAAAAGAAAAGCCAGAGGATTGGCGAGTTGTTGTATTTACATCAAGAAAGCAAACCCAAAATCTAATTGGAGAAGCACTCAATAAAGCTGGCATTCCAGCCGGGTTTATCGTTGGTGGAAAGGCTTCTGCGAACGAGAGGGCAATTCGTAAATTTCATGAATCACCACCTGGTATCCATGTGTTGGTATCGACAGATGCGGGTGCTGAGGGCATCAATCTTCAGATTGCAAATGTATTAGTCAACTATGATCTTCCTTGGAATCCAATGGTTCTTGAACAACGAATTGGTCGAGTTCAAAGGCTTGCCTCTGTTCACGCAAATGTGATCGTGCTGAATTTAGTACTAGCAGGCTCAGTTGAAGAAAAAGTGGTTGTTAGACTTGCCGAGAAACTACAAGCGGTGTCTGAATCTCTCGGTGATATTGAAGGCATTCTTGACGCGCCTTCTGTGGGACTTGGTGAGGACGGCTTTGAAGGAATGGTTCGAAAACTTGTTGTAGAATCTTTGATGGGAATGGATAACGCGAAATCTATTGAGCTAGCAAGCAAGAGCATTGAGGAAGCAAAAGAAATTTTCAAGTTGGAAAAAGAAACAGTGGAGGCAACGCTGGGAGATTTGCAAAAATTGCATACCAATGGACCGGAAGTGCCAGAAATCACACCAATCGTACCTTCAATGGACTCGCGAGATTTCGTACTCAAAGCACTCGCAGCAGATGGGGCGAGTATACAAGCAAAAAGCGGTGATGTGCTAGATGTTTCAATACCTGGTCAACACTCATTCTCAATTACGTTCAAAAATCGCAGTTATAAGGATTTTGCAGACACCGGACATTTTGGTTCAATACTTCCGAGAATATATATTCCAGGAAAAAGAGATTTCGAAAGACTTTCCCAGAGCTGGGTTGAAAAAGCGTCTTCATATGTGGTTGACAGGACATCGATTTCAGATGCAACAATAGACAAGAACTTGAAAATCTGGTTTGCCGAGAAAGTTGATTGTGTGTTAAGGGACTTTGAAATCACCGAGACCAAGGGAGCATTTGCTGGCGAACTGATTTGTAAAGCAGAGATTGCAAATAACATAGACAAGTTTGAAAAGCTTATACGTGTTCCGATTAATTATGGTTCAGATAATCATATTCCACCGCCCGAAGAGAACGAAAAAATCTTGCTCATGACTCTGGATGTAGAAGATATGGAGCTTGATATAGATGGGAAAGTGCATGCAGCTGTTACAGGTGAAGCTGATTTTAAAAACTTTTCATCATTCTACGAACAGAGGTTAGCGGAGGAACTCGGAAGAGCTGAGAGTCGTGAAACCGCCAAGGTGATTAATGAGAGGTTTATACCTTCTGTAGCCGCAAGGTCAGTTGGGGTACACGGTGCAAAAACAGTAGTCATGAAAGTTCGAGCGTTAGTGGAAGTTTGCGAGGAAGCCTTGTGTGATGTGTACTTTGAACTGATTCCAGGTGTTGGTGATGTCGTTTTTCTTGAGTGCAAATCCAATTGGTTAGCATGCGAAATTTCAAGTCAGATACTGCCGGAGTCGGCGATCAGCACTTGTTTTGTCTCTAAACAACAAGTTAAAAAATCTTTACTTACCCAATGCTCCGCGACTGGTGAATTTGCGATCAAGGAGTATTTGTTCAAATGTCAAGTATCAGGGGATTTAGTACTGGAACATGCCCTTGAATCGTGTGCAATTACTGGGAAGCTAGTGAAACGTGGGATTCTTGTAAAGTCTGGTGTGTCCAACCGATCGGCGATTCCAGATGAATGTGAAAGATGCAATTTCACTGACGTGTTTCTACTCCCAGAGGAATGTGAAAATAGCGAATTTTCAACTCATTCATTTAGGTCAGACCAAAGGGCTGTGTCCGTGATTTCAGGAAAATTAGGGCATATATCTGAGTTCGTTAACTCTGTAGATCCAATCGGATTGATTGGATATCAAGAAGCAGGGCAGTCAGATGAATCTGGTAAATGGGCTGGAATAAACAAGCTTCAATATTCAGAGATATCACCACAAAAGAGAGGTTTACCATCAGAAATGGTACTGTGTTCAGAAAGTGGCGTAGCAATGCTACGCGGTGAATCAGCAGTTTCAGAAGTTTCAGGGAAAATAGTAAATCCAGCACTTCTGCAAGTTTGTGATTTTACAAAAACTAAATTGTTGCCGAACGAGCTCATGAAAAGTGACTTGTCCAATAAGATGTTTCGATTTGATCATAAAGAAGTATCTGTGCAATCGAATCGTATTGGGCACAGTTCCGAGTTTGTCAGATCAGTTGACCCTGCAGGATGGATTCTTTTGGACGAAGCAGAAACGTCATCTGTTAGTGGGCAGTATGCTGCAAAAGAGTCAATGGTATCATCTGAGAGAGCGCCATTTAGAAGATGTTTGACAGAGGAGCTCGTCGCATGCGAAGTCTCTGGGCGTCGATTATGCATAGATGAACTTGATGTCTCGACGGTTTCAGGAAAGCTTGTTGATGATCAACTGCTTGTTGAATCTCCTTCAAGCGGTAGATTGGCATTGCCGGATGAGCTGAAAGCGTGTGAAATATCTGCCGTACGGTTACTTCCGGACGAGTTGTCTCGATGCGAAATATCAGGCAAATTAATTGACGTACGACTTTTGTCTTCTAGCGATGTCAGTGGAATTTATGGTCAAACTAAACTAATGGTTCAATGTTCTGCATCGAACAAGCTCATATTGCCCAAAGAAGCCGTGTATTGCGAGATAACTGGCAGGTCGGTATCAGAAAACGAAGCTAGTGTTTGTGCAGTGACTGGGCGTATTGGGAGCACAAGAAGGATGGAGTCCGTTCCAAATAGTTCATTGAAGTATATTTCGGATCACACTTCAGAAGCGGTCAATTGCAAAAAAACAGGACTGAGTACAATTCTTGTAAAGAGTGATTGGTCAGGGAAGACATGCTTGGCACTGGAAACAGAATCGTGTAGTATTTTAGGGATCAGAGCTGAAAAGATATATCTAAACAGAAAGAGCGAATTGTCTGTTCTTCGTGCGTTGCTAGACTCAAAAAAAATTGCAGAGCGTGTAACCTTGGGGGAGTCAGATATTGAATGGTTGAAGAAAGAGCACAATGCTTTAAAGAGTGCAAAAGACGCATTTGGTGTAAGAAGCCCAGACAGCAAATCAGTTGTTGCTTGTGTCAGGTGTAAATCAGGTTTTCTTTCAATAAATAACTTATTCGTAGCAGTAATGTTAAAAACAGAACAACCATTGGATCTCATATCAATCCCAGTCATAGGAGAGAGATCGCGCGGCAGTTGGTTTCCGGCTAATAAAGATTAAGCCGTATGTTGAGCGTCTAGATGGAATGGTCGCTCAAATCAAACTGTCAATGCTTCAGTTAGCGTTTCCGCCTGAGCCAGAACAAGCTCTGTTGCGGCTTCTTGCTGATCTGGCGGGTATTTGTACTTTCTCAACAGTCGCCGAACCATCGCACGCATTTCTGCCCGAACGGTATCTTTTATTGTCCAGTCAATAGTGGCACTCTTGCGGATACGATCGGCGAGTTCACGGGCAATTTGCTTCAGCGTGTCATCTCCAAGCTCGTCTTGCGCACTCTCATTGGTTGCCAGTGCGTCATAGAACGCCACTTCAGACACATTGAGCCCTAGCTTCTCGCCACGTTGCTGTGCTTCTTTCATGTGCTTGGCAAGCTTGATCAATTCATCAATGATCTCAGCCGATTCGATACCACGATTTTGGTATTTCAAAATAGACGCCTGAAGCATGTCCTTGAAGGACCGTGCTTCGACGATATTTGTTCGGCTACATACTTTGATCTCATCGTTGATGAGTTTGCGGAGTAATTCTAATGCAAGGTTTTTTTGCGGCAATGCCTGAAGGTCAGCCAAGAATTCATCAGACAGAATAGAAATATCGGGATTCTCTAATCCTGCTGATGCAAAGATATCAATGACACCCTCTGAAGCGACCGCTTTTGAGACGATCTGACGAATCGCGATATCCAGTTCCTCGGCAGATATCTTCTCGCTAGTGGTTGCCTTTACGATTCCTGCTTTGACGACTTGGAAGAAGCCAACATCATCGCGAATGTTTATTGACTCTGGGCTAGGCGTAGCAAGGGCAAAAGCTTTTGACAATTCGAGTACTGATTGGAGATACCGAGCTTTACCGTCTTCCAACTCCAGTATGTGTTCGATAGCTTCGGGGATAATCGACATTCGCTCCGATGCTTTGGTGGAGAAAAACCGGCTGTAATCGAAGTTGTGGAACATCCCCTTCACAATCTCATACTTCTCGATCATGACAGCAATAGCTTCACGCTGATCAATTGTTGTTGTGCCCTTACCTCCACTTTGAGTATAAGTAGACAACGCCTTCTTTAACTGATCAGCAATACCGATGTAGTCAACGATCAATCCGCCTGGCTTGTCACGGAAGACACGGTTGACTCGTGCAATTGCTTGCATGAGCCCGTGTCCTTTCATCGGTTTATCCACATAGAGCGTGTGCATACACGGGCAATCAAATCCTGTGAGCCACATATCACGGACAATCACAAGTTTTAATGGATCTTTCGGATTCTTGAAACGTTTGGCGATTTCCTCACGGCGTGCTTTATTGCGTGAATGTTTGGTGACCTCAGGTCCCTCACTCGCACTCCCTGTCATGATGACTTTAATTGCACCTTTGTCATCACCGTCGGAATACCACTCAGGGCGTATCTTGATGATGGCATCGTGAAGTGCCATACAGATACGACGAGACATCGCAACAACCATTGCTTTGCCTTCCAGTGCGGCTAAACGATCTTCAAAATGCTCGACTATGTCCTGAGCAACCTTCTCCAATCGTTCGTCAGAACCAACAATCGCTTCCAGGGCAGCCCACTTGGTTTTGAGTTTCTCGGTATCGGTGAGTTCTTCGCCTTCAGTAACTTCGTCAATTTCCTCATCAAGCGTTTTGGCTGCCTCAGCATCCATTCCGACCTTCACAAGACGACCCTGGTAATAGATCGGGACCGTTGCGTTGTCTTCGATAGCACGCTCGATGTCATAGATGTCAATTTCGTTTCCAAAGACCCCCCGAGTGCTGACATCTGTGCTCTCAACAGGAGTTCCCGTGAACGCGATAAAGGTTGCGTTCGGCATTGCATCCCGGCAATATTTGGCAAAGCCATAGGTCGTTAATCCAGTCTTCGTGTCGACCTTTGCCTTAAATCCATATTGACTCCGATGGGCTTCATCTGCAACCACAATGATATTGCGGCGATCAGAAAGCAATGGATGTACATTCGAGCCTTCATTGGGGATGAATTTTTGGATTGTCGTGAAGACTACACCACCGCTTGCTCGTGTCAGCTTGTCCCGGAGGTCTCCCCGATCGATTGCTTGTTCTGGAGTTTGCCTGAGCAAAGACTGCCCGCCGGCAAAGGTGCTGAAGAGTTGGTCATCAAGATCATTGCGGTCGGTGAGCACTACGATCGTCGGATTCTCTAGTCGTGGCTCCTCGATCATTCGTCCGGCATAGAAAAGCATCGTCAGACTCTTGCCTGATCCTTGCGTGTGCCAGATCACACCCGCACGATGGTCGCCTTCAGGCTTCGCGGCGACAACAGTCGCGTCAATCGCTTTTCGTACGGCATGGAACTGGTGATACGCCGCGATTTTCTTTATAATCTTCACATCGTTGGTTTCAAACACCGTGAAGTTGCGGATGTAATCGAGAAAGAACCGTTTATCGAACACGCCTTTGACTGCCACATCCAATTGAGGCATGTTCTTGGGGGCGATCTCCAGACCATCGATTGTCCGCCATGGGGTGAACCGATCCTTCCCAGCGGTCAACGAGCCGATGCGTGCATCGAGCCCATCACTGATCAGGAGCAAGGCGTTGGACACAAACAGACTCGGGATCTCAGCCTTGTAGGTCTCCAGCTGCTTGTACGCATCCCAGATTCCCACATTCTCATCGCCTGCAGTCTTGAGTTCGATGACCGCCAACGGTATCCCATTGACGAAAACGACGACATCAGGTCGGCGGTTGTGCTTGTTGGATCCAATCTGCTCAATAACCGTGAACTGATTCACGGCTAGCCAGTCGTTGCGATCAGGATTGACAAAGTCAAAGAGCCAGACCTTGTCCCCTTTGGTTGATCCATCCGGCAACTGATACTCAACATCCACACCGTTGCGAATCAGCCTGTGAAACGCAAGATTATTCTCGATGAGTGATGGCGACTCAGGGCGTTGGAGCTGCTTGACTACCCCATCGATCGTGTCAGCAGGGATGCTTGGATTGAGTGTCAGCAATGCAGAACGAAGTCGATCAGCAAGCAGCACATCCGAATGGCTATCGCGTTCTTGTCCAGTTCCTTCTGGTGCAATGTCTGGACCATGAGCTGTGGAGTACCCAAGACCCTCAAACCATTCGAGTGTTGCTTGCTCAACCGTATCTTCGTTGAAGTTGCTCACCATGATCAGATCTCAGATTCCAGTACGGCAGTTTTAATCGTTTCTTCGATGAGCTCTGCGTGATTCTGAAAATCTTCCTTTGATGGTTTAATCTGGAGTCTGTTCTTTCGCTTGCTCTGAACCGGAATTCCGGCTTCCTCGTACCGATCTTTCCATTCAGTCGCCTGATTGATCCGCATGCTCACATTGAGAAACTTCTTGGTGCGTTTTGGGGCAATATACAGAACGTTTCTCACGACACCATTCGACCGAAGACCAATGTAGGAGCGGAGGTAGTTTGGTTCTTGTGTTGCCTTTGCGTGCCGATTGATCATCTCGAACATCGAATCCACCAGTGGCATCAGCGTGCCCGCCTTTGAATCCCAGTGACCACGATCAACGACTCCACCTCCTGAATCTTCTTCAGTAGTGTCATCCGCTCGCAGGTCCGTCAGGTCGAGCACCTGGACAAAGTTAAGCAGGATGTGATTCTCAATCGTCAACGCATCGAGCTGGATCGCGATCATCGGGATACTCCCCGACATCAACCCCATGACATTAAGAAACCGTGTCGTGATATCTTCCGCGATGATCACCGCGATGTGCTCATACGCCGGGTATCGCCGGCGTTCAAGATCCCAGTACTCAATGCTCCGGATGATGTGGCTTGGATCCGTCGCCCCCAGCTGGATCTCGACCTCATAGCGTCGGTCGTTGTCGTCATCGAGCAGCAGGAGGTCTAGACGCCCGCCGCCGGTCAGGGTCCGCTCGCGATCCAGCACGCGGACATCTCCCAGCCCGAGGATCGAGGGGTCATCACAGATCCGATCGTGCAGCCACTGTTCGTTGAGCGTCGGGTGCTGACGGAGGGAGAGTTTCTTGTGTGCCGTGTAGTTCAGTGCCGTCATCGTTTCATCCCTTCTGCAATCTCACCAATCCGCCGGAGCAGGGCAACCAGATGCCCGCTCGCGTGCATCTCCGAGAGGTGCCCCTCACAGAACCGCTCTTTGCGAACATGCAGCGTCATCAGGCGTTGCACCATCACCAGATCAGCCCCAGCAAGCTTGACAGGATCGTTGATCAGCTCCTCGGCTTGCGATTGCCATTCCGTCCAATCAAATGATACAACCAAATCGTGCTCATACGCGAGCTTGACCAACTTCTCAATCGTCTCTCCATAGATCATGATCGGCATGGAGATCGGTCCGCCATCGGATGGATCACTAGAGGCAAGTTCAGCCACCGGTTCGTGCTCCAACGGTTCAGCCAGGCGTGCGATTTCGAGGAGTGCGTCCCTACTGGGGGCTTGGCATCGGTTGCCCTGATCATCATGGGTTGGGGCGGATTCAACGATTGGGATCCGCACCTCACCAGACAACAACTTTGGGAGTAGCGTGTCGCGAGCGTTTGCGAGAGACCGAGCCTCTAAATCATTAGCGATGCATTGATCAAATAAAGGGTCAATTATCGTAGTCATTGAGGCAAATGAGTCAGAGGAACTATCTAAAGGGACGACGACCCTTGCATCCGACAAATGGTGACGCTTGATATGCCCCATAGTGGTTGCCTTGTTCGCTGCGGTTCGCTGGAAATCATCGAGGTGATGAGCAGTCCAGAGATGGTAAAACCATTTGGGATAGTGCTCAGATGTGACTTTGAACAGATGTTGATTGAGTGCTGCATTTCCACCGGTCCAAATTTTCACAAGGAGGCTACCGGACCAAGAAAAAATGACATCGCCATCTTGAACGACATATTTTTCTGGTACTTTAGAGTTGCTCATATCTGCCCCCTCAACATTGCCCTTCCGCAATTGAGCGATCTTCAAGCGAGGCAGTGATGGACCGTCGTCTGGAGGATACTTTTGCAGTGCCAAACCGTTGAGATAATCGGCGATTTCATCTAAGCTTTTAACTTCCCACCCCTCCGGAATCTCCCCGAGTTCTGAATCCACAAACCCGCTCGGCAGGGAATCAAACACTTCCTGAGGCATGCCGGGGAAGGATGTGGCTCCGTTGGCTTTGGCGTGGACGGGTTCAAAGTCCACGAACCACGCCTTGAAGATCGCCGCTGCCATGTCTTCGAGCGTCACGTTCATCCGCCGATTCAACTCGATCTTGTCATCCAACGCCCCAAGCACCGAAGCAATCGTCCGCTGCTCGGGGAGGGGAGGGAGAATGTACTCAAATCTCCGAATCTGATCACCACTGATATGCGGAACTGCTGTCCCAGTCTGTATACCTAAAACATGATCAGTGAATGCACGGCTACCAATCACATAATACAAAAACCGTTGTTCTTGAGTTTCTAGTGCTCGAAGGCAAGCTACACGCTGCACGAGCAAGCATGGGAGATCGGCTTCAAGAATACGAGCATATTTCAGACCCGCTTCAATCCACGGACGATCCATAGCGAGAACCACATCATCAGATTTAAGTACATACTCCGGCTGCTCAGAAAGTCCGGTTGTAGCCCATCGCTTGACTCCATCCCAACGCATCTTCCCTTGTATTACATTGTCACCACGAACCAATTTTACTGCACTTTCGTCCTTGACATACTCAGCACTTTTAAATGGGAATCCAGTGAACAAATTGCAATGGTCGCCAAGTTGCACTTGATACCAATCACTCATCTCCGCCACCTTCCAACCGCTTCACAGCATCGACCGCATGATCAAAGTCACTCGTCGGCTCGTTCGCTTCACGCAATCTCCGTGCTTCCTCGTGCTTCTCAAACTCTTTGACCGCGTGCTTCTTGGCGAGCTTCGCCGACACCTTCCCGGCGTGCGTCAGAATGTTTCGCTCGTTGAACTCAAGGAATGCATCGAGCTTCTTGATCCAGTCCGCCATGTGCATCGGGTTTTTCCGAGTTGCCTGATCCTCGGCGAAGTCCAGATACATCGTGACGACCCGATTGAGAGCCGTGATCTCTTCTTGCTCTAGATAGTTCTTGGCGACATCGACATCACCCTTGCGGATCGCACCGCCCGGCGAGTTTTTCCAGGTCTTGAGCCCCATGTTGGGCTTGTCCGCATCCGCCCGCAGCATGATCATCTCGGCAGCCGTGTGCTCATGGATCGCCCAGTGGAGCTTGTTCTGCACGGTCTGGAAGAACTTCCGTGTCAGTTTATCGTCCTTCGAATAGTCAATACTCGTGGCGTAGATGTCGGTGATCTTCTGATAGAACCGACGCTCCGAAGCTCGGATATCACGGATGCGTTCGAGCAGCTCATCGAAGTAGTCCCGCCCGAGGTTTCGCCCTTCCTTGAGCCGCTCATCGTCCATGGCAAAGCCCTTGACGAGATACTCACTCAGGGTCGCCGTCGCCCATTGCCGGAACTGGGTCCCACGGTTGGAGCGGACTCTATACCCAACGGCAAGAATGGCATCGAGGGAGTAGTGGTCAATCTCCCGTTCAACCTGCCGATCGCCTTCTGTTTGAACTATTCGGAATTTCCGAATAGTTGGGGTCTTCTCTACCTCGCCTTCGCTGTAAATGTTTGATAAATGCTCATTTACAGTCGGAACGCTGACCTGATAGAGCTCTGAGATGAGGCGTTGGGTGAGCCAAACAGTCTTACCCTCGATCCTGACCTTGAGCGACTCGCTGCCGTCATTGGGCTGGAAGAGCATTACACCTGATTTGGGAGTTTCGTCGGTCATCAAGATCTCATTTCCATATAGGGGATTCTTCCCAATTCGCAGGGAATCCCATACTCACCAAGGGAATATTTGGATACTCAGCAAGGAGAGCTTTGAATCGCTGATGCCATGAGCTTTGCGGAGCGATGCGATCGAGCGACCATTTGCAGATCGTGAGCACGCCGAACATTCGGTTATTGGTGATCTGAACAGGCGTGTTCCATTCAGGTAATTTGTTTGGTATAAGAGGTTTGGTTCCGATTTCACGATTCCACAATCTGCTGTGGTGAGCACAGATATTCCGTACTGTTTGAATGGTGAGCATCCAAGTTCCAAACACATTTTCATGTACACCAAATGTTTGAGCAATAGTCTTGCGGATGGACTGTGATGATCCACGGTACATGGTGTGCATTGATCCAAAGGTCATGATTTCAACAGCCATCCATACAGGGAGATCGTTGTGAGAATCACCGTACTTTGTCTTGAAGTGGGTCACAAAGCTTTCTTTGCTTCTGTTGTATTCCCCATTGACGGAGTTTTTGAGTTTGAGTCGATCATGACTGTTTAGTCTTACCAATGACTTTGGATCGTCTGCATAGGCAAACGGGCTGTGTGCATGAGCGTGCTTGAATGCGAGTGAAGTTCGGACAGCGATTTCTATCCGTTCAATGGCATCCATCATTAGCAAGCGGAGATGCCGATCAAAGACATAGCGATACCAGATGGTGTCAAATTCGGTGCCTACTTGGAACCCGTCTAAGCGCTGATCAGGACTGTTCGGATCTGGCTTTCTGAATGTATACCAATACCCACTCAGTCTGTAGTAACTGACCATGCTGAGGCGATCAATGATCAAATCCCGATCGCCACCTAGACCTCTGCTGATCAGCAGATCTGCCTGCTGCTCAAATGTGAGTGCTGGTTTATTAAATTTCACGCACGCCTCCTGTCAGGTGATGAGCGCAAAGAAAAACCCACCAAAGTGTGCTTGCAAGCAGAGGCATGGCGGGTCTACTGTGATGACTATATCGACACTTCACCTGTCTTTCAAGACTATTTCTACAATCTGTACGACCAAAATGGTACAGTAGTTCGCTCCTGAGTTGGCATTTTGCCCCTATAGCCAGCTGATATAGGGGATAATTGACCATTTCTCGTGCTCCAGTATTCGTCTCAAATATCAAAAAATAGTTGACAACTGTGCCCCGCGACATGCTTATTTGGGTTGAGCATGACCCCATTATCCGTCTCCCTGAGCGACTGCATTTGAGACCATCGCAAGATTCGCCTCGATCTGGGCTTGGAGCTTGGCAGACTCGGCGAACTGCTCACGCAGCGTTGCGGTCAGTCGTTCCATTTTATCCTCAAACGGGATGCCGTCATCCTCGATGTCCTCGGCTCCAACATACCGACCCGGAGTGAGCACAAACCCATGACCCTCGATCTCTTCCTTGGATGCGGACTTGCAGAACCCGGCAACATCTTCATACTCGCCACCCTCTCCACGCCATGCGTGGTAGGTGTCAGCAATCTTGAGGATGTCTTCCTCGTTGAGATCACGGAGCTTGCGAGTCACCAACGCACCCATCTTGCGGGCGTCAATAAAGAGTGTTTGCTTCCGTCGGTCACGGAGTTTCTTGTTGGCGACCTTGCCACCAGCTTTGTTTCGTGTGACGAACCAGAGGCATACTGGTATGCCTGTGGTGAAGAACAGCTGACCGGGAAGAGCGATCATGCAATCAACCAGATCCGATTCGACCATGGCTTTGCGGATATCACCCTCACCGCCACTGTTGGAAGACATGGATCCATTCGCCATAACGAAGCCGGCGATGCCATTGGGTGCGAGGTGATGGATGAAATGCTGGATCCATGCGTAGTTCGCGTTGCCAGTGGGGGGTCTGCCGAGTTTCCAACGGACATCCTCCTTGAGACGATCTCCGCCCCAGTCGGAGATATTGAATGGTGGATTCGCAAGAATGAAATCAGCCTTCAGATCCTTGTGAAGATCATGATGGAAACTGTCGCCATGCTTCTCACCCAGGTGAGCCTCGATCCCTCGTAGGGCAAGGTTCATATTGGCGAGTTTCCAGGTGGTCGGGTTTGATTCTTGCCCATAAATGGAAAGGTCCGTCGATCGACCACCATGAGCCTCGACGAATCGCTCTGATTGCACAAACATGCCGCCCGATCCACAGCAAGGGTCATACACCCGACCCTTGAATGGCTCGATCATCTCGACGAGCAAACGGACGATGCACTGGGGAGTGAAGAACTCTCCACCAAGCTTGCCCTCTGCAGCCGCAAACTTCCCAAGGAAATATTCATAGACCCGACCGAGGATGTCCTTTGATCGTGATTCCTTGTCACCAAGACCAATTCCGGAGATGAGATCGATCAGCTCTCCAAGGCGCTCAGGTGGAATCCCCTTGGTGGCATAGTTCCGTGGAAGGACCCCCTTGAGACGAGGGTTCACCTTCTCGATCTCAAACATCGCATCGTCAATCATCTTGGCGATGTCGGGTCTCTTAGCTTGGGTTTGAAGTTGATGCCATCGAGCTTCTTGGGGAACCCAGAAGACATTCTTCGAGGCATACTCATCCCGCTCTTCAAGAAGGGCATTGAGAGCATCCTCATCAGGACAGAACCAATCACTCGATTCATCCTTTGCAAGAATCTCAAGTTCCTCACGCCGGCTCTGAAAGGCATCAGAGATGTACTTGAGGAAGAGCATCCCCAGCACAACATGCTTGTACTCGGCTGCATCAATGGATCCACGAAGCTTGTCAGCAGCAAGCCAGAGTTTTTCCTCAAAGCCAATGGAGACCGTATTACTGCTCTTCTTTGATATCTTCTTTTTCTTTGCCAATGAGTTCTCCCAGGAACGTCACAAAACAATCTGAAAATTGGTCTGCTATGCCTGTAGTAGTTCAAATCTGTGGATCGAAAATCCGAATTTAAGATAACACTTTTTCAAACCACAAAATCGATGCTTCACCTTCTTTGCGTGTGATCTCGTCAACATCTCGACTATGACGTATTCCATTTCGTAGTTCCGCAAGTTGAGAAAATTTTGAGTTTAGTGTTTCCTTATTTGTAAAAATATCTGAAAAAATAGTCCAGAGGGACTTTGATGTAATTATATTTTGCAACTCACGGAGATCGCAAAATTCAAGTATGCCCTCTAGGGTTTCGTATTTTTCTGTTTCCATTGCCGCATTCTTCTTCGATGCCCGTTCAATTCTCTCTTTTGCACTAAGCTCGATATGGGATGGAACGACCTCATTATGCTTGTCCAAAGTCGACGCTATTAGAGAACGAATTTGAAGCTCAACCAGTTCGATTTGTGCGTCAAAATCTCTTAGATGGGGAGCGAGGTCAAGTCTTTCCTTGATGAGTAGATTCTCTATAGCATCTTGAATTGTTCTTTGTCTGACCTTGATAAAGGCATCAAAATCTGCAGGAGTGAATGGTTTTCGTAACAAAATAGTTTGAGCTTCAGGAGAGATAAAATGAGATTCTAAGATGTTTCGAACGGTTGATTCACCATTGGTTTCAATCAGCTCAGGCAAATACTCATTTGGTAATTTCGATCCAATAATTTTTCGATTTGTGTCTGATGTAATCGGTGTTCGATTCAAGATTGTATTTATCTCATTGCCTTTGAGATGTTTTTTGCCCCATGCAGCCGGGACAATATGGTGGTCATCAAGATCGTCGTGCTGCGGTACATTTCCGGTCATCCAATCTCTCGCGCCCTGAAGTACTAGAAGATTAAAAATTCCGCTGTATATTGATGTCCCGCTCTTTGTTTCTTTTCTTAGCTCGATGTTTTTGTAGTTCGATTTGAATTCTTGGAGTACAGAAGGCTCAGAGGCATCTTGTGAAATCCACTCTTTGACATCTAGAAAATCACGGGCACTAGTAGATTCAACAGATCCCGAGTATCGATTTGTAAAAACGGAAGCCCAATACCAGTGCCGAATTTTTCGTTGGGCTGTAAGTTGGTCGTTCGCAGGGAGATTTTTGATGTGTGATTGTAAAGCCGAAAATGCTGGGAGTATTGAGACGTATGGAAGGTACTTTGATGAAATCGCTCCAAATTCTTGGGGGTGCTTGAGCAGCTTGATAGCCGCAACTAGTGATTTTACTGCGTTGTCCCACATACCTGTGAAGGACTCAGTGTCTGCGACTAGGACTTCAGTTTTGCGAACACCATTTTTATCTCGAATGTGCTTCTCATGCCCCGGAAGAAGATAGTAAAGATATTTTGCTGAGCAGTAGGATTGAACCAAGATAGACATCACCTGAAGAATATAGACATTCATTTTTTTAGATTTAACAAAGTCAAGTTGTTCTTCGGCTTCACGCCACATGTGTTTGAGTTGTAGATTCTTCGGCTTAAGCATCGCGTTGAAAAGATCAAAGACATCAAGCTGAATACCTCGGCTGTTGATTTGTGTGAATATGTCGCAAACTTTTTCAATTTCAAGTTCTTTGTCGAGCTCGATGTATGTGATTTGATACTGTTCAGTAATGCCTTTGAGGTGTTCGCCAAATTCAGTGGCGTCCTTTGCAAAATGAACTGCGGAATTCAGTGCCTCATCGTCACCTAAATCTTCTGCTAAAGAAACTTTTTTAGCCCAGTATTTTTCGTATCCTTGGACCCAATTTGGTAGATCCCAGCCACCTGCACCAATGACTGAGAGTGGAAAAATATGATTCTCATATTGATTCTCTTGGTCATTTAGTATTTTGTTTACGTGATTCTTTGCCCAAGCGTAATCAAATGCTTGGTCATAATCTTCTGTCATAAATTTGTCAACATTTATATAAAAGAGATACCGATTCGCACGTTTGGGCAGTGGAATGTCTGGTGCAAGAAATACATAGAGCATTGCCGTAAGGCGTTGCTGACCATCAAGAACTATGTACTCAGGTTTTTGATTGGAACCTTGAAAACCGTATATCGATTCGCATGAGAGAGCATCAAAATTCTCCTTTTTACCTTTCCAGAGCAATAGGCTCCCTATGTAGTAATCAAGAAATATTGATTTTATCAGATCACGAATATCCCACGGTCGCCATTCAAATTCCCTTTGAAAGTCAGGAATGACATATCTACCTTCTTTGATGCGATTAATAATCGTGCTCAGACTCGCATGGTCAGGCTTTTGTGCATCTTTCATAAGAGATCCCCGAAGTTTAATGATTTTTATCGATTCGTGATCAAACAGCATCTACAGAAGGATTCTATAGCAGTCCATGCCATTGAGCAGCCAGCTAGCCATCGGTATTCAATTCCTCCGCTCGCTGCGACGTAGCGCTCACGATCGTGGGGCTCAGCTAGCCCCTCAGCATGTTTGTGAAGACGATATTGTCGGTTGATTCAGCCCATACTTCCTTAAGTACATAGGCTGCACGAGATGTGTAATCCTCAAGAGCCTGGCTATCGATTTCGAACCAGCTTCGGTTATATGAGCTTTCCCATATGTATTTCATGAGAGTTACATACCGAATATGTTGATTTTCTGGCACCTTTACGAATCCATGCCAGTGGGGGTGTGTACTACTGATGCCATGTTCTAGCACGTAGACTCCATGGATTCGATCCGTTTCAGGCTTTGATGCCCATCTCCGTCCAAGGGTTCTTCGTGCAATCTGGGCATCGAAGTGCTTCAACCGAGAAAGCATGGTGTTATCTGAGACGAGGCATCCTGGAAATGTATTGAGTGTGATGGCGATATTTGGTTTGATATCTTGAATCATCTGGACATAGGCACCCCGGAGATCTGGAGAGAGTGTCATGACAACACCTCCTCTAGAGCCAGAATGGATCCAGTTGAGAGCAGAGGTAGATGTGGGGGAGAAATGGAGCGCTCTCTTCTGCGCTCTCTTGAGATGGTCCCACGGGGTGTTATGGTGTCTTTTGCTGTCGTTGTCTGCGGACATCTGGAAAGGGCATAAAGCCCGTTTACAGTGTCCCTTAGACGCTTTCTGTCGGTCGCTGTCGTAATGTGACAGAACCCTGTTTTTAATGGAGCCGGGGGGAATCGAACCCCCGTGCCGATATTGTCAGTAGAGCGCCTCTACGAGCGTAGTCGTTGGTTTGATCTCGATCTTGCACCGGGCAACGACACCCTGTGCTTCGATCCAGCCTCTCGAAACCTCCTTGTCAGCCCGCCAAGAGGCGCCACGGGCTAACCAGTCCGATGATCGTGATCCACCACCGTATCGGACGTCTGGCGGTGGATCCGTAGCCAATAATTAGGCTGCGAGTGCGTACTGCGGTTTGGCAGATATAAAGTTGCGTACTTTTTACGAGGCTAACACGCTCCTCGGCTCGCCACACTAAACCTTCCCAATCCGGTCGAATGCCATATCGGCCCCAAATGATGCTGACGGACCATCCGCCAACGACATCTATTCTATACCGATCACAGCAGGTGCGGTTCGTTCAATCTTGGCGTACTACCCAGAATGGGTACTTCGTTCCTCAAATAGGCTCGAATTTCCTTTCTATGAAGCGTTATCGTCCGATGATGCGCCGTCTGCCTGATAATCAACCCGGACCTGAAAGCGTGAAATAGGTTGCGTCAAACCGATTAATTTTATTGAAATTATGTGGGATTCGTGTACATTGGAACCATCGCTCCGAGAATTCGTGTCGGGCGATGTCCGGTCTCATCGTGGAGGTATTACAAATGTCGAAGTTTACTCGTACGCTTTCGGTCGTTGCTGGGTTGGCAGTCCTTGCCCCGCTCGCAACCACCACAACCGCTCAAACAACGGTGATGCACCGTCAAGCATCTGCTTCAACCGCTGAGAAGCGTGCGATGACCCGGGCTGCTCAAGGCGAGCTCGGTCACTCCGTTGCTCGACAATGGAACGATGTGCTGCTGGACTCGATCCGCAAGGATTTCGCTCGTCCGACTGTGCACGCTCGGAACCTCTATCACACCAGCGCCGCGATGTGGGACGCGTGGGCAGCGTATGACGCGCAGGCCGATCAGGTACTCCATCACGAGAAGCTCAATGCGAAAGATGTGCAAGCCGCACGCGAAGAAGCGATCAGCTACGCGATGTACCGCTTGCTCCGTCATCGCTTCATGTTCTCCCCCGCGGCTCCGACCGTGTTCCCTGAGTTTGATGCCCTGATGGCTGAACTCGGATACAGCACCAGTTTCACCAGCACCGCTGGCAACAGCCCCGCGGCACTCGGCAACCGCATCGCAGCAACCATCATCCAGTTTGGTCTCAGCGATGGCGCCAACGAGTTGGGTGGGTACAACAATACATTCTATGCGCCGATCAACGATCCATTGCTCCCAGATTTTCCGGGGAACCCAGACATCGCGGATCCCAACCGCTGGCAACCACTCGCGCTTCAGTTCTTCTACGATCAGAGTGGCAACCCGATCCCAGACGGATACCCACCAGCGCTGAGTCCCGAATGGGGGAATGTGACTCCATTCTCATTGAACGAGAACGATGTGAATGTGTATGAGCGTGATGGGCACGACTGGGCCGTATGGCACGATCCAGGCGCACCACCTCTTTACGGCACTCTCGAGGGCGATGCTCGCTACAAATGGGGCAACGAAATGGTCGTCACTTGGTCGTCGCACCTTGATCCAACCGATGGCGTCATGATCGATATTTCACCAGGTACGATCGGTAACTCACCACTCGCAGAAGTTGCTGAAGAACTTGATTTCTACAACAAGCTCGAAGGCGGAGACTGGGGACAAGGTTGGGATCTGAACCCAGTCACCGGCGAACCATACACGCCGCAGATCGTCCCCCGCGGCGACTATGGGCGCATCCTCGCCGAGTTCTGGGCCGACGGTCCGGACTCCGAAACCCCACCCGGTCACTGGTTCACACTCCTGAACTATGTCTCCGATCACCCGCTCCATGAGAACCGCTTCATGGGGCAGGGCCCGGTCCTCGAGAGTCTCGAATGGGATGTGAAGTCCTACCTCATTATGGGCGGCGGGATGCACGACATCGCGATCGCTTCGTGGTCTGTCAAGGGGTACTACGACTACATCCGTCCGATTTCCGCGATCCGCTATATGTGTGATCTCGGTCAGTGCTCGGATCCAGGGTTGGCTTCGTACCACCCAGGCGGCGTCAACCTGATCCCGGACCAAATCGAGCTCGTTACCGCAGAATCCACCGCAGTGGGTCAGAAGCACGAGCACCTCGTCGGCAGCGAAGGCAAGATTGCGATCAAATCATGGCGCGGCCCAGATTACATCAAAAATGAAGATACTGATGTTGCGGGCGTGGGCTGGATCCTTGCTGAAAACTGGTGGCCATACCAGCGTCCAAGCTTTGTGACCCCACCATTCCCAGGTTATGTCTCCGGCCACTCGACCTACTCGCGCGGTGCTGCGGAAATCATGACCCTGCTCACAGGCGACGAGTTCTTCCCAGGCGGCATGGGTGAGTTCGAAGCACCGATGAACGAGTTCCTCGTCTTTGAAGACGGCCCATCAATGGACATCACCCTGCAATGGGCAACCTACCGCGACGCGTCGGACCAATGCTCGCTCTCGCGTATCTGGGGCGGTATCCACCCACCAGCAGATGACATCCCCGGTCGTCACATTGGTCTTGAAGCGGGACCAGAAGCATTCACCGAAGCACGCCGCTACTTCAACGGCATGAAGTCCTGCCCCGCAGATTTCAACGCGGACGGACGCGTGAACTTCTACGATGTTTCCAAGTACCTCAACGCGTACATGAGCAACGACCAAATCGCTGATCTCACACAAGACAACGCATTGGATATCGACGACATCTTCGGGTTCATTGATGCGATGAACGCTGGTTGCCCGTAAAGATTTCGATTTCACAGTTCAGCACAGCACCCGCATTCGTGCGGGTGTTTTTTTATGAATGCTGATTGGTTGCAACCTCGGAGGACTCCGCCGCAATCGTTCGCACAGCTTCGAGCAGGAGTTCGATTTCTTCGCTCGTCGTCGTCGCTCCGGGTGATACACGAACCCCGCCGTTTTCGCCGTTCCCGAGCGCATGGTGCGCGAGCGGTGCGCAGTGTGATCCGGCGCGGGTCGCGATGTTGTATTCACGATCGAGCCGATCGGCAAGTACGCGTGGGTCGATGGATCCGATGTTGAAGAGGACGACCGGCGTCCGCCCTTCAATCTGCGGCCTGCCATAGATCGTGACATGCTCGATGCCACAGAGTCCTTCGAGGATCTGCGCGGTGAGTTTCATTTCGTGTTCGTGGTGCTTGGGGTCGAGCGCCTTCATCGCCGCGATGAGTCCGGCGAATCCAACCGCGTTGGAAGTTCCCGCTTCGAGCGCGTCGGGGAGCTGGGTTGGCATCTCGAGCCCCGGTGCTTTGGAGCCGGTCCCGCCGCGTCGCTCGCAGAACACACGCGATTCGTTCTGGGTGCAGTTATCAGGGAACGCTTTGCAGCTCAGGTAGAGTGCGCCGGTGCCGGTCGGGCCTCCAAGTCCTTTGTGTCCCGCGATCGCAAGCAGATCGATGCCCATTGTTTGGACATCGATCTTGATATGGCCAAGTGTCTGGGCGCCGTCAACCAGAACAAGCGCCTCGGGCGCGATCGCGCGGACGCGTTTGATGCATTCTTTGATCGGCTGGATCGACCCCATCGCGTTGGATGCGTGGGTTATGCAAACCAACGCGGTGCACTCGTCGCACGCATCGGAAATCTTCTGCGGATCAATGTATCCGAACTCGTCGCACTCAACATAAGTGAGTTTGATCTTGTTGTCCGACGCATAGCAGTGGAGAGTCCGGAGAACTGCGTTGTGTTCGAGGACGGTGGTGACGATATGCACCGGCCCCTCGCACCCGCTCCGCTGGGCGGCACGAATCACGCCATGGATCGCGAGGTTGAGCGCGTCGGTGCATCCATGGGTCAATACGATTCGGGATGGGCTGGGCGCATTGATGAGCCGCGCGATTTTGAAGCGGGCTTCTTCGATCACATCGCCCGCGGCACGCGCGAGTTTGTGACCACCGCGACCGGGATTGCCCGCTTTGTGGTTGAGGAACTCGACCATCGCCTCGCCGACACATGGTTGTTTGGGCCAACTGGTCGCGGCGTTGTCAAGATAGATGAAAGGCATGGACATGAAACCCTCTCCTCAACTCGTATACTTTGTGGCCCAGATGATATTCTGTTTGTCCCATTCAGACACGAATTGAGGATACCTGAATGGGCTGAATCGAGGTTTCAATGAAAATCGCCGTCATCATCCCCGCAGCGGGGATGTCCACCCGCTACAACGGCTCGTCACACGACGCGGATCCGCTCGGGATGGGTCGGTCGAAGCTCGATGAAGACCTCGGCGGGAAGACCGTCCTCCAGCGGACCATCGAACTCTTCAACACGAGACCCGAGGTCCATCAACTCATCGTCGTCGGCCCACACGATCCCGATGCGATGAGCAACTTCAAACTCCGGCACGCGGACCGGATCAGTCTGCTCGGCGCGGAGTTGGTGGTGGGTGGGAAGGACCACCGCTGGGAGAGTGTCCACGCCGGGATGCAGGTGGTGTCTCCGGACGCGACGCATGTCGCGATTCATGATGCCGCTCGCCCAGCGACGCCGCTGGATTTGATTGATCGCGTGTTCGACGCCGCGACTCGCTTCGATGCGGTGATCCCGGTTGTTCCGGTGAGCGATACGATCAAACGCTTGTCGTCTGAAACCATCGATGACAAATCTGAAGCGGACCCACTCGCCGCGATTTTGGGAGCTGGAGAAGCGAACCCGATGCACGAAGTGGTGGGGGGGATCGACCGAGTCGATGCGGTGATGGTGCAGACGCCTCAGGTGTTTGAGCGCAAGCTCATCGAGCGTGCGTACCAGCAAGAGGATCTGTCCTCAACGGATGACGCGGGATTGATCGAACGGCTCGGCGAGCGAGTGGTCACCGTGATGGGTGATCCACGCAATATGAAACTCACCCACGCGGGAGATCTACCAGTCCTGCGTGCGGTGATGAATGTGCGTGAAGATAAATCCCGTGCTTCGCACAAGCGGTTCTAAGCAGGAATGGTTGAAATCAATCAGGATCAGTAGCGTCGGATGACACCCTTGACGATGCCTTGGATCTGGCAGAACTGCACGCGGATCGGATCAAAGTCCGGGTTTGCGGGTTGCAAGCGGATGTGATCTGATTCTTTATAGAAGGTTTTGAGCGTGGTCGATCCATCCTCGAGGAGCGCGACGACGCGGTCGCCGTTGGATGCGACCTGGGCGCGTTTGAGGAGGATGAGGTCACCATCGAGGATGCCCTCGTCCCGCATGGATTCGCCGTCGACAATGAGCGCAAAGGTTGAGCCCGCATCATCGACGGTGCCGAGGAACTCGACGAGGTCGACCTCATCGGATTCAGCGACCTTCTCGATCGGGTAACCCGCGGCGATCTTGCCGACAAGTGGGTATTTCATTGGACGAGATTCGTCGGGAACCGCGATCCCATCAGCAATCGACAAAGAGCGTGCCTTGTTCGCTTCGCGGACCAACGCTCCCTTTTTGATCAGCGCTTCGACGTGCTCGAACACGGTCACTTTGCTGACGCCGATCTCGTCGGCGAGCTCCTGCATCGTCGGGGAATAGCCACGGCGAATTCGTGAATCGCGGATAAGCTGGAGAATTTTGAGCTGCTTTGGAGTGAGATTCATGATTCGGATCCTTCCGCTTGCTGGAACTGGTGCGCGTGGTGTGTACACCTGAGAGTTTCGAAACTTGCACGAGGACTTCAGTAAGTGTCCCATGCTGGGCTTTCATCGCTTTGTGCCCGCTGACGAGCATGCCCAGATCGAGCAAGCGTTGCCGGCGAGCAACCGAAATCAGACCCGTCTCAAGCGAGCGGCCTGCGTGTTCCCCATGCGAGCTGTCCTCGCTGAACCCGCTCCTGGGGCGGAGCACGAGTGACCCAAGCGCGGCTTGCTGATCGTCATATTCCAGCGAATAGTCGCCGCCGGGGCCGAGCTTGAGGAGAGGTGATTGGGTCTGACTTGTCATTTGAGGAACTCGATTTCAGGTCTGGATTCGTGAGTCACACGCTGCGTGTGCTCGATCTGCTTCCATTCTGATCGGGTCTTCCTCGGGTGACCAAACACCTTTTCTCAACCAATGTTCGGTCAATGATAGCCGATCATCGCCCCGACGACAAGGGGATATGGCATTTCTGAGGAAATTCGAACGAAAGCGGGCCACAAATGTGGGTTATCGGGTCCAAAAAAACCCGGCGCAAATCCTGCCGTGACCCGAACAAACAAATGGTTATCGGGTCTATATCAAGGTTTTTGGCGGTCATCGGGGCGAGAAGTTAGCGGGTTCGCTCAAAGTGCGGACCGGCGCGTCGGATTCGGCCTTGGATCTCCAGCATCGTCGCGGAGGCGCGGACCTGACCCGGCTCAAGACCCAGTTGTTCTGACAACTGATCTCCCGTCCGAGGTTCAACCAACGCTTCAAGGATCTGCCGACTGATCGGATCAAGGTCCCCGATCGGTTCCGGTGCGAGGGATGGGCTGGGTTGGTTCGTTGAACGAGATGTATATGACCGAGCGCTGGAGGAAACTCCCGATCGCAAGTTCCCAGCGGAGCGTTCGAGAATCTCAATCACTTCCCCCGGTTCAGTCACCAGATGCGCGCCGGTCTTGAGCAGATCATTGCTCCCACCCGAAGCACTCGAATCCACGCGACCCGGGACCGCGAAGACTTCTCGGTTGTGATCTTCAACCGCGTGCCGAGCGGTAATGAGCGCGCCAGATCGTCGTCCCGCTTCGATGACCAAGACGCCGAGCGATAAACCAGAGATGATCCGGTTGCGTGCGGGGAAGTTTTCGCTCGTTGGAGGTGTGTGGAAAGGGAGTTCGGAGATCACCGCGCCGCCGGTGTCTGCGACGCGGTCGAAGAGGGCCGCGTTTTCTTTGGGATAGACATGACCGAGACCGCACCCAAGCACGACGAGCGTCTTTGCTCCTGCATCCATCGCGCCGCGGTGCGCTGCCGAGTCGATCCCGCGTGCGCCACCGGAGACGATGGTGAACCCCGCGCTTCCCAGCGAGCTTGCGAAACGGGTCGCTTGCTCGGTGCCATAGATGGTGCACTTGCGTGACCCAACCATCGCGATGGGGTGCTTGTGGGATTCGGGATCGAGCGTGCCGCGGAATTGGAGGACGGGCGGGGCGCCGGGGATGGCGCGGAGCATCTCGGGGTAGTGGTCATCCATGATGGTGACGATGGAGGCACCGGCGCTTGCAACCGTTTCAAGCTCTTTTTGAGCCATCCCGGACGCATCGGCGCGTGTGGTGATGATCTTGGATGCGGTTTGCTGACCGATCCCCTCGACGCGGGTGAGCTGGCTCTGGGACATCGAGAAGACGCCGCCGGGGGAACCTGCGGTGCGGATGAGTCGATCGATCCGGACTGGTCCGAGTCCTGGGATCAGAGTCAACGCGAGCAGATCGCGTGAGTCCCTGCTGATCGTCGTCGCCGCGTTCATTCAAAGGACTCGACAACCGGGACCGGGGCGTACCCCCTGCCCTTGGTCTTTTCGTTGAACTCAAGGAGCCGACCGACAACCTCGATGTTTGAGTCCAAGCGGACACTGGTCAGCACACGCATCAGGACGATCTGCTGGGTGTATTGGTACGCGGGATCGGGTTTGCGGATGGTCACAAAGACCCGCTTGCCATCGGGGGTGAGTTCGGTCGCGTCCAGACGGATCGACCATCCCGGAGAGGGTGCTTGCATGACCACGAGATGACGGTCTTCGCCGGATTCGACGGCGATGGGCGGTGCTTTGACGATCCGGACCAGTGCGGTGTCGTCGCGTTCCCAGATGCGCTGGATGCATCCCGGGATGGACAGCGCCATCAGCGCCGTCAAGGCGATCGCGATGAGCCGAAGGGGTGTTGGGTTTGAAAGGGGGCGATTCAAGGCGAGAAACATACACACATCTCCACGGGTGTTCGATATGTGTATGGTAGTGTGAAGGGTCCAGTTGTGCAAGCAAGATCCGCTCTGCTGGCGAACTACGCGTAGATATCCAATGCGTGGCCGGTCGCGGGAATGTATTGCTGGTGGAGACGAACCTCGACACCGACGAGCTTTGGGGTGGGTTCTGGTGGGATGATCTCGCCGAGTGATGGGAGCAGCGGGGTGGACATCGCTGGATTCTCGACCGTTTCAGATGCTGCTTGAGGCGTATGGATCTCGGAGAGTTCAAACCGGTCCAGCCCTCGGCTTGCCAAACGGTTGGCTTGGAGGAACCGGTGGAATGGAGCCGTGCCGGGTGGCGCGTCGTAGGCATCGCGGGGGCGCACATTGCTCACGCACCGGACGATCGGCGAGACGAGGTGTGTCGAGTTGATGCCATTGGAAGCCATGCCAATGGAGTTGCGAACCCAGTGCCTTGGGTATGAGTTTGGTCAGCGTCCGAAAATACCGATTCGGAATCGGACTATTGCGGGAAGTCAGGGGATTATCCTGTTTCGACTGTGTCGGATCATGCGGGGTGTTGCGTCCTGACCACACCATCCGAGGCGTACCATCCTCAACGATGCGGACCGACGACCTCGATTTTGAACTCCCCGAAGCTCTGATTGCGACCAAACCCGCGTCGCCGAGGGATTCATCGCGGCTGTTGGTGGTTTCGCGGTCGGACCCGGATCGGTTGGAAGATCGGGTGTTTTCGGATCTGCCGGAGCTGTTGAATCGTGATGACCTGCTGGTGTTCAACCGGTCGGGGGTGGTCCCTGCGCGGTTCAGGGGGAGCAATCTTGAAACGGGTGGTGCGGTCGAGGGGTTGTATTTGCATGAGGCGCCGGGATCGTCATCCGAGCGTGTGCTGTGGGTCGCGTATGTGAAGACCAAGCGTCCCAGAGTGGGTCGGCGTGCGGGGTTGATTGACCCGACTGGGAACGCGACCGATGCGGTGATCGAGTTTGTGGAGCCGTTCCCGTCTGAAGGTCCCGGCGCGTGGGTGCTCGCGGTGGATGGGATGGTCGGCAAGAACACGCAGCAGATTCTCGATGCGGTGGGGGGGACTCCGCTGCCGCCATATATTGTGTCCCAGCGGAAAGCGAGGCATGAGGAGATCGCGGATGCGTCGGATCGCGCGTCGTACCAGACGATGTACGCGGACCTCAACGATGCGGGGTCCGTCGCGGCACCGACCGCGGGGTTGCATTTCACGGATCGCGTGATGTCCGGACTCAAAGACCAAGGCGTGCACACCAGCGAGGTCGTTCTCCATGTTGGCGCGGGGACTTTTAAACCGATCGAAGCAGAACGACTCGAAGACCACGACATGCACTCGGAACAATGCTCGATGGGATCTGCGGCTCAGCACTTCACCCAGGGCAAACCAGGCGATGGCCGCGTGTTTGCGGTGGGTTCGACCTCGGCGCGGACGCTCGAGAGCTTTGCGGGGGTGCATGGTTCGGGCGGTTCGATTGATCAGCCGATCGATACACGGATTCTGATCTCGCCGGGGTATGACTGGAGGTGGGTCGATGGGATGGTGACCAACTTCCATCTTCCACGATCGACGCTCATCGCGATGGTCGCGAGCATGCTTGATGTGCCTGGTGCGGATTGTTCGGGGATCGAGCGGGTTCGAGAGATCTATTCACACGCGATCCACAATCAGTACCGGTTCTTCAGCTATGGGGACGCGATGCTGATCCTGCCTTGAGATTGTGGGGAATGCTGGTCGCGGATCGAGTGTGTGTGGTATCGTGTTTATGTGTCTGAAATGGGCACTGATGGACGATACAGAGGGCTGATTGTGGCCCAATTGAGGGCGAACTCGAAAGGGTGAGTTGATGGACCTGCACACACTGATCGATGGCATCGAGCTGACGCGCCTTGGGGGCGCGGCGGGTGCTGATGATCTCCGGTCGATCCGGGTGTGCGACCTGACGGAAGATTCGCGTACCGCGCTGCCGGGGTCGTTGTTTGTCGCGCGAGCGGGGACCAAGGAACAAGGGGCACGCTTTATTGACGAAGCGGTGCACGCTGGAGCCGTTGCGGTGCTGACGGACAACACCGAAGCAACTATCCCAAAGGGATCTCGCGCGGCGTTGCTTTACAACCCAAACGCATCAGAGATCGGCGCGATCCTCGCGGAGCGGTTCTATGGGCATCCGGGCAAAGCACTCGCGATCGCAGGCGTGACTGGGACCAACGGCAAGACCACCATTGCACACCTAACCCAGCAGATCATCAAGCACTTCTCGATGCCAAACTCCAAGCACCGGATCAAGTGCGGGTTGATCGGGACTGTTGTGATTGATGATGGACAAGAGCGCAGCGTCGCGGCGATGACCACCCCGCCCGCGATCGAGCTGAGCCGAACGCTCGCAACGATGGTCGAGCACGGGTGCCAAGCGTGCGTGATGGAAGTGTCGAGCCATGCGCTGGATCAAGGACGGACCAGTGCGGTGGAGATTGATGGCGCGGGGTTTACGAATTTGACCGGGGATCATCTGGACTACCACAAAACGATCGAATCCTACTCAAACGCAAAGACCAAGCTCTTCTCAAATCTTGGTGATGGGAGTTCCGCGCTGATCAACATGGATGATCCCGCGGGTCAGGTCATGATGGACTCCTGCAACCAAGGGGTGCATGTGCTGCGTTGCTCGATGCGGGATTCTGGTGTGGAATGGTTTGGACAGATTGTTGATCGATCGATGGATGGGATGAAGGTCTCAATCACGAGTCCGAATGGTGTGGTGGAGTCAAGCGTGCCATTCTTTGGGGACTACAACGCGAGCAATGTGGTGATCTCGTTGGGGCTTGCGGATGTGCTGCTGAACAAGCTTGGTGTGGATGCTGAGACTCGGGTTGCTGGATACACCAGAGCACTCCCGACGCTCCATCTTCCCTGCGGGCGGCTCCAGCGTGTGGATACCAAACGCGATGATGTGCGGGTATTCGTGGATTTCGCGCACTCGGACGACTCGATCCGCAGTTCGCTGGGCGCGGTACGAGCCGTACTTCCAAAGGGGTCGTCGTTGTGGTGCGTTTTCGGATGTGGCGGGGACCGCGACCGGACCAAACGCCCCCGCATGGGACAGGCGGCGTGTGACGGTGCGGACTCGGTGGTATTGACCAGCGACAACCCACGCAGCGAGAAACCATCGCGGATCGTGGACGATGTGCTTTCTGGATTGGACGCATCGCAGCGGGCGCGGGTTGAGATTCAGATCGATCGTGACAAAGCGATCCGGTATGCGATCCAGCACGCGAAGGCCGGCGACGCGATCGTGATCGCGGGCAAGGGGCATGAAGCGGAGCAGATCCTGTCAGACCAGATGGGCAATCCCGTCGTGCACCACTTCGATGATGCGGAGCACGCGACCGATGCACTCAAGGATCGACGGAGCAGAGCGGAGGCAAGCGCATGAGCGGAATCGGATGGGACAACGGGGTATGGGCTTCGATCGGTCGATGGGTGATCGAACCCAAAGCGGATGATCAAACGCCGAGTGGTGCGGCGATCGACACGCGTGTGTTGATTCGCGGACAGATATTCGTAGCGTATGTCGGGGAGCGCGTGGATGGTCATGCGTATTTGAGCGCAGCCAAATCCAAGGGGGCTGCAGTGTGCATCGTCACGGACGATTCCAAGATACCTGATGGATTTGATGTCCCGACACTGATCGTCAAGAATCCGACCGACGCGATGACGGTGCTCGCGGCACACTGGCGGTCGCAGTTTGCGGGAACCGTCATCGGGATCACCGGATCCAACGGCAAGACCACCACGACACGATTGGTCTACGCGGTGCTCAGCGAGCATGGCAACGCGTGGGTGTCGTCCAAGAGCCACAACAACGCGATCGGGGTTCCGATGTCGGTGCTCAACACGCCGCTGAGTTCGGACTTTGCGATCTTTGAGCTCGGGACTTCGAGTCATGGCGAGATCGCAGAACGCGCCGCATTGGTGCAGCCCGACATCGCGGTGATCACCTCGATCGGGCGGGCGCATCTGAAGGAACTCGGATCGATCGAAGGCGTGTGCGCCGAGAAAGCGAGCATCCTGCTCTCGACCAAATCACGCGGGATTGTTCCAAGCGGGATCGAACCACTCGATCGCGTTATCAGCGCACTCTCGGTGTCGTGCGAGATCGAACGGCTCGACCAGTCACGATTGACAAACATCATCATCGCAGAGCAGCGCGTGGAGTTTGAGCTTGATGGGAGCAAGTTTCAGGCGCCCGTCCCCGGAGCGCACAACGCGTCGAACGCCGCGATGGCGGTGCTTGTTGGGCGAGCGTGCGGGATGGATGATGCGGACATCGCGCGTGGACTTCTCAACGCCAAACTCCCCGAGATGCGGCTCGACCGCGTCGAAATCCCGACCAAGACCGAGCCCATTGTCATCTACAACGATGCGTACAACGCGAATCCGGATTCGACGCGCGCGGCTCTCGCCTTCTTTCAATCAATCAATCCCGACGAACACAAGGTCATCGTGCTTGGCGACATGCTCGAACTCGGGTCTTCAGGACCCGATGAGCACGCGTCGCTGGTCAGCGAACTTGATTCGGTTCAGGGTCGCGTGGTGTTGGTCGGTCCGCTCTACCACGCCGCGGCGGAGGGGTCGGCATACGAACGATGGACCGCGATCGATGATTTCACGATGACGGAGGTTGCACGATCGATCAAGCCGGGGGATGTGGTGCTGCTCAAAGGATCGCGTGGGGTGGGTTTGGAGCGGCTGGTGTATATCCTCATCAATCGGCACACGATCTATGCGAAAGTGGGTTCCAAATCTGGTAGCACCGGGATGACTGAGGGCACGGACGCTTCATGATCTATATTCTGCTTGACATGTTGCGTGGGTGGTTGGTGGATCACAAGCTGTACGCGTACTTCCGCGTGTTTGATGAAATCCAGTTCCGGACTTTGATGGCGGCGGGATTGTCGTTTGCGATCGTGGTGTTCTTCGGGAAGCGCGTGATCCGGATGCTGGTGCGGCTCAAGATCGGCGATGCGGGCGAGACCGATGCGGCGCTCCTCCGCGAGCACGCGGCGACCAAAGCGAATGTCCCAACGATGGGCGGCATCCTGATCTGTGGTGCGATCTTCATCTCGACATTCCTGCTCGCGGATATCCGCGTCAACATTGTCTACCTCGGATTGTTCACGCTTGTATGGATGGCGGTGGTGGGGGGCGCGGACGACTATCTGAAACTCACCGCATCAACGCGTGGCACGGGGCGTCAGGGTTTGTATTCATGGGAGAAGCTCGTCTTTCAGCTCGGGATCGGGTTGATCGTCGGGTTCTTCGCGTACCGCTACGGCGTGCAGATCGAGGACGGCGTGCAGGTTGATTCGATCTCGCATGTGCTCAACCTCCCGTTCCAGCGGACCTACGAACCCGGCACCAAGTTCGCTGCGGAGGGATTAATTTATCTTGGACTCCCGGCGTTCATGATCCTGTCGATGCTGGTCGTCGCGGGGCTCTCCAACGCGGTCAACATGACCGATGGCATGGATGGTCTGGCGGCGGGAATCAGCGGGATTGTGTGCTTCGCGTTGATCCTGCTCTCGCTGGTCGCGGGACAGCTCAGCTCGGCGCAGTATCTCTATGTGCCCTATGTCCCAATGGCGGATGAACTCGCGGTGATCTCCGGCTCCATGTTCGGCGCGTGCCTTGGGTTCTTGTGGTGGAACTGCAAACCGGCGCAGATCTTCATGGGGGACACCGGATCGCTTGCGCTCGGTGGGATGATCGGGTACATCGCGATCATCACGCGCCAAGAGTTTGTCGTCCTGCTCATGTGCGGCGTGTTCATCTTCGAGATCCTGTCCGTCGTCATGCAGGTCGGATGGTTCAAGTACACACGGATCAAAACCGGGACCGGACGACGCATCTTCCGCATCGCGCCATACCACCACCACCTCCACCAAGGGGGCTGGGCGGAGAATCAGGTCGTCGCTCGGCTGTGGTTGATCTCGATCTTGCTGGTGATTGTTGCGATGGCCTCACTCAAACTGCGGTAGCGGGCGCTCGATCAACAGTCTGGGTTTGCGGAGGATGACGCGGTCTTGGATCGGGCCGTTGAGACCGGGTTCGATGCTGATGATGAGTTCGGTGGTGCCTTTCGGGAGATCAAACATGATTTCGATCTCATCGCGCGTCGTGTTGAGACGATGCGACTGGATTTCGACTGCTTGTGATCCATCCGATCCTACCGAGATGATCAACTCGCAATCCGACCACTGTCCCGCGATGAGCTGGGCAACGCACGCGAATCGGGATGCGGGTTCTTCGATGGTGTAGCGGAGCTGCACTGGTGCTTTGAGATCAAGATCACTGAGCCCCGAGTTGGGGATCTGCTCGATGAGTTCGCTCGGACGCGGCGTCCACAAGCGATCCCCGGCGGGTGAGATTTCTGGGGTCAGTGAACCCAGGGGGATCAAATCCACCGACGCGTGCTCGATGTCGATGCCTGCGAAGCGTTGGGGATCGAACTCGATTAGCGTGCTTTGGGTTGGGGTTCCAGTGTTGTTGTGTTGGAAGATCAATGCGTGTGCGGAGCCGCTGATGGTGGTGGAGGCGTTGAGGGAATCGGTGAGCATGCGGTGGTCCGCATCGAGATATAGGTATGTGCCGGCGATGGTCACGGGATCGGTTGCGAGTTGTACTGCGGAGGTTTGATCGAGCTGGAAGGTCCGGATGACGCCATCGGTGTCGATGGAGACAGACTCGCCGATCGATTCAATGAATCCGGTGAGCGTGTCGTTGTTGAGCAAACGGATCGCATCGTCCCCGTTGCTGTCTATAAAAGTCTTGGGCTTTGGGGCCACCGCGAGCGAGCGGAGATGATCGAGGGTGATCGTGCGAGGTTCGGAATCGAATGCGGTGATGAACTGCAAGCGGTCGGGATCATCGCTGTCCTGCACAAGCGCTTGAAGGCGTTGGTCATCGGTGAAGGTGATCAATGCAGGTGTGCCCGATCCCGCGAAGGTGTATTCCCACGCGGATGCACGCTCCGATGGAAGCACGAAGAACACCTGATCCAGAGGCGTGCTGGTCTCAAACCCTGTTTGATCGAGGTAGTGCACCATCCTGCGATCGATCCTTGGGGATCGGATCTCGCTCATCGTCAGGTCGGTGCGGAGGAGGTGCCAATCCGCGTTCGCATTGCTGACACAGGAGAGGCAAAGAGTCGGAATGATCACACTGAATCGCAAAGAGGATCTCATTTCTGGAAGATCGGCAGATACCGCTTGGGCATCTGAAGAATAATGAGTGACATCGCGGTGCCGTACACTTTGCCCGCGGATCGGTCCTCCCATGCGCCGTCGTCGAGCTGGGTTTCGATCAGTTCTTTGCGGATCGCGGGCCACCAGGTGTCCCAGTAGTCGTCTCCCGCGAGGAACATGGTTTGGACGGCGTAGTACTGTCCATAGAAGTAATGTGAGCGTGAAGGGGTGGTCGAGCCGGGGAGGGCGGTGTCCATCAGGTATTCGAGTCCGCGATCGATTGAGTCATCGGAATAGATCCCCGCGTAGTACAGACTCGCGACTCCCGCTGCGGAGCGGGGCCATGCGCTTGATCCCGCGCTGGTCTGGTAGCGGAACCCGCCGTCGGGGTTCTGGGCTTGTCGAACATACTCGACCGCGCGGTCGATGGTCTCGCTGGAGACTTCGATCCCCGCGTTGCGCGCCGAGCGGAGCGCCATGATCTGGCAGATCGTGACTGAGACATCCGCATCGTATGGGACTGGGTTGTAGCGCCATCCGCCTTCATCGTTCTGGGTTTGCTCGATGAGCCGGACCGCTCTCACGAGTGATTCGTGGATCTGGGTGCTGATTGCTGTGTCTGCTCCGCCCGCGGTCATGCCGTAGATTTCACCGAGGAAGAGGGTCGCGAATCCGTGCCCGTACATCGGGCCGTTGTTTGCTTCTGCGGTGATGAGCCCGTTTTCTTTGGTCGAATCGAGGACGAAACGGAGACCTCGCATGATGTGGTCGCTGTATGGGCCGCGCGATGCGGTGTTGCCATCGCCCATCAGCGCAAGGCACGCGAGGGAGGTGATCGCGACATTCTTCCCGAACCGCCCGCCTTCCCATGAACCATCGTCGCTCTGGGTGGTTGCGAGGTAGTTGATCGCGTTGGCAATGGTCTGGTCGAGCTGGGGAGTGATCTCCGGACCGGCGACCGGTGCTGGTTGATTCGCGGGTTGAGCGGTCGTGGGATTCGATGACGCAGCGAGGAGCGAGCATGCGAGGAGTGCGGGGAGATGTTTCATTCTTCATCCTCCGCGAGTGCTTTGTAGTAGCGTTCGGTCAAACTCCGGTACAGCTCAGAGTACGGCTCATCGAGTCCCTGACTCAGCGCATCGCGGAGCCGCTCTGGGAGACTTCCCCATCGAGCGATCGCGTTGTTCCGGTTGTTGGATCCGACCTCGTTTGATCCGGGGGGTGTTGATCCGTCGCTGGGTTCACCCGCACCGGTCGATGGGCTGGGTTGCTGCTGGGATTGCTGGTCGGGTTGTTGTTGGCTCGATGAGGATGAGGACGATGATCCGCCGCTGCTTCCAGAGCTTTGGTTCTGCTGCGCTGATTCGATGACCTGATCGAGCTTGCGGATGATGTCCTCTTGCATGCGCTGCGTAGCAAGCCCGGTTTCATTGGTCTCCAGCCGATCCGCGGCTTGACCCATCAACCCGACCGCTTGAGCGAACGCTTCGGCGGTTTGCTGCGCAGACAACGCCTGATCGATCTCGGTGTTGTCTGGTGCTTCGGATTCGATTTCAAGACCGAGCAGTTCGTCGAGCGATGGGACACGCGTGGGCTGGGTGCCGTCTTGTGCGATCGCGCCCATGCTCGACACGAGCATGACTCCAAGTGCGATCGCGGAATGTGGTCTCAAACTCATCACGGCGTCGGGTCCTCAGTCGGGTCCTCAGTCGATTCCTCGGTGGAGTCCTCTATAGGTTGTTCGTCCGATGGGCGCGTCGGGTTCATCTCTTCGATCAACCGCCGCCCTTTCTCTGCAAGTTCTCGCTGCATCTGCCCGTTTTTTCGGACTCGGTTCTGATCCGGAGCGGCTTGTTCTGACAATGCCCTTGTCTGTGTCGCGGCGAGTTGCTGCAAGGTTCTCAGCAACTGGAGCTGCGCGATGGGTGGGATGACGGGTTCTTGTCCACCTCCGCCTTGTCCGCCACCATCGCCGCCTTGTCCGTCTTCGAACTCGTCGGATTGGGGTTGGTTCTGATTGCCGAGCACATCGATGAGCGCGGTGAGGATCGTCGCGATGCCCTGCTGGTCGTTGGCAACCATCGGATCGACTGATTGTTCATTCAATTCAGAGGAGACCGAATCGAGCAGTTGCTCAAGCTGATCATGCGCCAACGAGAAGATCGGTGCTTCACTGAGTTCTTCGGTTTCTTGAAGCATTGTTTGGAGCGATTCACTGAGTGAATCTTCGCGCCCGCTGAGCTGGCGAGCCGCGGCACGCTGGCGGCGGTTGAGCGGTTGTCCGACGAGCGGTGAGGTTTCCAACGAGATCTGGGCTTGCTGATTGAGCGCGTCCTGATATTTGGATCGGAGTTCCTCACGAAGCTGCTGCGCCTGACGATCCGCGGCCTGCTCGTCCTGACGCTGCGCCTCTTCGAGCGCCGCTTGCAGATGGACCATCGCAGAAAGCTCAGATTGGCGAGCGGTTACTTGGTCTTGCGGCTCAGCACGCAGCGCGGTGATCGCGTCGTTCTGTGCGTCAGCGGCTTTGGTCATTGATTCCGCGATAGATTGAGTTTCGGGGAACGCTTCCGCCGCGTCGTCGCGGACCGCGAGCGTGTTATCGCGGATGGTGATCATCGGTCGATCGAGGTTTGGCAGTCCCTCATCCAATCGACCGAGTTCGTGATCATGGTCTTCGAGCAGGCCTTGGATGGACTCCATGATCGACGCGAGCTTTCTGCGGAGTGCGGAGTCGCGGTTTTTCTGTGCTTGCTCGATCTGCTCGATCATGTTGTCGAGTTCTTCGAGGACTTGTTGCTGCGTTGCCGCTGCGGACGAGGTCTGGTTCTCCGCGAGTTCGTCTCCGGATTGGGCGAGTTGTTCCTCGACTCCAGAGTTGCGTCCCTGGGTTGCTGCGTCTCGGATGCCCTGCGCTCCAGTCGGATTGTTCTCTTCGAGCGCATCGGCTTGTTTGTCGAGCGCGTCGATGGTGTCGCGTGCTTGCTGGGTCGCTCGCTTCTGTTTGTCGAGGATTTTCTGGAGCATCGAACGCTGGTCTTCGGAGAGCTGGTCGATGGATTTACCCGCGGTTTGCTGTCCAAGCTGGTTGGTCTCGTCGAGGAGTTCCTGAACCTTTGAGCGGAGTTCTTCGATGGATCGGCGCGCCAGCCAGGTGTCTTGTCCGCGATCGAGCATCGCGATCGCGGTGGCGAGTTGGTCACGGACTCTTTCCATGCGATCGGACGCTTGCTCGTCTTGTTCCCGCTGAAGCGCTCCGGTCGCTTGCTGTGATTGCTCGCGGGCGTCCGAAAGAATGTCATCAATCCCGCTGAGCATCGGGGTGAGCTGTGGATCTTGGATATTGCTCTGTTCGAGCATCTCGAGCAGACGCTGGGTTGCTTGCGATCGGGCGTCGATCTGTGTTGTCAATGCCGCTTGATCATCTGGGCTCACTGCCGAACCTTCGTTGAGCTGGTCTCGGAGTTCCCGCTGGCGACCATCGAGCCGGCGCAGGATCTCTCCGATCGAACCAAGCTGAGATTCAACACGCTCGACAATCTCTTGGTCCTCTACCACCCGGATCATTCGGGGCACGGAGCGTGTTTCTTGCCCAAGGATATCGACCGCGTGGACGCTGAGTTCGAGTTGCGATCCGGGTTTCAATCCAAGTGTGGTTAGGTCCAGCTCAACCGGCATGGAGAATCCACGCGAACGATCCGGCGCAGCGGTGTATAAAGGATGGTTTGTCTGGGCGGATTCCCCTTGCACAACCGCATCCACCGAAACATCCGCGAGTCCCAGGTCATCGGTCGCAAATCCTCGCAGATCAATCACCGCGCGTTGGCCCACCGCGAGATCGGTGCTTGGGGTTTGCAGGATCGCTTCGGGTGGAGCATCGGGGACGACGCGGACAAAGACATCCATCGCGGCGCGAGGCGAGAAGCCGTACTGGTCGATCGGGACGGTGGTCAGCGTGCCGCTCTCGTCGATGCGCTGGGTGCGGGTGATGGTATTCGTGCTGTCTTGCTCAGTGCCTTGTGCGTGTACATTGGAATCAAAGACCCAAGTTGTAGAGAGGTTGGATCCCGCGAGGATCGGCCCGACAGAGAGTGATGATGGAGCAAGCGTGCGCATCCCTTGGAGGAACGGCGATTCAGAGTCATCAGCCAGAATTGATTTGGCGTACTCGGGAAGTGTGGATTCAATTTCGACGCGTTGGAGTTTGGGTGGATGCACTATACGAAGGTGTTGGACTTCGCTGCGATCGTCTTTGGTTTCGATTCGATATTCGAGAGTTGAGCCGGCCGGGATGTTCTGAGCGGAGATGGTATGGATCGGGATGAGTTGCTCGTAGCGAGTGTGGTCTTGCTGTCGATTGAGCACGAGCGATGTCCAGCGGACGATGGGCGAACGGTCAGCGTCGATCAGTCTCCAGCGGAGACGAGCGTTCGCGTTGTCTGTGGATGGCCCGATCGTGGCGCGAGCGATGAACGCACGGTCCGATGGGTGAGTGCTCGCGATCTCTGGGAGCACAATCCCGTACTGTTTGGGCCACTGCACCTGCGTCCAGGGCATCGCCACGCGCCGGGCGCCGATGGTCATGAGTGTTGGTTGAGCGATCACTCCAAGGCCGATCATGCTCAGACCCGCAAAGATGGCAAGCATTTCGTTCATGGATCGTGACCGCAACTCCACACGCGAGCGGCTTGGATCAAGATGCGATGCGGATCGCGATGCGATGGATTCGATGAGTCGTTGCTGGATGCCGTCATCTGCAGGATCGGGAAGATCAGTGATTGCCGCAATTGCTGATCTTTGATGATTGGTAAAGCGGGCCGCCGAGCTGTCGTCAGGAAGGTTCAGCGCCAGATCGCTCGGTCGGATGCAGATGTTGAAGACATCGCGGATCAATCGGTGCACCATCCACAAGGCCAAGTATGTGATCCCCGCGAGGAGTATCCATCGAGCGGTAGACGGCAGATGGAAGAACGAATCGAGCAACACAGCAATGGATACCGTGCCGACC
>TARA_R110000765_G_scaffold69771_1_pt1 | contig 60429 bp, 54 predicted proteins | sample TARA_R110000765 | Tara Oceans TARA_R110000765 (sample SAMEA4398168) | marine metagenome | biome: Polar Biome; feature: [MES] marine water layer (ENVO:01000295) within the mesopelagic zone...; material: water (ENVO:00002006), including particulate matter (ENVO:01000060) such as...... | reverse complement strand
TAGAAGGGCTACAAACCCTTGCCGGTTTTCAAGACCTACACTTAGAATAAGTAATTCAACTGCTTAACTTTATTTTTCCGAATAAACAACTCAAATAGAGACCAAGAAAAACAAATTAAGGAACAATAATATTCGGAAAAGTTTTTACCTGTGAAATGATTTTTAATAGCATTTAGATTTGCTCTTTGCTTATATTGTAACGCTTACCTTTTAACGTCCATATTGTTTAGTTAATACTCATCAGTAATAAGGACAGATTCAGTACCAAGGATTACCATAGCGGTCTTCACTATTATTACTATGCACGCTAACTATTGCCACAAAAAAGACCTTTCCTAATACCCTAAATCAGCATCAACATGGTCTTCTCTGATACGAATTGACGTATTTAGGCGTCCAATTAAGCGGTGCTATTCTTTCATTTTGGTTAGTGGCTATTTGGGACTTGTAAGCTAAAATTATTGACGATTCAGTGTCAAAATGACCTTACGATGTTTAAGTAAATGACTAGCGCCACTTAAATCGAGAATTCGAGGCAGATTGAGAGTTTTTATATTAAAAATTGAACTGTAAATTACAGCTAGCATGCTGAAGATACTGCTTCACCTACGTTTAAATATGTTAGCTTAAGGGAATATCTAAGATAGTTTGCTCTTATTACTGCCCTGTATGAGCAATGCACTATATAAAAAATTTTAATTGAGTTCGTTTTTGCAATGTTAAGACTTTTACAAGCTCAATCAGATCTAATCATCTTTGTCGCTTTTTCGCTCATTACGGACGAATTACTGCCGAAACGTATCGTCAGCGTTTGCTGAATGACGACGAGCTATAGCATGATACTCAACTACATTTAGCGCAACTTCAAAAGTTAACTAGGCAATACCCGTTTCTACGATCCTCCCACCGTCTGCTGGCGAACAATCCAGAGAATCAGCGGTGGCAGAATCAACCACTGCAAAATCGGCAGCAACCCCGTACCTAGTATAGGCATCTCCGGCATGTTTGGCGCGTACTGCCAGCGGTCCAATACGTCGGTTGCTAGCCACTCCATAAAAATCGTGATGACCAGCCCGGCAGCCAAATAAGTTACCGCCGGAGTAACGGCCATCGCATGGATCCAATCTCTGGATCGAGCGATTACGACGGCGCTCCAGTAAGCCAACACGCTGATCACACCATCGCCTAGACTCGCCTGAGTACACGTCCGAACGACGCTCATGTAGTCCAGTGTTTTCAGCCCCTCGTAGAACGGCATTTGCCACATCTCCCAGACGAAATTGAAGAGAAAGGAAATGAGCAAAAAATTCGCTTCCGGATTCCGGACCGCGCGACCAATCCAAGGTTGACCCATCACCCTACTTTTCCTTCGAACGCAAGTACTTCCAAAGTACGGCAATCGACAAGACCAAAACTCCAATGATCAATAGCCAAACCAATCCCATACCCAACATCATCCCCATACCCATATCGTTCATCATCTTTCTGTCCTCTCCTGTTGACATTCCGTGAGACCACTCAAGCGGGCCCCGTCTGCGTGCTCCGAGTTGCTATCGCACAGACACATGCCTATGTTTGTGTGGAAATTTAGTCGGGCTTATTACAAGGTAGTCCGGCAGCTTGCAAATCGTCAAAGCCTGCTTTCGAAGCAAGAGCTGCAATGTAGCCCATTTTTCGTAACGTTGCTGCGGCTAGCACGGCACGACCACCGCTAGCACAATAGGTGACTATAGGCCGTTGGTGATCACTTTCTTCGTCGGAAATTTTCATTTCCAATACACCACGCGGTATAGCGACGGCACCTTCCAGATGGCCTTCCTGCCACTCATTGGGTTCACGAACATCGAGCACTAGCGCGCCGCTGCCACACAGAGCCTTTACCTTTTCAAAGTCGACGGTGTCAGCCACTTCTTTGGCTTCATCGATCATTTGTTGTGCAGTTAAAAACGTAAGCATAAAATTTCTCCTGATTGTAGTGTGAATGAATGTTCAAACTGTCAGTTCGCTATGCATCTGCAGCTAAACCGCAGCCAAGGTTCGCCGGAACGGCCACATCCATCATTTTCGGATCAGGCAGATCCAGGTTATTCATAATATCGATATATTCCGCACGGGTCTTGCCGGCTAACCGCGGGTTATGAGCCTTTTCCTCAGCAACACTGCTACGGGTCCAGCCCTTATAATCGTGCGCCGGGTATACAAGCGTTGAATCCGGTAGCGTAAATAGCTTTTTAGTAATGGAATCATAGCTTTGACCAGCGTCGCCGCCTTGAAAGTCGGTTCGGCCACTGCCACGAATAAGCAGCACGTCGCCAGTGAATACTGCTGGTCGCTCGCTGTGAAGCAAAAAGCTATAAGACTCATCGGTATGGCCAGGTGTGTACAACGCTTCCAGATCAATACCATCCAACCGGATGTACTCGCCCTCCCGAATGGTTTCAGACACACAGTCGGCTTTTGTCTGTTCGCCCATTACCGTGATGCAACCGGTCTTTTCCCGCAACTTTCCAAGACCGGTGATGTGATCCGCATGGGTATGAGTATCGATGGCTCGCACTAATCGAATATCGAGTTGTTCGACTAGTTTCAGGTACATATCCACCTTGTCTATTACCGGGTCGATTAGTAACCCTTCGTGGCCACTATCGCTAGCCAACAGATAACTATAAGTGCTAGATTCAGAATCAAAAAATTGGCGAAATAACATGTTTATCTCCCATTCGTATTTAGTGTATAAATAACAGTAGTAAGCGCGATATCGAAAGGTATTTGTAATTGCACACTGAATCCATACATGGGTAACTCCTATATATTGGCTGAACCAATATCGATAATAAAAAGCAGCCTTATTAGTAAAGGCAAAGTAATGGTTACTTTATCGTTGTATTTATAATTACTCTGTACGTTAACGTACTTAATAAAAGATTTTTGGCGCCTATGTAGTCGTTAGAATAAAGTAGTAGTAAGACAAAAGAAGCGTCTCTTTACCCAATATCACTCACGGTATCGCCCGATATATTTCATGCCAAAATAACCGGAAGAATGTTCGTCACAAGTCAAGCCAACATTGAGAGTAGAATATATTATTTAAGAGATCTCATCTGTTCGCAGCCGAACATTTATAGAACTTTCTGCCTTTCATGACAAGGGACTTTTTTAGGAGTTGCTTACAGCCGAGAATTTCACAACATAAAGGTACATACCATGTTGTGAATCGACTGTGTCTGGAGCACGACTTAAAGGGAATTGGCCAGATTCGATAAATTATATTTAATTTATTTTTCAATGGCTAAGCACTAAAAAGTAGCATTATACGCAGAAATAATTATCACTATTGAGGTCAAACTTTATCAAAAGGTTTGAACCAAACCAATAACACCGGAAGCAACAGTAAATCGGCAAACAAGGCGATGATCATGGCTAAAACTGTTAGTAGAGAAAAATAGATAGTGGGTACAAAGTTAGAAAACATTAATAACGAAAAACCAATCACTATGGTCATAGAAGTATAGAGAATAGCGTAGCCAATACTGCTATGAGTTAGGTGTATAGCTTTTAAATAATCGCGTTTTAGTTCGAATTCCTTTTTATAGCGGTGAATATAATGAACGGTATCATCAACCGCAATGCCCATGGCGATAGCAGCGATAGTAATCGTCATCATATCAAGCGGGATCCCTACCCAGCCCATTATGCCAAAAACAAACGATACACTTACAATATTTGTCAACATGGCAATCAAAGCGATTTTGATCGTTCTAAATAATATCAAAAACATGATAATCAAAACAAACACCACCAAACCTAGTGTTTTTATTTGAGAGTCAAAGAGTGTTTGTAGCATGTTGTTATAAAGCAGCATCATGCCAGAAAGGTGAACGTTATCAGGTTCAATATCAGCTTCACCTGCCAACTCCTGACTAATCTTATTGAGTAATGCGTCTCGTCGTAAGTCTTTATTAGAATCAACAATACGCGTGGTCAACCGAACTTGGTTATGTTCTAAATCGAGATAAGGCGTAATGGTCACATCACGAAATTCCTTTGGCATTTTTTTATAAAGCAGCGCAAGTTCTAGATTATCAAGCGATTCACCATCGTTTATATCTCGGCCAAGCTTTAATATATTGGCAAAAGAAAGCACTTTTCCGGTGTGCTCTAGTGAGTTAAGGTAGTTATGAGCCGCTTCGATTCGCTTCATCTTAAACTCAGTAAACCAATAGGCGTGATCGTTTTCTTCGCTTTTGAATTCAGCTTCGAACTCATCGAAAAATGTAGCTGGTTCAGACTGGGGATCTAATGGTTCGTTCTTACTCTTTTCATACTCAGGAAAATCAATGATAACGTCCAATGGTGTCGTTCCGCCTAACGATGTATCAATCACTTTCATGCCCTGATATATTTCAGAGTCGCTTTTAAAATAATTAATGAAGCTATTCTCTACAATCAACCGATTTGCGCCAGTAGCGTTGAACAGGAACAATGCAACACTTGAGAGAATAATGCTAACTCGATATTTTTCAGCAATAATGCCAAGTTGACTGATCAAGCTAATATTTTTTTCAAAACCCAAGAAGACTGTTTTTTTATCTAATAAGCTCATTGCAGCGGGGAAAACTAAAAAAGCAATGACGAAAGAAATAACCATGCCCGCACTGATCATCCAACCAAAATTCATGATGGGTAAAATATTACTAATGGCCAGCGAACTAAATCCGGTAATCGTTGTGCACACGACAAAAAGACAAGGTAAAAACATCGACAAGGTTGCCTCAAGCACTATTTCTTTTTGGCAAGCACTTTCCTTTTTTCTGACTAATTCACGGTAGCGTACACAAAGATGGATTGCCAGAGACATGGTCATTATGAGTTGTATTGAGATGAAATTTGAAGAAATAACAGTGACTTCCCAGCCAAAATAACCCAGTAGTCCGGCGGTAACGACGATTGACAGGCTAGAAATTAATATTGGAATAACGACATATCTCATTTGGCGGAAAACAATAAACAACACAAGAATTAATAGTCCGATCAGGGTGCTACCGTATAACTTTAAATCATCTCGAATAAAACTAATCATGTCATCCGCTACCATATTAATTCCGCCAAGAAAAACAACGGCTTTATCCTGATGATTGCTTAGAATTTTTCGTATTTGGCTAATCGTTTGATGGTTCTTTTTACGAAAGTTTTCTCGGTGATTGGCAAGCTCTGACTCTTTACGAACGAGTATTTTTTGACTCACGCCTGTTAACCCATTAGTTAATTTTTGCTCTAACAACTGGTTACGTTGTTTTAGTAGCTCGAAATAGGATTGATCTTGCTTATAAAATATTTGAATGGCTGTCGTCTTGAAATCATCACTGACTAAATTCTGCTGATAGAGTGGGCTTGATAAGAACTCATGCTTAATCTTTTCCTTAATTTTATTCTTAGCCGTATTTTCATCAAAGCTGATTGATTTTAATGTTTGAACATTTTTTAGCAGCTCAGACAATGGTTGGCTGAGTGTCTGAAGTAATGGAACACTGAGTATTGACGTAACGTTTTCAACTAATTCAAGTTTTTTGATATCACTGGCAAGTTGCTCAATATCTTTCAAGACTATTTTATCCAGTAATTGACCTTCTTTGGGAGAATAGGTAACGATTAAAAAGTCAGGATTATAGTAGTTACTATTAACTTTTCGGCTAAAGGCCAAATCTTTATCGTTTTTGAGCAGCAAGGTTTCAGCTGAAGCATCTATCTTAATATTGAATGCCTGACTGCCTATTATTGCCACAATGAGTAAAACAAGAAGTAAGACTCGATAAGGGTATTCTATAACCATACGGCCATAAAATGTCTTAATCATGGAGGCTAAGTTTACACTATTGTTTTGATTCATTATTTTGTCTTAGTTTTTCTATAAATTCATCGATTGAGTAGGTATTTAATAGCTCTTTATATTGAGAACGTTGAATCTGCACAACGCTTACTCCATCCACCCTGATATCATAGGCTAGCCAAAGGTTTTCTTTTTTTTGGTAAAATTTATACAACAACTTGACGCTATTGTTCGATTCAAGAATATAAGTGGTAACAGCAATTCGTGTTGGTTTATATTGTTCGGCTTTTTCGACGACAATTTCTTGCTGTTGAAAGGCAAACATTGTTTTAAGGTACGATAACTTAAAGTGCTCAACAAATAGACCGAGATACTCTTTTTTTTGTTTTGGATTGAATTCTTTCCATACGCTCTTGCCAATACTGAGTTTAGCCATAAGATCAAAGTCCATTAAGCCATTAGCAATTGAAAATATTTTGTTTGATTTAACATTTTTAGATTGCATAGGATCAACCAATATAGCTAATATATTGTTGGTTGCGGACTTTACTTGCCCAAGTACTTTTTGCTCATCATGAACGCCAGCGTTGGCTACCGAAATACTAATAAGTATCAAAACGATTCGTGAAAATATTGCCTTTACTAACTTCATTTAAACCTCTGCTATTAATACCCTACTGTTTGTTTCATTATGGCGCGGTGAGCATTCTGTTTATTTGAATCTGGCTGTAGCCGATTTCAGCGCATTGTTGAGCGAGTTCCATGCACTATCCATGCGTACTTTTAAATCCTCCCATGCATCGTCGCTGGCGTATTTAAGTTCAGAAAGTTTACTGTTGGCCGCTTCTTGCATCGATCGCAGTTCCTCGATTTGTTTGTAGTACTCAAGTTGTAAATCGGCTTCAGCTTGATCAGCTTTTGCTTTGAGCTTGTCGATCTCTGCGCCCAACTCGTCCAATTGCGCTTGCAGTTTTTTTTGGTAAGCTTCTTTAATGTTCATTATTATTCTCCTTTTGTGATTTATATTAAAATTGAAAGGCTGTATTCATAATTCCCGTAGGTATTTTAGATCGTTCTTTGTCGTATCGACTATTTCAGCAAATTTTCCATTCACCATTAGTTTTGCCATGGATTGTGCAAAACCTTTCACTTGTTTAAAGTTAAGTGAAGGCGGCATTGCTAAGGCATTGGGATCGGTAAAAATATTGATTATCGCAGGCCCCTTATGTTTGAAGCCGTTTGACAGTGCTAATTCCACCTCTTTAGATTCCTTAGCTTCCCATGCAGCAATGTTCATTGCCTCAGCCAATTTTACAAAATCAGGATTAACCATATCCGTCTGCCAGTCCATATAACCTTCTACGCGCATCTCAAGTTTAACCATCGCTAAAGATCGATTGTTAAAGATGATGATTTTTACGGGGATTTGATATTGGCTAATCGTCATTAAATCGCCCAAAAGCATTGAAATACCGCCATCGCCACAAAAAGCAATCACTTGTCGGTCTGGTTGTGATAAGCCTGCCCCAATAGCCATAGGCATTGCATTCGCCATAGAGCCATGATTAAAGGAACCGGTTAGGTAGCGATTGGCTCCCGCCTTTAAATAACGAGCGGCCCACACGGCACTCATACCAGTATCAACGGTAAATATAGCATCGTCATCGGCTAATTTATCCACCAAGTAGGCAACATATTCCGGGTGAATGTTTTTCTCAGAACCCTTATCTTCCACATAGCTTTCATAGGTGGCTTCAATTTTTTGATGCAGAGCACGGGTTTTATCAAGGAAATCAGTGGACGATTTAACTTCAATTAAAGGCATGAGATCTTCAAGGGTTGATTTAATATCACCACAATAACCAAAGTCCACTTTAGCTCTACGCCCTAACTTTTCGGGTTTAGTATCTATTTGAATAATTTTGCATTTTTCAGGCAGGAACTCACTATACGGAAAGTCAGTGCCCAACATTAAAAGGACATCGGCTTGATGCATTGCTTCAAAACCGGATTTATTGCCTAGCAGCCCATTTAACCCAACGGCATAAGGATTTTCTTTACGTTCAAAAAATATTTTCCCGCGAAAACTATATCCCAAAGGAGCCTTAAGCATTTCTGCCAATTGCATTACTTCTTCAACGGCATAACGACAACCATGACCACAAAACAGCATCACTTTTTCATCCTCGTTAATGACGCTTGCTAGTTCTTTAAGCTGTTCATGGCTTGGGGTTATTCTAGGCTGGGTATAAAAATTTTTATTCGCGGTATGAACAGATTCTATACTTGCTGAAGCTACATCACCGGGAAGACCTAGAACAGCAACCCCTTTCTTGCTGATGGCATGCTGAATAGCCGTTTGCAAACCATTGATAGCTTGTTTAGGCGTATTCGCTAAAAAGACATATTTTGAACAATCTTGAAAAAGTGATTCTGGTCTTGTTTCTTGAAAGTTATCCAATCCCATTTTTTCAGTATGAATGGTTGACGCTATTGCAATGACAGGGTTTTCAGCTCTATTAGCATCATAAAGTCCATTAACTAAATGAACATGTCCAGGGCCACTGCTGCCCATACAACAGCCAATGCCATTTAACTCAGCTTCCATAGAAGCAGCATAGGCTCCAGCTTCCTCGTGTCTGACATGGATCCATTGCAGTCTACCATCCCTTCGCACAGCATCATTAACCGGATTAAGGCTGTCACCAGTCACCGCGTAAATTCTTTTAACACCGGCTTCTACCAGCATTTGCTACTAAATGTTCTGATACATTTTTTGACATTAATCACTCCAAGTTTATTAATTTTCGTGACATAACCAATTTTTCTATATCGGCCTATATTAGTCTGTGCGATACCACACAGACCAACACATTCATTGTCGACATTATAATTGTATAAGTGTTAGTTACAGCTTGGACAAATAGTGACAAATTTTTAGCAACGACTTAAAAACTAGGAATAACAACATTATTTGAAGAAATAGTGATGGAGTTTTTTTCGCGCAAATATTATGGACTTACCCCTGTTGTTATATTTGTTATCACACTTTTGTCAATTTATGGCTGCGCAGAAGCTTCACTCCGCCACATTCACAACAATTGAGTTGAAAAATACGATGACATCGAGGATAACTATAACAACAGCATTTATAACATCAGTACTTTGGAGCTCGAAATCCCGACGCATTCCAATACTGACTCTACTCGTACTGCTAATACAATGTGGGCCACTAGTTAACGCAGGTGAAGGACCCTGGCCGTCGTTTACGGCGACGACCCTTAGCGGAGAAAAAGTCGACAGCGAAAAACTGATAGGTCAACCGACCCTACTCATACTTACCCCGTCTGGCAATGCCGCAGAATCCACTCGAGAATGGGTTAAGACTTTGCGCTCAAAGATAGATCAAAGTAAATATCGGGTTCGCGACGTACTGGCCGTCGATTTACCGTTCTTTATGTCGGAAGAAGACGCCATTGAGCGAGCCAAGGAGAAAGTCCCGAAGCGCTACCACGATCAAACTTGGATCCTCAACTCTCAGATTATGGAAGGCGCGTTGGGTGTGCCGTCTGATAGCGTAGAAGCAGTGATTGTTGTTCTGGATAAGAACGGTAACTTGATATCACAGGTTCACGGTAGGGTGACGTCGGCGCGGATGAGTGAGATCACCGACGCCTTACAAAGCCTTGCTACCGACTAACTGCTTTCGTCGCTGCTGCTTACGCTGTCATTTGGAAACTCCAGAACTACCCGATACGCATCCATTTCGTGACTGAGAAAAGCCTGCGCCGATCCCCAGAGATACAGCCGTAACCGTCGATAAAGCATTTCGCCCCAACGGGTGACTATTTCATCGCGAGCGCCCTCCAGTTTCTCAACCCAACTCTTGCACGTAAGATAGTTCTTGCCGTCTGACTTGATGCACTGGTTCGGGTATTTTATTTCTTATTAATTTATTGAAATTGAGTCAGACGAGAACTTGACGCCTTTTTTTGTATCAATGCACTATTTTTATATCATGTGTTTTCACACAGGTATTATTGAAGTCGTCAAACTTATCGCATGTGGTTCGCACAAATGTCTTTTGTGCTGGGGAGAAAAAACACTTTGTCTGATAATGGCAGGTGTTGTTGAACTTTTCCCAGTACTGACATTCTTCAACGCATTGGAGATTTTTGTAGATATAAGTCTTTTTTTCAAACAAGCATTTTTTATTAAAATCGTCCCAATATTGGCAGTCATTGAGAGCCAGAGGTTCATCCTCAGTTAACTGCTGGCCACAGGTGACGGTGAGGTCTCCCTGGCGGTATGTTTCTCCCGTGTCGAGACTTACCTCTTTTGCTGCGACATTAGCTGCTAAAAACGTCACCCCTCCAATGAAGCCCATCAACAAATATTTGTTCATGATTTGATTCCTTATTAACTTAATTTTTCGATAATCGAATCTTTTCCTGACTAGATTTTCTGAATAAGATCAATCTGTTTTTCATGGTTACTATTCAGTTCGATTTTTCCTTTCATCCCTGCCATGTTATGCGCAGGGTTGTGGTAGACAAAGTCATGGTAGCCTGGAAAAAACATTGCATTATGCTTCTGTGTATTGTCCTGGACATTAATTATTCTCCTACAACAGTCAGTATGGATGGCGAATATTTACCCTTAATAAGAATAGATATATGAATTGCATCAGGCTGCATTTTTTAAACCTGTTTATTTCAATTCTATTTTTTTAAACATACCAGCATCAAAATGGCCAGGAATATTGCAGGCAAAAACAACCATTTCATCACCTTCAAAGCGCCACGTTATGGTTTCAATGGCACCAGGCTGAACGGTTAATGTATTTCCATCTTTATCATCATGCACCATATTAGGCATCTTGCGCATCATTTCGGCATGTTCTTCCTGTTCTTCCAGGCTACTGATAGAAAATTCATGAGGGATTCTCCCCTCATTCGATACTGCAAACTGAATAACACTGCCTGATTCAATCTCTGAAAGTTCTTCATTGAAGAGTATTTTCATCTGGTCATTCAGTGTTACCTTGATAGTATGAGTATCCTGCATAGCCATTACCCTTTCGCCCACTGATCCGTGTTCTCCGCGTTCTTCGTGGGTAACCCCTGATGCTTCATGATCACCATCATGGCCTTCTTCTAAGTGCTCACTTGCAGTAAAGGCCAAAGTAGAAAAGAGTAATAACGGTAGTCCTAACAAAGAAATATTAAATGTTTTCATAATTCACTCCATATTAATAAAATGAGTATAGGGTATAGGTTACATATACTAGTTACATCTGTTTCCATAACATCCAAACACCGGCCCCGATCATAAAAAGATTCTCCGTTAAAGATACGAACCCGAGGGGAACATTACTGTCTCCTCCGACGCAAGCACATTTGAGTTCTCGCTTATCTAAATACACTGCTTTGTATACCGAAATGGCGCCTACCGTGCCGATAAATAGTGATACCGGGCCCACGACATAACCTGATAAACCCGCAATCATACCGATACCCGCGAACGCTTCGGCAAAGGGATAAATATAGGCATAACGCAGGTGTTTCATGGCTAATAAATCGTAGGTAATAAACGAGTTAGAAAAGCCATATAGATCACGTAATTTTTGAATTGCCAAAATAGTCATACTGAAAGCGACAAACAGCTCAATGACTTTGAGTGACATAATATTACCTGATGAGGCATACACCGCGGCCAATGCCATCGCAAAAGCGGTGGCAAAAATAGCCAGGACAGGGGTATAAGTGGTACCAGTTTTCACTGCTGGCGGCAGGTCAAAATGCGCCCTTAGTTCATCGTAACCACCCACACGCTTGCCATCGATGAAAGTCTGAGGCGTAGTTTCAACATTATGTTCTTGCTTAAACGTTTCGGTTTCTTCACGTGAACTTAGCCTGTGATCTTCAATCTCAAAGCCTTTTCTCTCAAGTAAGTCTTTCGAGCGCAATCCATAAGGACAGATGTGTTGGCCCGTGAACATGCGATACAGTTTTGCTGTGTTTTTCATATTTTTGCTCCTAAATGTAAATCAGGCATTGGACGCTTCTTCGCTTTTTGCTCTGTATCTGCAAAACCATTTGCTTCGATGTCTTCTAGTAGCCATTTCATTTCCATAACCTCTCTTTCTTGTGCTTTTATGATGGCGTTAGCAAGATCTTTTACCCGCTTGTCTTCGATATTCGCTCTACCACTGGTTAAAATAGCAATAGAATGGTGCGGGATCATATTAACTAACACAAGATAAGGCTGGTAGTCGCAACACCTATTGTTACAAAGCCGACTAATAATTGGCTTATCAATTCCATTTTTTAGTTCTTCATCATCAACCTAAAACCAAAATCGAGCGCCTATTACAAGTCCGGTTTCACTGACTGATTCATCTTCGAGCCGAGCTTTATCCGCACTATTACCTAATTCACGGCTCCAGTAGACGCCAATGTATGGCGCAAACTCTCTAGCAAATTCATATCTGTATCTCAGTCCAAGTCGCAATGAATTAAAGCCAGAAGGTCGTTCAAAACGTTCAGACTCTGTAATTGAACCCGCTAACGAGACTCGAGGTTGCAGAAATGAAGTCTGGGTGACGTTGATTTCGTATTCGGCTTCCACTGCAAAGCGCACATCGCCGTCTTCATTGAGTATTAAGGAGCTATCTATCTCAAATTGATAAGGGGCCATACCGTACAAACTGATAACAGCATAGTTTTCCATATTTGAGTTACTCGACAATGTTCCCGACGTGCCTAGGCCTCCTTGTATCTCCCAATAAGGGGCTATTAGCTTACTAACTAACACTTCTGCTCGTTCAATGTCGGTGGTTTCGCCATCATCTTGTTTGTTCTCCCCCTCACTTTTGACATATATGCGGTAAGTATCCCCGCCATACCAACCCATCATGTCCCACACCCCGATGTTTTCTTCGGAATTAGTTCGGGCGACTTCAAAACGATCAAAGACCACAATGTAGTTAGAGATTTCCTTTACAGGCTCAGGCCAATCTTCAGGAGTGGCTTGTGCATATGCATTTCCGCTCATGACTGTACTTACCAATATTGATAACATTAATTTTTTCATAACATACTCCTAAGAAACCGAAACGACTCTGAACATCCCTGCATCCATGTGATACAAAAGATGGCAGTGGAACGCCCAGTTTCCTGGTGCATCAGCGGTGATCAACATTGAAACCTTTTCACTTGGCTTGAGGCTGACAGTGTGTTTTCGAGGGCGAGGATGATTGCCATTTTCAAGTTCCATCCACATGCCGTGAAGGTGAATGGGATGGTCCATCATCGAATCATTCACTAAAATAAGACGAATTCTTTCGCCATACTTAAAGTTGACGGGGCCGTCCACCTCACTAAATTTTTTGCCGTCAAAGGACCACATATAACGTTCCATGTTGCCCGTTAAATGCAGTTCAATAGTTTGCGTGGGTTCGCGATCATCGGGCCATTCTTTGGCGCCGACTAAATCAGCGTAAACAAGTACCTTATGCTCCACATTTTCTAAACCGATCCCTGGTTCATCAAATCGACTTGACGGATTTTTAGCAATCATAGATGCGCCGACACCATGACCTTCTGGGTTATGTTTTATGGGTATTTCATCAACAGGTATCACTTTTTTATGCATCGCACTGTGGTCTTGAGGTTGATTATTCATACCAGACATTTGATCGTCCATCGCCATATGGGATGACTGTTTCATGTCTTGCATCGGCTTGTCATTTTGCATATCCATCCCTTGCATGGAGGACATGTCACCCATGCCCATCGCAGCCATTCCTCTTTCAGGCATTGAGCGCAACTCGGGTATGCTCGCTTGCTGGCCAAGCTCTGTCGCAAGTGTCGCTCTCACGAATCCACTTCTATCCATACTTTCGGCATACATGGTGTAAGAATTGTTTGATTTTGGTCTAACAATGACATCGTAGGTTTCAGCCACAGCAATGCGAATTTCTTCAACCGTAACAGGTTTCACAGGTTGCCCATCTGCTGCGACAACTGTCATTTCTAAACCTGGTATACGGAAATCGAAATAAGTCATGGCAGACCCATTAACAAGGCGCAGCCGCACACTTTCATTTGGCTTGTACAATGCAGTCCAATTGTCAGACGCATCTCTTCCGTTGATTAAATAACTGTAAGTAGAAGCGGTTACATCCAAAATATCTCTTGGATTCATGCGCATTTTTGCCCAAACAGCACGCTCCTTAAACGCATTAATTAAGCCCTGTTTTTTGACGTCAGCAACAGTGTCCTCAATAGTTCTCTGCTGATAATTGTAATAACCCTCGGCAACTTTTAGGTTTCTGAAAACAGCATGGGGATCCTCAAATGTCCAGTCACTCAATAAGATAACGTGCTCGCGATCAGCTCCAATATCACCATCGGCAGGATCTATTATCATTGGACCAAGGTGTCCAGATTGCTCTTGCAAGCCTGAATGACTGTGGTACCAGTAAGTACCATTTTGCTCTACTTCAAATTCATATTTGAACGTTGAGTTTGGCGCGATACCAGGAAAAGAAACGCCAGGAACACCATCCATAGTGTATGGCAGAATAATGCCATGCCAATGAATAGAGGTACTTGTTGGCAAGTTATTAGTTACATTAATTATTGCTCGCTGGCCTTCTTTAAGTCGCACTAACGGACCCGGTGACGTCCCATTTATTGTAATCGGACGACCGGTACCACCGGCAATTTTCATGGTTTGTTGATCGATTGATAAATTAATTTCATTACCGCTAACCACACCATCCCCGAAGCTCTGCCTCAGTTGATTACCTTTGGTGAGACCCTCCGGTCTCGCCCAAAGCGCAGGAACTTGTCCAAGAAGTGCGAGCCCTCCTGTAGTGCTCGCCGCTTTTTTTATAAAACGTCGTCTATCAATTTTGTTGCTGTTTCGCATAGCAAGCCTCTTTTAAGTTAACATTTAACATGGCACTACCGATCGACTTGTAGCCAGCAATTTGTGTCAGTTACGTGATCTTAAGTGTGATATTGGGTTGTGCTAACAGTATTTACATTTTTTTTATGGGAATATCTTCAAGTAACTTTAAGATGGTGCGGTTGTTGTTAAGTTTCGCTAAGTCAATGAGATAGCTTTTTTCGAGCTCTTGCATTGGTCGGTTTGCCAATAATTCTTTTACCGACTGTTCTTCACCATTTACTATAGAGGTTTTTAAGGCCGCAAAATTCGCGATACTCTGTTCTTTTTGATCTGTCATGTTAGTTCTCATTCGTTGTGTTTCGTTAATCGTTTGTCTTGAAGTCATCGGCCGATGTTAAACTAGCAATATGACCGCAAATGTCGCAATGCAAATGTCTGGGTAAACTAACCACCTGCTCTAATCTAAGCGATCACAAATAAATCCATAAAGCGGTTTACTGGCGTCCTCTCAAGGGCAGCTAGATCTTTACAAAGCGTGGATATCTTTTTGCATTGCTGGTGTGGAAAACGTGATGCTAAATTAGCTTTGAATTTTTGTTGTAACAACGGAATGCCTTCTTCACGGCGGCGGCGATGACCTAGCGGGTATTCCACAAGCACTTCTTCAGTGCTACTGCCATCTTTAAAGAATACCTGAATGGCATTAGCGATAGAGCGTTTATCTGCTTCTAAATATTCTGCCGAGAAACGCTTATCTTCGACAATTTCCATTTTGTCGCGCAGTTCATCAATGATGGGATGAGCAGCGTGAAATTCGTCTTCATAATGTTCGGCCCTCAACCCTCCAAACGCTAATGGAACGGCAACCATGTATTGCAAGCAATGGTCACGGTCTGCAGAGTTGGCAAGCGAACCTGATTTTGAAATTATGCGAATAGCCGATTCATGTGTACGAACCACAATCTTCTGAATATCCGCTAAGCGAGTTTTTACCAGAGGATGTAAAATAACTGCCACTTCTGCAGCGGTTTGTGCATGGAACTCCGCTGGAAAGGAAATCTTAAACAAAATGTTTTCCATCACATACGATCCATATTTTTGGGAAAACGAAAACTGACGTTCAGCCTCAGGCTTAAGTGCTTGGTTTTGGTTTGTTTTCGAGAAAGAGACATCATAAAATCCCCATTGCACAGCTGTTAATACGCTTGGTATGCCCATTTCACCACGCATTGACATATCAGCCAAACGAACCGCTCTTGAGGTAGCGTCGCCAGCCGCCCAAGATTTACGAGAACCGGTGTTTGGTGCGTGTCGATACGTTCGCAGTGCAGAACCGTCTACCCACGCGTGAGAAATAGCCGCCATAATTTGCTCTCGATTGCCGCCCATCATTTTAGTGACAACCGCAGTTGAGGCAACTCGCACTAATAATACGTGGCATAAGCCAACACGATTAAAAGAGTTTTCTAGCGCAATAACACCTTGAATTTCATGCGCCATGATCATGGCTTCAAGTACTTCTCGCATCATAAGAGGCCGATCACCTTTAGATAACCTAACTTGAGACAAATGATCCGCCACCGCCAATATGCCACCTAAATTATCCGAAGGATGTCCCCATTCAGCGGCTAACCAAGTGTCGTTATAATCAAGCCAGCGAATGATGCAACCAATGTCCCACGCGGCCTTTACCGGGTCGAGCTTCAACGATGTTCCAGGTACTCGGGCACCATTTGGCACAAACGTTCCTTGTACCATAGGCCCAAGATGTTTTGTGCATTCAGGGAAGCGCAGAGCCAGTAGTCCACAGCCTAGTGTGTCTAGTAAACAGTTACGCGCGGTGTCGAGTGCCTCCTCGCTAGAGACTTCAAAGTTTAATACATAATCAGCGATATCTTGGATGACATGATCATAGTCGGGCCGATCGTTAATATCTGCATTACTACTCATTTTGTATCCTTTTTCGTTTAATTTGTCGTTTAGTTTTGCATCGCTGCGAGCAACGCTGCTGATTTAATGGGTAAGCCCCATACTCTTGCGCCTACCACATTAATATCGCATGAACGATTGCAGGTGCAACAGCCACCATTACGCCGACAATACTGAACAAAACGATACCCCCTATCTTGATAAAGCCAAGCATCGACGATACACCTTCGATCATCTTGTTTGCAGACAGGTGAATAAGAAACACAACTAGCAACAACCCTGCACCCTATGCGGGCACCCATAAGCTTTTGTCAAGGTGCTGCCATAAGCATTTTTAGATACATGGCAATCCCGCCGGCCGACGGATAGGCATTCGACATTTTGACCTAAGAGTATGCACTAAAGATGACAATCACTGCAGCTGAGAGAAAAGCCAGAGGGAAGAGCCCCCCGGTCATCTGTGCCATCTGCCCCGTCAAGGCAAATATACCAGCCCCAATCATGACGCCGGTGCCCATCGCACAGTGCCGACCAATGTTAGACTACCTGACTTGTATTGATTTTTTTCAAAATAATACCTCGGTCGTTTCAAGGAACACTTCACTGGGCAATAGCCGCGGTTGTTAAGCCGAGTACCAGCCAGTCTTGCATACCGCCCCTATAATAAAAGAGCTTTTCCGGCGGGAATCCCTCGCTCACCATCGCATCAATTGCGATAGGGCTTTGCGGACACGCAGGACCATTGCAGAACACCACTACATTCCTCGCCTTGGCGCAGTCCCATCCCGATGATGTTCGCGAACACCCCAACTCGCTTAGCCGCTGTACAATATCGCTAAAGGGGAGCGACACGCTACCTGGAATGGTTGCCTTGATGCGCCACTCCGGCTCCCGCATGTCCACGACGAGGAAATCGGGATCGCCAAGAGCATCCAGCACCTCAAGTTCTCCCATAGGCGTAACCCCCGGAATCGGTACAATAGGCTGTAAGAAGCCAGTAATGAGTTGGGTTTCATTCTTCTGCCGCAGGATTTCGACGGGACCGTCCGGCATATCAATAATGCGCTTCGTCAAATCTTCGGTAATCTCAAGCAAGTCGTGCATAAGGTACACTCCTTCTTCACTGTCGAATATCGTGCAAGCGCTTTTCGTAGACATCTTTCTCGATTTCGCCGTTTGCATATCGTCGCTTAAGTAACTGTTCAGCGGACGCGCCACCATTGCCAGTTGTTTGAGACGATCTCCTGAACATTGCCCAAATAACTGCAGCGACAATCACTATAACGGCAATCCACCAGAACCACATTCCGCCCATATGTCCTCCTCCGTTTAAGTCATACATATCAAACCACTCCCGTAATTAATTGAAAGTTCAGCGCCTGTATACGCCCCCTGATGTCTACTCCTGATCAGCCTGCACAGACTGATGATCCATCATCTGTTGCATCATCATTTGCATCATTTTCATGCGCTCCTGCATGCCTTCCTGACGATGTTCCATGGTTTGCATGCGTTGGCATTGCATATTGTCTTGCTGACAGGCCATTTGCGGTTCTTTTTCCTGCATCATAGGCTTTGACATCTTGTTCCGGGCTGCCTCCATCTTGCCCATCATCATGCCCTGGGCATCGTCCGTCTCGCCTATCATCATCATGCCCTCACGCATGCTCTGCATGTGCTGTTGCATCAGAACTTTTCGCTTCTCGGGGTCGTTGGTGGCTTTGATCTCTTTCATTTGTTGCTGCATCGTCTGCATCTGGCTGTGCATCTTTTCCATCTGCCGAGCCATGGGTTTTTCCGTCGTCGGCTCGTTCTGGGCAGCCAGCATCGGTGATCCGAACATCATGAGAATTGCAAGGGTTAGAGTATATATAATCGTTTTCATTTCGTTCCTCTATTTATTGCTTTAGGGCGCACAAAGATATGAATGCCTCAACTTTACTTGCTTCCATATACGGTCGATGCGCAAGGTTTATAGGGATGCTACAAAGATTACCGCTCTGCGCAGCGCAGCATCGATTAAAGAAACAATTATTCCGATTGATGCGCGCCGTGTCTGTGCGTTTGCGCACTTAACAGCTTGTTTGAACACAAGGCTTGAGTTCGACATCAAGTGCATAGTGTGTGCGCTCATAATAAGGTTCCCGTTGCGTAAAGGTGTGAGTCAGGACGCACAAGACTTGCCGTTTGGGCATTAAACCAATTCATTAGCTGATGGCCTCTTTAAACGTTAGTGGTTGACGATGTGTTTGCTTAGTTTGTAACACAACTGCACCTTAATAATGCACCAAGACTGTTCGCTGTTTCACAAAAGCACCTTTGACCATTTCATCGCGCTTACCGATCTTGATTGAGCCTATAAATATATCCTCTGCCACCTTATTCAAATAGGAAATGCAGCCGCTACCATCGGTGGCCAACACCGCATCAACAATGGAATTAAGTGTTATCTGAGCCCTTTCCTTCTCCGCATATAGCTCTACTTTAGCTTGGTGCAGACACGCTTCGCGAGATTTTCGTTCTGTTATATCTTCAACTATCTCCACATAACCATTGAGTGGCTTTCCCTGATAAATTGCGGCAATATTCAGGCGCACCCACACGACACAGCCGTCCAGATGTAAATAACGTATTTAATATACTTATTGTGGTTATGTAAGCTAGCGCACAGACCTAAGCATGAACTTACGCTTAATCTAGGGTTTTACTTTAGGTTTAACATAAACAGAGGAATTACATGAGCTCAAAGCTTCCTGATAAAAAGTCGAGCGCCCAAGATGTTCAAGCTTTTATTGGCAAAGTCAAAAATACTCCGCCGGCCACAGGTGTAGACAAGGGCAGATTAATATTTGCAATGGATGCTACAGCAAGTCGTGAGCACTGCTGGGATATGGCTAGTCAAAAACATGCAGCTATGTTTGTTGAAGCAGACAAGGTGAGTGCACTGAGTGTGCAGCTTTGTTATTACCGGGGGATGGGAGACTTTACAGCGCTCCCTTGGACACATGGCGCGGATGAAATTAAACATGCCTTGCTTTCGGTACGATGCCTTGCTGGACAAACCCAGATTGCCAAAGTACTAGCACATGCATTGAGTGAGACTCGCACAAGCAAAGTAAACGCACTGGTATTTGTGGGTGATTGTGTCGAAGAAAACCCAGATTCACTTGGAGCCTTAGCAGGTCAGTTGGGAATACTCAATCTACCTTTATTTGTTTTTCAGGAAGGAACAAATCCAAAGGTTGGCAGTATCTTCTCACAACTAGCGACATTGAGTGGCGGCGCACATTGCCAGTTTGATCAAGGCAGTGCCAGAGAGTTAGGTCAGCTGTTAGCAGCGGTTGCTGTTTATGCTGCGGGCGGTAAACCTGCTCTACAAAGTAATTTATTGAGTAAAGATGCGAGCGTGCGCCGGTTATTGCAACAGCTAAAATAATCATGCTTAGATAGCCGCCAATAATCCAACTATTCTCACTCAAATAACAACATCGTAAATTAGAGAATGATTGGTTTTGCGGCTTAACTGTTACCTCAAATAAGTGAAAACTTTATGTTAGTAATTGTCGCTTTAATAGCGGTTGTCATCATCGGCTATATCACAGTGGAATATATTCGAACCCTGAAACGGGAACAAAAAAAGAAAGTGGGTGCGAAAGCCGGGGCGCTTGCGTTTATTACGACGCTGATATTGTTAACAGTCACTGGAAAGCTTTATGTTTTGGCAGCACTGGGAACAGGTTTAGTTGTATTTGCTAAGCGCTTATTTCCCTTTCTAGGTTACTTGCCGTTTTTTAAAGGCCTTTACCAGAAGGCTAAAGCTACACAGAGTTCGGGTTCATCCAAGCATTCTAGCGTTGAAACCAGCCTACTCAAAATGACTCTCGATCACGAAAGTGGTGAAGTAGATGGTGAATTACTCGACACTGTTAGCAAGGGTAAATACCTGTCTGAATTTGATCTGCCAGATTTAATTAATCTCTATATCCTAGCTGAAAAGCAATATCCTGATGCTATTGAGGTTTTGGCTGCCTATCTTGATCGCAAGTATGGTTGTGACTGGCGCGAAGCTGCCAGTGCAGAAAATGATTCTCAAGAGAACGGGCAAAATTCTCGTGAAAGCGATAGCAGTGAGATGACGGTGATTGAAGCTTATGAAATACTCGGTCTTGATCATAACGCAACAGAGGAAAAGATTATTGCAGCCCACCGCAAACTAATGCTAAAGCTCCACCCAGATAGAGGAGGCAGCAATTACCTGGCAGCGAAAATAAACCAGGCGAAGGATTTACTAGTGAATAGCAAGAATAAGTAATCGCAGCCCCTAAGATGACATGAGTAACATACCACCTTTGGTTAGCGATATAACAAGAACTTAGTGTCCTGTTCCTGTTGACGCAGTTTGGGACCATTCCTGCATAGCTTGGTCTCCTGGACGGTCTATTTTAATTATATTGTCCTCAGTTGAGGTTACCCAACCTAACGGAATGTAATGGTGTTGACCGTCCTTATCTTTCTTAAGCTTTAGGGTATCTGTGCCCTCCATATGATCTACAGTAGCAAATTGACCATCTTCGGAGCAGACAACAGGCATATCAGGTTTAATTTGGTTGGATTGAATCATAGTTTCCCCTCAGAGCTGAGTATCAGCTCTTTCTATTTATAAATGAGTAATCAGTCATCTGACAAGCTTCAGAAAGCTGTATCGCCTTTGGACTTTAACTGAAATTATTGTTTGCTTAATGTTCCCCATCGGCCAGTAAAACAATACACATGAAACTAAATGTAGTCTGTTCGGCAACGAACAGAGAACTTTATATTCACTGATAGGCCCATTATTTACACGCTATAATGCTGTATGTGTTTACTTCTTTTCAACTTGCGTTTGCTGCAAGTATTGAAACAATTCACTATCGGTCGATAGCAGCAAAGTAGTATTTTGACTAATGGCTATCTCATAGGTTTGCAATGAGCGTGTAAACGCATAAAACGCTACTGCCTCCTCATTTTGATTATAAGCTGCAGCATAAATGTCTGCTGCTTTGGCATCGGCTAGCCCACGAATTTCTTCTACTTGACGATAAGCTTCCGATTGTATTTTGTTTAAGTCTCGTTCACGGTTACCATGAATTCGAGCAGCTTCACCTTTGCCTTCTGATAAAAAGCGTTCAGCTATTTGCAGGCGTTCGCTGATCATGCGTTCATAAATTTTGGGCCGCACACTTTCATTATAATTAATGCGTTTAAAACGAATATCGAGCAGTTCAATACCAAACACTTTGACCTTTTCTGCCGCCGCATTATAGATATCTTGCTCAACCAACAATCGACCTTTATGTATAGGCACTAAACTGCCAATATCTTGTGCTTTTTCAGCATCGGTCAGTAATGAATCTCTGAGTGGCTGACGGTCTTTAGATGTGCGAATAATCTCAATTAATTCGTGTTTGGCGACGGCATTTCGTGTTTCACTACCAAAAATATCATCTAGCCTTGATTGCGCACTGCGTTCATCGCCCAAACGCAAAAAGTATTGTAAAGGGTCAGTAACCTGCCAACGGGCAAACAAACTTACAGAAATATACAGTTTATCTTTAGTGGGCATATCTGATGGTGTGCCTTCCCATTCCAATACGCGCTTTTCGATAGAGTTGACTTGCTGAATAAAAGGAATTTTTAGTTTAATACCCGCATTAATAACAGGCTCTCCAACGGGTTTACCGAACTGTGTAATGATCACTTGCTCTACTTCATTCACCGTATACAGTGCACTATTTATCGATACAACAATAAACACCAATGCCACGGCACTTACTAACCATAGAAACTGCTTCATTGTGTTGCTTCCTTAATTGTTGTTAAGTTTAAAAGTGGCAGAACGCTTTGCGCCTTGCTGTCAATGATGATTTTATTACTGATCTGTGGCATCACCTTTTGCATGGTTTCTAAATAAAGACGTCTACGCGTTACCTCTGGCGCTTTTATATACTCGGCAAACAATGCATTGAAACGAAGTGCATTTCCTTCGGCTTCGTTTATTCGTTTTAATCGATACCCGTCGGCCTCTCGAATGCGCTGGTCGCGTTCTCCTTCGGCTAAAGGAATAACTCTGTTGTATTCGCGGCGCGCTTCGTTTATTAGTTTTTCTTTCTCTTGCTGAGCTTGGTTGACCTTGTTAAAGGAGGCTTGCACTGCTTGTGGTGGGTTTATATTTTTTAGTTGTACTTGATCAATACGGATTCCCATCACATATTTTGTTGATAGTGCCTGCATCTTGCTTAAAGCTTCTACTTCAATCTCTTGCCGACCAATAGTTATCACTTCATCTACAGTGCGATCTCCTACCACTTCCCGCATAACAGATTCTGATACGTATCGCAGGGTTCCAGCAGGATCACGCACCTCAAACAAATAGTATTTGGGGTTGGCAATACGGTATTGAACCACCCATTCGACTAAGGCTGTGTTTAAATCGCCAGTCACCATTTGGGTTTCCCCTATCTGATTACTTAATAAGTCAACTTTAGACTTATCCGACATATAAAAGCGATTCGGAGTAATATTTTGATCGGGATCAGTAGCGCCGGGCGTAGAAAAGCCGAACTCTTGCTTTAGTTGCCGCTTAGTGGGGACTATATTGACTTGGTCGATACCTAAAGGGACTTTGAAGTGTAATCCCGATGGCTTAATCACCTCAAATTTACCAAACCTCAGTACTACCGCTACGGAATCACTAGGCACCGTATATAAGCTGGTGTAACCCGTAAATACGATCAATAGCACAATAAAAACACTTAGTACGGTTTTGATTTTCCCTGTAGGTAACCCTTTTTGAATAGCGCTAAACAAAGTTTTCCCTGCTTTTTCCATAGCCACTTCTCGCTTAGTGTCTTCTTTTTTACTCGCTTCATTTGATGTAGACATTGCTTCTCACTTTGTTGGTGATGTCGAAAATATCTTGTGTCAATAACCAGATAGTTAATAATTCAATGATACAAAATAGAGCTTATAGTCTCTGTGCGGTAAGACACTTACAGCGCTTGTGAGAAATTTTTATAAACCATTGGCGCGCTTTTATTGCTAAGCAGTTTAATCATTGATTAATGATAGATTTAGTAGATATTGTTGTCGTAATTGCTCAGTTAATCGTCACTATTAAGGCTGTTTGACACACGTAGTAATAATCCTTTTACTTCTTTGCCTAATTCTTGAATATCGGGATTATCCACCACTTGCATTACAGCTTCCTGATCCATAAAAGAAACAGTAATTGTGCCGTTGGCTTCTTCGCGCACCACTACATTACAAGGCAGCAGCAACCCGATATCGGTGCGGCATCGCGCATAGTCTCTCCGGCGGTCAACTCGATGGCGAAGACGTTATAGCCGTTTTGGAAAATGAAAATAAACCCGCTGCTGTATTAACCAGATAGTTAGAGATTCAACATAAACAACTTTGCAAATGATATGGAGAGATTTAGTGTCTTAAACACGAACTGGAACACATGACAGAAACTCAATCTACTCTGCAATGCAGCCCTGTATGATCCACTCTCATCTTTGACCAATTCTGGCACGAGTAACATCTCGGCCCGTTTGCGAAGGCGTATAGCGTTTGCTTACCTTCAAGCATGTTTGTGGTCTTTTGGCTCAATAGGGTTATGTCGTAAAAACAGGACCTCGACAAGCAGAATAGCCAGCATTACAACACCAGCGACACCTACCACCAATGGATCGCTGTTTATCTTTATCCAGATGAAGCCAGCCAGAACAATCAGATCAAGGATAATGGCGACGACCAGAATACTAAGTCTTGCATCAATTTCATCGCGCAGATTTCTCAATATTCCCCAATGTATCGCGATATCCATAATCAGATAAAAGATGATGCCCAAAGCTGCAATACGCGTCAGATCAAAAAATATCGTTAACAGCAAACCTAAAACGACTGTGTAGACAAGCGTATGCTTTTGGATACTACCAGGCATGCCAAAATGGCTATGGGGAACGAGTTTCATTTCAGTCAGCATTGCCAACATCCGAGAAACCGCAAATATGCTGGCGATGACCCCGCCTGCTGTTGCTAACATAGCCAGAACAACCGTAAACCAGACAGCATATTCACCCAGTGCAGGTCTTGCGGCGGCGGCCAATGAGTAATTTCTGGTTTCGATGATTTGCTCAAGTGTCAGGTTACTTGAGACAGAAAAGCCCACCAGCGCATAAATCACCACACATAAAGCGATTGAGATCATGATGGCTCTGCCGACATTTCGGTGAGGGTCTTTCAACTCTGAGCCACTATTGGTGATCGTGGTGAAACCCTTAAAGGCCAAAATACCCAGCGCGGTTGCACCAATAAAACCTGTCACTGAAGCGTCAGAACTGACTGTTGAGACATTAACTTCTACTGTATCAGCCACTATTACGCCTACGATACCGAACAAAACGATACCGCCAATCTTGATAAAACCAAGCACTGATGCGACACCTTCGATCATCTTGTTTGCGGACAAGTTGATCACAAATGCGACCAGTAACAATCCTGCACCCAATGTTGGTACCAACAAGCTACTATCGTCGATATCAAAAAGCTGTAATGTATATGTGCCAAAGGTACGCGCCAGAAAACTTTGGGCTATCACCATAGAAAAATACATCAACAGGGAGTGAAAAGCAGTTGTCACTGTGCTGCCATAAGCCTTTTTTAGGTACATGGCAATTCCACCCGCAGAAGGATAGGCATTCGACATTTTTACGTAAGAGTATGCACTAAATATGACAACCACCGCAGCCGAAAGAAAAGCCAGGGGAAAAAGACTCCCTGTCATCTGAGCCATCTGCCCTGTCAAAGCAAATATGCCTGCCCCAATCATAACGCCAGTGCCAAGCGCAACCGCACCAACTAAGGTCAGGCTATCTTTACGATAGTGTTGTTTTCTATCTTCGTCTTTATTCATAATTAATCCTTATTTTTATCCACTAAAAAAGTAAAAAGGACTGTTTCCACCTTTAATACTTAACAAAGGACGTGTTAAATAAACCTCTGCCACGCCTGAAATAGTATGACTACAATAGAAGTTATAAAACCAAAGAGTGAGACCCAACGAGGAAAGGATATTCTCTGCTTACTATCAAGGTTTTCCCTTCCTTTAATACGCCAAAGAGAGAGATTTACGATGGCAAAAATTATCAAGATAATAAAACTGGTAGACTCTGCTAAGGTTTGTAGCGGGAAAAAGGTGGCTAAAACCAACACAATGCCGGTTATGAGAGCGGTTGCACGAAGCGGTGTCTGGGTTTTAGCATTGATCTTTCCTAAAAAAGTTGGTGCTTGATCTTTTGTAGATAAACCATAAATAACACGTGAAGCCATAATAATCTGTGCTAATGCGCCATTGATAATTAAAATGCTGACAATGCCCAGTATTTTCATAGAAAAATCGCCGTGACCACGCAAAATTTCTGCAACGGGGGTGTTGCTAGATGAGAGCATCTGAGGCGATACGGTTAATACGGCGATGGTAGATACCACTATGTATATAAGTGTCGTAAGGACAATACTCACTAAGATGGCAATAGGTAGGTTTTTTCTGACATCTTTGACCTCTTCAGCCATATTGACCATATCTTCAAAACCGATAAAAGCATAAAAGCCTAAAAAGGCTCCTGAAAATACCCCCAGCCAAACGGTACTACTTGTCGGGATAAAGAGTTCTGTCCATCTACTTGGTAAGGCTTGTAAACTGTCTCCGGCAACAAAGACAATGTAGACTAATGCGGCTATTTGTATGACACTTATAACAACAACAAAAGCGACGGATTTTCCAATCCCCCACCCTGCAATAATGCCCATACCAAGCACTAAAAAAAGTACCGTAAGTGTTTGCGAGACCGATATAAAGTCTTGTATAAAACCAGCCGTAGCAACGGTGATAGTGGCAGCTGAAACAATCCCTGTTAAGATAACCAACCAACCAACAAGCGTTGAGAAGTTTTTACTTGAAAATCCTTCCTGAGTGTAGCGCGCTTCACCTGCACTAAAAGGAAACCGCGATGATAACTCAGCAAAAGAGGTGGCACTGATAAATGCCAATCCCCCTGAAAGTAAAAAAGCCAACGGCATAAAAAGTCCGGCCTCTTCGGCAATCTCGCCAAGTAAGGCATAAAACCCTCCGCCGATCATAGTGCCTAGTCCATAAAGGATCAACATGGGCAGTGATATGGAACGATTGAGTATTGTTTCTGACATTTATACACCTCTTAGTGTGTAGAGTATGTAAAGCGAGGTGATATAAATAATCAAAACGGCTATGGAGTCCATCCCCATTCGGAGAAAGGTTTGAGATTTTCTGACAATCAGTCCAATAACATAAATAGCCGTGACAACTATGCCTGAGACAAGCGCAAATTTTGCAGAGTCGTTCACGCTATTGAGTATGGCGCCATTGAGATAAAACATATCTGCAGGTAAAAGTAAAAATATCATAATAAGATTACTGCCAAAGATATTGGATATGGCCATACTCTGCGCACCTAGACGCACCGCAGCAATACTCGCACTAAGTTCGGGCAAAGAGGTGCTGCTTGCTAGTAGGGTTACACCGATAAAGCTTGCTCCTAAGCCAGATTGTGTGGCGATAGCTTCCGCTGTTTGCACGAGTAGGACACCTGAAACAAGTATAGCTAAACTGGCAAACCCACTGTATAAATAGAGTTTTTTTGTAGTATGTGAGTTTTTAGCTCGTTTATCCTTGGGGTTGGCTTTTTGTGTTATATCTTCAGGGAAATTTGCGACACTCCAACCATTATTCTTGCCATAGTCTAAAAATATAAAGATGGCGAGTATGTACAAGATAGCTAATAAAATAGGGCTTGCTCCTATGTGCCAAAACACAACGGTATCACCTAGCATCGTTGCGACTAAAACCAAAGATAGCAGCAAGATCAATACGACGCCCTGAAGCAGGTTGATAGACTTTCGCGCCGCAAAACTCAAAGTCGTCGTGCCAATAATGAATATATCGGCGATAGCAAGTACAGCAGTCTGCATCGTCATACCGCCAAACATAGCATTTAAAACAAGTTCCCCATTACCATGTAAAGCACCTGTAGTGTTAGTGACTATTTCTGGGAGTTGTGTCGCAAGGGCGAGAAATATAAATCCCATACTCGCTTTATCCCAATTTTTACGATCAGAGATGATGTCTGCATAGGCAGTTAAACGTGTTCCAGAGATCCATACCGTCACGCCGGCTAATATAAATAATATTATATTTAGCCAGAAGGGAAATGTTTGAAAATTCAGCATCGCAGCAATACTGTTACTAGTAACTTGAACATCCATTTTTCAGCACCTGCTTTATGCTTTGTAAAAGCCAAAATACCAAGCGAGGTTGCCCCAACAAAAGTCAGGCTATCTTTTTGATAATAGGATTTTTTATCTTTATGGTTATTCATACACCCGTCTTTTTGTTTTTTGCAGAAGGAATTTTTATCCGGCAAGCCCAAAGGCTATTGCACTCACCGATAACATCACAATTAATATTAAACCAACATCCAACACGTTAGGAAGTTTGCAGTAATAAAGAAAGTCATCAATTTTCCCAAGGATTTTCAACACCAGAAGGTTTGACTGTGAAGTAACTTTTACTTGTGGCTCAAAGACCTTTACCGCAAGTTTCCCACTCTCGACCGCAGCCTCGATGCTCCAAACATCCGCCGTTGTTTTGGTGTGAGCACCCGCAAGAACTAGGTTAGATATTGTCGTCTTTTGCTTGGGCATATATTGCTGGGTGTTTGTCGCGTTTACCCATTTTGGTTGTGATGATTTTATTCCTTCAGGAGAAAATTCCCATTCATGCCAAACTTTGATCTTTACAATGGAAAAATCTTGCCAGCTTTTGCCGCCATTAGCCTTTTTCACCAGATCATCTAAGGCATAACTCTGTTTTAATTGAAATAACACTTCATCAAGGAATTGTTCCTCCGTACATTTTTCCAAACAAAGGCCATGCACTGGCCCCTGAACCTTTGATACACAAGCAGTGACTGTCCACAGTGATTGAATATCTTGCCCTAGAGCACTACGCTTTCCCCATGCTTGTTCCTGAGAAAAAAGAGTCAGATTAAAGGCGGAATCTGAAAGTACAAGCGCAGACCTTTTTCGCGGCCAAAGCATTTTTTCTTTGAAGCCAATTCTAAAGGATACCTGAGTGTGAGGTCCCTGTTGTACAAGGTTTCTAAAAAGATTGAGTTGCGGTTTATTTTCTAAAAGCGGCGTTCGCTTCAAAATATCTGCCGCACAAAATGGGTTCACTGCAAGCACATAGATATCGGCCTGAACGGTTTCTCCATTGGCTAGTTCTGCTGCTGTTATCTTGTTTTCTTCAAAACGTAAACGATGAAGTGGGGCCTGCCAATAAAACTCAACCTGCTGTTGCTTCAGGTAATCGACCCACTTATCAAACCAAACCTCACTGCTGGGGCCGTTCAAAAGCAGCCATCCTGTCCGAGCCTTATGATCCCAAGGTCCACCTTCACTATCGCCATGATGACGATATGAATACTTGGTGACTAATTGCTTCCGGAAAAAATGGGCGACGTGATGAAAGGAAACATGACACCAATCAGAGCCCACCCAAGGACCAAAAGTGGAACTCCAAGTACTAAGTGTTGAGGCGGATAAATAAGGTCGCCAAGCTTCTTTAGCCTTAATAGTGCTATATTTATGGCTACTGCGGGTATTGGAACACCAGGCCTTTAGCATCAACCAGCTCCAAAGCCATTTTTCTTTGCTCGTCATACTAAACAGGTTTTTCACATCGACATTGCTAGAATTAGAATCTCCAAAATTAGCCGTACCTGCATTAGGCGCCAAGCCAAATTCTACGGGCCGTGAAAGAATGTTGTCATAGAGATTGGAGTGCTTATCAAAGGGAATTTCCTTGATGAGTTCAAAAAAATTGTTATACCAAGGGCCCATTCCATGCCAAGAGTATTCAGAAGGCATATCCTGATCTTCTTTCCTTCTGGCACTTCTAAAAAAACCGCCGGCATCAGGATTTGCCTCGTACACTTTGACTTTATAGCCAAGCTTTGAAAATTCATGCGCTACCGTGAGTCCGGAAATACCGCCACCAAAAACAGCGACACTTTTACTTTTCACTTCTGTGGAATTAGACATAGATTCGGCTACCATTTTTTACCTCTAACATTATCGTCAGTCGCTTTTAACGCGCCACTAAGGCTGTGGCTGTGACTTTGCAGTGTCACTTTTATCATCATCCAGCCAATAACCGGGGCGTTCATAATGATTGTAGATAACCATTTCCGCCTTACGATCCACTTGCATTGAATCGTTATACGGCGGAGCGTCTTTCACTTCCTGACGTGTCAGATTGACAGACGCCTTAGCATCAGCCCAACTTATATCTTCAATCCAATGTGGAGGAATAAGTACTTGATGACCAAGCCACCAGTTACTTGTATTCACTATCATGTATCGAATAGCCCAAGTATCTTCATCGATAAGCAGGCCCTCTATGTGGCCGATGTCACCATCGGTAGCATGAATGTGGTAGTCGATTATCGCCTGACAACTACGCAGATGTATGTCGTCACCTTGGTGCTGTTCGGCTTTAGAATCCTTCGTCACTTGTGGATCTTCGTCATGGTGTGGCGAAACAAAGCCGTCGTGTCTCGTTAACATCATACTCGGATACATACCTCCGCCCCACATACCATAACCTCCCCAATAATATGGATAGCCGTAGTACTCGAATAATTCGATTTCTTGCTGTCGAGAAACTGGCTTTTGGGTATTGATGTCTGGGCTATTCTCGACTTGGTCTTTTGTGATCGAAACAGGTAACAGCTTATCCGCCCAGTTCGGTATGCCTATCGATATAGGCGATATCAGTACTTTTCTACTTGAAAGCCAAGTGCCTGTGTCAACAACGAGATAGCGAGCACACCAAGTTTTGTCATCGAAATATACATCTGTGACATGACCAATGTTGCCATCTGTCGCTTGGATAATATAGCCTTCTAGATTTTTAATAGTTCGTAACATGAGATCTTTTCTCCTTCAAATATAAAATAGTCAAACAGGGTTAGATATAGAATATTAATACACTGAATTGGTAACTCTGTCGGTGCGCTTGCGAACATTAGAAGGTGTTGTTCTGTCGAAATTACTGTTACAGAAAATTATTGACTATTGATACAAGGCAAAGTCTTTGTTGTGTGGTTGTTTCACATAAAAAGGCTATAAAGCTTTGTGCTCCTGCAATGTCATTACCCCACATAGATGTGGGGTAACGCAGTAAAAATAGCCATCAAGCGTTTCTCGAAGGATTTGACTAAAAGCGTTTTACTCTTTGTTACCTGCATGCAGGTACTTAGCCTGAGCAGGATGCGGAAGCTCTGTTCAGATTTTACATATAATAACTATGTAACAAGCCTAGCTAATGTTCTGGCAGTGGAACATAACCAGCCTTCGTTGTCACCGCTTGACCTGCTGTAGAACGGGCATAATTAAGAAAGGACTGTACGGCTGGATCGGCATCTTGGCCTAGCGGGATATTGATAATCATACTGAGCCTGCGCGCGAGAGGATAACGTCCGCTTTGAATTGATTGAATCGAGGGAGTGACCGCTACTCCCCCTACCTGTGAGGCGATCGCCAACGCACGGATACCAGCCAAGTCTCGGGCACTACTAGCGAAACCAATAGCAGCTGGGTTGTCGACCAAAGCCCACACCACGGCTGCGGGACCAGCAAGCGCTTGGAAATTAGCACTAAAGTCGCCGTCACACAGGGCAACGTGTTTGAATAACAGGTACGAGCCGTTGGCGACTGTCAACCCCAGAGCTGTAATATGCTTATTGCTCAGTCCTCCTTTCACGCCCAATTGGTGCCAGCTGTGTAAGGGCTGCTCGGCACCACAACGCAGAGTGGCAGAGTAGATAGCGTCAAGCTGTGGCAGTGCTATTTGCTTTAGCGGGTTTAGCGAACTGACATATACCGCCACTCCGTCCATAGCCACCGGATAAACAGTGGGAGCATAGCCGAAGTGCTCCATAAATCGCGCATTCTCATGCTGACTCAAAGGCATATCCGTAAGCGCGGAATTAGCGCTACCGTTGAGTAACGCTTCAACACCCACTGCACCGCCTGCATCCGCGATAGTGATCGAAATACGGGGGTTGCGAAGAGTAAAATCGTCGGCCCACAGACTAATTATATTCGCTAGAGAAACAGAACCAGTGACCACGATATGTCCGCTTGGCGGTGGTTTTGATTCAGAAGCTGCATAACTCGGAGCTAGGAAAATGCAGAGCAGCGTTGGAAGTAGCACCACAATCTGTGGCCGTAACATACGCGCCGTCGAACGGCAGTAAAAATTAAATAACACAACAATGCTGTTGAACATAATATTTTTCCTGCTAGGCTCTGGAGATTACCCGATGGGCATAGCTTTATTTTCTTCTGGAGGTGACCGACTTAATACTATTGCCGATCGTGTCCCACGCATTATCAATGCCTGCAGTAAGTTCTTCCCATGCGTCATCACTGGCGCCTTTAAGTTTGACAAGTTTACTGTTAGCACTTTCTTGTATGGTACGTAATTCTTCGATTTGTTTGTAGTACTCAAGTTGTGCAACGGCTTCAGCTTTTTCTGCTTTTGCTTTGAGCTTAACGATCTCTGCACTCAACTCATCCAATTGCGCTTGCAGTTTTTTTTGGTAAGCTTCTTTCATGTTCATTATTATTTTCCTTTCTTGGTTTATATTTAGATTGAATGGCTAGTTTAAAACTTTAAAGGCATTTTCTAGCTCCTCACAAACTCAAGCTCTGCTGACTATTTACCGCCTAACTAACCGGTTACTGCCTTTGAAAATAAGGCTTGTTAACGTTGAGAAATCTTAGTTGGTTATCCAAATTTCGGCTTTAGCATATTGCTTGTTACTGAACACCTTTAGTTGGCATGGAATAGCAAATTGAAAAACATCACTTGCTGATTTAATCCACGTTTTATCAGTAACAATCGCTATCTTATTCCAAGACTTATAATGATCTATAGCCAATTTTGCGTCGTCCCATATTGCACTAATACTAAACCCTGAAAACTTTGGCCCCAAATAGTAGAAAATGTTAATTGTTGAATGCTGTTTTAACCTAGAGTCAACTGCCGAGATTAAAACACTATTGTAGTCGTTTGTTGTAACTTTTCCTGACGCACTGACCCCCACCACATAAGCAGGAAATTTGGGAATTAATTCAAGCATAGATATTTCCTCATTAAAGGATTAAGCAATTAATAACGCAACATTGATTAAGAAGTTCTGTTCGATAGCAAACATTAGCTAATGGGATCGATAGATTATTCCTGATAAAATAATAGGAGTAAATATGGATAGGTACCGGATAAGATGCCTAAACCTATATTTTGTAAATTGCTACTTTTGAGCATTAATATCAGATTGCTGATCTTGATATTTCTGACCTAAGTAAATGATGTCAGGGTGAGCTTTTCTAGCGGCTTTAGCTTTAACTGATTTTTTATCACTAGGCTTTTGATCTTGCGTTAATTTTTTCATTAGTTACTCCCAAAGTTCTGTATGTTTAGGTGTTTTAATAATGTCTTTTTAGGTTTATTAACCGATTATTGAAATTGTGGTTTTTGCTCTGTATAAATAGTTTCTACTTCTACGGTCATTTGTTCACTGAGGAGCTGTATAACAGTTTTTTTTATCCCTATTTGACGTTTTCCATAGTTACCTCTACATTCTCGCCAATTACGCCACTGTAAAAGGCTAAGAAGTAAAGTGTAAGTCAAGCTAGCTTAGGTATCTGTGCGCTAGTGCACTTTATATGATAAAAATATAGAATTAGGGTTGGCGAAATTTACATAAAAGATTGTAAATAGGCTCTGCACGTTGCAGTAGGTTAAATTATTCTATGGCAGAAATTTCTTCTAACCTATCTGTTTCTTGTTTAACCACTTCATAGCACTCACAACACAGTGTTTCAAGTTTGCTTCTGTCTGTCACGGTTATATGGCCGCGCTTGTAGGTAATAACCCCTGCCTTTTGTAATTTTCCCGCAGCTTCGGTAACGCCTTCTCTTCTAACGCCTAGCATATTTGCGATCAACTCTTGCGTCATCGTTAGGTTATTGGAGCTGAGGCGATCTAGGGAGAGCAGTAACCAACGGCAAAGTTGTTGGTCAATGGAGTGGTGGCGATTACATACAGCTGTTTGTGCCATTTGCGCAATTAATGTTTGAGTGTAACGTAACAGTAACATACGAATTGTAACGTCATTATGAAATTCTTTACGCATTAGTGAAGCTGGCATGTGATACGCGTAGCCTGCACTTTGAACAACTGCCCTGTTAGGCGTACTTTCCCCGCCCATAAAAACAGCAATACCAACAACTCCTTCATTACCAACAACCGATATCTCAGCTGATGAACCATTTTCGGTAACATAAAGGAGAGAAACAATGCTATCTATAGGGAAATATACACAAGTAAGATTTTGCCCTGATTCATATATCACTTTCCCTAGAGGCAACTTGACAAGTTTGAGCTGAGGGAATATTGTATTTTTATTTGCTTCAGGCAACAATTTTAATAATTTGTTATCGGCGGGACTATTCATTTTTCTCCTTAAAATCATTTTTCCTTAAACTAAAATTCTGCTGAACTCTTATTTTTTGAGCTCAACCTAGCGAACACGAGATGATTCTCACAATTTCATAATATCTCTTTCTTCCGTTAATATTTTTGCTTTACGTTAAATATGAGCAGATGAGAACAGTTTTCTCTTGCTTGGAACTATGCTTGTGACTTTATTTCTATTCATCATAAACGTTGTTACTAACGCTTTCGGCCAGTAAGGATTGTTCGTGCTGTTCTGAGCTTCATCCTTATGTGGGTAATTAGGTAACCGCTTATCGTTATCTACACAATTTATATGAGAAGTTGTTTTGCTCGTCATTTTTAGCACCTAAGTTCAAAAGAGTAGCATAACAAAATAGTGAATATCGTTATGTTGGCTAGCTAACATAGATGAAAATAAAATACATCATGCGCGCTATTCAGTGGTTTGCCAAGAGATATAACTAACTTTTCATTATAACGAACCTGATATTGTTACTTTCGCAACTTACCGGCTTGTGATACACGTTTTATATAGTTATCTCAAATTTTTCCCTCACGTTAGCACTTCAATATAAGAGCTGTTCTAATCACTCAATATTAAATAATCCTTCTCGAACAGACTAAATACCACTCGTAAGTGGATCTGATAGTGGAAATTAAAATCGTGAATGAATGATATCTGACATAGTTGTCCCTAATGATTTAGTGATTGTTAATTGAGAACGATATTTTGGATGAGATAAAGTTTGGAGACGTTATTATTCCTAGATAATACTTGCTAAATTATTCATTTGAGGTGGTATGGCAATATATTGTTGTCAACATTTGTAGCTATTTAGAAATTACTAATGTCTTTTGATAAGCATTAACAGACGAAAAATAGCATTGACAGGATGAATTTTCGAGGCCAGATCTAGACAAGATATTAATTTGTCCGCGGTTATAGCTTATAATGCCTTGACGTTGTAAACAACCTGCCGCAATAGTAACAGCGCTACGGCGTACACCCAATATTTTCGCTAAAAACTGATGTGTTAGCTGAAGATGTTCAGAATTAGTACGATCCTGTGTCATTAATAACCATCGAGCAAGCCGTTGTTTGACTTCATGAAAATTATTGCATGCGCCAGTTTGAGCAAGTTGTTGTATCAAGACATAGAGATAATTGTGTATCAATTTACTTATCACTAGATTATTTTTTACTTGGTGGTGGAACATTGTTGCATCCATTCGCAACGCATTCCCAGAGCCTTGTACTATCGACTTCATTGGTGCCTTTGGATTTCCAAGAGCAAGCGTGGCACCTAGCATACCCTCATTCCCAATTAACCCCATCTCTAAGGACTGTTTCTCACCAACTTCTACAAGTGATGAGATAAAGCTAGTTAGTGGAAAATAAACATATTTTATGACTTCATCAGCAATATTAAGTGTTTCGCCAAACACTAGCTCCACAGGCGTGCAAACGTCAAGAAATAACTGGCGCTCTTGTATAGGTAAATAGTTTAATAAATGATTATTTACCGGTGAGGTGCAAGTTGCATTCACTAAAATCTCCAATGAATAATTCCATAAATCAAGGAACGTGATCGTTATTGATAACATGGGCTAATATTGGTTTTTCGTCTGTGCGTTATACCACTAAGTATGTAAATCGTTAATATTGAAATGTATTTCATTTAAGGTTATCAAGAAGTCTATAACAAAACATCAGCTTCATTTTAAATTCACGAATTTTTTAAAGTGAGACGTTATGGGCAGAAAGTGCCACAAAGAAGACCTTATTTAGTCGTATAGTCGTAAATTTACCACAACAAATAGTCAGCGCTGTCACTTGAGTCCAAATAGTGAATGCAACGCTATCCTTATTACAAAGGAGCGTAGCTATGAAAAAAAGATCACGTAATACTTATACTGTCCAACAAAAATCAGTAATGTGGGATCGATACAAGTAGGGTTGCACGCCAACTGATATCGCTAGAATGTTCAAATGGCACACCCTGAACTTAGATCAGTCTATGCATTGGTCTTCTAGTTGATAGTAAACATGACATTCAAGAGTAATTCCCTTATTTGACACAACGTTTGTAAGTTTGATAGCGTGGACGAGTCAAGGAGAGGCTTATACCTCTCCTGTTATTTTGAACCGTAAAGGAGAAATCATGACTAAAAGTAATCTGCACAAAGCAGCTAAATTCACGGTACCTGGCATGGACGAAACGACGGCAAACCGTGTTATATCTACTTTAGACAATCGTATGGTAGCACTGCTCGATTTGGCCCTCACACTCAAGCACGTTCACTGGAACGTTGTTGGCCCCAATTTTATCAGTGTTCACGAAATGCTAGATCCTCAGGTAGACGCTGTACGAGACATGACTGACACTATTGCAGAGCGAATAGCTACTTTGGGCGGAACCCCATTAGGCACACCGCAATCTATTACTGATCGTCGCACCTGGGATGATTATTCGTTAGGTAAAGCATTGGTTATGGAGCATCTGGGTGCCCTTGATTTAGTCTACAACGGGGTGAATAGCGATCATCGCAAAGCACTGATTGAAATGGGAGAGCTAGATCCGGTATCGGAAGACATGCTCATTGGTCAGTTAATTGAAATGGAGCAGTTCCAATGGTTTATTCGTGCGCATCTTGAATCTTCTGACGGGGATTTAGTCACAGTCAACAACCACACCGAGTCGGGTGCAGCTAAATCAGCACGCTCTTAAACCGATCTGATTATATTTATTTACGATGGCGCCTTTGGCGTCGTCAAATTCCTCGACATATATTTCAATACAGTATCAAATTCCACGAATTCATCCGAAGCTTAAATAATTTAGCTATAGCTAAGATTTGCTATTTTCTGACTCGTCATCGTCATCGTCGTCCTTTGCCTCAGTGTCTTCAACTTCGACTTTTGGTGTACCATCAGAATTAAATTCGGCTATCGCTTCACCAGAGGATTTCCAGCCTTCTCTTTCTTCATCAGTTGCTTTGGGCGAGAATAACCCGGTAAAAGCATAGAAAATTCCAATTAGGGGAGCAGTCCAGCAGGCAAAAGCAAGTGGTATGTACAAAAGGTTTTCTACATTACCATCGGCAATACCAAGTCCGAGAGCTGCAATTACAAATGCGCCACCCGCATTCCATGGAATTAGCGGAGACATTAATGTTCCGCCTTCTTCAATTCCGCGTGATAAATTCAAAGTTGAATAACCCATACCACGATAAACCGGTGAGTACATTCTTCCCGGTAAAGCAATAGATAAGTAGGGATCACCGGCGACTAGGTTAGTTGCAAACGCGGTTCCAATAGCGGCGGTTTGAATGCCAGCAAAACTAGTGACTTTACTCTTAATCGCATTAATAATCGATTTCAAACAACCTGTTTTCTCTAGCGCTCCGCCAAAGCCCAACGCAATCAATATTAAGGAAATTGTCCACATCATGGATTGAATGCCACCTCGATTTAACAGGCTGTCAATCTCTCCAATACCGGTGTTTATTGAATAGCCATTGTTCGCAAAATCAAAAATTGATTGTAAACTCTGCCCCTGAAAAATCATTGCTGTTGCCCCACCCGCTACAACGCCGGCGAATAGCGATGGCATGGGCGGATATTTCTTTATAGCTAAGCCCATCACAATCAAAGCTGGCAATAATACCCATCCTGAAATATAAAAGTTTTCATCTAAGGCACTAGTGATACCGTTAATTTTTTCAAATGAAATGCTTTGGGTGTCGATGACAAAAAATCCAACTAGCAAATATATAATAAGAGCGATCAGCATAGCTGGGATGGTAGTTGCCATCATATTTTTTATATGAGAAAAAACGTCGGTGCCGGTAACCGCAGGGGCTAAATTAGTGGTGTCAGAAAGTGGTGAAATTTTATCACCAAAAAAGGCTCCTGAAACTACAGCGCCAGCAGTCCAATATGCAGGAATATCGAAGCCGTCTCCAATGCCCATTAAGGCCAAACCAACAGTACCTACACTCGCCCAGCTAGTGCCAAGAGCAAGGGAAACTATGGCGCAAATTACCATACCAGCAGCCAGAAATAGTTCAGGCGAAAGTGCTTTTAAACCGAAATAAATAATACTTGGTACCGTACCGCTGGCAATCCAAACTCCAATGATCATCCCAACCGTTATTAAAACCGATACCGAAGGTAAAGCGACGTGAATAACGTGAAAAATGCCTTTCTCTATACCCTTCCATTTCAGTCCTAGCTTAATTCCAACAATACTCGTAATGGCTAAGCCAATGGCAAGGGGAATGTGAGGCTCGAAAATGCCAAAGTAAAATATTTGTGTCCCAAGAATAAGTAGAGTTAACACGACGGGCGTCAAGGCAAGTAATAAACCCGGATTTGCATTTTCTGTCCGTTTCATTTACAAACCTCATGTTTTTTTTCAAAGATTAGGTGACGAATAGTCATCGTGATTGGTAAAACAATAGGCCAAGTTAACTTGTTACGGCTTTGAAAAAATCACTACATGTCGACATTAAGGATGACAAAGGTAGTATCACACATCATTCATCCTTTGGAGGCCATGCATTATTTGCTGATTTTTTTGATTTAAATTATTGATCAAATCCTCAAGATACTCTTTACTATAATTGTTGATTATCAATGGTAAAATGGATCTTAGCCACATTTCTATTTTCTCATTTACCTCTAACATTACAGCGATTATTTTTTCACTGTTTGCATTAGGAGCTAACGCTAGTTTTTCTATATAAACTAATAACTGCTCGTCAATATCATCATCAAACCACATTTCAAATATTTTAATAGGCGCCTCCATCAATGAGGTCATTAAATATTGATTTCTGACTTTTTGCTTGTCTATTAAATAATGTAAAAACATCCTAGCGCGTTCTTGCTCTGTCACTTTAAGACTTCTCTCAAAAAACGCTAGCGTTGCGGTATTCAATGTTATTAGGTGTTCAAATACTTCACTTAATTGGTGATAACGCATAACTTTCCTTTATATTCTGAATTGTCTGAGCCTAGAGCATGTCGCCAACTTTGTTAACTACATAGGGAGTATTGAAGGGGCGGTCGAGAGTGGAAGCCAAAATTGTCACTTCATGTTCTGACACCAATTAAACCATATCTACATCTTTGTAATCACCAATGGAACCTTTAATAATTTTTTGTGCTATATCGGTTTCGTCTTGCGTAAGCGTTTTTACGACAATCACAACTTGCCCACTAGCAATGGCATCTTCAATTAAAGCAGATAGTGACTTTGCATTTTCCGCCGCACCTATCGTCGCCCCCACCAAACCGCCAATACTTGCACCCCAGCCGAGTAATACGAGTGGTGCAATCAAAGGGCTTGCTACAAATAAAGTGACATTCGCGGCAATAAGACCGACTTGAGCCAATGCACCTATTCCTGTTCCTGCCACTGTACCAATGGTGCCATCTACCAAGATTTCTTTTAAAACTTGATTGCTACTTTCTACCGGTTCATGCACCGGTGCTGTTGTGTGTTCACTATAAGTTTGCACGCGTTCGCGCGGCAGACCTTGAGCAGCAAGTTTTTCCAACACATCATTGGTCTCTTTGCTGTGCTCAAAAAAACCTGTTACATAATGCACGTAATCATTCATGATTTTTCTCCTATAGTTAGACCAACAGCCCCTAATGTATTAATCACTATTATTGATTACTAAGTTAGTATTAGCATAGCTAGTTTTAATACTGTCATCTGTGCGCTATCGAACTGATAATGAGCCGATAATAACGATCACCCTAATGAGATGGCTAATCTTCTTCATCTAAAGTCATAAGTGACGTATTACCACCAGTAGCGGTGGTATTAATACTGATAGATTTTTCTGTTAATAATCGTTGAATTAAATTATCAAAATATTTTGAACTGATCACCGGTAAAATTGCACCTTGACGTTCTGCTAATTTCTCACTGATATAATGTTTACGGTCGCAATGACTATCAACAACAACACCTGATAATCCAGGCTGTGCCAGCAACGTTGTTAAATGGCATAACCGGCCAATTTGAAAAACATTCTCATCTTCCCCTGTTGCAATAAATTCATCTCTAAAAGCTATTGCTTCATCATAAAACAAGTCAGAAACAACCGAGATCACGGTATTACCGGTTGCCAAAGCCGTTACGACAGAAAGCAACCAAAAGTGAAAAGTAACATTTTCGTCAGCAAAACAGATTATGTTGCCACGATTTTCTAAATATAGAATATTAGACTCACCTGTTGGCCCCGGTAAAACGGTAGGTTCCTCCAAATGTTTTTCAATATCAATTAATTGTGAGCGCGCCGCCTTTAAAGTATGAGTTAAATCGTCTGCTAAATTATCAATGATATCGATATGAGCTATTTTTGCTAACACTTCGCTAACACAAGATATACGGGTATTTAACTCGGTCAAGCGCCAGATTTTTTCTGCTGCTCTAGCTCTGTCCATAAATAATACTGCTTCCGCATCCGTATCACTGTTTGAGGCTTCTGCTTGCTGTGGTACCAAATTAAGTTTCTTGGCTCCAGCTCCGGGCGATGTTATTTCTTTAACTAAACGCATTAAATAATATGGGCCACCTGCTTTTGGCCCTGTACCTGAAAGACCACGACCACCAAAAGGTTGCACACCCACAATAGCGCCAATTATATTGCGATTTATATACACGTTACCTGCTCGTGATAGCTTCGCTAAATTTATGGCTCGCTGTTCAATGCGGGTATGTATACCCATAGTTAAGCCAAAACCTGTGCCGTTAATATCATCAATGACTTTTTCTGTTTCATCGCCTTTAAAGCGTACAATATGAACACAAGGGCCAAATACTTCCTGCTTCAGCACGCTAATATTTTCTATTTCATAAAGTCGTGGCGCAAAAAAGAAATGTTCGTTATCTGCTATTTCATTTGTTATCTCATCAGCAATATCGCATTGGTATAATAGTTGACCATGGGTTTTCATATAGTCACTGTGAGCATTGAGTGAATCTAGCGCTTTTTGATCAATGACAGGTCCTACGTCAGTACTCAGTTTTTCGGGGTTACCCACATGTAATTCTGCTAATGCGCCTTTAAGCATTGTAATAACATTATCAGCAATATCTTCTTGTAAAAATAACACTCGAAGTGCAGAACAACGTTGACCAGCAGATTGAAAACCTGAAGAAATAACATCATCAACGACTTGTTCAGGTAGGGCTGTAGAGTCTACTAACATACAGTTTTGACCACCCGTTTCAGCAATAAAGGGCACTTGATCACCGCCTCTATCAGCCAATGTTTGCGAAATTATAGTCGCTGTTTTAATAGAACCAGTAAAAATAACCGCTTGAATAAGTGCATTAGGAATAATAACACTACCGACATCACTACCCTTTGCAATAACCGCTTGTACAACGCCATGTGGTAATCCAACAGATGTCATTAGTTCAATAGCGCGCAATGCAATTAAGCTTGTTTGCTCGGCTGGTTTAGCTAACACCGTATTACCCGTAGCAATTGCAGCAGTCACTTGTCCTATAAATATAGCTAACGGGAAGTTCCAAGGGCTGATACATAACACCACACCACGGGCTGCTAAACGATCATCTTCTGCAAGTTCAATCGCTTGTTGTGCATAATAGCGACAAAAATCAACCGCCTCTTTGACTTCATCAACACCATCTTGTGTCGTTTTCCCTGCTTCCTTGATGCATAAGGCAATTAACTCGTCGATATGATGTTCAAAAACATCGGCAACACGGCATAATAAGGCCGCACGTTCAGATACAGGCGTTTGTGACCAAGAAGCAAATGCGTTTTGCGCTGTTTCGATCATCGCGAGCATTTCATCCTTGCTGTGATGTCGTTGAAAACCAATAATTTCACTACGTTTTGCTGGGTTTCTAATAGCGATAGACCCTTCTGGTACATCATTTTCACAGAACAAGTTATTCACAAGCCAGTTATCCAGTGACTTTTTTAAAGGGCTTACTATATTGATATCTGTTAAATCTAGGCCCTTGGCATTATCTCGACCGACACCTTTTTCATCATGGTATAACGCGATGGGTTTGATTATCTGGCCGTTATATTTGTCTTTTAAGCGACGCATTTTTTCAACGGGATCGGCAAGTAAAGATTCGACTGGTTGAGACTCATCAATAATGGCATTAACAAAAGAAGAGTTAGCGCCATTTTCTAACAAACGACGAACTAAATAGGCGAGTAGCTCTTTATGAGGACCAACTGGTGCGTAGACGCGACATTGAACATTTTCATTGGTAACAACTTGATCATATAACGAGCCACCCATGCCATATAGACATTGAAATTCAAAACTTGTTTTGTCATTGCCCGCCAGTTCGAGAATAGTAGCGACAGTATAAGCATTATGCGTAGCAAACTGTGGAAAGATGGTATCTCTATATTCTAATAATTTTTTCGCACAGGCGAGGTACGATACATCAGTAGAAGCCTTGCGAGTGAATACTGGAAAATGCTGATAACCACCTTTTTGGCTGTTTTTAATCTGAGTATCCCAATAAGCACCTTTTACTAAGCGCACCATTATTTTTCGGTCAACACGCATGGTTAGTTCACGTAACCAGTCAACTATAAAAGTGGCGCGTTTTTGATAAGCTTGCAGAGCCATCGAAAAGCCATTCCAACCTGCTAACTCATCATCACTAAATACCGCCTCAATAACATCAAGGGATAGATCTAATCGCTCAGATTCTTCCGCATCAACAGTTAAACCAATATTGTAGCTTTTGGCTTGCAAACAAAGTGTTTTAAGTTTGGCAGCAGCTTCAGCCATAACCCGTTCTTTTTGTGCAAATTCGTAACGTGGATGGATAGCAGAAAGCTTAACTGAAATGCCAGGCACTTTGCGAGGGTCGTTCTTACCCGACGCACGAGCAACTGCGCCAATGGCATCTATGGCAACTTCATAAGCTTTAAAATACTTTTCAGCGTCGACCATGGTGCGCGCACCTTCACCTAGCATGTCGTAAGAATATAAGAAGCCTTGCCGCTCATCCTTGGCAGCATGATCAGTTGCATCTTGAATAGTTTCACCCATAACAAACTGCTCACCCATAATTTGCATGGCGTAGTTCATTGCCTTACGAATGACAGGCTCACCTAATCGACCAATAACCTTCTTCAATAAACCAAAGCTATCTTTTTCCCGTTCATCAGCATAGTCAACCATCGTTCCGGTAACTAATAACCCCCAAGATGAGGCATTAACGAACAGTGAATCACTGCTGCCTATATGACTGTCCCACTGCCCTTTAGATATTTTGTCACTAATTAGGGCATCTTGAGTATGATTATCTGGTACACGTAATAAGGCTTCGGCTAAACACATCAACACCACACCTTCTTCACTTGATAATGTGTATTCTGCCAGCAAGGCATCTATCGCACCGTTTCCCGATTCGTCTCTACGTATTTTCAGAGACATTTTACGGGCTTTTTCCCACGCCCTGCTTGCAGCATTATCGTTAACTTCTGCCAAGGGTAAAATATGCTCTACCGCAACACTTTCTTCAATACGATAGAACTCGCGAATTTTTTTACGAATAGGAGACTCTGTGATGTTTGAATTATTAAAAAGCATGTGCTTCACCTCAAATTTTTTAAATAATGTTTTGCAATTACATAAGTTAATTACAATTTAATTTACTGCTTCGATTGAATGTAAAATTCAGCTGGTGTGAATCCACAGAAGCTCATATTATAATTAGGGTACTTCTCATCATTTTTATGCAGATTAAGTTAATATTTTTCGCTAATTAAAATAGTGGTAAGACTGACCACTTAAGCCCCGATCACTAAAATATCTGAATGCACTTTTTCCCATAGAAAAGCACCTAACCTAAACATTTTTTTACGCAGAATAAAATTGAATTTGTGCCAGTACTATCGCTGATTGGTCGAGAACTGATTGCGCTGCAATCGTTAAGGATTAAAAGTTTAAACAAAATGCGGTAGCTCGAATTAACTGAGACGTTTTCATCAGAGCTCTCCAAAATAATGGGGCTGTTTATGTGTAATTTATTCGACTCGACTCAATTGAATTTAGTCTCCTAATGTTTTAACTAGTAAAACAATACGCACTATTGATCTGGAAGTATGTACTCTATCACACACACAAATTGCAAGATTCTTGTGCTTCCATAAGGGTTATCTTAAACTCTGATTATTTTTTGAGTGCAACGGGTTTAGCGTCTTTTCATGTTTTATATATTTAAAATAAATTAGTTAGTATTGATTGAATAGATATTTCGGCCTTGGTTTTGTAGCTGGTAAATTTCAGGGTAGAATTCCAACGGCAGGTATGGCGGATCTAGAGCCAGTCAGGGTGAGGAACGATTATGGGCCGTCTATTCCCTCTGACATCTCATAGCTACCGTTCAAGTTATTATGGGTGGTTTGATTAGTAGTTAATGTGTACCTGACCCCACTTAATTACTAATTTCCACTTCGCTTAGAAAGTTTTTGGGCATTATTGCCTCCTCAATGTGTTGAGGAGGCATGCACTAAAACGGAGGAAAATCAACATTACGTTTCAAGTGATTGTTATAGTTACTATTTAACTTCCTTTCTTAAAGGTACTAAAACTTCACCTTCAACAGTAATTGTAGTTTTTCCATAAATATACGGGATATAAAACCAAGAACTATGTATGGTTGCATTTTTTAATGCAACGCCACCTTTTCTTTGTTCTATTGCACGATCTAATGCTTCTTCGGCACTGGGATTACCTGTAGGGATAAATATAATAATATGACTTGAATCTTCACCTTTTACCCTTTCATTATCAGATGTAGATGTAGCTAACTCTTCTTGTGATATGTTTTTTGTGGAAACATAAGTCAAGTCAGCTATTCTATGCGAACAACCTGATAAAAACATGCCGACAAGAACGGATGAGGCTAATACTATTTTTTTCATTTTATTTCCTTGCACTCGAAATTGAATAATACGTTAGAGCTTGAGTGCTTGAAACCCTAACAGTTAATACCGCGGTGGTTTAGCATCTTTCTGGCCTTGGATAATAGCTTTATTCGTAATCCACCTTATCAATGAGTTTTATAGAGACCGCAACATACAAACCCTATTCCGAGAGTTAAATACTCTAAAAGAAAGAAGCACGCTAATCTTTCGATTAGCGCCTTTTCTTAATGTGAGGTGAGATAGAGATTTGAACTCTACAAATAGGTACTGTGCTACAAACCATATGCCGAGAATTAAATACTCTAAAAGCAAAAAACCCGCTAATCTTTCGATTAGCGGGTTTTTCTTAATGTGGCGGTGAGATAGAGATTTGAACTCTAGAAGGGCTACAAACCCTTGCCGGTTTTCAAGACCTACACTTAGAACAATAAATTCAATTACTTAACTTTATTTTTCCGAATAAACAACTCAAATAGAGACCAATAAAAACAAATTAAGGAACAATAATATTCGGAAAATTTTTACCTGCGAAATGATCTTTAATATAATTTAGATAAGTCTAATATATCGCCTATTAAATAAAATATAAAGTACTAGATTAAACAGTAATTTATTTTCATTAGCTCAGATTTGACCTGATAGTTTTAGATGTGACCTAATCATAAAGTTGATCAGGACAAAAATGAGACTGTCAATATAATTAACTTAAAATTAACTCTAGGATTTGCAGTAGGTTAACCTCTAAACAATCTATATTAGAATTAAAGAGAAAAAGAAGCCAAAAATGAGCTGCTCTGTATTTAATTCAGATAGCACAACAGTAAACCTAAAATGACCCTGTAACAAAATCTGTGTAACTGCTTATCATTAAACGTTAAGTGTGAAAATGAATACAACCTCAAGCCTAAATATCATAGAGGTATACTTAAAACTGCATAAACCAATTATATTCAGCTCTCAAATTCAATTTTTGTGATAAATATAAACCTAACTCTTTCAACTGTGTTTTGTCCTGATAATTCAGGATTAATGTTTTTAATTGAATTAATGCTTGTTTACTTTGTGCTGCTCCATCGAGTGCTAACACATAAGTATATGCATATTGAGCATTATCAGGCATTAGAGTTATAGACTTCTCAAACAAAGGAATACCTTTTTCTAGCTTTTTCTGACGAACAAAATACAAGCCATAAGAATAATGTAACGCGGCTGACTTTGGATTAAGTTTAATCCCTTTAGCCAGCACGGCTCCTGCTTGAAATGATTTTTGTTGAGAACGATAAATATCAGCCAAGTTTATATAACCTGTATCAAAGTAAGGCTCTATTTCTATACTTTTCTTAAAAGACATTTCTGCATCTGTTATTTTATTCATTTCAATGGCTAACCCACCTTTGTTAGCCATACCTTCGCCACGCCAGCTATTAACATCAAAAGAATACGTTAACTCTTTAAAAGCCTTATCAAACAGTGGCTGACTTAGCGCAGGTATATCACTTGAAACTAAACTTCGTGCGCTTGCCACTCTTACTGCTTTATATTTATCTTGTAATAAAGGCGTTAGTCCATTAATTCTATCGATAGGGGAAAGTAATGTGGCAATACTAGCAGCACTTAAACGAATTAACGGCTCTGTATGCGTTAGATACGGCATTAAAAAATCAGCACTCAGCGTAGGCGTGGTGTAGCTAAGTAGTTGAATGGCAGTAGCTCGGCTTATAACATCAAGCTTATCATCACTAATAATACTTAAGTGCTGCTCTAAAGTAATGGCTTGTCCGCTATTTAACGTCATCAGTAATTGTTTACTTGATAGCACAACTTCAGGCTTACCATGCCATTTCTCTAAGTTTTTACTTGCCCATTCATTCGACTTATTATCATGGCATTGCACACAAGCATTAGGCGTATTAAATGTTTGGGATAAGTCAGGTCGAGGAATTTTAAAACTATGGTCGCGTCTATCATCTACGCCCATATAGGTAGTTTCAGGCATATGACAATTTACACATTGAGCGCCTGTTGAATCATTATTATGCTGATGATGTTTTTTTACGTTGTAAACTTCTGCACCATGGCACTGTAAACATAACCCATTACCTTCTTCTTTTATCTTCATCGTATGTTTATCGTGACAATCTAAACAATTAACGCCTTCCTTAAACATCTTACTTTGTAAAAATGAACCATATACATACACTTCTTCTTTAATTTGACCATCAGCATAATAATTAGGAGCAGCAGTAAAATTTGGGGTAAATTGATCCAAAAAAGGCTTATTAGCTTTAAAGCCGTCAGTTAACGGTGCACGAAGTGAATGACAAGCAAAACAATTATCCATAAAAGCATTATCACGTTTGCCTCCTTCCCAGTGAGCCGTTTTTTCCCCTACGCCTCTTAGCCATTGACCTATAGGGTTATTAAGAGCAATGATATCAACACTATTTTTTTCTTTAGCAGGTGCTTTGGCATGTTCTGTCATATCATCATGACACGACAAGCAACCTACATTAATATTATCAAATTTCGTATTAAAGTTGTTTTTCTCAGCGTCATAATTTCTCACAAGTCCATCAGAGTGGCAGTCTGCACACATGCCATTCCAATTCTGTAATGGTTGTCGCCAATGTAATCTGTCTTCAGGACGAATCTCTTCATGGCTATAATTATGATACCAGCGCTGACCCCCTTCTTTTTTAGTTCGTGCATCCCAAGCAAACGGTAGTACGTGTAAACTTCCTTGCTCAGTTTCAACTAAGTATTGCTGTAATGGAAAATGTCCAAAAGTATATTTAATCGGGTATGTATCAGATTTATCATCGTAAGATATCGTTACTTGGTAACGATTATCTTTAATAAAAAATAGGGCCTTCTGGCCATAATGTTCAACACTCACATTAGAGAAGTCGGCTAATACCGAGCTATTGTCTGCAATCATCATCGCTTTAGCATGATCAGACTGCCTCCAATTTTTTTCTGATTGCACATGACATGATGTACATGTTTCATTTGAAATAGGCTTTGCTTTATTAAAGTCGTGACCTTGTATATCAGCAGCTTGAGTAGAAAGAACGGTAAGTAAAGTAAGGGACAAAAAATACGGTAAGAAATACGTTTTCAAAATATAAATCCTCATAGAGCCGATTAACAAAATATTTCAACGCGCTTTGAACAATGCTTGTTCATTACAACTTAGTTAATCTTAGTTATTGTTTTAATCTTTTTTTCTATATTAGGCCTACTAGTATCTTTTAAGTGTCTTCATTAGACTATTCTATACGCTAACTTTATCTTGATTAATGCTTTCTAGAAAAGTTCGCACAGACTTAGGGAGTTTAAAAGTTAATAGTTAACGCTCAATAAGCTTTGTTTTTATTTATAATTGATTCAGGTTAGTTATAACTTGATTTTTAAATTAATTTAAAAATATTATGTCACGCATTCAATATATAAAACAGTATTTAAAAACTCTATTTACCTTAACGCTTTTTTAACAACGATTCTTTATAAGGTTTATTAACAGGGAAAACTTGCTTTATCTCTTCTTCAGTAAGCTGCCAATGCTCCATCAATACATTACAAAACCAAAAAAGCTATTTGATGTCGGCATTGCGCGATAACCAAAGCGATTAAATACAATATATTCTTTAGTCAGGACATTGTCTGACATTGAATTTTCAGACATATTTTACCTTTCACTTTGCAAACTTCAGCTTTCAACCTTTATAACAATACAAATGAAGCTTCTGCCTAGCGTTTGTTGAACCTTAAAGTATGCACTTCGTTTATTAAACATTTAATGCGTGTGCTTTATCTTCCATTTTCATGCGTCGTCTATTATTAATAACAAGATACAAAGAAGGTAATACTAATAAACACACTATGGTAGTAAATAAGATACCAAAACCAAGCGAAACAGCCATTGGAACTACAAACTGGGCCTGCCTTGACGTTTCAAAAACCATTGGCGCTAAACCAAAAAAAGTTGTCAACGTAGTGAGTAAGATAGGACGAACTCGTCTACGACATGCTTCTTTTATCGCATCTAACGCTGAACAACCTTGCTCGAATTTCTTGTTCGCATATTCAACTAATATCAAACTATCATTAACCACAATACCCGCAAGTGCAAGCATGCCCATTAAGCTGACCACACTTAAGCCAAAGCCCAGCGCCATGTGCCCTAATATTGCACCGACTGCGCCAAAGGGAATAATCGCCATAATAATTAAGGGTTGCGAATAACTACGAAAAGCGATGGCAAGTAAGATATAAATACCAGACAACGCAAACCAAGTGCCAAGTTCTAATCTTGATACACTATTGGCTATTTCTTCTTGATCACCACCAAATACTACTTTAACCCCTGGATAGCGCCCTTCAAGTTCTGGTGCTAAGTAACTTCGTACCATTTCAGTAACGGCAGGAATATTCTCTTCAGGTAATATTTCAGCACCTATTTTTTCAATGCGCTGACCTTTACGTCTTAATATAAAAGAAGGGGCTAGCACTTTATTAATAACTGCCACACTACCTAATGGCGCATAACCACCGCCTTGAGTGCGTATAAGAATAGATTCTATTTTATTAACATCTGCCCTTTCAGATTCAGGTAAACGTACTAAAGTTGTGACTTCGTTACGTAAACGGTGCTGCCTTTGCGCTCTAGCACCATATAACGCAGAGCGCATTTGATCGGATAAATCTGTGGCATCTAAACCAAGTGCTCTACCGTTTTCATTCAAGGTTAGTTTCCACTGAGGTTTACCTTCTTCCATGGAATTAACCGTAGCAACAACATACTCAATATCACTTAAAAACTTCACGGTATCTTGAGCAGCCAGTGCCAACACATTACTATCATTATGCCTAAGCTCAATGGTTAACGAAGCGGTAGCAACAGCACTTGAGCCTCGTCTGGCGCCACTGAACCTTAGCTTGCCAAACTTAGCTAACGATTCAGCATTTTCTCGCCAAAATTCTTTAACTTCTTTTGTAGAAAAGTCTCGCTCTTCACTCTCAACAAGCAACAAAGCAACCTCAATACTATTGTCACGAATAATACTGCGCATACTTACAACACTCGTTTCAAGGTCGTAATCTTCTACCATCTTTTTAGCGCTAATCTCTAAAGTATTACGCAATGCGATGGCTTGCTCTTCAGTCGTTGTTTCAGATATTTCGTAGTTGGCTTTAACCCATCTTCCATCTAATTTGGGGTACAAACTAAAACCCATTTTTCCACTAAAGGCATAAGCAATAACAATGAAAAATATAAAACAAGCAATGGATAAAACTAAACTAGGCCAACGTAGACATTGGTTAAGCGCAGGTAAATAAACGTTCTCAATAAAGCTTTCGAGCTTACTGTGGCATTTAGCTTGTAATTTTTTGAAATTGCGTTCAAGTTTATTGGGTTTTTTATCGTTAATATGAGCAAGGTGTGATGGCAGAATAAATAAGGCTTCTACCCATGAAACAACAAAGCAAAGTATGACAACAATAGGAATAGCACCAAAAAGTAATTTCATACTTCCTGGCAATAGCAATAAAGGCAAGAAAGCGACAATATTGGTTAATATTGCATAGGTTAATGGCTTAGCCACTTCATTAGCACCTTTTATAGCCGCTTCTTGAAATGACATGCCCTCTTCTAAATGAGAGAAAATATTTTCCCCTGCAATAATGGCATCATCCACCACAATACCTAGTGCGATGATAAAACCAAACATCGACACCATATTAATAGACACATCGAACATAGGGAGAAATAGCATTGCACCTAAAAAGGCACTTGGAATACCAGCCACTACCCAAAAAGCGAGTTTAAACTGTAAAAATAAACTCATAATAATTAAGATAAGAAACAAGCCAATAAAGGCATTATTGAGCAGTAAACTTAATCTTTTTTGATAGTTTTTTGCATCATCATCAACAATAGCAATACCCGCATTAGGTGGCAGCATTGCCTCTATTTCAGGCCACATATCTTCAATAGCATCAGCAATTTGCGATGGCGTTTGATCGCCCATTCGATAAATATTTAATTGTGCTGATAGCTGGCCATTATAGGTAACCAAGTCTCTTATATCTGAAAAGCCTTCCGTTACTTTTGCGATATCACCTAAACGTAATTGGTCGCCTGATTTATCAGAAATTAAGGGAACATTTGCAAGGTCAACAGCCCAAAATTCTCTTTGGTCAACAGAAACAACAATATCGCCACTGTCAGCTTTAATTTTACCTGCTGACTTTTCAACAACATTTTTTTTAAGTGATGTCGCTATTTGGCTTAAGCTAAGGTTATAAGCTTGCAGGTCTGTTTGAGCGACCTCTACATGAATTTCTTCTTGAGGTATGCCTCTTAACTTCACTTGTGAAATATAAGGAGATTGTAATATTCGATCACGAATTTGTTCTGTCAAACGCTTTAACGTAGAACGGTCTAGATCTGCATGAACAATTAGCTCCATAACATCAGCAATACGCGTATCAAGTTTAACCGAAGGGGTTTCCATTCCAGAAGGGAATGAAGATATTCTATTGACGGCTTGTTGCGCGTCTTGATAAATCTTTTGCGGAAAAGCGCCAGCTTCTAGTTCAGCTTTAACTCTCAGCCAGCCTGTGCCAATATAAGTATCTACTTTACTGATACCATCGAGGCTATAAAGAGCAGCTTCTACAGGTACAGCAATACCCGCTTCCATTTCGTTAGGCGATGCTCCCGGATAACTTACTCTTACAGAAAGCGAATCAGTGGTGGTTTCAGGCATATATTCTTTACGAATAATAAAAGACATCACCAAACCACCAAAGATCAAAGCGATCATTAATAAATGCGGTGCTACGCCGTGGTGGATCATCCATGAAATAGGGTTAAATGAACGCGAAGGTTGAGTAAGGTTACCTTTATGCTTAGTTTGCATGAGCTAGCCTTTCAACATTTATTCGTGCCGTATTGAGTTTTGTGCTTTGCCCTTTATTGGTTTGCTTATCTTTAGTCCCACTAGCAGTATTGGTTTCATTGGTACTTGATAAACCTTCTCTTATATTGACAAGTAAACCCACACTGGCTATTCCTGGTTTCTCAGCGAGTGCTTTATCTCCAGGCTCAAGGTTTGTATGCACATAAATAAGATCACGCTCTTTGAAGAGAATGGTTACAGATCTTTTTTGCAGCCGACTGTCTTGATCAATAACCCAAATAGTATTATCTGGTTGTAACCACGAATGCTGAATAGTCCATGCGTTATCAATTGCCTTGCCTTGCAACTGAACATTTAAAAAATCATTAATGAATACTTGTGGTTGGTTAGCTGTTTCTAATTGAGGTTGTTTGATAGCTAACAAGACTTTAACTTGTCTATCGTTACTGTCTAACTCAGGTAGGATTGAAACAAAGTGTGCTTGGCGTTCTTTGTCTTCTCCCCATAGACGTGGTTGAGAAATACGAGCTAATGCGCTCTTATCAAGTAAAGGTAAAAATTTGTGTGGAATTTTAACTTCAAGCCAATAAACATCCGTATTAATAACAGAGAACAATGCGGTATTAGTTGATACTCTGCTGCCTGTTCCTATTTTTTTACTGATGATTTTGCCATCAAAAGGCATAGTCACTTTTGAGCGTACTAGGTTAAGCTTTGCTTTTTCAACGTTATTTTCAGCAACTGATATTTTGGCTTGAGCAACGGTTAATTGCGGCTCTCGTAAAACTAAAGCTTCATCTATGTTCAAAGCACCATTGTTATTAAGCAGTAGCAACTCTTCTTTTGCTAATACTTGGTCAACTTGCACTAAAGACAAGTTAGCTTGGGCTTGTTCGAGTTGCGCTTCTTCAGACTTTAACGCTAATTCAAAATCTATTGTGTCTATTTTTGCTAACCATTGGTCTTTTTTTAATACGCCACCCGGAAAAGCATCAGGGTTAATTGACATAATATTACCTGACACTCTTGAATAAACATCGACAGATTCTGCGGGGATAACAAAACCTGAGGCGTTCCAAGACGGCACAACCGAGCTTTTTATCAGTTGGCTGGCTTGTACTGTACGAACTTTCTTATATTTGTTTTTATTAAAATTAGTCGGCTTTTCCTGCCCTGAATACAAAATATAATAACCGAGTAATCCACCAATAATGATAAACAGTAAAGGTAGTAACTTATTTTTAACTAATAACAACTTCATTAGGATTCTTGCCCTTTATTATTTTTATCATGACCTTTTAGCTCTGTTTGCAAAGAAAAATCTCCATGACTTAATTCTCGATAAAGCAACACTCTATTTGTTACCAATCTTCTATTGGCATCAATGAGTTGACGTTCTAAAGATAGGATGGTTTCTTGGGCTCTAAGCAAATTTATATAGTTAGTTTTGCCATTTAAATATTGAATGGTTGTCAGCTTTTCAGTTCGTTCAGCCAAATCTAGCTGTAAGGTTAAATTTTTAGAGACTTCTAAAAGCTGAGTTTCATTCGCTAAAACTTCATTAACACTCATAATCGCTTCAAGCCAGACTTTTTTATAATCCAAAATGAGTGCCTTTAACTCTAATTCACGTTGCTCAACCACCAACTTAGTGGTGCCTGCATCGAATATAGGTAAAGTAAGCGCTGCAATTAAATTACCTTCCCAGTCATCAAATAAATCCTCTACCGTACTTTTTGAGGTTGAATAATTGGCACGTATCGTAATGCGAGGGTATCTAGCCGCAACAGCAATAGCTAAGTTTTCATTGGCTGACTTTATTTTTGTGTAGGCAAATTTAATATCAGGTCTATGTTTGAGTAATTGTGCAGGTATGCCCATTTCAGGAAGCGGTGGAAGTTTAGGCGAAATATTAAGCTGATTTTTTATGAGTTCATGTGTAGGAATGCCTAACCATAACGCGAGTGTTTGTTTATATAGATAAATGTTTGTTTGATTGGTTGATTGCTGTACTTCGATAGATTTAAGTAAGCGCTCTTGTTGCCAAATGTTGGTAACAGAGTTTTTCCCCATAGCAAAGCGCCTTGAAATAACTCTTAAAGCATCTTTTGTTCTATTATGTTGAGTCGCTAAAACTAACTTTTTCTCTTCTTCAGAAACTAAACCAATCCACGCCCTCGCCATATTACCAGCAACTAAATTGGCACTAGCTTTATATAATGCTTGTTGACCTTTGTGAGACCAATAAGCTCTATTTTCATTGGCAGAAATTCTTCCCCAGACATCAAGTTCCCAGCTTGAACTAACGCCAAAAGAGGCACTATCAATACCTGAGAAAGGGTCAAAGTTAGATGAAGCATTCGATGTTAAATTTAAGTCGGGATAATGATCAGCGCCTGAAATTTTGAAGTTAATTGCACTGCTTTTTAAACGTAATTCATTAGCTTGTAGCGTTAAATTTTTAGCTAAGGCTTGGTTAATAAGTTGTGTGAGTTCATCATTTTCAAAACTATTCCACCAATGTGTATCAAGAATACTCTCGCCTTGGTCAATAAATGACACAGGCAGGTGCGTGTTATCTACTTGAATAACATTATTTTTATGTGCACAACCTAATAAAAAACTAGTAAGAATAAATATTAAAATCTTCATAAATATTATTTATTTAGTACTTCCCAAAAGTGACTGCATAGTAAAAAACTCTCTGGTGCGTTAATTGTCATTATTTCAAATAAGTAAACACAAGCACTTAAGCACCATCAATATGTTATTTAATTAAAATAAATACATTAATCTTTAATAAAATCAGCGTTGTTTAGATATAAAAGAAACAACTCCGATGAATACTAATTCATATTATCTAATCGAACGTTATTCGTCTTCAACAATAATAATATGTAAAACTTCAGGCCCATGTGCGCCTTTCACTAATACACCTTCAATATCAGTTGTGCCACTAACACCTGATATTAAACACATATTTCGTGGTGTTTGTTTTTTCTTAGCAATTTCATTTGCGATAAGCGCGTAGTCATCCATGTAGTGAAGTATTTTTGACTTAGGAATAACAGCAATTAAATACAACGGAAGAAAGTTAAGCAAAATCGGCATTTCAGGACTTGAATGAGCAACAAAAGAGCCTGTTTCAGCAACACCATATTCCGCCCAACATAGTCCCACCGTATTATCGTTGACGATATCGACATCTGTTGTTATCCCCTGCCAATCTAATTTTTTTAATTGTTCAACACTCTGCACTTTAAGTTCAGGCGGTAAAGAATTTTTATCAAAAAACTGTTTTACTGCATTTGGTAAGGTACTAAGCGTCGAGATTTTCTCGCATGTTGTTCCAATCACTAAGCCTGCTTCAATTCTTAACATTAACGCTTGGGTAGCGTCTTCAGACATTAACTGAGGACGCGCAAATTCACTTTCTTTTAAAAGTTCAAGCGCTTCATCTTCAATAGTTTTAACATCAGCTTTAATTGTTGGTTTTGCAGCTTGAATAGCACTAAATATTTTTTCTCGGCTTATATCGCTAACTTGTTTATTCATGATTTACGCTCCATCACTTTTCGATTTTTTCATTTTCTTATATTGATGCATAAACGTTGTTGTTTCTGGTTCAAGTAAATCACGGTTACGCGTCCAGCCTGAGGTAAATGGCATGTATTTAATCCAACCATTACGACTGAAGGCTTTCATAAAAATAAGACTGCAAGATGAGAACAGTTGAAACAGCTGAGGTCTTTTAGCTAGAACACCGAAAAGTTTAACCACAGAGCGATTTGTTAAGGGCTCATACTTTTTCTGCCACGATTGCGCACGCAAGGACCGTAATAATTTAGGTAACGGAATATTAACAGGGCAAACATCTTCACAACGCCCATTCATCGTACAAGCGTGGGTTTGCTTATTGGCGACTTCAAGGCTTTGTAAATGAGGCGTAAGTACCGAGCCCATAGGTCCAGGGTATACAGAGCCATAAGCATGTCCGCCAATGTGTTTATATACCACACAATGATTCATACAAGCACCGCAGCGAATACAACGCAGCATTTCTTCCATGCCTTCAGCCAGCATTTTAGTTCGCCCGTTATCTACTAATACAATGTGACATTCTTCAGGTCCGTCAGCATCGTTCTTTCTTTTGGGGCCATTATGAAACGTTATATATTGCGTTATATCTGCACCCGTAGCTGAGCGCGTTAATAAACGTAATAAAGGAATAGCATGTGCCATTGATGGTACGAGCTTTTCAATACCGGCAGTCACTATATGTACTTTAGGTGGCGTGATTGTAAGTTCAGCATTACCTTCGTTAGTTACCGTACAAGTTGAACCACTATCAGCAAGTAAGAAATTAGAACCACTAATACCAATATCAGATGTTAAAAATTTATTACGTAAATCTCGTCGTGCACTTCTTACCAAATCAGTAATTTCTTCAGAATAAGTGGGATCGGTATGAAACTCCCTAAAAAGCTTAACAACGTCTTCCCTACTTCTGTGCATAGCAGGCCAAATGATATGAGATGGCGGATCGCCCGCAAGTTGAATGATATGTTCTGCGAGATCGGTTTCAATTCGCTCCATATCTGAATTATCAAAAGCATGTGTTAAGCCAATTTCTTCACCCAACATAGACTTACTGCGGGTCACTTTTTTCGCTTTATGTTCGCGGCATATATCTAAAACAATTTTTGAAGCTTCTTCTGCCGTACTTGCCCAATGAACAATAGTGCCTTGTGCTTTAGCATTTTTTTCAAATTCAGCTAGATAATGATCCATATGCTTAATGGTATGGTCTTTAACTTTTTGACCCTGCGTTCTCGCTTTTTCAAACTCAGGAAAGTTTGCAATGGCATCGGCACGTTTTGCTTCTGCTTTATCTGTTGTACGCCTGATGATCATTTTCAAATCAGGTTGCGCTAAAGCATCAGTTACATTTTGAGTAAAGTTTTCAGGTTTATTAGCTTGCATCATTAGCTCCTAAAATCTTTGGTGCTAAACCAGCTAAAACCTCAGCCGTATGCAATGCGGTTATTTTTTGGTTACCTTCTCGGTTGAGCTTTCCTGCGATGTTCATTAAACATCCCATATCGCCACCAAGTAAGTAATCAGCATCTGTGGCTACAACATTTTCTACTTTTTCGCTAACAATCGCATTGGAAATGTCAGAGTATTTAACACAAAATGTTCCGCCAAAACCACAACATTCAGAATGACCATTTAATGGTTTAGACTCTAAACCTTTCACCTTTGCTAACATTTCTCTTGGTTGCTCATAAACATTAAGCGAGCGGTAGCCAGTGCAACTATCGTGATAAGTAAAAGTACCATCAAGCTCGATACCCTTAGGTGTGAAATTACATACATCGACTAAAAATGAAAGTAACTCATGAGTTTTGTCGGCCAAATGCTGAGCTCTTGCTTGCCATTCTGGCTGCTCTTTAAACACTTCTATAAAGTTCTTTTTAATCATTGAAGCACAAGAACCAGAAGGCAAAACAACATAATCAAATGCTTCGAATTGCTCAATAATTTGATAAGCAATTTGACGAGTTCCTTCATCATCACCTGAATTAAATGCGGGTTGTCCACAACACGACTGCGCGGTTGGTACTTCAACGCTACATCCAGCCTGCTCAAGAAGAGTAATAGATGCAAAACCTACTGAAGGACGCATTGTATTGACCAAACAGGTAACAAATAGTCCGACTCTTTTCTCGGAAATATTTATGCATTCAATCGTATTAGGTTGACTCGCGTCAGTGTAATTATTTTTGTCAGACATTCATCCGCCCTTATTTAACGAAGGTAATTTTGTATATAAAGCACATCCCCATGCTTAACCTATTTACTAAGAAAAAAGCATAATAGGTGCCGTAGCATTAGCTATTTATGAGTATGTAATTATCAATGTGTATTTATTAATGCCTATTTTTGAAAAGTATAGGTACATTACAAAAAAACAGTAACGAGTATTATTATTTATAATATCCTACATACTTTCTGCAATATGAGCAATATACTCTTTTATCATTTACCTGTATATTCGCAATAGAAAGATAAACTATTTCCATTTTAAACATAATGAGTTGTGTATGAACGGTGCGTCTGAGTTAGCTATTTTTGCAGTAGTCGTAGAAGAGAAGTCATTTAGCCTAGCCGCTCAAAAAACAGGTTTGTCGAAAACCGTTGTCAGTAAAAAAATATCGGCATTAGAAAAGCAGTTAAATACACAATTACTGTATAGAACGACCAGAAAACTTAGCCTGACAGATGCTGGCAAGTTGCTCTATAAGCATGCGAAAGGTATTAACCAACAAGCAAACGATGCTTTTACAGCAGTCAATGAGTTATCAAAAGACATTTCTGGCCATATTACGATGTCGGTACCGACCATTTCAGGTGAACTATTACTGGCAGAGCTTGTTTCAAATTTTTGCAAAACCTACCCAAAAATCACCATAGAACTAAGGCTTGAAAATAAGCTTATTGATTTAGTTGATGAAGGTGTTGATTTAGCCATTAGAACCGCTGTTCTTGAAGACTCATCGTTAATCGCTGTGCCTTTATTAGAGTCTAAGTGGATTGTATGTGCCTCACCCGAATATTTAACATCTCATAAAGCATTAAATACAATCGATGATTTAAAAAACCATAATTGCCTTTGCTACGATCTTCAAGCCAATGGTAGTAATGAATGGCGCTTTGGTGATAATGGCGAGAATAAATCTATAATCGTAAAGGGCAGTATGTCTTCAAACAATGCTTTTTCGTTAAAAAAGGCGGCGTTAAACGATATTGGGATTATTTATGTGCCTAAATGTAGTGTTTATGATGAATTAGAAGCGGGCTTACTTGTTAATGTATTAAAAGATTATAAAGCACGTTCGTTAGGTGTTTTTGCTGTTTATCCATATACACGATATAAACCCGAAAAAATTACATTATTGATTGATCATATTAAGCAAGGATATCAATCTTTAGTGCATTATTTTGAGTAGTGTCCTCCTCCAGAATATAAAACGCTTTACTGTATAATTTTGTGTAAAGTATATTAAAAACACTGAATAATGTAATAAAAGCGTACTTTTTGAGAAAAAACACATATTATTTTACTAAATAATGCGTAAATAGTGTGATCCATATAGATATTTACCTCAAAAAAAATGTACACTTAACTATAATGTACACTTAGAAAATAATGAAAATAACATCATGGAAAGGAAGCTAGATTTGAAAAATAAAACCTATCTTTTTAAGCAATCAATAAACCGTATGCTACAACATATTGAAACCCTTCCACAGGGACAAAATGTTATGGCAAATGATATTGAACTTACCAAGCTATTAAGTATAAGTCGTACGACGGTTAGATCTTGTATTGAACATCTTTGTGAAATCGGCTTAATAAGACGAGACGGTGCTAATAAAATTGTACTTCGCCAACCGACGCCAGATGATTATTTTGATATAAAAGATACGAACTCAACTAAAGACGTTCAAATCGAAAAATATTTTCTAGGACTTATAAATACAGGAAAATTACTTCCTGGAGATCGTTTCTCAGAATTAAGCCTCTCGAAGAGTTCGGGCTGTACTACCATTACCGTACGTGAATTTCTTATAAAATTCTCTAATAATGGTTTAATCGAAAAAATTCCTAGAGGTCGTTGGAGAATGGTGAAGTTTGATAAAGACTTTGCTAGAGAATTGGTTTCTTTTCGCCACATGGTAGAAATGAAAGCTATAACAGATTTGTTGAAAGTACCAAAAGAAGATCCTATCTGGGCAGAGCTGAATGAGTTGCTTATACAACATAAAACAGTAAGAGCTGATATGGAAAATCGTTATTTAGAATTTCCAGATCTTGATAAAGCTTTGCATCATAAAATCAAACAAAGCACGAAAAATCGCTTTACTGATCAATTTTACGATATTGTTTCTTTTGTTTGTCATTACCATTATCAATGGGACAAAACTGGTGAACTTGAGCGTTTTACTGTCGCTATCGACGAACATATCGACTTATTAAACAATTTAGTGACTCATAATACTGCCGGCTCAGTGCTTAGTATGGAGAAACATTTAGGGACAGCTGAAGAAACCTTATTACGCAGTGTTCATGGTTTAGACAGTTAACTTATGTAATTAAAGTTTAATATGTTGTTTAAACATGGGTAAGTATTCAT
>TARA_R110000765_G_scaffold38452_2_pt1 | contig 62952 bp, 16 predicted proteins | sample TARA_R110000765 | Tara Oceans TARA_R110000765 (sample SAMEA4398168) | marine metagenome | biome: Polar Biome; feature: [MES] marine water layer (ENVO:01000295) within the mesopelagic zone...; material: water (ENVO:00002006), including particulate matter (ENVO:01000060) such as...... | reverse complement strand
AAAGGTGCTCCAGTACTTAGAGCATTAAATAGAAATGGATATAAGATATTAGGTGGTGAAGGATACTGTTGTCCAGCTGGTCAAACTTATAAAGATCCTGCATTTGTTTATGCTGCTATGGCAATACAATTATTATTAGATCCAATTCTTAGTCAATTAGTTGATGTAAAAGTTGAGAAAGATAATAATGCTGGTTCTTACAGTACTATTGCTGATTCTACAACTGCAACAGGTAACACAAGATATGAAAAACAACAAGCTGCAATTGCACTTCTTAGAGCTTACACAGCTCCTGCAGCAATAGTTGCTGGACATTTAGGTAGATTTACTATTACTGATACTAGTTCTGAAACTGTATTTGGTAACTGTTCTTTTGATACTAGAGATTACTATCAAGAAGAGCCTTTACAATTATTTGCTTCTGAGATGGATGAAACTGGAGATCCTTGTAATGCTTCTTGTATGACTATTACTAGAACTAATGGTAAAGAATCTGAAACTAAAGGTGAATTAATTCAAAGAGATGTTATGATGTACCAAAGATACATGCAACATCCTACTAATCAAGGAAACTTAGACTCAACTAGAATTAGAGAAGTTGAAAGAGTTGGTCCAGCTAATGATTTATTAGGTATTACACGTGCAGCAGATTACACTGTATACTACTTATTACATACTGTACCTCGTTTTAACAACCCATCTGGTACATTTGATAATGATCAATATATGATTAAGATTGCTACCAACGGAATAATTGCTAATGTAGAAACTGCATTAAATGGAATGGCTGCAGGTTGCTTTGGAGTTGGTTCTACTATGACAGATATGAGTACAACTTTCTTACCTACTGAAGGCTTTTCAGTTGGAAATTCTCAAGGAGTATAAAGTTTGTAATTTAGTAGAGATACTATTATATTTAAGAAGAGTGAGATTTAACGTCTCACTCTTTTTTTATATAGACTTTTTTTTGTATATTATTAGTGAAGAGCAGTATTATATTAAACAAAAATAGAATGGCAAATAAACATATACTCAGTCTTGAAGTACCAACAGTGGCAAATTGTGAAATTTTTAGAGTAATTGATACTAGTCAATATACAGATAGTTTGTATGTGGATTGTGGAGAATTGCTTATAACTCCTCCTGGATTTAATCAAGGTAATCTAATAAAAGTACAACCTGGATTTAGTTTATCTATAAACTCATGTTCATTAGGGGTACAAACTACGGGGTGTACAGGAACTTCACAGTCAGGCATTCTAACAACAAGTACTGATGCATGTGGAAATGCAATAACAACTACATCAGTAAATGCATTAACAGGTTCAAGTTCAAGAGCATCAATAGCAGATGGTATATATGTTGTAAGATATAGCGTTGCTCCTACAAATAGATCATATGTAGAATATAATCATTTGAGAATAACAGGTATAATGAGTACCTATTATAAAAAGTTATGTGAGATAGATGTTACTCCTTGTGAACCTGATTCAAAACAGCAGAATAGATATAGGGAAATGAATCTTATTAAACTAATGATAGATGCTGCAAAAGCAAAAGTTGAATATTGTCAAAGTCCTAATGAAGGAATGGCCTTATATAATTTTGCAAAAAAGAAACTATTAAAGCTGACTTGTACAAGTGAATGTTGTTAATATAAAAATTAAATAGTATGAATTGTACAGAGTGTAATCAACCAATAGGATGTGGTTGTAATAAAGCTACAGGAGGTGATGGTGCTATTGTCCATAAAGGATGTTTAAGTAAATATAATGGAAGATTAACAGGAAGTATACCTTTAATTATAAAAGATAATACAAATAATTTAGGAGAAATAGTTATACCTCCTACTACAGCAAGATAAAAAATATGCCATATTGTTATCCAAATATAAGTGATTTAAATACCTCAGCTTCAAAATGTGGGTTTAAATATGAAGAAAGATGTACTCCACAAGGGTTAGAAGTAACTTTGAATTATGGTATGAACATCCACCATGTATATATAATTCAAAATTCTGTATTAACTGATACATCACAATATCTTCCTGAAATCAGTATGCCAAATGGTTATGTATATTATGCAAATCAAGCATCAGCAAACCCAACTGTATGGCAAGAACAAACATTTTTTTATGTTTGTGGTGGAAGTGATATTATTGAATATTATGATTCAACAAGTGGTGTGGATCAACCAGATTGGGCACAAGGTTGTTACGCAGGGGGTGTTTCTAGAAGTAGTGTTGAGTTAACATATAATAAAATATACGTATACTATAAAGGAGGTGATGACTACCCACAAAGTTTAATTAAAAAACAATATGAAGGTGTAAAAGAATTTTTAGCAGATTATAATTATACAGGTGCAGAATATCATACTGTAATAGGTGGTGGTGGTGCTAGATGGTTAGATTGGACTTCTTCTGTATTTACTGGTCAAATTAATAATCAAGGAGGATGTTCACTTTCATCTCAACCATTTTCACGTTGTGCAGATGTAACTGGATGGGAAAATTATGGATCTCCTAATGCAAATGGTGCTGTAGGTGATACACATATATGGTCACATGGAAGTGGAGCAATAGATGATTTTTATTGTCATGTTGATGCTGGAACATCAACTAGTTCTACATCAACAGGTGCAACAATTACATCTTTAGGATTACCTCCTGCAGCTACTAGTAGTGATAATATATTAGTAATAGTATTTAATGATGAGTCAGCATGTTGTTATCATGGTGAGCAAAATTTTTCTCCAACTACGGTTAATGGTCTTAGTTATGTTCGTGGTGTAGAATATAATTCTGAGTGTTCAAGTCAATCAAGTGGATCTATAACTGACGGTTCTGATAATAATTTCTATAAAAATGATTATGATCAACTTACTAGTAGTATAAATACATATATAGGTAATGGTGGTTTAGTTGATACTGTAATATGGCCATCTAAAGGTGATACGGCTACACCTGCTGCTGGTACTACACATATGAGTTATGCTCTTCATCTATCAGCTTCTATTCTTTCTACAGATGGTACAGGTATGTATCCTTCTCAATGTAAAAGATATTTTTCTGATTGGTCTTTAGCTCCTTACAGTACTTCTCAATATGAAGATGATATTGTTACATCTATACCTAATTGGTATTTTGCTGATGAAATAAATACACCTCAGATTAACATAATGGAAATTGCTAACCCATATTATTCTGGTGGTTATGGAGGTCTAGATGCTTATGGTATAACATTTCCATTTAATTTTCCAGGATTTTATTTTAGTAATTCAGATGAAGTTGCAGATACTCAATCGGGTTTACCTATAGCATCACCAAATACTGCTACAAGTCAAATTATTCCAAAATTCTCTAAGCAATTAGAACACGTATTATTAACTCAAGTTAGTTCACAATGGAGTACTATTTCAGCACCATGTGCAAGTACAGAAAATTGTGTTACAATTCAAACTATGGGTCTAGATGGTATTGTTGTAGGAAATTTTCCAATTGAGACAGATTTAAATGGTGGAGGTAGTTTAGTAACTAATGCATTAGGATGGGTAAATTTACAGAATATACAACAAGGTGTAACCTATAATATTTTTGGAGAAGATATAACTTTCCCAGGAAGTTGTATGGAATATCTCGTTGAAGTTTATGTAGGAACTTGTGGTTTTACTCCAGTTAGTTCTTGTAATTGTGGATGTGATGACCCTGCTGCTAATAATTATGATGCGCTTGCTGATTATTATGATTCCGAAGAATGTCCTTGTGACTATAGTAAATTAGGATGTACAGATCCAAACGCTTGTAACTATGATCCTTTAGCTACTGATGATGATAATACTTGTGTTTTTCCAGGATGTACTGATCCTTTAGCAGCTAACTATGATGCAACTGCAGGATGTGATGATGGTTCTTGTAAACCACCTACACCACCTTGTGATATAGCATATGGAGAGTATAATCCTGCTGAATTCTTAACTGATGTAGATATTAAAAGAATAGAGACAGAGGCAAAGTTTGCAGATAGTGTTTATAAACATTTTCAAGCTAGAAGATATGGTATGACTAGTCCTTGTGAAACTACATTAGACGGTATAGCATCAGAAAAATATTTATGTTTTTGGGAAGATAAAAAAGAAAAAGAATATACAGGTTTCAAAATTGATAGGGAAGTATTTAAACCTCTTGTTCCTGGTACACCACCTGCTCTAGGAGATCATCCTGATTGGGTAAATCCATTATGTGGGTTGTTAGCAAAAGGAGAACTTACTGTTTACTTCTATTATGATGGTACATCTATGGGGGCTACAGCAGTTAAAACTGCTTATGATTCAGTAGAGTTATGGGTACAATCTATTGTTGGCGCAGGTTATACAGGAAAAACTTATCATACAATAGTAAATGGAGAAAGATGGGTAGATTGGGGTACATCTGCAATAACTGGTCAATTTAATAACTCTGGTAGTAATACATCAACATCTGTTCCATGTTCTAATCCTGTTAATCCATCATGTGGTCCAGGAAGACCGTGTGGTGGTTGTGGAACACCTCAAGATACTGATGAAGGTATTACTGGTAATTGTGGTTGTAGTGGTTGGTCAGGAGGTAGGATGGGAAACACTTTAAAAGTTCAAGATCTTATGCAGAATGGTGATTGTCCTGAATTTATTTATGATACATATAAAAAAGGTACACAATGTAATACATGGATTGGTAATGATGGGTATATACCACAAGGATCTATAATTAATTGGAATGGTCCTGCTCCTGCTGCAGATACTGAACAAGTATTAGTAGTGTGTTTTGCAGATGAAACTGAAGTAGACCCTTCAAAAGTAAATAATAATCTTGCATATGCATGTTATCACGGTAGAGGAAATATGAGTGGAACTGCAAGTGATTGGAATCTTGCAACTATAAGTGGAGATATCAGTCCACAATGGAAAAATGATTATGATTTTTACATTCAAACGTACAATGATTTCCAATCTAGATCTTGTAATCATTCATTAAACTGTTTCATATATCCAGCTAGACCAGCAACAATATTTAGTTCACATAAACCATTTCCTTTACATGCTATTGGTGGTGTAACGAGTGGTAATAGACCAGTAAGAGACGGTACATACCTTACAGGTACAGCTCCAATAAATACAATGTCAGGATCATCTATAGCAGCAATTGAACTACCTGGTTCAAATTTATATTGGAATGAACCTAATTCAGTAACACAACATGCGTTTGGTTATGGAGGTTTAGATAATTACGGATGGGATGGTACATTTACATCTAGCCCATTTACATTAGAAGGATTTTCATCTGATTTAAATCTCTTCTTTACATTAGAACCATATCAATGTGATGATAATGAATGTTTAATATTTGATGTAGTTAATCAGAACGGAGTCTCTATACAAGATTATGAAATAATATTAGACGGTGGTGTTGTTGGTAAAACAGATTCATTTGGTAGATATACTCATATTGTAACTAAAGCATCAATTAATACAGAACATACAGCACAATTATGTGAATGTTTTACAACATCAGGGAATTGTGCACAACAAAGACTTTTAATAACAGCAACAGAATCATGTCCAACAGTAGCTTGTACTGTTCCTGCTAAACAATGTACATGTAATGCTCCAGCTAATTTACAAGTATCTTCTGTTACTCCTACATCTACTCTATTAAATTGGACAGCTTCTATATCAACAGAAACTACAATAACTTATGATATAAGGTATAGAGTTGTAAACATCACTACACCAAATACATGGATATATTTAACAGGTGTAAATAATACATATTATAGTTTACAAAACCTAATTCAAGATACAAAGTATGAATTTCAAGTAAGAAGTAATTGTGGTACAATAACTTCAGACTGGAATGCATTACAAGAATTTAGTACAATTGATCCATGTCCAACATTAGATTGTATATTATCTACATGTACTTCAACAACTTCATTTACATTAGGTTATAACTATAGTTCTATTGGTAATTTACTTATGGATGCAAGTACAGGAACAACAGGAACATGGGGTGTTATATGGGGTACTAATTCAGACATAGATTTAGGTAATATAGTTAATGGTGGAAGTACTTCAACTACCATGGTGCCAGGAACTGCTGCTACTTATCCAGGTGAAGGAATTCCTAATACTTTAATAACAGTATTAGCAACTGCTCTTTCTGCAGGTGGATATTACTGGAGAGCATATATACTTCCAACTAATATGCCAAATTGTACAGAAGCTCAATATTCAGATATATGTTCATTTGGTACAGTAAGTACTACTAGTGAATGTGCAATTCCTGACCAAAACTTTGAGCAAGCATTAATGGATTTAGGTATTAAAGCACAAGGAGCATATACTGGTGATGTACTTATATCTGCAGTTAATACTCTAACAAGTTTAGATGTTACAAATAAAAACATTTCTAGTTTACAAGGTATAGAATGTTTTGTAGCTCTTGAAGTTTTAAAAGCAACAGATAATAATATTTCAAGTGTAAACCTAGTTGCTAATACTGCTTTATTAAGTTTAGATTTAGCAGGTAATAATCTTACATCTCTTAATTTAACTACTAATACTCTATTGTGGTATTTGCATGTTGGTAGTAATATGACTATCACAAGCCTTGATTTAACTGTTAACACTGCTTTACAACATTTGGCTTGTAGATATAATGCACTTACTACTCTTGATTTAAGTACTAATACTCTTTTATATCAATTAGATTGTGCGCATAATCTAATAGTAAGCCTTGATTTAACTCTTAACACTGCTTTAAATAACTTAGATTGTTCTGATAATCCACCAATGAATTTACTAGATGTAACAAATGGTAATAATTCTAATATGCCTACTGGTAACTTTATAGCTAATAATACACCAAGTCTTCTGTGTATTAGTGTTGATGTTGCTGCTTACTCTACTACTAACTGGACTGCACCACTTTATATTGATGCTGGAGATGTATTCAATGTTCCGTGTGTTGTACCAGCTTTATGTACAATTCCTGATATTAATTTTAGAAACAAACTAGATTCACTTTATCCTCTTGTATTCCCTGGACAATGGGTAAACACTAACCAAGTTGATGTTTCACTTATATTACCTATAACAAATTTAGATTTAGCAAATAGTAATATTAGTGACTTTACTGGTGTAGAATGTTTCATAAATCTTACAACTTTAGGGGTTAATGCTAATCAAGCACCAACTATTGATGTAACAGCATTAACAAGTTTAGTATTCTTTAACTTTACTTTCATGAATAATGGAAATGCCCTTACTGGTGGAACAGTTGACATAAGTCAAAATACTCAACTACTACAACTACGTGGTGGAACTAATCAACTTACTAGTATGAATGTTGATAATAATCTTTTATTACAATATATATATCTTGGTGTAAACAACATTACTAGTTTTAGTGTTACAAATAACATTGATCTTTACTCATATTCAATACAAAGTAATTTAGTAACATCTATTGATGTAAGTACTAATGTATTACTAACTACGTTAAATTTTGATTCTAATAATGCAGCTGGTACTCTTGATACATCAACTAATGTACTACTAGAAAATCTCTATTTTACCAATAATAATATTAGTGTTGTAGACTTTACAACTAATATTAAATTAAAAATCATCCACTGTCAATACAATTGGGTTAATGGAATAATAGATTTATCTGCATCTGTTCTGTTAGAAAATCTTAACATGGGTAATTGTAATATTACATCTATAGTACTTCCTACAAGTAATACTGTACAAAGTATTAATATGAGTAGTAATTTACTTAGTGCTATTGATGTTAGTATATGTGTTGGTTTAATTCAGTTAGAAGTTGATGGTAACGAGTTAGTATGTTTAGATATAAGTTCAAATCCGTTCTTAAACTTTCTTAACTGTAAACTTCAAACATTATCTGGTACAGTAACTAAGACTCTTTTAACTCTTAATTTAGCTAATGGTAATAATTCTAATATAATAGATGCTAATATGAGGACTTCGGGGAATGCTCTTGTAACTAGTAATTGTGTTACAGTAGATAATGTAGCATACTCTACTGCTAACTGGACAACACATACTGATTTTGGAACAGTATGGAATCTTGGATGTTCACCATTAGGATGTTAAACATGAATAAAATAATAAAGAAAATAAATAATTTGGCTGTATCATTAAAAATCTGTATATTATAATGTATAGTGGTAATAACAAAAATAAACTATGAATCCTTTAAACTCTAATAAAACTAGTGGGTGCGTTAACACATCATCTGATTGTGTAATTTGGCAAGGTCCAGATCTTAGATCTATTGACCTATGTCATGGTGATTCAATAAGTGATGTAATTTATCAATTGTCTGAACAACTGTTAAATTTAAGTACAGCAGATGGGAGTGGTAGAAGAGTCTTAGAATTAGCAAGAATAGATCAATCTGGTCTTGAAAATAATCAAGGTCAACAAGCTAAAATTGCAAATAATGAAATAGAATTACAAAATCTAATAATAGAGAATGTTGTTCAAGCCCGTCTTGCTAATCAATCTGATTTTGGACCAGAAGATGTAAGAAATACACCAATCACATTACCAGAGGTATTACAATATCAAGATCCTAATACATCAACTATAGTTAGAGCATTACCATTACAACAATATGCTACATTATTAGGAGCAAGAATAAGTCAAACAACTTCAGATATAGTAACATTACAAGGTCAAGTAGCAAATCATGAAGGAAGAATTGTTTCTTTAGAAACAACAGAAGTAAGAAATAGACTTAATCCTACAGAAAAACAAGTAGTACCAACATGTGTAGGAACAGTAGGAAGATTAACAGATGTTAGTACAGCAGTGACTGCTTTAGAACGAGCATTCTGTGGTTTACAACAAGGAACAGGACCTAAGTCAGATTTAGCATCATCTATTGGTTATCAAGATTCATCATTAAATAGTCAAACAAGATTAAATGGAGCAGGAACAATGTCAGCTATTACAGGATGGGTAAACAGTCCACAAAATTTAGCTCAATCATTTACAAATGCTTGGTTAACTATTGATGACATGAGAAATGCAGTTACAAGTTTAATTGCAGATGTACTTCCAACTGCATGTAAAGATATCACATATGATTATTTTGCTAATGTAATTGGTAATCCTGGTGCAGCTACACAAATAAATATAAATTTTTCAGGATCATCTATACCTAAAAGCTTTTATGATTGCAATAGATCTAGTGGTTCTAATATAACAGTAACAGATAAATCTGGAAGCTCTCAAGTATTTACCCACCAAATATACCAACTACAAAACTCTGCAACTGGTACAATGTTAAATCTATCAGGATTAAATGCAGCTAGTGAATCTTTTAACGTTAAAGTTGAATACTGTTTCACAAACGGAGAAGGTTCTGAGTGTGCTAATACTCAAAGTAAAACTATACTAGCTAATGATATTTGTCCACAATTAACTATGGGAACTCCAGGTTTAACATCTATATCATGGACTGTAAATGCACAATATTTACCTAGTACAATGAGTGCGCAAATACAATTACTAAATGCTAAAGGATCATTAATTGCTAGTCAAGTTAACAATGATCCTGGATCAACATGGTCAGGAAGTTTCACAGGATTATCACAAGGAGCTGCATACTTACTTCAAATATCTTATGGTGATACACAAGGTGGTGATTTCAGTAATATATGTCCACAACAGTCGTTTAGTACTACTGGATCAACATGTACAGATCTAAAAGTATTAGCAGCATCATATAAGACTACTACTACTGATGTAGAATATAGTGTAGCTGGATCATTCTTACCAATTCTTTGTGATAATGTAATCAATAAAGGGGTTTCTATGGGTGATATTTACATAGCAGGATTTTTATCGTCAGACTCATCAACACCTGCTATATTAAAAAATAATACTATATGGTCAAGTAATTTAACACCATGTAATGCAGGTAAAATAACTGCAACTGGAGTTTCAATTGATTTTAACAATCCTAAAAAGTCATTAGTTACAAATGCAGTTACTACTACAATATTAGACACAACTACAAACACATTAGGAGATGGATGGAGATATACTGATGCTATTACATCTACTAATAATGTAGCTAAATATGTTTATGCTGAAACAAATACAAATGCATCATCAGTAATTGTACCTCAAGTATATTTTTCATGTTTAGGTAATAAAGTAAATATAAGCCAATCAGAATGGACATCTTGGGTTCCAAGATCAACTGCAGAAGTTTCATTTAGAGTAAATTATGATTATCAAATTGCACATGGAAATACAGTTGGTTCACAAGCATTACAATATATAGTAGGTAATGCATCTAGTGGTACAACAACATTTACACCAAACCCAATTCCAGCACAAAAACAACAGTTTAGTTATTTACCTCAAACATCAGGTCAGCTTAATAGTACAGATTCAAATACAACCAAATTAATAATTGGTTCTGAAAATAGTGGTGAGTATACAACTTCTATATCCAGAGGATTTAGACCAGAACATACAGATACAGATCTTGTAGTATTTATTGATACAGATGCATATACTGATGTAGAAGGTCTTGCAATTAGAAATGCAATGATAAATGTACATGCAAATATTTCATTATCATGTGGTGGTTATATAGGTAAATTATATATTCTTCCAATAAGTAATTGTGGATTTACTACTGCTAACTATGATACAAAAGGTGTTGCTAGTGCTTATTTAGGACATCATAAGATTATTGCTTTGAGAGGTGCAGGTGTTACATTAACAACAAGCGGTAATTGGGGTAACATTGACCAAGTATATACTGGTTCAGAAGGTTGGTGGGGTGGCGCTGCATCTACACTTACAGAAAATTTTATGTTGTTTTCATTTATTGATCAATCAGATACAGTTACATGTAGTTCTGTAGCTTATCCATTATATTCAACAGCTAATGCAGCTACAGCAATGCAAGCTCCTACTACTAGATATAAAGATGACTATGATGATGTAATGAATATCCTTGTTGATAATAATAGAAATACTACGGGTGATGCAGGTACATTTAAAGGACCAAGTGGTTGGGCTCAATTAGCTGGTTCAGGACCATTAAATACAGCATTCCCTGTATTAGAAAATGCAATATATAGATGTGATGGACATTATGTAATACCAAAACAAACTGGATTACATACGGGTGTAGATGGAAATGATAAAGCTTTAATAAGACAAGCAATTTTAGCATGTAATGCTTCAACAGGTGTAGCACCAGCTTTAACATCAGCACAATATAACTCATATAGATTTGGAGCTGAATACTTAAATGTAGAAGGTATTTCAAACTGGAAAAATAACTTAACAGTTACAGCTAATCCTTATAATTCAAATGTTGCTACACAAAATGGAAACTCATTAGCTCCTTTAACAAATCTTAATATAACAGTTGTTCCTTATATAGATGGTTACTTTCCAATTACAGGAGATCTAAATAATTCTTTTGAAAATGAATTAAAGAAATTAACTTGTTTAGATTCAGTAACAGCAGCAAATGCTTGTCCTATTGTTGGAACTTCAACACAAATGGGTTCATCATATACATATAATAAATCAGTGATAGGAACAAATACTGCTTCAAGTGCATGTTCGGAAGCATCAAGAGGTGGTGCTATAATTCTTTATAACTCTACTGGAACTGAATTTGATCCTACTTGTAGAGTATATACTACATCTCAAGGAGCAGTTGGAAATGATTATAGAAGTGAATTAATACATGGTAGATGGTATGCCAGAGCACTTGGTGGAACAGGACTTCCTGTAGCACAGTACTCACGAACATATCCATATTGGAATAGTGCAACAACATGTTAATAAATAAAAATAAATAAAATGGGATGTAATTGTAATTCTAGTAATTGTAAATCAACACCTTGTGCTTGTAGGGATACAGGTATAACTACACCATGTGCATATTCACAATGTACTGGAGTGAATGTTGAAAAGTGTGCAGAATGCTTATGTGCAGAATGTATAACATGGTGTCAAGAAACTATTGAAGTAAAAGATCCTTCCAATAACATATTCACTATTGCTAAAGGAGAACGATTCTCAGCAATATTACAAAGAGTTGCTCTCTTTATAAAAAATCCAGCTACTGCTACTATTTCTGTACAATATTTGTATATTGTTAATAAGACTTCTACATCAGTAACATTAGGTTGGGCTGGTGTTCCTAGTTCAGCAGCTTCTTTAAATGTTAAGTTTAAAGTATCTACAGCAGGAGCATATGGTGCAGCACCAAGTGGAACAGCTATATCTACAGCACTAGCAACATTTACTGTAACAGGTTTAACACCTAATACTGTATATAAATTCCAAATTGATGCAAATGTAGGAGGTACTATGAATGGATCAGTAGAGACATATTGTACAACAAACCCATAGCGAGAGGAGTAGTGTTTTGTTGGTTTCATTGCACGCTTGCTGAGAAGGTCCTATGAAAATGGGGCCTTTTCTATTTTATATGTTTTTTTTTATATCTTTGCAACATTAATCAAAATAATTTATGTATGGAATCTATCCTTGAAAAAATCAAATCTTCCTTTAAGTGGAAGAAGAACTCTGAGTATTGTGCAGAAAAGTTAAGCATCACAATAGATGACTATGATACATTAAAAGAATATGTAAAATCTAAAGAACTACTAGATGATGGTGCATCATCATATGAGTATGACTTAGAAAAAGGTCAAGCAAAAATGGAAACAGTAAGTTCAACTGAACCAAAGTCTCCAGAAGAAATAATTGATATACTAAATATTGATACAACTCAATGGAAATTATCAAGCTATTGGAATAAACAAATGGGTGATCATTGGCGTGTTTCTGCAATGGTTACAAGAATTAAAGATAATGAAGTAGATAATGTTGCTGAGTTATTAAAAGGGTTTAAACCAAAAACATATAAAGAAGTTAAAAGAATAGAAACTCCAGGTAAGATAAAAACAGCTGGGGTTTTATCATTACAAGACATACACTTTGGTAAAGAAGGTAATGACACTATTGATATATGCTTTGAAAAAACTATTAAAGATTTAATGGAAAGAGCTTCTAGCTCACACCATTTAGAAAAAATGTATTATGTCATAGGAGGAGATGTAATCAACATGGATACATGGAATGGCTCAACAACTGCAGGAACGCCTCTAGACAACTGTATGACATCCACAGAGGCATATGTGCAAGCCTTTGATGCACTTCAATGGAGTATTAATTATATCAAGCAGTTTTGTGATGAATTACAGATTGTTTATATACCTGGTAATCATGATAGATTATCTTCATTTCATTTAGCACATGCACTATCTAAATGTTTTGATAATCCAGAAATATTATGGGATACAGTTTATTTAGAAAGAAAAGTATTTGTTTATGAAGATAATTTCTTTGCATTTGAACATGGAGATGTTAATACTAAAAATTCATTATTAGTATATTCAATGGAGTATCCTAGAGAATGGGGAAAAACTTTATTTAGAACATTATACACAGGACATTACCACCATAAGAAAAAAATAGAATATATAACTGAACATGAGAATACAGGCTTTATGATGAAGATCTTACCTAGTCTATCCAAGACAGATTATTACCATTATCACAATAAATTTATAGGTTCTAGGAGATCTGGAGTATTGTCTTTACATAGTCCTACAAAGGGTGAAATATGTGAATTAACTTATTCTCCAGAATAATCTAGCATTAAACTTTTATAAATGACTTATTTTTTGTAAATTATAACTATATAATGTATGTTAAACAACTTTAAGAAACCTGATCTAAATAAACCTAGGTATAGAGAAAAAGTACATGGGCTATTAAACTCTAAAACTTTAAATGATTTTAAAGAGAAATATCCAATATATGCAGATATAGATAATGATAAACTTAAAAAGATAATTAAATGTTTCAATGGAAAAATATGGGAGAATGTAATAGATAATAGAAATGGTGTAGAATTACCAGATAGTTTAGGATACTTGTTTATAGGAACTTGTCCATCTCCAAAAAGTGTCAATACTGATTATTCAGTTTCTAACAAGTATGGTAAAGTAATTCAAAACAAAAATTGGGAAACCAATGGAAACATTGCTAAGATATTCTACACAAACTATTCTGCAAAATATCGTTTCAGAAACAGAGAGCTTTGGCAGTTTACAGCTATAAGACAATTTAAAAGGGCTGTTGCAAAAATATACCCTAAACAATGGAAAAATTACATTGTAATGGGTAATAAAAAAAGAGTGGCAGATATATATAAAAAGAAATAAAAGCAATGACAACTATAGGAGATATTGTATCAAGAGTTAGGAATCAGATTAAAGGTGAAGTTCAAGATGCTTTTATGACTGATAGATTTATATATAGTATGGTTATTAAATATGCTCAACTTTTAATGAGAAGACAAGACCATGCTAATAAACTAATGAAATTTAATAGTGTTTGGCAAACATTACCACTTCTTGAACTTATAGATGTTGATAAAGTTGAAGCAGAGTGTAGTGGTATACAGAGTGGGGTTACAATCAAAAGAACAAAAGAAAAGCTTCCTACATTCTTTGAAGGTTATTGGGGACCACTTATCAGAACTGTATCATCTATTGATGGTTCAATTGAATGTCATCCAACACAACCAGGTACTTTTACATCTATGAGTAAAACTACTTCTTTTAAGTATAACAATAAGAAATATTTTTGGTTTTTAAATGATTATTTATATTTACCTAATGTATTTTGGGATGCAGTAAAACTTGAAGGAGTTTTTGAAAAAGATATATCCAGCTTTACATGTGAAACTAGTGATGATTGTACTCCAAGATATGAACAGCAAATTAATATTCCTGAATTTCTTTATGCTGAAATTGAACAACAAGTTCTTACAGTTATGTTACAAAGAATAAATATTCCACAAGAAGATTCAGATAACAAGAAAAATCCCCATAGATAATGAGTTTATCACATAAATATAAAACGTTTGATCAACTGCTTGAGGATGTATCTGTAGATTTTTCTACATATGCTCTAGAAGGAATGATTGAACCTCAGCAATTAATCAAAGTAGCACAACGTGTTAACTATGATTTAGGTCTAAAGATTCACCAAAGTAGAGAGACTATAATTGATGCTGAACATAATAAAGCACAACTCCCATCTGATTTTACTACACTTAACTATGCATTTGTTTGTAGTGATTATACAGTTGTGTCTGAACAACCATCAGGAACACACACTGATACTACTCAACCAAAATGGACTCCAGATCCTGGACAACCAAATCAATGTGAAACTCCTGCAGATTGTAAAAATGTATGTGTAATTAAAACATGCCCTACAGATAAGGGTAAAGGTGTTACTACATATGGAGGTGAATATATTGTATTACAGAGATTGAATGCTGCAACATATAGAGAGTTCTCATCTTTTTTTCCTTTAAGAATTACAAATACAAGTAATGTAAGTTGTGAATGTCCTAATTTAAATACACAATCTCCTAATGTAGCTGAAATACAAGACGGATACTTATTAACTACATTTACAACAGGTAAAATATACATAAGTTATCAAGGTGCGTTAGAAAACAATGATGGAGATTTATTAGTTCTTGATCATCCTTATTGCAATGAATACTATGAGTATGCTCTTAAGGAAAGGATATTAGAAAATATGCTATTTGCTGGAGAAAATGTTGCACAGCAATTAGGGTTAATTCAGGGCAAATTAAAAGCATCAAGAAATAATGCATTAGGCTTTGTTAATACACCAGATTTTGAAGAAATGAGAAAGTTATGGACAGTAAATAGAAGAGCTCAAATGCATAACTATTATGATATGTTTAGAAGTCATGCTCCAAACCCAAGATCATAACTAACTAGAAATGGCAAAAAAACAAACTCCAAAAAACCCATCATTACCACAACAGACTACTTCAACAGAATCTAATCTGTTTATGAAAGGTATGATAAAAGATACCTTTCCTTCTATATCTGGTAAAGAAGTATGGGAACATGCTGTAAATGTTATTAACAATTCTATAGATGGTGATACAGGAGTTATAGGAAATGAGCCTGCTAATTTTTCATGTGTAGAAATTCCATATACAGTAATAGGCGCTATACATATCTACGGGGATTATTGGGCAGTCTTTTCTACAGATGATGTTTCTTCTGAAATAGGTACATTTGATGATAGTAAATGTGAATATACAAGATTGATAAATGATACATGTTTAAATTTCAATAGAGAACATTTAATAATAGGAGCTGCTAAAGAAAATTTTGAATGTCAATATCAAATATATTGGGATGATTCTATAAATCCATCTAGAACTATAACGTTAGATGACCCTCCTTATTTAAGAATAGAAGTAGCTGGACCAACTGTAAATGGTGAACCTTGTACAGTATTTGAAAATATTCAACCTCTTACATTAGATTGTGAAAGAATAAGATTAGCTCCTTTGATTGATACGCCATGTCTAGAGTTAGTAAAAGCACCTGAAGGTGGTTCTTTAAGAAATGGTATGTATCAAGCGTTTATTGCGTATACTATTAATGAACAAGTGTATGGAGACTTTATTGGTATTTCAAATCAACAATCTTTATTTGACCATGATGATAGTGCTGGTTCTTTGATATTGACTTTATCAAATGTAGATAAAAACTTTGATAATTATAAACTTGTAATTTTAAGTAATAATCAAGAAGAGATTAAATTTTCTGAAGTTGGTGAGTATAGTACATCACAATCAACTATTAAACTAGATTACCTTGATCAAAAATTAAAATCTGTTCCGCCAGATTATATGCAAAAACTTACTCCTGCATTAGAAAAATCAAAGGGTATGTTTGTTGTTAATGACTATTTAATTAGAACACAACCTACAAATCAGTTTGATTTTAATTACCAACCTCTTGCAAATAGAATAGGTTGTAATTGGGTATCTGTAGAATATCCTGCAGATTATTATTATAAAGGAGGTAACAAACCAACATTCCTAAGAGATGAGAGGTATTCATTCTTTATAAGATTTATATATAATACAGGTGAACGTTCATCATCATACCATATACCAGGAAGAGCTGCTACATTCTATAGTGGAAGTGGTGTTCCTGTAATAGAAACTCAAGTTATACCTGGAGATCCTAATGCATTAGATTCTACTGATCAAGTATATAAAGTACACAATACAGCATTTGTTTCACAGTTAAATATAAACGAAGTACAATCTGATGGTGGAATTCTCAGAACTAGAGGTGAAATGGGTTATTGGGAATCAACAGAATTATACCCTCAAGATGCAGTTAGATATGGAAACTTATGTGGACAACCAATTAGACACCATAAGATGCCTGATGAAAATACTGCACCTGATGGTACAACAGATAGACAAACTCCTGGTGGTTCAGGCATATATAATATAGCAGTAGAATTTACAGGAATCCCGTGGCCAAGAGATAATGGAGGACAACCAATAGCTAATATTGTTGGGTATGAGTTTTTAGTAGGATCAAGAGAAGGACATAAGTCTATACTAGGAAAAGGTATTCTTAAAAACATGATGCAATATATACCTACTGATTCAGGTTCTGGAGATGGTGCTACATCTTTCTTTATTCCAAATTATCCATATAATGATCTAACACCTGACCCATACATTAAAGGTCCTGGGAATGCAGGTACAGGATCTGGTAGTACTCAAGCTTGGACTAACCAAGGATATATAGATTGGTTTCAAGGGTGTGACCAAGGTCCAAGTGATGGTGAATACGCTTGGCAGTATAATAATTATTCAAATAGTAACTTTACATTTCATTCTCCAGATTTAATGTTTAACAGACCTTTCTTAAATGCTTATGAATTAAAATCATATGGTGTTATATCTGGAACTCAGACAGGAAATTTTAAACCTTCTGAAAAACATCCAGGTCAAAAATTATTAAGGAACTCTACAGCTTTACTTGCTTGTTTCATTGGTATTGGATATGCAATATATGAGATGCGTGGTAAGAAAAAGCGTAAACTTACATCAGGTAGGGTTAATGATATTGGGCAAGAACAAGGACCTTTTGAAGCTGAAAGATTAGAAATAGGTAGTTATGGTGATACACAAGCTGGTTCTTATACTATTAGTACAGTTGATTCTGTTGCTACTCCTCCACCTCTCTTTGCTGCAACAGTTGGAGGTGGGGTAAATGCTAATGTAGTTACAGGTGTGACAGGTAATACACAAACTATTGTTCCTAATTTTGCAATGACAGGAGCAGCACCTAGTATACTTAGATCAGGTGGTTATGCAGGAGCAGCAGGTTTAGCAGCAACAGCAAGAGCATCGTCCAACACATCAAATTTCGTAGGTGAGACTCTTGCTAATGCAGTATTCTTAGGAACAGGTGGTGGATTAGGAGCAGTTGCTAATACTACACTTTATGCAACTTGGAATACGGGTCAGGCTCTTTGGAGTTCAGTCCCTGGATCAATAGGACCAGGAGAGACTATTGAAGTTGAGAATACTAGACATAGCAGTATGCCTATGGGTATAGGTTTTTTTGCAGGAATTCAATCTTTTTTAAATTATGTTTCAACAGGTGGTCAAGAAATTATTGATCTCATATATAATATGTCAAGTTGGAAAGATTTTGCATATAAATATAATAGTCATGGTTGGTATAGACAAATGAATGCAAATGCAAATGGAGCAGTGTTTAGACATAAAGTAGAAGATGCAGCATATATGAATGGTGCTATATCACAACTTAATTCTAATACAAGAATAAATAATTTAAATAGACCTGCAACAGTTGCATTACAAACGGTTAGTTCTAATTTACCATTACCTACTGGAGACAATTCAAAATATACTATAGGTACTGCACCAGGTGGCGGATCTTCCCCATGGACAGCACCTCAAAGAACAACAACATCAAATATTTCAGCACATTATTGTGCACTGAAATATAATATTGATAATCAATATGGTCAATTAGAAGATATAAAACAAATACCAATTAGAGGTTGTGTAGAACTGTTTGAAGATAAATTAAAATATGACTCATTAAATAATCCACTCATAACTCCTTTATTAAGATTTAATTCTGGTATACAATTCGGTGGTGACTGTTATGTAAATAGATATACAGAAAAATCTATCATGCCATTCTTTTGGGATTATCTAGATCAAAGTGAAAGAGATGGGTTTACTTATGATTATAGGTTATATGCTAATGTACCATTTCCAACATATTGGATGAATACAGAAAAGTATAGACTTGATGAATTGTGTAAAGCTTTTGCTGGATTAAATTGGATTGCCAATGTAAGTGCTGCTTTTGCTGATGCATTACCAAATGATCTTTATTATTTAGATAGAGATTTTGCTGCTTGTTCAGGTGGTTTATTTCAAGGAAGTTCTGGTACTGGTTCTTTATTTACAATACATGAAGCATACATGTATTTACATAATAGTGGTATCAATGATTTTTATGTAGAGTCAGAATTAAATTTAGCTCAAAGAGATTGGGGAGATGATATTGATAAAAGACATTATGATTCTAAAACTTTTACTGCATTAACAGAACTCTTTCATGTAGACCATATCAAAAAAGGTAATTATTATAAATATGATAAGTCACTAAGTATTGACCAAAATTATAGCAGGACATTATCATGGGGGTTTATTCAACCAAGAACATATGATCCTCATGTAGCTGAAAAATGTTATACAACATGGCATAAAAGACTTATATATTCATTACAAGCTAAAAAAGAAGCTAAGAAAGATTTCTGGAGAGTTTTTCTACCTTTAAACTATAAAGAATTTAAAGACTCTGTTAATACAATTAAACCAATTAGTAAGACTGGAGCTATGGTTTTCTTTCCAAAACTTTCTCCACAAATATTTACAGGTAATGATGAGTTGACTACAGATGCTGGAACTAAAGTTACTATTGGTGATGGAGGATTATTTGTAGAAAGAAACTGGAGAGAAATAGTAAACTCAGATATATCTCATGAATATGGATCATCTGAAAGTTCAAGAGGTGTATTAAATACACCAATGGGATTATTTTATATATCTCAAGAACAAGGAAAAATATTTCAAACAGAAGGAAGCTCATTACTTAATATTACTAATACAGGCATGAAATGGTGGTTTAATAAATATTTACCATCACAATTATTAGCAAATTTTCCTGAGGTTGAACCATGTCCTAAAATGATTGATAATCCAGTAATTTCTGCTGGTTGTCAAACTGTATATGATACTAATAATGATATTGTTTATTTTTCAAAAAGAGATTTTGCAGTAAGTACAGCATTTACTGATCAATCAGAATGTATAGAATATGTTCCATGTGAAGGATTCTATTTTAATGAAACATTATGTAATGGTGCAGATCAAATAATAACATGCCCAGATGATTATACATATAATTCTATCACAGAAATGTGTGAACTTATTACTTATGATTTACCCTTTGGACCACCACCACCTCCATGTAAACTTGATTTAGTTTTTGCTATTGATTGTTCTGGGTCAGTACCTGGTAATGGTAATATCCCTGCAATGGTTGGTCTTGTTCAACAGGTTATAGATGTATTTACACCTTCTATGACGCTTGGTAATACACAAATAGGTATTATGGGTTGGGGAACTAGAGCTTTTGCCCTTGGTGAATATAGTGGTTCGTCTTGTGTTACTAATCCATTAAGATGTCCAATAGCATTAACTTTTGATCCTACATTATTAGATAGCGTATCAGGATGGATGTCTAATTATATAACTTTGAATGTGCAATCAGGTACAGGATACGGAGATGGAATATGGTCAGGTACAAACTGGTTATTTAATCCAACTGCAGGTCCTGGTGGTGTAGGTACTAGAACTAACATACCTAAAAAATTAATAATCTTAAATGATGGTTGGGATGCTACTACAACTGGATCAACAGGTACTAATCCAGATCCATACCCACCACCAAATGATAGAGCTCTTACCCGTCCTAATTATCCTAATATGAGTACGGCAGCAACATTTGTAGCAACACCTACAACACCACCTATGGTACCTATGGCACCTGATACTGGTACTGTAGGTAGAGCTGATATATCTACAGGTGGTCTACCACAACCTGATAATTTAATTCAATGGCTTAATACTAACATCCATAATAATCCACAATATCAAGATCCTGGTAATGCAAATTTTATGGGTCAGTATGAAATAATTCCAGGATGGTTAAAGAATAATAATACACCATTGCAATCAGAATTAGATTATGCACAAACTGTTGCTGGAAATGATTGGATTACAGGAGACCCTAATCCATATATGGCTGGAGACTTTGCAATTGCAAACATACCAGGAATTGTAATTGATCTTGTAGAAAAAATATGTCCTGGTATTTTACCAAACTGTCCTTCAGGTTGTGTACCAGCTATTGTATCTGGTACACCTATGTGTGAATGTACAGATCTAGTTGAACCTGTAATAGAAGATCTATTAACTTTTATACCATTCCAGTTAGAAAATACTACATATTTTCAAGATGTTTCATGGACAGTAAGTTATGACCCCAAAGCAAAAGCGTGGATTTCATTTCATGATTGGCATCCTGAATTAACATTCAATAGTATCAATCATTTTATGACATCTAAAACAAGAACTACTAGTACACCACAATGTCCCCCAGGATATTCATACGGTATTAATGGATCAGATGAATGTTGTATTACAGTAGGAGATAGCATCTTAGCAAATGTTAATATTCAATTTACACCAGCAGATGTAACTGGAACAATCGGTTCATATATTTGTGAGTGTCCGTTTGGATATGAACAAGTACCTGCTTCTCAACCTTGTGATCCTCTTAATCCACCAATCTGTAAAAGAGTAGCCTGTAATTGTGATAATGTACCTGTGCTAGATCCATCATTAGCAGATATAACAATGTCAGGAACCTGTGATGATGTTGTTCTTGCTGGTACTCCTGGTTATGTAAATACTGATCCAGTTATATGTACTTGGGAATATAAAGAATGTGTTGTTCCAAACTATGAAGTAGGTGGAATATGGAAGCATAATGTTAGAAATGATCTATATGCAAATTATTATGGTGATAATTATCCATGGGAAGTAACATTAATACAAAATACAGGGCAAGTAGTTAATACCTTAAGAAGCATAGAGTACCAACAAGAGTCCTATGTATATAAGAATTTTAATTTACCACGTCCTCAAGAACTTATAGGTACAGATAGATTCCATGATTTAGATTGGAATTTTGATGAAGCTATAATATATAATTCAGAACAAGTGTCAGGTTTATTGACTCTTGATCTTACTCCTAAAAATAATGTTATTTTACTTAATGATTATCCTATAATTAATAACCCAACTGACATAAGAATTCTATACTCTAAAGAAGAACAGAAATATAGATTTAATCAGTTCTGGGATATTACAGATGATAGAGGTGAGTTTACAGGAGTTGAAAGGCCTATATGGATAACAACATTAAATGGATATATTAAAAATTTAAATCAAGCAAATCTTAATTATATTAAAGCACCTTTACAACGTAAGAAGTTTAGGCATTATTACAACATGATTATATTAAGAAAAAATGTATCAGGGGATAGAAAGATGTTATTAAAATTAAATAATAGTAAAATGAATATATCATTTAGATAATGGCGTATAGTATAGACGGATATAAAAGAGATAGTAAGGATGTAAATAAACCTTCCAACTTGATACCATCAGGTGACATTACTATGAAAGGTGTAGACTTTCCTGTGATGGGTACTGATAATCTTGGTAATCAACAACTTATGCAGCCTGGTCTTGATTATCAATTTCCTGGTAGTGAAGTCTTTGAACAACCTATGAAAAATCCAGCACAAGATAAACCTAAGAATCAAGTAAAGAAAAGAAAAGTAGATAGAGATAATAGGTTAATCTCAAACTGGACTTCAAAAATGGGTGATGTATCTTCACATCTTATGTCTACTATGCAATTTACAGATGATGATGGTAGTCCAATATATGTTGCTGTTCCAACTTTATTTCCAATCATTGAAGGACAAGAAACACCTGATCCTTCTACATGGATTCAATTTGAAAATGGAGACATGAAAGCTTTTGAAATGGCAATGGACAGAGGTGAAGTATATTATTTTGATTCTGCTGAAGAAGCAGAGGAATTTTCAAGAGGATCCTGGAAAACTCCAAACTTAAAGAAGAGAGATGGAGGACAACTTCCTAAAGCTCAATTTAATAATGCAGAGGCTGAGGGAGAAGCAGAAAATTATATGAAGAACTATCTGAATAGTGGTTTATTTAAAAAAAGGGTAGATGATGTACACGGTGAAGAAAATTATAATGCTGTATATAAAGCTAAGATGGATGCCTTAAATGGTGTTACAATGAATCCTACAAGTGAAGAGGAATGGATGGATATAATTAATACACCTGTTACTAATTTCAATATACATAGTAATTGGGAAAAGATGAACAATCTACAAGCTAGCTATAAAGGAAAAAATAATATGATAACATATAATCCTGGACAATCTTCAGAAGATATGAAACATCATAATCTTTCTTATAATCCGCTAGCAAGTACAATTGTTAATGAGTATGCTCATGCACTAGGAGCCATGAATTCAGATAAATATTTTCCTTATCCAATGACGGAAAAAGAAAAAAAATTAGCCCAAAAAAGAAAAAAGGAATCTAATCCAAATGACCATGATGTAAAAGAACATGAGATTAAGTCAGATATTGAAACAACAAGATTTGAATTATATAATAATGGCTTATATAATATTAATGATAAGAATTTTAAATTTGATAAAAGTCACATTGATTTTATGAAAGCTAATCCTGATAAATTTATTAAAGATGTTAATTTATTTGACATCTATGAAGATGATGTAATATTAGATATGATGAATACATTTACTGATAATTCATCAATGCCGCTAGATAGGGCTAAATTTGGAGGCTCTTTACCTAAAGCTCAACTTCAGCTTGTAAGTAAAGCAGCAAACTTATTAGGTAAAACTAATAAATATAAAAATATATTACCTTCACCTGCAGTAAGTACTATTCCTTTTCAAAAAATGCTAACCTTTAATCAAAGAGGTCTAGCTATTCCTCAACAGCATATGGTGAACACTGAACGTGGTGAGTTTGGTCTTACTGAAGCAATAGATGACATATATAGTGGTAAACCAATGTGGTTTGCACCACTAGGAGATAAAAGATATTTAAATAATAGTGGCTATAGTAACCATGTACTACCAGAGTTTGTTCCTGGATTAGGACAACCTATAATCAGAGAATTAAAAGATGAAATAGGAAATACAGGCATTAAAGGTTACAATCAATTTCCATTAAGCGACTACCAAAAATTAAAAAAAATAAATAATGGTTTCTGGGATAAAGAACAGACGCAACCTATTTTAGATGATGTTAAAATAACAACAGATGGTTTTCAATCTAAAATACAAGGTATATTTGCACCTGATACTAAGTTTAAAATATTTGAAAGTGATCTTAGTAAAGGTAATCATGCAATGCATCATAAATGGACTGATGAAGAACTTAAAGTTATAAAAGAGGAAGGATATGATGCTATACAACTTGTAGATCAAAATGGTAATCAAATAGAAAACATTTTAATAAATGATAGTAAATTTAAAATTAGCCATATTAATGAGATGCCAGTTCACATAGATAATCCTCCTTTTAGAGATGGAGGTTCACTACCAAAAGCACAGTTTCAGCAAATTAAAGCAGGTTGGAATGCAATCAAAGCTCCTTTTGTTAATGACTTGGTACAAAAGTCTAGTAAACTTTACAGAGGTATAGGTAAAGCTGGATATAAGGATGCATTAAACACTGGTAGAATACAATCAAATCAATCACCTAATATTGTAACTTCAGGAGCTTTTAATTTAACAAAGAATTTTAAAGACAAAACGTTTTTTACCCCTACTCTTAATACAGCAATTCCCTATGGTGGTGACTATGTAGCTGAAATAAATTCTGATTTATATAAATTTAAGAATAGATATAACAGTAACTGGAGTCAGTTTACAACTGATAATGTTTTACTAAATAAATCAAACATATATAAAAAAAATATATTAGGTAACTATAAAAAAATACTTTCTCAAGAAAATTCAGAATTTAAATCAGATATAAACTGGGGTAATTTTAATAAAGAAATTCTAAATAATGAAAAACTATTAACTGAATATAACAGTATAGAGAACAAAACTAAACAAAGGAGTACATGGATGAAGAATGAAGATGGAACTTCATTTTTAGGCACACCTGAACAATTTATACAACAACGTAGTAAGAACTTTAATCTTAATATGCCTAATGTTGTTAGAGATAATAAAGGTCTTATACAAACTAATTATCATGGTAGCCCACATAAATTTGATACATTTGATGAAAAAATGTTTAACGTTGGTATTTATGGTAAAGGTATTTACACAACTCCAGATTTGCATGCAATGCAAAGTTATGCTAAAAACAGAGCTACTAGAGGTTATAAAGATATTAATCCAACCCAATATGAACTTTACATTAACTCCAAAAATCCCGTTACTGCTGAAATTTTGGATATGCTTCACTCAAGAAAAGGTGCTTATGATTTTATGGATAATAAGCAGACTCCAAGATGGCAAACTGATCCTGAGAAATGGGATTTCTTACAAGTTGAAGACCCTGGAATTAGAGGATATGATGAAGCAGTTATGCCTTTTTCTAATTTCCCAAAATCAATGATAGGTAACAATGGTATGTTTGATATGAAAAACCCTAACATAAATAAGAAGGAAGGTGGATCATTAACTAAACATCAAGTTCCTAAATATATTGATGGTGTATTACAAACAGGTAAAAATATAACATCAGCATATAATAAAATAAAAAACTATATTAAACCACCAATTAATAATTCTACAATTAATTGGGCTGCTGTTAATCCAGAAATTCTTAACAATGTAAACTTACTAAATGAGTATGCTAACATAGAACAAGCAACTAAGGCAAATGCAACATGGATGAAGAATGATGATGGAACTTCATTCTGGGGTACACCTGCACAGTTCATTCAACAAAAAAGTCAAAATTTTATGAATGCTTATCCTAATGGTTTTAAAAAAACATTCAGAGGTGAGTCAGGTATTCTAAAATTATCAAGCCCTGATTATATGGGTGCGCCAGATTTAGCATCAGGCAATAGTGGTATATTTACAGGAACTAGAGATTTAGCTGCTAGGTATGCAAGGAATAACACTATATTATCAAAAAATAGTGTTCTTGAACTAGCAATACCTAGACTTACTGATGGCAGTAAATTTTTAAATATAAATGGTTTAGGTTCTGATTGGACAGATCTTTCTCATAGTTTAGGTACTGCAAAAGAAACTCTAGCTATGAACATTAAGAATCTAGAGAATAATTTACGTAAACAAAAAGAAGGTTTTCAATGGAGAAATGATGCGGATCTAGCAGGTTATGAAACAGAAAAACACTTACAAAGCTTTAAAGATTTTTATGATAATTATGATGAGATAGTTAATAATCCTCTTTATCAAAGTTTGGTTAAATACAGAAAGAAAATAAATCTAGCAAATCAAAGTAAATATAAGAGTGGGTTAAGGGCTGGATTATTTTCAACAGATGATGTAGGTGACTGGTTAGAAACATCAGGTTTAAATAATATATCTCTTAATTATATAGATGATGGAGGATTTGGAAATGTATTGATCAATCAGCAAGTTCCAGGCAATTACTTAAAATCTTTAACTAATAATAATGGTATGTTTGATTTAAATAACCCTAAAATATTAAAACAAGAAGGAGGTCCTTTAGATAAGGCTCAATGGTGGAATCCCAAGAATGCATATGGTGCAGCTAAAAGTCTATTTCAGGCTCCAATTGCTAAGTCAAAATTACTAATACCTAGCAGATCTTATTCTAGTGTAGCTCCTAAGATAAGTTCTTTAAAACAGCAAATTAACAAAAATTATCCAGGACAAACTGGATTTAGAGCATTCTTTCCAGAACCAGATTATGGAAAAATATTTGAAGGTATGAACACTAGAGTTGGTACTTTTATAGAGCCAGGTACATATGGATTAAATGAACCAATAAAATTAATGGATGGTAATACTAGATTTTGGCTTGGAGAAAAAACAGGAAAGAATTGGGATTCATGGTATAGAGATTGGCAGAGTAAAAATCAAAGTATGTTTCCAGAGATAGCTGAAAAGAATCTGATACTTAATAGAGAAAAACAGATTTGGGAACCAAGTTTAGTTCCAAAACCTAAAGTAAATCCAACATGGGCTACTGAGATTCCTAACTTCTTACCAAAGAATTATTTAACAGATCCTCTTGTTAAACAAAGTTATATTGAGTCAGGTGCTTATAGTGCTAAAAATCAAAGTTTATTATCTGATCAAATTGAATACGGAAGTTCATTAGACAAATCAGGTTTTGATGCTAGCACTTTAATTGACCAAAATATAAGTCTTTTAGATGCAGGTTTAAATTCTAATAGAACAGTTACACAACTAGCAATGCCAGACGGTAAAAACCAATTTTTTATGAGGTCTAGTGGAAATGCTGGAAAAAGCTTTAGAAATCAGGGCTCATCAGAAGGTCTTTGGTCACCATTCCCAGGGTTTCATACTACACTCAATGGAGGAAGACCTGTTGATAATTGGTTTGTGAAAGGTACTCAAAATCAATATGATAATTTCTATGGTAGTAAATCATATGAAGAAATATCAAAAAAATTATCAGAATTAGAGATTACTAATCAATGGGATATGTCAAATCAAGGATTCAAAAGTTTAAGGACTACAGCTAACCCAAATGGATTACCATCACAAGCAACACCAGCAGAGTTAAAGATCTTTAGAGAAACACCAGGTAATGAAGGGTTAAATATTGGTGGAGGAAAAATAGATAACAATCTTATTGATATACGACAACAAGGAGGACAACCTTTAACTAAAGCTCAGTTAGTTGGTGAAACTAAAGAAGATATAGATTGGACAGGCACAACTCAAGGTGAGATAATTAATAATGAACCAAACTTAGATCTTTTAAAACAAGGTGTTGGTTATGCTGAAAGTCTTAATGGAGAACTAATGATTAATCCAGAGTCTACTGCAACAGGTTTATATGGTCAAAGATTTTCTGAAGTAAAGAAAGGAAAACTATATGAGGGAACAAGAGATGAATTTGCTGTTGATCTTGATGCTCAGAACTCTCTATTTGAACAAAGATATAATGGTGAAATAAAAGATATACCTGGACTAAAGCAAAGCGGTATAGATCTATATGAAGAATACAATAATCAAATAACAGAATTCCCATACTCAACAACTGAAATTGCTGCACTGGTAAACTTCTTAGGTAGAAAAGGTACAAGAGATTATCTAGGATACGTTCTAAGAGATGGTAATACATTAGAATCAGTATTCCCTACTAAGTATGGTTCAAAAGCAAACCAAGCAAATAAGACCCCTAATGAATATATTATTAAATTTAATGAAGGTTTAGATATAAAAAAGAAAGGTGGTGAAGTTGATAAGCTTACTGAAAGATTAATAAAGAAATATGAAGAAGGTGGAACACTTACACCTGCAGGAACTAAACATTTAAAGTCTCTAGGGATGATATAAGAATGGATATAATTAGACAATGTCCTAATAATTTAGTATATTATAAGTGTATAGTGCTAAATATTAATTAATTGAGCAAATGGCAAAAGAATTTTTAGATAATAAAACTTTAGAAGTTTATCAGCAAGGTGGTGATACTGTGAATGTTAACTCATGCCCAGAAGCTACATCAGATAATATTTTAAATATAGATAATAGAGAACGTTCTATTGCTAGATCTAATTATGGTGGAGCAAATACAGAAAGTAAATGCGGTAATTGCATCTTCTATGACATATCTAATAGGATGAAAAAGTGTGCAGATACTAAGTCAGATAATAAAGGATATTGTTGGGATCAAGAATTTATATGTAGTGCTGAGAATGTATGTGATATGTGGGAGGAAGGTGGACCAATCAAGTCTAATAAGGACTCATATGCACAAGATGAATCTTATAGTGAGTTTGAACAAAATAAAAAAGAAGTTGAACAGATACAGACTCAACAACAAATGCCTGTACTTGATGAGTCTCAACAACAAATGCCTCCTCAACAAGGTATGCCACCTCAACCAATGCAACCTCAACAACAAACTGCTGCACCACAAGAACAAATGCAACCTTCATTTGCATATGGCGGATCTTTAAGAAAAGCACAAGAATCATTAGAAACAAATCCTATAAATCCAATAACAGGATTACCTTATGATGATGACATGCTAGCAATAAAGTTAGAAGATGATGTAAAAAGAGAAAAATTAGCAGTTGATGAAAAACGTTTGGCAGGTCTAGATAATAATACAGATGTATATGATGAAGCAAACCCTACAGAAGCAGGTTCATCACTTAAAAGTAAATATAAAAACTGGAGAACTAAAAGAGCAATAAAAAAATATCAGAAAAGTTTAACCCCAGAAGATCCATTTATAATGTATAACTCTGATCCATCACAAGGTGTACTTGGAGATATAGGTAATTGGATGAAGAGTGTAAAAAAAGACTTTACTACTAATTGGGATAATGATAATCAAAAAAGTAACTATCAACAATTCAAATTTACAAATCCTCATGATGATGTAAGATTCTATGATCAAAATAATCCTGATGCTCCACTGCTTAATTATGGTCAGAAGCAATCTCAAGGGTATAATAAATTTTCTTCTGACAGAACAAAATCTTATCCAGAATTATATCAAGTGTCTTCTATGGATAACGAGGGTAATATAACTTACACAGGAGATAAACTTCTAGGAGATATGGTTGAAACAGAATATATGCCAGATGCTGTTCAAATTCAACATACTGAAGATGGAACTGGAATTACAGGAGCATACGTATTTACTGGTGTAAATGACAATGGTGAAAAGGATTATCAGTTTGTACCTTTTGATAAAGAAAATCCTACACAAATTTCAGTTGGTCCAAGTCAGCAACAAACTGCTGAAGAACAAATGAGAGATAAGAATATATGTATAAATGCAGGAGGTGAATGGGCAGATGGAGTATGTACATATCCAGAAGATGTAACTATTAACCCAACAAATCAAGAAACAAATAACGAAAGTTTTGATGGAGATCTTAATGACATAGAATTTCCTGATGATAATCAGTTTGGTGGTAGCCCAACATTTGCACACATGAGAGATGGTGGTGATTTGACAAAGTTTCAAAGTAAAAGTCAATGGTCAGATCGTCAACTTAAAAAATATCTTGAGTTACAAGAACATATGTTAGTGACTGGAGGAGTAGACCCAAGTAAAATAGATCCAACTAAGAAAAGTACATGGCCTAATGTTCAAAATTCACTTGCAGATGGTTTATATAATTCTATTTATGATTGGTTACCAGACATGTCTACTACAGAAGGTAAGTCACAAATGTATAATCTTCATAGAACTGCATCAGAAAAATTTCCTGAATCAGCTAGCATGTCTGGTTATTATTGGGGTACAGATGAAAAGGGTGATGCATATCCTTACGCAAATGAGTCATCATCTGAAAAAGGTTTTAGAGAAGGGACGAAGATGAATGATCATTTAATTCAGTTTAATGAAGGGGTAAAAAACGTAAAGAATAAGACAGAGCTTAAAACATTAATGAGTGAATTTAGTAATAAGCTAGGTAGTGATGGTATGATGTATATTTTAAATCAAGCTAATGCAAATAATGATATTGATATTAGCAATAAAGATTATGTTGCTGTATTACAAGATATAGAAACTTTTAAATTTGATAATAAAGATTTATATGAAAACAATACTTATGTTCCTGGTGATGAGGTTCAACAACTAGGTCGTAATGAATGGGGTAAAATTACACTAAATGATGATTATCAATATAATCCACATACATATGAAGCGTTTAATATGCTTAACCCTGATGCACAATGGAATAAAGGAAATAGTAAACCAACCCACGAATCAGGAAGCCACGGACCAGGATGGAATGAATGGTTGTGGAATGCAGGAAATGTTTTTGAAAATGAAAAAATATTTAAAAATAAAGATGGGACAACACTTACACAACCAACACAAGTGTGGGATGCAAATGCAAATAATGGAGAAGGTGCTTATATTAATATAGAAGGTGGAACATTTACTAATGTAAATAATGAAGGTACCAAGAAAGAGAAAGATCATATAGGTAAGATTTTAAGGGAAAAAGGTATTATTCCAGAAGGAGCATCTAAAAAAGATGCAGATGCAATAATAGCTAAGTTTACAGGTGGTTTTGGTGGTCAGATAAATAACTATATGGATGAGGCCTTTACTAGTACAATACCAGCAGATTTTAATGAAGATGCACTTGAATCTTTTACTAATACGTTTTCAGATCCTACATTCCAGCAGTATAATAACTCAAATCCAAATCAAATAATAAAATCTAAATCTGATGCTTTAGCTTCTATGAAGTTAAACAGCAATATGTATGGTAGTGGTAAGTTGCCTTCTGAAATATATGGTAATAAACTAGGTACTTACAATCCACATATAAAAGGTTCTTATTATGTTGATGAAGAATCTGGAGAAAACGTATGGGTACCTAATCCAGAATATAATTCTAAATTTGCTACAAGTACAAGAGGTGATGTTAAAGGCGGGTTTGATGAAAACTATGCAAGCTTCAGTGATTATATGACTGATGCTCCAATAAGTTCAACGTTTGGTAAAATAATGGCAAATAAAGATGTACAGTATGCAATGAAATATCCAGGGGCAACCTTTGGACCACTTGCAATGGAAGCAGGTCCTTTACTGCGTGGTGCTGGAATGCTTGCAAATTATACTAAAATAGCACCTTTAATGAATACAGGATTATTTGGTACAAATGTTTCCGCAATGAATGCAATTAATACTGGGTTTGGTATAGATATGGCTTCAAGTATACCAGAAAACATTAAGAATAAGAACTATGGGATGGTTGGTGTTAATTCACTATTTGGTTTAGGTACTGGTTTGAGTGCTGTAAATAAATTTAATAAGACTGCAAACCTTTATCCTAATCTTGGTAAGCCTGTTATAGGAGGAGGAAAACCTATTCAAATTACTAATCCAACTGTTAGTCAAAATAATTGGAATTTACAAAATAACTTAAAAAGTTATACTACTAATATGAGAAACAACGCAACTTTTGGTCAGCAAATAAAACCTTTTATTAAAGATTTTAAAACAATTAAAAATAGCTTTAACCCACAAGTAACACCATCTCTAATAAGAAAGTATGGAGGGTCATTATATAAAGCACAGATGAGTAATGGTGCAGAAGATGTAGCATCTTTATACCAGGTAAATCCAAATCAATTTGACTATGATACTAATATGCCTAAAGAAGGAGCTATCAGTGCATATGGAGATGTATGGCAAGGAGGTCAATGGGTAGATGCTACTGTAGAAGAACAAGGTTTTAATACTCCAGATTCAGATCAATTTGGAATGGTACAAAATGCATTTTCAGATGAGACAGGTGTTACAAACCGTAATACAAATTATGATCCTGATAGAGCATATCCTTTTTCAGCAAATGCAATAAACCAAGATATAAAATCTGCAGCAGCTGAAAGTTTTGATGTAAGAAGAGGAGACATAGATATGAATACTTATAAACCTGAAGAGGGTTCCATAAATAAATCTTATGGTGATGTATTTAGCAGTGAAGAGGGTCAATTTAATGATAATAAATTTACACCACAATGGGATCAAACAGATGATTTTGCATTTGAAGGTGATGATAATACATTAAGTAGAGGTCAACTTAGGGATGTACGTAAATCTAATAGAAGACAATCTAGAGCTGAAGAAAAAGGTTTTGGATCTTATGAAGATATGCAAACTGATAAGAGTGAAAGAAAAGCAGAGAGAAAGCAAAAAAAACAAAACAAAAGAGAGAGATGGGGAGATACTCCAGGAGTAAGGTTAAGAAATAAAATGAACTATGCATTAGATAGTAATTTAGGTCAAGCATTTCAAAAAGGTTCTAAAGCAGTAGTAGAAGGGGCAAAAATTGCTAATAATTTTTATGACGATATTAATGCTAACAAAGAACAACAGAAGCTTCTTACTTCTGGATCAGCAGATCAAATGTATGGTGTTACAAGTGCTGATGCAATGTCAAGAGGTGAGCATGATGAAAATTCAGGCATCTTTCAAGTAGATGATAAAGTAATTTCAAGACGGGGTAAATATGGTATTGAATTACCTAGAGCTCAATATGGTCATAGTGGTTGGGGAATGACAAACCCAAGATTTGGACTGCAATATAATAGTGAAAATAACGGGCCATCTTTATTTGCAGGAGCAGACAGAATGAATTGCTGGGGTGGTAGTTGTAGAGATAAAGGAGGTGGTAAATTCAAAAGAGGTTTTTATACAGAACTTAGTCCTTATAAGACAACAAACATAGATAATAATGGAGAAGAGTATGAGGAATGGACAGCAAAAGGAGACCTAGGAGGTAGATTAAGATTTGATCAAGATTTTTATGGATTACCTACTGGAGGACCTAGCGGAATAATGCTAGAAACATCTGGTGGTATGAAATTTGGTGAAGAAGGTGTAGAGCCTTACTATGGAGGTAGAGCTGGAATGCAATTTAAAGCACCTAGAGGATTAAAACTTCCTCAATTGAATTATAGAAGTAAAGATAGAGCAGACTTTATACCTCAAAGTCAAGTAGATATATATGCAGACTGGAAAAATAATGAAGGTTTAAAGATTGGTGCAGATGCAAGATGGGGAGTATTAAATGCTGGTGTTACATATAATCCATCAACAAGTTCTTGGGAATATTCAGGAGGTATTGGGGCTTACTTTAAAAGTGGTGGTGAGAAAAAAGAAAAAACAATAAACATAAATTCAGATATGTATTATGAATTAATAGCTGCAGGAGCAGATTTAGAAATTATATAATTATGAAAGTAAAAGTAAACAAATTACCTGAAGGGTATAAAGTTAAAAACGGACAGATTGTAAAAGTAATGTCTATGGGTGGTGTACCTTACAGTAATACTATAGGGCCTATTCCTGAACAGTTTGCTAACCTAGAAGCTGAAAAAGGTGAGACAGCACTTACTGATTTAACTAATGATGGAAACTATGAGTTATATAATATAGGTGGTAAAAGACACCAAGATGGTGGAACAAATTTAAGTTTACCACCTCAATCTTTTATCTTTTCTGATACAGCAAAGATGAAACTAAATAAAGCACAGTTACAAAACTTTGGAATTAACTCCACAAAGAAAATGTCTCCTGCTGCTGTATCAAAGAAATATCCATTAAATAAATATTACTCTATTCTCAATGATGAATTTGTAGATGATATATCAACAAGAAGTTCTGAGTTAATGTTAGACAAAAATAAAATGAAACTTTCACAGTTAGCATTTGTATCAGAAAGTAAAAAGAAATTTGAAGATGGTGTACCATTAGCTGCATACCCATACTTAATGTCTAAAGATATTGATCCTCAAGAATTTGTTCAGAAAGTAAATAAGTTAAATGAAGAACAAGCTCAAATGCAGATGATTGATCAATTACCACCAGAAGAACAACAACAATTTTTAGCTCTGCAAGATTTTACAGGAGGGCAAGGAGGTCCCCCACAGGGAGGCCCACAAGGAGGAATGCCACCTATGCCACCTCAAGGAGGAGGAATGCCACCACAAGGTATGATGCCACCACAACAAATGATGGCTAAATATGGTGGAGGTTTACAACAATTTCAAGGAACTAATGGATCAAATGAAGTAAGTACTACTGGAAATAGTCTTTGGAATCAAATGACGAATCAGAACAAAAAAAGTAATGTTAATAATAGTGTTCGTTATAATAGTCAATGGGATGATAATATGACAGCTGAAGAGGCTGAAAAATTATACAATTGGCAAATGTCACTTGCTACAGGAGATAGTATTCCACCAGGAGGTGTACAGAGTAATATTGCTGATGATGGTTTTATGGGTATTACAGAAGTGAACAATATTCCTAGTGTGAGTACTCCTAACCGTAAATATAGAGATTATAAAAATGATAATTTAACTATGAGTGAATGGTTATATGATTTGGTGCCTGGTGTAGATATGGGAACAACATCACATTATCAACAAGGTGGACCACCTGCAGCTCAACAACCACAAGGAGGACAAGGTGGTGGTGGAGAGATGGAACAAATAATGCAAATGGTTCAACAAGCTATAGAACAAGGTGCCGAACCTGAAGAAGTTATAGTAGAACTATTACAAAATCAAATAGACCCAGAAGCAGTAATGCAAATTTTTGCTCAATTAGGAATGCCACCAGAACAAGTAGAACAAATGATCATGGCTGTAATGCAACAATTACAAGGAGGCCAACAACAAGTGATGGCACCTCAAGGTCCACCTCAAGGTCCACCTCCAGGCCCACCTCAAGGAGGAATGCCTCCAGAAATGATGGCTGCTATGCAACAAGGGCAAGGTCAACCACAGATGAAGTATGGTGGTTTATTTAAAAATCAATCTGAAGCTCCTGAAGGAAACCAAATGCATCTACCTTCTCAGAGATTAAAAGAAGTACAAGATATAACTCCTTTTAATGCTGCTGATTTTGCTAGTGAGTATCCACAGATTAGTTATGGTAGAGATATTAATGAAGGGGTTAATCAAGGATCTTTAGTAGGGATAGCAAAAAATGCATTAGCTTCTCAAAATGCTATGCCAGATCCAATGTATGATGGAAGATATAAAGATGACCCACAGGCAGATTACGCACAATCAGGTGGTGCATTAAATAGATTTGTATATGGAGGTGAAGACTATGCAGATAGATATAAAGATTATGATAGTGCACCAATGGAATTACCTAAAGCTCAGTTTGGATTACCCAAAGCTCAATATGGTCAAGACAATTATAATAGTATGATGGAATTATATAATTCACCTGATTGGGATATGGTTAATGACTATGGTTATCAATCTTATGATAAAATGTTTAGCTCAGGTGATTATGACATGGGAGAAAAAATGACACAAGAACAATATGAAGCACAATTTCTTGCTGATCAGAAGTTTAAATATCTTATGAATGATGAAGGTGCTTTAGATGATATAACAATTACACTACCTAATGGTGAAACAGTTAGTGGGGCAGATATTATGAGTCATGGTGCATGGGATAATCCAAATAGAAAAGGAGGATTTCCATCAGGAGAATCTAATGGAATGTATGAAGCGGTGTATAATGCATTTTCTGCACAATTTCCTGATTTTCAATTACCTGCTTTACCTGAAGATATAGGAGCAGATGTAAGACAAAAACAATCTGTATTTAATAGTCTAGGTGGATTATCTAAACATGCTGCAAAAATGTCTGCAGATGGAGATGATAGTTGGAGTACATTAATTTCTAATGTTAATTTAGATGCATTTGGTAATGATGATGATGGTGGGTTAGGTGAAGATAGGTGGTCTAAAATTGATGGTAAATATGGTGATACTTATAATAGACAGTTAGTTACTTTGAATAATGAACCTGGTATTGAAACAACAAGAGATGTATCTACATGTTTTAATGATGCAGATGGAAATCCAATTCAAGCTAAAGTTGCTGAACAACAGGCGTGTACAGAAAGAGGTGGTAACTATGATATGCAAGTTTGTAGATGTATAGAAAAAACAGAAATTAAAATCCCTCCACCACCACAGACACCTGAGTTCTGGAAACAAGATGTAATGAAGTTAGATGCATTATCAGGTTTAGATATAAATAAATATTACCCAAGTAGACAAAGTTTTACTGGTAATTTTATGGATCCTGCATATAAAGATCCTACTAGAGAAATTGCTGCTATTGGTGAACAAGCACAGATTGCAGGAGATTTAGCAGCATCAATGTCAAGTGGTCCTGGTCTAGCATCCATACTTTCTAAGATTCAAGGAACAGCTGGTACACAAATTGCTGGTGCTCTTGATAAAGTTCAAAATGATAACATTAGTATTTATAACGGAGCAGAACAATTTAATGCAGGTGTACAAACTAATACAGATGTACTTAACCAAGATGCTGGTAAAACTTTCATGGATGCAGTTAACTTAGTAGATCAAAACTATGATAATGCAAGAAATGAATTAGATATTCAGATAGCTGATATGCATGCTGGTGCTTGGACTAGAATGGCTGAAACAGCTAATCTAAATAGTCTTACTCCTGATATGAAAGTTAGTCCAGCAAATGCAGGATTGATTGATGCTTATTCAAATAAGACTATAACCCCTAATGTTCCAGTAGATAATCAAACTGATATGGATAAAAGAATAGCATTAGAAGAACAATATATGGCAAGTTGTGCTGGTCCTACAGCTACTACTGAAGAAAAAACAGAATGTAGAAAACAAGCTGCTGAACATGTAAAGCAAATGATGAAAAGTTCTAAAACAACCGCAGATGCTCCTGTAGTTCCACCAGGTTATCAAGGTGAAACTGGTAATACACGTAAAGAAAGTAAATATGGTAGTGAATTAAGAAGAGAGTTAATGATGAGAAGAGGAGGACAATGGTAGTAAACATGAAAGGTTTACCCAATATATTTTATAAAGTTAATAAATTTTAGTATTTTTGTAATATGGCAACATACATTCCAGGCGTAGAAGATAAGATTCCACAAAGTCAACCCTTTGTGCCAGATTATAAGTTCCTATCAGATGTCTTACATACAAGACAGGATAGGTTTGATAAAAACTATAAACAATTAAATGATGTTTATGGTAAAGTAGTATATGCAGATCTGACAAGAAATGATAATAAATTTGTTAGAGATCAATATGCAGAACAACTTGCACCCCAAATAAAACAGATTTCTGGATTAGATCTTTCTCTTCAGGAAAATGTTGATGCAGCATATGGTTTGTTCAAACCATTTTATGAAGACAAACAGGTTATTAAAGATTTAACTGCAACTGCAACATTAAAACAACAAAGAAAAAAAATGAATTCTTTCAAGGATAGTTCTGTAAGGTCTGTTAGAGAACAGTATTGGGACTATGGAAGACAAGGTTTAGATATTTGGCAAGAAGATTTTAAAAATGCTGATCCTCAAAAAGCATTAACTATGGGCTTACCTCAATATATTAAGGATGTAGATTTAGTAGAGCAAGCTATGATGCTGTTAGACAAATCTGAATTAGGTGATACAACAGGTGATATGTTTATATCACAAGATAATAAATGGTTAATTACTCAAAAAAGCGGTTCACTAATTACTGCAGCTCCAACAGGTAGAATGATTGAAGTTAAAGATACAAATGGTAAAATAATAATGGTTCCTGAAACTGAGAACCTAGCCCTTAATCATGTAAAAGATAGATTGATGGATGATCCTGATGTGCAAGCTGCTTATCATTTAAGGAACTTTGTAGACATGAGAAATTATGTTAAAGAAAATTCTGAAGGAATGGGTGGTGATGATGCTGCTAAAGAAGCATGGGCTAATGAAACCATGGAGAAATATAAACCATTATATGAAGAAGAGATTACAAGCTTAAGTAAACTTAAAGAAATTAAAAAGCTTGAAGTCAGTAGTTGGGAAACTTATGCTGATGATGTAGGTATTGAGCCTGGGTCAAAAGATGATGTTAGTTATATAAATTCATTAGATCAATTAGAACTGGCAAATACAGTAATAACTAATCAAACTCAAAGATTACAAGATGCTACAGCAGCTACTGATGATATTAAAGATTTACTTAATAAAGCTTATAGCCTAGCTATGGGTACTCAAATGGGTCAAGATATGTTAACTTCTGCTTCTGCATATGCAAAAAAAACTATGACACGTGAAATGGAAGTTAATCCTAATTATACAGCATGGGTTGAACACCAGTATTCAATGGCAAGATTAAAATATAAAGAGAAATCAGATAGAGCTAAAGAGGAGGTAGATAACATGAAGGAAGTAGTACAAGTACCTTTATACAGATATAAAGCTGGTGATGAATCTACTACAGGTAAAAATTCAAATTCTGCTGACGCTCAAGGTATCATAGATGGTGAAGATATTACTTCTGATGCAATAGCATATAACCAAGAAACAGCAAAAGCTGATATAAAATATAATCTAGAAGAACAAAAAAGAATTATTAAAGAAGTATATATAAAAAATGCTCCAGGTTTAAATCTTGATGGTTCTAAATTTACTCCTATATTTTCTCCTGATCTAATGGTAGGAAATAATAAATTAGAAATAGGAGAAATATATTATCCAGATAAGAAAACTCTACCTAATGGTATGGTAGACATGGGTCTTCCAAAAGAATATGGAACTGGTATTATAGGAGGAATAGAAATGCAACAAGAACAAATTAAAGAAAATAGCAAGTCTATACCTCAAAGGTTAGTTAATTACCCAAAAGAAACTGCAATGACATGGGAACAATTTAATGACTTAGATGATGCAGAGTTAGTAGAAGATATGTATATGAACATGTTAAGTTTTATTGATAATTCTGAAGCACAATTTCCTTCTTATATGTTATTGGATACAAAAACAAAATTAGATATTACATATGATATAAAGAATTTAAGAGGGAACATGGGTATGTTTAATGACGGAGTTGATAAGATGGCAGCTAACTATATGCAAGTTCAAAACAATTTAGTTTCAACAGATGAAGATTTTAAATATGCTGCACAAGATGGTGGTTCTATTTTTAACAATGATGGTATAAGAATTGATAGAGAAGAGTGGATAAACAGATATGTTAATAAATGGACGCAGATTAGTCGTGCTGAAATACCTAATGTTAATGATCCTTTTGTGACTGGTAATTATACGGATTTGAACATGGGACAATTTGGAACAACTCCATCTACAACAGAGGGTTACAATGAAGGTCAGGCTTCTGATCAGATGCTTATACCTAACGCACAATACCAAGACGGAGATCTAATTTCATTAGATGGCTTACCTGGCCTAATGGGAGGAAAATATTGGTCAATACCTGCTGGAGGAGGAAGTATGCAAGATGCTTATGGTAATCAATTATATTCAACACCTGAACCTAACACTTCTGCAATGCATGCAGATGCAGAGATGTACTATGATTATATGTATGCTGAAATAAATAAGAAAATGACAAAAGATGGTGAAAATGCTGCTGAGTTTGGATTTAACTTAAGTGCATTCTTAGCTGGTCAACCAGAAACTATAGGTGGAGATATGTTTCAATCTGGAGAACATCAGTATAAGTATGATGAAAATGCTGGTGTTCAAGTAAATGCTCCAGCATTAGACTTTGCAAATCAAGTACTACAAATCTTAGATGGTGATGTATCAACTTTTAGTGTATACTCAGGAGGTAATATAATACTAGAAAAAGGTGAGACATTAGGTACACAAAATGCTGAGATGATGAATGTTATTCAACAATGGTATTATTCAATGGGTGACAACTATGGTAATAATAAAGAAGAAGGTGGTGGTGCACCAAAAAAAGATGGTTTAGATTTTTCAATTTCTTATGCTAAGAATAGAGGGGGAATGGATACTGACTATGCTGGATATGAAATACATTTTGGTACTGACTGGACTAATTCAAATGTGACTGGAAGGTACAATAATACTGATGATGAGTATATTACAGGAATTGTAACTAAAGCTAATAGTCCAGAGTTTTTAACAGATAATGTAATTACAATTTTATTTGATAAGTCTATTGATAAGAATAAATATAGAACAGGTGATAAGGAAACAAATTGGGTAATGAATGAATTGAAAAATAATGATGGTCGTATTATTAGAAATGTCCCTGGTGCAGGTACAATAACAGTATTTTCTACAGGTGACGGAAGATATATTTACAATGAACAATTAATACAATATGATGGTAATGAAAAAACAATATTCCAAGGTCAGCAAGTAGAAGTGCCTGCTTCACAAATAGCAAACGTTCTTGCTACTCAAGAACAAAGGCTAATTGAAATGGGTACAGCAAACATGAATCAACTTAGAGCTTATAATACAGCAAATAATATCAAAATAGATTAGCAATGGCTGAAATAGATGAAACCTTACAAGGAAACAACCTTCCTCAAGATCCTAACATATCTAATCAAATGGTTCAAGATACACCTATACCTCAAAATAATGTACCACAAGTAAGTGATATAAACTTTGAAGATATTGCTGATGTAATAGGATCACCTGCTGGTAATCTAGCAAGTCTTCAATTTAGAGATCCTGTGTTTGAGGGAATGTTGAGACAAGCTGCAATTCCTATTAATTCAGCACCACCTATTACTGGTTTACATTCTGCAAATAATCCTTTACCTGGCAAAGCAACACAGCATTATAATCCATATACTGATTCTACACCGCCAGATATGACCACTATAGAAGGTAAAAAGAGAATGATGATGCAAGGGATGAACCAAGCTATGATTAATCCAAGACAACAAAAAGCTCCAGGTTATAAATCAGATTTAGAATACGGTATAAGAGAAACAAATTTTGATAGATATTATGCACATGAAAAGTTTGATGAATTAGGATTTCATCCTTTTAGAAATAATGATGAAACTTATAATGCTAACTCAACATTCTGGGATGATAGTGCTAGATCATGGAAACAAACATCACGTACTTATTGGACAGGGTTTACATCTTCTTATGATGCAATGGGAGATTGGTTAACTGGTGATGGTTATCTTTCTCCAGATAGAGATGGTGCTGAAGCTTTTGTAGATGCTATGCGTATTGGTAATTCTAGTAAAGAAGGTTTTGGTGGTGCTGCAAATAGATTTATGCTAAATTCAGGATATACGTTTGGTATCATAAGTAATATTATGGCAGAAGAGATAGTACTTGCAGGTATTACTGCATTTTCAGGTACAGCAGCAGCTCCTCTTGCAACTGCTAGAACTGCACAAAATGTTGGAAGACTTAAGGGTGCATTTAATGCATTTGGTTCAGCTCTTAAATCAGGTATAGGTCAATCAACTAGAATTTCTGCAGGTGCAAAACTTATGCGTGATCTGAATAAAGTAGAAAATGCTAGACATTTTTTTACTGCTGTAGGTGAAGGTGCTTTAAATTTTGTTGCACCAGGAACAATGCAGGCTATTCAAACTCTTAATACTTCTAAAGGAGTTGTGAGAGGGGTACAATCAATTAAGAATGCAAATGCAGTATTTGGAGCTTTTTATAGAGATGCAAGACAAATTAATCTTGCAATAGCAGAAAGTAAGTTAGAAGCTGGAATTGTTTATAATGAGATGATTGATGGTCTCTACCATGATTATGTTGCACAATTCGGGAGTACACCACCTTCAGAAAAGATGGATGAAATACGTCAAAAAGCAACAGCAGCTTCTAGTTCTACTCTTGGATTTAATGCACCTCTTATATATTTAAGCAACAAGCTTGTACTAAGCACATTATTTCAAGGAATGGGTGGTGGTTTAAGTAGATTAACATCACAATATACAGGTAAATTTAACAACCGTATATTTAGAAATGTTAAAACTACACCAGGTGCATCAAGAGCCACAACAGATTTATCTAAAAAAATATTATATGATGGTGGTAATACTTTCATAAAAAGACTTAAAAATTTAGGTTTTAAAGGTTCAGCTGGATCTATGGGTGCTTTTGCATTAAGATATACAGGTGCTAACTTTGCTGAAGGTATTCAAGAACTTTCTCAAGAAGTAATTGCTAAAACAGCTGAAGACTATTACACTGGTTTATTCTTAGATCCAGCATCTATACAAAATATGTTGTTAGATTCTTCACTTAGTAATGCAATTAATGCTCAAATAAGCCCTCAAGGTTTTGAAGTATTTATGTCAGGATTTTTAATGGGTGGTTTAGTTCAACCTGTTCAACAAGGTCTTATGGTTGGATTACCTTCATTATATCAAATGGGTAAAGGTAATTATGGTACTGAAACACAAAAAGCAGAATGGCAACAATATAAAAAAACTAAAGAAGAATTTTTAGCAAAATCTTTAGAAAATCTTAATCTTATTGCTGAAGATCCTCTGAAGTATTTTGATCCTACAAAATTAAATGCTGTAGAACAGAAACAAATAAATGAAAGATTATTACAATCTTCATTCTCATCTGACATGTTATCTTTTATGGATGATAAAGATCAGTCCATGTTCTCTCAATTAGATTACTTATATAAAACTGGGAAATCCTCTGAGTTTAAATATTTGTTAGAAGACTATAATAAATTATCTAACAAAGAACTTTTAGAAGGTTTTCCTGAATATACAAAAGAAATTAAGTCTGGGAAGTTTAGAGAAAAAATAGAAAAATCTATTAAGAAAATTGATGAGTTTAAAAAAGGTTGGGACATGGTTAAGATGAATTATACAAATCCACATGATCCATCTCAATATATGCCAGGTTCTGCTGAATGGAATATAGTATCATTACAAGCATTAGCGTATGATCATTCTACAAAACTGTTAATGTATACACAAGAAACTTTTAAAAGAGCACTTGAAAGAAGTAATAGTATATTTGAAAGGTTATCTAGTGAATCTGCAGTAAGTAATATGAATCCTACTGATATATCTGTTCTGATGGAACTTAAGAATCTTAAAACTCAAATGGAATTGCTTAAAGGTGAAATAGAACTTGGAGCTTCAACACCAGAACAACAAGATCAAGTAGATAAAAAAACAGAAAGATTAAAGTTACTTCAAGATTATTATGATGTAATCACTAATCCAGAAAACTTCACTAATAAAAGTAAAGATAATATTGCTATATCTGCAAAAACAGATATGGAAAAAACAGAAGAGACTGGAGATGATACTATAGAGATTGGTGGACAAAGATATAAAGCAGCTAGAAAATTAACTTCTGAAGTAGGGACTTTTGATAGAAGAAAGATTAATAAATTAGCTCCATCATTCAAGGCATACTTAAATTTCTTAGCTGCAGAGAAAGATGAATTTATTCAGAGTAATGATTTGAATGATGTACTAAAAGACATAGTAGATTATAAATTCCTAAAAGGAAGATCACAAACATATTTTAGAGCTATTGAAAATATTAATAACCCAGAAGCTATGGGTGCTACAGCTGAGAGAATTGCTGAAAGATTAAAAATAATATATGATAGAAATAAATCAGACGTTGAAGTTGCAGTTAAAAAGTATGTAAATGATTTAGAAAAAAATGAATTAATAAACCAATTTGCATCTGAACTTGTTTATCCTGATTCAGATCAAGTTATTTTATTTTTCCAAGAAGGTATTATACCAACCATATTTCAATCTCCAGCTGGACAAGTTACAGCACAAGATAATACGGGTAAGTGGGAAGCTATACAAAATTTAATTAAAGCTTATCAAAATAGACCAGGAACTGAAAAAACTGTTCAACCTGGTGATTCTATTACTGAAGATGAAATAAATGATGAGTTTGAGTTTGATAGATTAGCAAATCAAGCTGAACAGACGGTTGCTAAAATATCAGAGTCTACTAATAATGTATTAATCACAAAATGGAAATCATACATTAAATCTAAAGTTGGTACTTCTGGTAAAGTTTTGTCATGGAAGGATTGGCAGAATACTAAAGAAGCAAGAGATATAAATTCTATTAGAGTAGAATTAGATCTTATTTATTCAAGTAACCTAAACTTAGTACAACAAGAACAAAAATCTTTTGATACTTGGTTATTTGAAAATCAAAGAACTCCTGAAGTATATAGAATAATTAACTCTAAAGGTGGGACAATCAGTGATTATATTGTTACTGATTCTGATACAGCTCAAACTGACAAGTTAGATGTTGGAGATAGTTTAGTACCTAAAGAAGGAAATCCTAGTGGTATTAACATCTTAAAAAAATTAGTATCTGGTCAATTAGAAAATGATGATGAATTCTTCTACGAAGTAGTAGATAATAATATGAATAATTTGTATGAAACATACAAAGAAAGTGATCCAAGTGGGAATACAATACTTGATACGTATCCAACATTAGGAGAGGCTATTCGTGCACAAGAGGTAATTATAGGTTTATTACCTAATAATAGCACATTTCCTTTTCAAGGTAGAGACTTTCATTATAAACAAGTATTACAAGATAATAATGATAATCTTTTTTCAGTAATCACAACTCCTAAGTTATTTAATAGAGGAGGTAAGTTATTCTTAAGACCTCTTGAATTTGCAAATGACCGTAATAAAAGTTTTGAAGTAGAAGATGCAGGTCAATATAGACCGTTAGACACTACTGCATTAAAGGCTTCTAGTGAGCAGAGTAACTTATTAAAACTTAGACAATCAGAACCTATTAGGTTATATGCTAAAAGAGCAGATAATGAAACAGCTGAAGATGCTCAAGTTAGATTGTCTGAAAGATTAAAAGACTTATCCCAAGAGAATGTAAACATGTTTACCTTAAAAGTTTCTAGAAATGCTGAATGGGAAAATTTTATAAATGTTAAACCAGAATCAAGAGGTAAGTTAGGTACAGAGGAATATAATAATCCAAGATTAAGAATTGGCTCTGAAGAATTAACTGTTGCTGTAATGAATGGGCGTGAAGTACTTGGGTATTTACAAGGGCCTACTGGAGCTATTCTTTTAGATGATTATGGTAAGGTTATAAATCCTTTATCTTTAACTGAAGATCAAGCAAGTGATTATTTCCAAATATATAAAACATCTTCTACACAAATTAGAACTGCTGCAGAACAGCTCCAAATAATAAAAAATAACTATGCAAGTAGTATTTTATTAAATAATAAACTTAAGGTCTTATTAGGAAGTGATCAAGAAGCAGATATTTCTGTATCAAGCATCAAAGGTTTAGATCTTAGAATATCTCCAGGTAAAATGTCATTTGCTGCTAAAGATAAAGGTGCAACATTCTCTGAATTACATAGTAATACAGTTGATGGTAAAAACATATGGGTAGTTGATAACCGTAGTGATGGTAATGGTGGTGTAATTACAAATATTACTGATGATGCTGTATATGAGACAGCTATTGCATTAGTAAGTGCAGCAACTGAACAGTCAGGTTTTAACCCTCTAAATACAAAAGGTAGATATGTTGCTGCTACTAGACTTAATAATGGAACATTTACATTTGTTGAGTTAAAAGCAAGTGAACTAACTGCTGAACAAAAAAGTCAATTGACTTTAGATATTTTAAATGAACAAGATAAAACATTAGTTGAAAATATTGATGTAGAAAATGATGAGGTAAAAGACTCCACTGCTAACTTTGCATTTAATGAAAAACTAAAAGATGATTTTTATATATTTGGAAAAACTGGAGAATTTATTGATATAGAACTTACAGCTAGAGGAGATGTACAAGTTATATATAGAAATACAAAAAAAGCTGGGAAAGATGGTAAAGCATTAAGAGTTACATATACTGTAAATGAAAATGAACTTAAAGGTGTTAAAGAATCTGTAAATCCTTTTAAAGAATTTTTAAATGTAATCAATAATAAAATTAAATTCAAAGACTCATCTGCTGAAGTAAAGAGTGGTCTTAAATTAGTATCTAGTAATTTTAGATCATCTATACCTAGAGAAGCTACAATACAAGATCTAACATCTGTTCTTACTAATTTTAACAAAGGATTAAGAGAAAACATTAGAGTAGAAGCTGTATATGCTGATTCAGCACAAATAAATAATATTTTAAACAATGCTCCGTTACCATCTTTTGTAAAGAATAATGTTGAGCAGCAAATAGAAAGTACAGATCAAATACTACTTAATGCTGAAACTGATGCACCTGAGTTAACTCCAGAGTATATGAGACGTTTATTTACAGAAGGATATATAAATATAGATACTAATATTATAAAAACAATAGCTAGAAAACTAGCAACTAATTTAGAACTATCTGCAGCTGAACGTACAATTTATGCTAATAATAAAAATACACAAGTACGTGATGATATAAATCTATTAAAGCTGACATATAGATCAGGTGTAATTGAAGAAGGTGGTTCTACAGATGTGGATACTACTACAGCAGTAACTGAGAAATCTCCTACAAAAAAGATTGCAGATAAAATTAAGAAACTAGAAGATGAATACGGTGAACTGGAAGATAAAATTTGGGAAGATACATATTATAGTATTGCTTCTGAAGAACAAATTAAAGCAGATCCTAGTGTAATACATAAAGGTAATGTTGCTGCAAATGAAGCTATTGAAAACAGTCAAGAGTTAAAGGATATTGAAGCTCAGATTGATGAGTTAAAAAAGAACTTAGCCCCAAAGGTTATTAATGAAAGACTTGGTCAAGAACATATTGAGCAAATTGATGAATTCATTACTTGGTCTCAACAAAACTTACCAGAGTTTATTCAAATACAAGACATAAGAGATTTATCAGCTAGATTAAAAGAGAACGGTAAGACAGCTGGTATGTTTACATTAGAACTAAATACATTAGGAAATAATGTAGAAGGTAACATATATGTAGGTGCACAGACACCATTTAAATATCATGAAGCATTTCATGGTGTATTTAGGATGTTATTATCTGAAGCAGAAATTAAAAAATATTTATCACTTGCTAAGAAAGAAAAACTTACAGCACTTAGAAAAGAAGGTAAAAAATTATCAGAAGCTCTTAATGAACTCAGATCATCACACAGTGTGTATAATAACTTATCTAAAACAGAATTAGAACATAGATTATATGAAGAGTATTTAGCTGATAAATTTGATGCATTTAAAATGTCTGCTAAAGGAACTGAAACTTCTTCTGAAATTAAGAGTTTGTTTACAAGAATTTTAGAATGGATTAAAGCTGTTATTAATAGATTTAGTAAAAATGAATTAACAACTTTATTTGAGAACATTGATTCAGCAAAATATTCTACATCTTCAGTTCAATCTAATAGGTTTACAAATGCTACAGAAACTGGAGTAAGTTCTGCTGCACCAAAAGTAATTGCTATAGAATCTTTTGAGAGTTCATATACAGATCCATTTACAGGTCAAGAAATTGTAAGTATGTCTAATGTATATATGCCTGCTACTGATCAAAGACAATTAATTGCTACTATTTCAGCATTATATAGAAGCTATGTAGAAAGAGGTGATTTATTAACTATGTCTAAAAGAGCTGTATTAAATATAGCTATTGCTGACTACACTAAACTTCTTAATCCAAAAAGGTCTTACTATACTAGTGAACAAAATGGTATATCATTTAGGAGTATAAGAAAGAAACTTAAAACATATTATGAAGCTTTAAAAATAAACAGTGATGTAATTGCTGAGAATGTTTCTAATTATTTAGCAATCTTTGATACTAAGTTTCAAATTGAACAAGATGCATTTGAAGAAAATGAACATAATGAAGATACTAATATAAGAAGAGTTGACCAGTATGGTAAAGATGCTAGTCAAATAGGGGGAGCAATGTCTCTATCAACTGAACTGAGAGAGTTTATTGCTACTACAGTATTAACAGAACAAGATATATTTGGAAATACAGAAACACTAGAAGGAATTCCTATTGTAACTACAGTTGATTTTAATTTTGCATATAGCGGTCTTCTAAAAGCTTTATCTGATAAGACATCAGATTTAGAATTATTAAGAGCATTAGCTCTATTTAGTTCATCTAATAAAAATACTGCAGCTGTAGCTAATAATATATTTAATGAAATAGGGATTTTAGATCCAACATCTCTGTTAGATGCAGAACAATTACCTAAAATATCAAATCCAAACTTCTTACAAAAAGTTGTAAAAGGATTTAATATGTTTAGAGTAGACTACATGTTTGCACATAAAGATCAAGATACTGGTATTGTATTCCTATATGCAGCAAATAAAAAAGATGATGCACATTCACAAATAGATCAATGGTCTCAGCATTTTGATGAAGTTTATCCTACACTATTAAGTGATAGTGGTAATAAAAAAGCTGTTTCATTACTTAACTTATTTTATTCTAAACTTCAGAATCCAAAAGAAAGAAGTAGAAATCAATTAGATATAGAAGCAAAGTCTATATCTCAAAATATATATGAACAAATTGGTTTACAGTTAAACCCTGAGACCATTAAGTATAGTATCTTATCTACTAAAGTAGTTAGAAAGAATTGGGAAGAAGCAATTGTTTCTTTAGGTTTATCCGCTGGAGCTGATCCAATTACATCAGAAGATATTGCTGAGTTAAGAAATTCAATTTCAAGAGGTGAAAATATATTCTTAGATAATCAAACTAACATACCTGAGAATGAAGTTCAAGAACAAAATACATCTGAAGTAATTGAACAAAGTACAGGTATCAGCAGTAGATTAAAAAAGATGGCTAATACAAATGCTGCTTTTGATGAGACAATAGGTGCTACAGTATTTAGAGATGCTAAAGGTAATTTAATATATGCTCATCAAATGCCTACATTTCATTTAGTGAAAATTGCAGAAATGAGTGCAGTAGGTTGGGCAAGTACTAAACTAGAAGAAAATAAATTCTTTAATAGAAATTACTTATTAAATAATGATAAGTTCTTAGCTCATGCAAAAGCTGGTAAATTAAAAGTATCAAGATTTATTGGAAGTAAAGAAGGTAGAGTAACAGAGAATGAACAAGGTTCTTTAATAGAAAATAGGGGTCTAAATGTTAATCAAAAAGAAGGTGTATCATTTGGAGAATCAACAGGTGCAGAATTTATTGCTGATGTTATAAATGCTTATGTATATAATTATAATAGAAATAGTCAATCTGTTCCTTTAAATGAGTATAATAATAAAGAAGGTAAAGAGTTATTTTATATAACAGCTCCTGTAGATTTAAAAGTATTATCTGATGCTAGTACTTCAGACTTTGTTGATTTACCTATTGAAAAAATGGTAGAGCAAGATGAATCAGGAGATATAAAACTTACTGAACATACTGTTGATGCATTAATTAATAATATTTTACAATATGAATATGACCGTGTTGCAGATGAATTAAATCCAGAGACAGCTGCTAAAGATGTTATAGAAGGGTTTAATACAGACATTATAAAGAAAGGAGTACAAACAGGTCAAAGAGGAAAGAGGTTTGTAAGATCAAGAGGTTTTATTACTGCAAGAAAATCTAAGATTAAAATATTAGGTGGTGTTAAAACACCTTTAATGTCTGAAGAAACTAGAACAGATATAGCAATAGGAAATCAAAGAATAATACTAAGAGGAGGAAAGGCGCTTGGAAAGATTGGTTTAGATTCAGGACAAGAATCTCCTGTATCAATTAATTATAAAGTAGATGGTGTAGTAAAGTTTGAATCATTTATACTAAAGAACAAAGGTCTTGTATCTGTAGATAATATTAATATAGATGAGTATTTAACAAATCTTGGTGAAGCTAAAAGTACTAAACCCTTTAGTGGTAAGAAAAAACAAAATACTGCAAAGTTAGGTGATGTAACTTATTATTTCCAAAGAGGTGATGATGCAAAATTCTTTGATGGAAGTATACAACAATATGTATATGAGTTCATTCCATTAGAAGAAGCAAATGTAGAGATAGGTGTTGAAGAAGTTAAAACTGTACCAATACAACAAACTAGTGAGGTTGAAGTAACTTCATCTAAAAATATATTTAGTGTAGAGCCTATTCAAGCAGCAGATAAAAAAGCTAAATCAAAAGCTAAAATAGCTACACAGTATATAGGATTTGCTGAAGGAATAGCAGGAAGTAGTACGGCTAGTTATTCTAAACAAGCTGGGCAATTTGCTAACACAGGTGTTTATTCATCTGATGATGTAATATTTGTATCTATTGGAGGAAAAAGAGGTAGTGTTGCATTACAAAAAACTCAACAAGATAGAACTATAAAAGAAGCTATCAAGGCTATAGAAGATGGAGCAACAATAATTACTGATAATAAAGCTTATATAGATTCTAGCACTTATAATACTGGAGAAAAAAGGCTTTATGAAAATATGGAAGCTAAGGGATATAGTTATTCTGAAGTAACTGTAGATGGTCAAACTTTAGGTACTTGGAGTAAATTTACTAAACCAACACAACAAACTGGTGAGGTAATAAATATATATGAAGGGAACATAACTCCAGAACCAACTCTAGCTTATTTTGAGTCAGACACTTTTGTAGAAGAGATTTTAATTGGTGCTGCTAAAGAAGGATTATCCTTTGATGATGCAGTAAAAAGAATAGGTAAAGATAAACTAAAAGGAATAATAGAAGAAAGAATGCTTACTGATTTCTTTGACTTTAGACGTTTACTTACTAATACTAAAGCTGTTTCTAAACTTAGTGTTGAGATTACTGAAGGTTTAGGTATGATAGTTAGACCTGAAAAAGGACAAAAAGGAAAAGCTTATTATAAGGTTACAACTGAAGGAAAGAAAGCAATGACGCTTTATAATCTTAAAGAGAATAATATTGACTATAATCTTGCACAAATATTCATGCATGGCTATGTAAACGCAAGATCTTTTAATGATATACTATTAGGAGACCACGCTTTATTATTTGAAAACTTTACTGCTGAAACTAAAAGAGCTAAAATGCAAGCTGCTGCAGGACCTGCTGCATCTATAGCTATAGTAGCACCTAAATTTGGTATTGATCATACATTCATGTCTGATGATAGCATTAGTTTATTTACTTACCATGATCCAAAAGTTCAAAAGAGATTTTCAACTGGTACAATTGAGTCAACAGATGCACAAATGGTTGGTACAGTTAAAGCATTTAGATACCTTTGGTTTGGTGTAGGTAAAATGTCTCCAGCACAATCAAACTTGTTAGATAAAGTTGAGAGAGGAGAAAAAATAACTGCAGATGAAATGTGGGGTAATGTAACATTAGGTACAGAAGGTTATATAAAACTTAACGCTATTATAAATTCTAAGAAGTTTGTTTATGGTGATGGTCAAACATTTGCTAAAATGTCATTCTTTATGTTAAGTAAAGGACTTACATCATATAAAAATAAATTTGGAGAATGGGTAGCACTTCCACAGATGGAAGAGCTACATAATTTAAGAGTAAAGCTTGAGGAAGCTGAAAAAGGTACTCAAAAAATATCACTTGCTTTACCAACATCAGGTTCTAAGATGATGAAGAAGAATGTGATCAGCGCATTAGAAATGTATAATTCTAAATCTATAGCTGAGATACAAGAAAATTATAGAGATACAAATGGAGATTATAGAAGTATAACACAAGGTCTAAATCCTAAATGGATGAGACTTCAAGTTATTAATCCATCAAATAAATTAGAAGGAATTGACCCTCGTCAGATGAAACAGTTAGCAACAACTGAACAAACTGATAACGTTGAAGTAGTTATTAATGGTAAATCAATTTCCATAAAGAAAATAAAAGAAGCATATCATAGATCTATTGCTGCTCAGGTTACATTAAGATATAGAAATAAAAGAAACCTTGTATTTAACTTAGGTACTGCTTTAGATGAAATAGGAAATAGTATAGATGCTAATAAAGTAACAGTTAATTTAAGATCATTTTTACGTTATGCTATATCTGGGCTTGAAGCTTCACAGTCTAAAACACAAATGTTAGAATTCTTTTCTTTTGATGAAGCGGGTAATCCTAAATTTAATTTAAATAATCCTATTACAATAGACAAGTTCCAAGAGTTATTCTTAGGATACTTTAGTAAAGGTGTTCTTGCTGGTAAACAAGCAGAGATTACAGCAGCATTAGTTTCTAGTCATGGAGTAAAACCTATGAGGAAAGTTTTAGAGTTAGATGAAAACGGTCAACCTTTAAGAACTGAAATCATAAGAATAGATGAGTTTAAGGAAATGAAAATTAAACCAAAAGTAGCTGATAAGTTTATTCAAATTGATAATGAACCAGGAAAATGGGTAGATCTTAAAGTAGGAGATATAATATTACAGAAGTTACAACATAATGTATATGACCCAATAAGGAAAGAATACTATAGTGAATTTATGATGGCAGCACATCATAGAGAAGTTTATAAGAATCTTAAACCTGGAGACACAATTCCTATTGAAATTGCAGAAGCTTTGGGTATACGTATTCCTTCACAAGATAAACACTCTGCTATGAGTTTAAGACTTGTAGATTTCTTACCTGTTTTTTATGGATCTTCTGCTATGTTTGCTGATGAACTTATAGAAATATCTGGAGCGGATTTTGATATTGATAAGTTATATATGCATATTAAAGAATGGTATTATACAAAAGGACAATTTAATGAGTACGGTAAAAGCAATACAGATAAGGGTAGATATGCAGAATATATAAGAAATGTTCTATCTCAAGTAAATAAAAGAGGTTCAGCAATAAATGAAGCTGTAACTAACTGGAGTACAAATGACTCTCCATTTTTAGATGAAGATCAAGTATCAGATTTGCAAGATGAATTAGCTAGACAAACAGCGTCAGAACTAAAAGTAAATGCAAGCTTGTTTAAAGAAGCCTATAGTGCAAAAATTATATCTTACGTATTAGAAATAAATGATAATATAACTGATGAACAAATTATAAAACTATATAATAAGAATGAAGATTTATATGGTGCTTTAAGAAGTTTAGGCCTACCTGTTACATTAAAAGAATACAAACTATATACTGATAAGAATGGTGAACCATATGAAGCTGCAATAAATAATGATATACTTGATCAAAGAATTGCTTTGCTTAGTAATGAAGGTATTGTTAAACCTAAAGATGGTAGACAAGTTGGTATTGGAAATGAACCAGCTGACTTAAAACCTTTATATGAAATTAGAGAATTTCTTGAAGAGGCTTTTCCTGAATTAGCTGATTTTGCTAATCCTGAAGATATTGATCCAGATAATATGTTAGGTCTTTTTGAGACTTGGAATAGTATTAAAACAGGAGAAGGAGGTATTGGTGCAGCTGTAAGACCTAATGTAGTTCTTAATATGTTAGGAGAAGGTAATATTACAGTTGAAAGTAAAATAGTAGCAGGAAGAGAGTTATACCCTCAGATTAGATTTAATAATACTACATTTAGAGAGTTTGCAACTAAATATTCTATTGAAGGAAAAGGTAATGATAAAGCTGTAAGGACACAATATCTTATATCAGCTTTAATTACAATGATGACAGATAATGCTAAAGAAAGATTAGCTGATGTATTAAGTATAAATAAGAATTCACTTGCTGTTGTAACAACTCTATCTTCATTAGGTGTACCAATTAAGACTAGTATATTATTGCTTAAAAATCCTATTATAAAATTAGGATATGATTTAGCAATCAATAAAGTATCACCAATGGACCCTGGTATATCATCTATACTAAGTAAGAGATTGTCATTCTTACAAAATGAATATAAAATTTCTAATGTTCCTGTGACAAATGATACACTTACTGGATCTATTATGAATGACTGGGTTGATCCAACACTACCTTTAACTTCAGGATTTGGTTCAAACATAACAGGTCAAACACCTGAAGGATATACTGATGAAGATGCATCTGTAGAATACTCAATACTTAAACAATTTGTTAATGCTCGTAGATTAACAGATTACACTGGTAAATTAGGATCACTTGTAGATTTACTTGCTGGATTTGGTAGAAGTACTCAAGATATAGATAAAATAACAAACAACTTTAATGAACTTGGTGTAGGATTATCTGACACAGAATTTAAAAAACTTAAAGATAAAAACGGAGTTCCTCTTCCTATTGATGTAAGATCTATATTTGAAGGAAATGATTTCCGTGCTACATATTATAAAATATTTAAAGAGTTCACAGAGGACTTATTACCTGCAGTATTTATAACACGTACTGATCAATTTGCTAAAATAAAAGAGTCAGTTATTGCAAACATGATACAGAGTAATATGTTAGTAGATGAGAAAAGAGTAAATGCTATTGAGAAAGATATACTAAGTTATTTGACTATAACTTCATATAAGCAATTCTTATTTAATTCTCCAGACGGTGTAGAGAAATTAGGATCATTACAAAATGGTTTAGTATACGATGATCTTGGTGGAGAAAATACTGTTACTATAGATAATGTTATAACAAATATTAGAAATTATTTTAAAGCAAAAGGTAAAGAAAACTATTTTATAGATAAGTTTATATATCTTGACTTAGCTTCTAATGATAATAATAAGGCTGGTATTAATAGAGCTAAATCTAATAACTGGACGCAAATGAGTGATTCTAAAGTTGTAGATTTACAGGCTAGTTTTGCAGAAATCTATAGTGAACCAGCATTACGAACACATGCTTATGATCTTGTACATTATCTTTTAGTTAAAGATGGTATGCAATTTAAAAATAACACTTTCTTAAATGCTATACCTGGATTCATGTTTGATAGAGTACTAAGTTCAATATCAGCAGGACATACATTATTAAAATCTACAACTGCAACAGAAGAATCTTATAAGTTAGTATTTGGTAAAACTTCAGATCAGTTAAGTAATGATTTTGTAGAAGGATACTTAAAGTCAAATCAAAACGGATGGTTGTTACCTGTAGTAAAATCTATAACTACTGATGAAGCACAACCTGCACATATAAATAAAGAAGGCAACTTAATAATCAATATGTTTAATGGCGTAAAATCCTTTACAGAAGAAAAGGGAACAAAAGTTATTAAAGGTAAAAAATATAAATTCCAAAGGAATGGTAAATCTTTTTTTGTAGATCAAACATCTAAAGAATATAAAAGTCTTGCTAAAAACATAAATCAACTTAGTAATAATGGGTTTAAATTTGAAAACATAGAGAAAGGTAAGAAAGCTTTAGAAGCAGTATTTCCTTTATATGTAAGAAATATATATAAAGATGATTTTGGAACTACATATGTAAAGAACTTTGAGTTACAACAAACATATAGAGAAAAGAGATTTTCTAAATCTGATAATTTTATAAACATGTTAGATGGTGAAGACGTTGTAGTTAAAGGTTATCAGGCATTATATGCTCCCGTAGAATTAGTTGGCTCAAACCAAGTTACCCCAGTAAGTTTTGCATTAGGAGAAGTTCCTACATATAAGTCATTAAGAGATAAGTATAAGTCAGATCCTATGGATAGTCTTATTAATAATTTAAATTTAGATCAGATTGAAAAAGATATTGAGGCACTTGCTGGATTAGATGCTTCAGCTATGCAAGATCTTTATAATCAAGCTACTAATTCTGGAGTTACTGTTAGTAATACTAATAAGTCTATAAAGATAGATGGTAAAAATATAAACAATGATCCAAAGATTTCAGATCCTACTAATGATTTTAATTATAATCTAGAAGACCTAAGCCCAGAAGTTCTTAGTGACCAAATAGCAGGAACTCAATTACTAATGGATATGTTAGCTGCAAAAGAAAATGAAAAATCTACTAAGTCTGATGTAGAAATAGCAACCATAAGAGATTGGTGGGCTGATATTAAAACAGATAAGTATGCAGCACAAAAATATACAAAAAGGTCTGGTATTGATGGTATATTAAATGAATTTGATACCTTTGACGGCACAGCAGAAAGATTTATAGAAATAATAGAAAATTGTAAATAGATATGGCAACTTGTTATAATAAAAATACCCCACAGTATAAAGCTTTAGAAAATAAATTTAAAAGCTCATTAAAAATTGATGGATACATTGATGCATATCAACGTACTTCTAAATCTGATGAAATTCCTTCAGTAGCTAATATTGAAACTATGCTAAAGAGAAGGCAAACAATGTTGTCTATTAAGAAAAGGAGTTATAAGAAATCTATATTAGCAAACTTAAGTAGGATGAAGTTAATTAATAATCATAACGGGCAGTATAAAGTTAATCATAGTAATCCAATCACAAGAACATATAGCCCTACTATATTAAATAGAAACTACCAAACCATATTAAAAGTATTACAACATAACAGAATACCTATTGAAGCTGTAACTTTTAAAAACATATCTAATTCTGTAGCTCCTACTGATCCTACTTATTTTACATCATTTGTGGTTGATATAAATGCCAATCTTCTTAAAAATTTAGATGAGTTAAAAGATACTGTAGATACAAATAAGACTAATGTAATTAGTATAATTAATCAATTAAAATCTACATTTCCTAATGTGCAAGTAGATATTGTATCAAATAAAGAAGCAGAAGAATACTACAACCTATTACCTACAGCTAAAAAAGCTAAAGTACCTTTTAATAAAATAAACGCATACTATCAAGGTGGTGTTGTAAAATTAATAGAAAATAAGGTCACATCTGAAATTGCAGTAGAAGAAATGTTACATCCTTTTATTTCTGCAATTAAAGAAGATAATAATACTTTATACAACGGACTACTACAGGAAGCAAAGAAAATGTTTCCTTTATTAAATCAAGAAATTATAGATACATATACTGAATCAAGAGGTTTTATGCAAACAGATAGGGATTTAGAATTAGTTACTCAATCACTAGCATTACATTTTAAAAAGGAATATCAAGAGAATCCTACAGATAGTTGGAAATCAAAAATAACAGATCTATTAAAATGGTTTCTAGATCTTGTAGAAAATGTATCTCAATATATTATAGGAAACAAGTTAAGATTAACTGTAGATGTTTTAAAATCTACATTAAATCTAACTGAAATTGCTAAATTACTAAATACACAAGATATACAAATACTTTTAAATACAAGGGTCAACGAACAAGTTAGATACTCTTTAGATCCAGAATCTAAAAGAGTTGTAGATTATGTGAAGGGTAAGAGTAATGACGTTCAAAAAGCAATTATAGATAACTTTTTTAACACTGTTACAAATTTAGACTTTGAAGTGAATCAGTTAACCACTGACAACGTCATACTAGAAAGAGATACACATACATATGTAAATCTATCTGATTCAAGCATTACATATAAGTCATCAACTACAGCTATTAAAGGTGAACTTACTGATACAGAAGGTGTATATGAATTAAATAGATTATTAGGTAATGATTTTGATACTATACTTGAAAGTATCACAATGAATATATCTTATGAAGAAATGCCTAAGTTAGATGTACTGACAGAAGGTGTAGCTAAAAGAGCATATGAAGCCTTACAAAATTATACATTTGGTATGGAAGCAGATGGTAGTGTATTAATACCACAGATAGTAGTATCAGATAGAGAGAATAGAATAGCAGGAATGATTGATCTATTACGTGTCCATCCTGATGGAAGCCTCACAATTATAGATTTAAAATCAAGTAAAAATTCAAGTGACTCTTTTGGTTATACTGATGTAGTATACCCTGTTAGTGAAGGTAGTGTGTGGTTTGATCCACAAGACCCAGGTAAAAAAGTATTTACAACTAGTCAACAACATGGAATCCAAACAAATCTATATAGAAGAATGTTAGAGAATATGGGCTATACTGTAAATCCTGAATCACAAACATTTCATGTATTAGTTGGTATTGAAGGTAAAGGTAAAAATCAAAAGTTTACAGGTGATTTTAAATTAGATGGTACAAAGTTTCACCCAGCTAAAGATAATAACCGTTATGTAAATCAGATTGTTCCTTATAGAGTTAATGAGTCTTCAGAAAAAGCTTTAGAAAGTGCTCTTGAAAGTGCAGGTATATTTGCTCCTGCAGATATTATAAATGATCAACCTCAAGAACAAGCTCCTCAAAGTGACGCTCCTACAAATGCTTCATATAGTTCACAGTTTGATCTAGTTAAAAAGTTTAAGCAAAATGTTATAACAAGAAAAGCTGCATTTGAAAAGTTAAAAAGTAGTACTTTATTTAACATGTCACAAACAGAGTATATAGATGAATTACAACAAACTATTTCTGCTATTAATGTATCAATGTTAAGAGGTACTGTAGATGTAGTTTTTACTGAACTACTAAGAGATGGTATTAAAAAGATTAATGATGTTACTGAATATTTAGGAACTAAAGAAAATTTTAAAAGCCCTGAGTATATTAAACATGTACTATACTGGAAAAAGTTTGTTGAAACATACCGTGGATTAGTAGATATATCTAATGCTGATGGTTTAAATAAGACTCAATTAAAATATAAAGAAAAACTCCAAACTGGTCTTAATGCACTTGTAGGTGAAAAACAAAATGATGCAGGTGAAAAACTACCAGGAATACTTGATAGTGCATTAGAAAACTATGTAGTTGCATGGTCTTTAGATAAGACTAATAGAGATGATATGACAGAAGATGATATAAGAGCTATGGCTAAACATACAGAAGACATAGGAATGTTAGAACATTTAACAGGAGATCTTGATACTTCTAAAGATATGTTATCCGCTCTTATGGCTAAAGAGTTTAAAGCTACAAAACAAAAATATCTAGATAAAGTTGAAGAGATTAGTGATGATATAAGAATGTCTGCAAATAACTTAATGATGGAAACCTTAGGTAATACGGTTGATTATACATTTATGCAAGTTATGGATGAAAATGGGATATGGACAGGAAGATATATTAAAAAGATTGGTTATCAGTATTATAGTAAATTAGATCAATTAATGAAAGGATTAAAAGATATTGATGGAACTCCTTTAAGATATATTGAAAAAACAAACATTAGTGATTATACAGCAGATAATATAGAGCATAATATAAAACTTGCTAAAGCAAAAACAGAGTATTCAAAATTTATGAACCCTGAAAAGCTTACTAAACAAGGTGTGTTAGATGGTGAATTTCATAGATTAACACCAGAATTTAAAGCTGCTAGACTTAAAGTAATGGAGTATAGAAACTCTATACAGCAGTGGGTTAGAAAAAATGGTATATCAGATTTAGAAGTAGAAAACTTTAAGGGTAAACACTATGATCAAATAGAGTACTATAAGAAAAGTAAAGATGCTTATGGTGATTTTACTGGTTTAGTTAAGTTAGATACTATGGATGTAATTAAAAAAGATCATGTAGAGAAAAGAGAAATATCTGCATCAGGTGAAGAAATGAGAGATAGTAAATACTTAAGTATTATGGATCCTCAGAATACTTTAGAGAGTGCTCAGAAACAATATTATTTAATGTGGAGAAGGGTCTTTGAAGATGAGTTATTACCTAAACTTCCTGTGAATATTGGATCAATGATGGTTGGAAAAAGCCCAGTTGTTAAGGATAGATTCCAGAAAGAGTTAGACTCTAAGTCTAATTTTGTTCAAGGCTTTTGGGCAAAGACACAAACAGGATTTCAGAATTTCTTTAATACAACTACAAAACAAGAGATAGTTGCCTTTGACGAATTTGGTAATTTTGTTGAAGATACATTACCTATTTATTATGTAGGTAGTCCTAGAACAGAGGCTGAACTTGTAGATGTACAGGACAAAATAGTTGCTAAAGTAAAGCTTAGAGCAACAGCAAAAACTGCTGAAGAATTAAAAGAAATTGATTCTACATTAACTGAGTTAAGACTTACAAGAAGTCGTTTGCAAGATCAACCTACTAGAAGTCAGATGAGTAAAGATATGACTGATAATCTTTTAAAGTTTGCTGGTATGGCACAGAACTATGAAAGTCTTGGTGCAGTTGAAGATACTTTTAAAGCTATAATGACCACTATGGCTGAAAGGAAATATGACCCAAAAGATTATGGTGTATTTTCTAGAATAGGTAAAGGTGCTAATGCTAAATTAGAAAAAGTTGGTATTAGAGGTACAGGAAGTTCAAGAGGTGATGCAAAAATATTACAAAGAGCACGTAAATATATGGCTATGACTTTCTATGATAATGAAAAAAGAAGTCTTGAATGGTACGATAAGCTAGCACAAAAAATTGTTTCTTTTTCTTCATTAGGTTATGTTGGATTTAATGTCTTTGGTAATATTAATAACTTTGTAATGGGTAGAGTTAATAATGGTATTGAAGTTGCAGGCGCATTATACTTTGATAGAAGTGCATATGGTTTAGCTACATTAGAATTTAATAAAAGAATGTCTACTGATATGTTTAACAAATGGGCTCATAATTATAATGGTGCATTTGGTAAAGGGAAATATAAAAAATATATACCTATTAGTAAGTTTGAAGGAGCTGTAGATTGGTTTAGAATGCTAGATGATAAAACAGATATACGTGAGACTGTAAAGACTCCAGGTGTGGAAGGAAGAGCAATGAGAATAATAGAATCTGTAGGTTACTCCTTGAATGATGCTTTTGAATATAATGTACAAACTAAAACTGGTTTAGCTATTCTTTATTCTCTTGAAGTAGATAATGGTAAAATAGAAGGGGAAGGTGGTAGAGAAACTATGAGTCTGTATGATGCTATGCAATGGGATAATACAGCAGGTAAGATGACATTAAAGGAAGGGTTTACACATGTTACACTAAGAAGTGGTAAAAGAAAAGTTTTTAATAATGATGTTAGGTATGAGATTAGAAATTATATACGTGAAGTGAATAAACAAATTCATGGTAACTATGCTAAAGAAGATAGAATGGTTATACAAGCTCATACTATTGGTCAACTGGCTGCACAATTTCACAAGTGGATTGCTCCAGCTATTAAAGCTAGGTTTAGAACAGAATACTTTGATGAAAACTTAGGATTTGTAGAAGGAAGATATTTGTCTATGTTGAACTTTTTAGCATACTCAACACATAACCTAACTCAAATAGGAAAACTTCAAAATAAATACAAATCCTTTAATGGTAAAAAAGGTTTAGTTAGATTAAAAAATGTTCATAGGACATTAGGAGAATTAGCAATATTCTTGACTGTAGTTTCATTAAACTCATTACTTAAAGACTGGGATGAAGATGATGATGATTCTAAAAAAGATGTTACTAGAAAAAGATTAGAGAATGCTCTAATGTATCAAATGAATAGGTTGCAAAAAGAATTAGTATTATATGTTCCTGTTCTAGGTGGAAATGAGCAAATGCAAATGGTTGATGGTCCAATATCTTCAACAAGATTAGTTGGAGAATTTAGTGGAGCTTTCCTTGAACTATTAGGTTGGATTCCACATTTACCAGCTTATATATCTAAAGAAGGATCAGAACTTGAAAAATGGAAAAGAGAGTCAGGTCTATATTATACAAGAGGTACTAGAAAAGGTAAAGTAAAACTCAACAAAGAATGGGGTGATGTAATCCCAGGTTGGTATACCATCAATAGATGGTTAGCATTTGACAATATTAAAAACTTTTATATTAAGTAATTGAACAGAAGGTGCTAGTTAATTTCACACGCACCTCCTGCACAAGCTAACTCACCTTTAAGGTCAGTATTATCTTCTATCTCAATTACATTATCTAGATTAATATCCATTAGAGATTTTATTAATTTATTGTATTTCTCTTCTGTAATATCTTCAAATGGTGCTTGAATATATGTACCACCATCATAAGGTAGAACAGCTAACCCGTTATAATGTTCTCTGTTATCCCACATCCATTTACCAGCAGCATCCCATTCATGATCTCTTAAAGATATAGTAGCAGATACATTATGAGTATTTGATCCAGTTCTATGTCCAGTGTTAACCCATTCTGTTGCAACTTTTTTAACTCTTTCAAGCAATTGAAAAGGAGACTCAGTTCTAAGTATAGATCCTTTAGGTGCCATTTGTGGAATACTAACACATGCGGTATCATGAGGTCTAAAGTAATCATCTTCTAATAGTTCTGGATGATTAACACTTAAGTAATTATAGATAGATTCATTTTTCCCTACACGCATTCTTCTGATATAGAAGTCATTATGCCAAGCATGA
>TARA_R110000765_G_scaffold353948_4_pt1 | contig 64138 bp, 57 predicted proteins | sample TARA_R110000765 | Tara Oceans TARA_R110000765 (sample SAMEA4398168) | marine metagenome | biome: Polar Biome; feature: [MES] marine water layer (ENVO:01000295) within the mesopelagic zone...; material: water (ENVO:00002006), including particulate matter (ENVO:01000060) such... | reverse complement strand
GGAACTGCTCCTTAAACTTTTTCGCCGCGGGCGCGGATTTCAGTCAAAACGACGTCGATGCCGCGCTTGTCGATAATGCGCATGCCTTTGACAGACGTGCGCAGACGGACGAAACGCTTTTCTGATTCAACCCAAAACCGATGGTGCTGCAGGTTAGGCAGAAAACGACGCTTGGATCTGTTGTTAGCGTGGGAAACATTGTTCCCAGTCACTGGACCTTTACCGGTCACCTGACATACTCGAGACATGGTTAACCCTCTCCAACCAATTGCCCAACCCAAACTGGTTGGAAGCCATAAAATAATCTGTTGTCCAGCCGGGGCAGCCGGTATTAACCAGCCTGTAAAAACGCAAATACAGGTGTAGCCCCGAGAAGAGCGGAGCTTTATACCAAAAACACTTCCACCAGGCAATAATTATTCGCGCTGACTGCGGACGGGCGGTCAAGCGCATAATCAGATTTTCACCCTCTAGAGCCCACCCCGCAAGGGCTACGCTCATAATAAGCCACGTTCGGCGAAAGAAACCGGATCACCGTCACCCACAACCAAGTGATCGAGCACGCGAATATCCAACAGCGCCAGACTTTCCTTCAACCGACGAGTCAACTGCAGATCTGATTGGCTTGGCTCAGCCACTCCCGATGGATGATTGTGCGTCAGGATCAACGCCGCCGCGTTGTGCGCCAACGCTCGTTTGATCACCTCGCGCGGATAAACACTGGCACTGTCGAGCGTACCGCGAAACAGTTCTTCGAAAGCAATCACACGATGCTGGTTATCCAGAAACAGGCAGGCGAACACTTCGTGTTGCAGCCCCATCAGGCGACTTTTAAGAAATTGCCTTACTGCACCAGGCGAAGTCAGTGCACAGCCGCGCTTGAGATCTTCAAACAAATGCCGCCTGCCCATCTCCAGCACAGCCTGCAACTGAGCGTACTTAGCAGGCCCTAATCCGCCGTGCTGACTAAACTCGCGCAAATCCGCCTGTAACAGACCACGCAGGCTGCCAAACCCGCTGAGCAGGTCGCGCGCAAGATCGACCGCGCTGCGACCGGGTAGACCCGTACGTAGAAAGATAGCCAGCAGCTCAGCATCTGATAAGGCAGCGGCGCCCTGCGCCAACAACTTTTCCCGCGGCCGTTCAGCTAACGGCCAATCTGTTATCGCCATATTCATCTGCTCCTTGGCTATGCAGCGCATACATCCATGCCGCGCGTTATCCGCTCGAACCTCAAATACCCGAAATTGAACCGCTCAAACAGTGCCCAAATCCGCTGTTGCGGGATCACTCAGAACCGGCCCTGTGCTATCGTAGCGAGCATTTACCGGGCGCTCCACGGGCGTCGGTGCAGCATGAGGGGGAGTTCACAATGCAGCCGTTGATCAACAAGCAAGTAGTACTGGGCGTTAGTGGTGGCATTGCCGCTTATAAAAGCGCGGAATTGATCCGTCGCCTGCGCGATGCGGGTGCCGAGGTGCGCGTGGTAATGACCAAGGCAGCGCGCGAATTCATTACCCCAATGACCTTACAGGCGCTGTCTGGCCACCCGGTGCACGGGGACTTGCTCGATCCGGAAGCGGAAGCCGCCATGGGGCATATCGAGCTGGCCCGCTGGGCCGACTTGGTATTGATCGCCCCGGCCACCGCCGACCTGATGGCGCGTCTTGCCCAGGGCCGTGGCGACGACCTGCTCACCACCCTGGTACTGGCCACCGACGCACCCATTGCCCTCGCTCCAGCGATGAATCAGGCCATGTGGCGCGACGCGGCCACGCAAGCCAATCTGCAGCTGCTGTTAACGCGCAAAGTGCATGTGTTCGGCCCGGGCAGCGGTGAACAGGCCTGCGGCGACGTCGGCCCCGGCCGCATGCTTGAACCTACCGACATTGCCGCGCGCGCCGCTGAGTGTTTTGAGCGCGGCATTCTGAGTGGCAAACACGTGTTGATCAACGCCGGTCCAACCCGCGAGGCTATCGACCCGGTGCGTTATATCTCCAACCATAGCTCCGGCAAGATGGGCTTCGCGCTGGCCGAAGCCGCCGTTGAGGCTGGCGCCCGGGTAACCCTGGTCGCTGGGCCAGTTAACCTGCCGACACCCGCTCGCGTGCAGCGGGTGGATGTGGTCAGCGCCGAGGAGATGCTAGTGGCTTGCCAAGCCGCGCTGCCGGCCGACCTGTTCATCGCTTCCGCCGCCGTGGCCGACTACCGGCCAGCCAGTTGCGCCGAACAGAAGATGAAGAAATCACCTGACAGCGACGATGGCATGACCCTCACGCTGGTGCGCAACCCTGACATTCTCGCCACTCTGGCCGAGCATCCGCAGCGCCCCTGGGCTGTTGGCTTCGCTGCCGAAACCCATGATTTGATGAACTACGCTGCAGACAAGTTGCAGCGCAAAAAACTCGACTTGATCATCGCCAATGATGTCAGCCAGAGCGGGATCGGCTTTAATAGTGATGATAACGCCGTAACCCTGATCGACCGTGCCCTGCACAGCATCTCGCTACCGCGCGCCAGCAAAGCCAAATTGGCGCGCGAGATCATTGGTCGAATCGCCAGCTTGATGGCGTCAACTGACAGTAAAAAGGAAGCCTGATGCACGCCTTGCAAGCCAAAGTACTCGATGCCCGTCTCGGCGCCGAATGGCCGCTACCCGCCTATGCCACGACTGGCTCGGCCGGCCTTGATCTGCGTGCAATGGTGCAGGAACCGCTGCATTTACAACCGGGCGAAACCCAACTATTACCAACGGGATTAGCCATTCACATCGCCGATCCAGGGCTAGCCGCGATGATTCTGCCGCGTTCCGGCTTGGGACATAAGCACGGTATCGTGTTGGGTAACCTGGTCGGCTTGATCGACTCCGATTATCAGGGCCAGCTGATGGTCTCATGCTGGAATCGCAGCGATACTGCGTTCACCATCAACCCCGGCGAGCGCATCGCTCAGCTGGTATTGGTGCCCGTTTTGCAGGCAAGGTTTGAAATCGTCGAGGAATTTGACGACAGCCAGCGCGGGTCTGGCGGCTTCGGCCATACTGGCAGCCACTGAGTCAGCCACGCAATTCCACTTTTGCAGGGAGGCAAGGACCACAATGAAAATGAAAAAAACAGACGCCAAGGCTGGACTACCCAACACCGCGATGCCGCTGGGCATGGCGATTATTGGTGTGGCCGCCGGCGCCGCCATGTTGTGGTTGGCACTGACCGGTGTGACCGGCCAGCGCAATGATGAGTTGGTAGAGAGCTACGCCACTCAGCAGCTGGCTGGCATCAACCAAAGCATGCAGCAACTGCAGGCCGACCTTGCCCAGCTGGCTACCAACCCGCAGCTGCAAGTCGCGCTTAATCAAGGCGGCAGTAGCACCATCGACCGCTTGTTGCGCTATCAGGTAGCCCACACCCTGGCCATTTATACCGCCGCACCAGGACAAGCCGAACTGGTGCGCAATGGCAGCGCGCCGCTGAGTTTCGCAGCGCTCGACATGATTCGCCGTGCCGAGCGCGGGCTAGCGGTACCGCTGGAAGCACACAACATCGACGGCGAGTGGCGACTGTATGGGGTAAAGCCCTTGCGCGCCTCGGATAAAGCCCCTATCGGGGGCACCCTGACCGGGGTTTTTCAGCTTGAACGGGTACTCAACGGACTACCGATGCTGGCCGACAATACCGGCCAAGTCAGCCTGATTCAGCAGTTTCCAGGTTCCGCCGAGCAAGTGCTCTTCAAGCGCGGCAGCGGCAACGGCGAAGCGGTGCGCCTAACCACCAGCAACCCTGCATGGCAGATCGAGTTCAAAGCTGGCAGCGGCTTGTCTCACAGCAGTGCCGATCCGTTGCTGCTGGTTGGCGCCGCGTTGCTAGCACTATTGGGCGGCCTGTTCGGCATGCTCTGGCTGCAGCGCAGCTGGACGAGCAGCCTGCGCACCGACAGCCACACTTTGACCCAGCTCACGCTGGGCCATAAAGCTGCCGGTTTGGAGCTGAGCCCACTGGAGCCACTGGCGCAAAACATCATGCAACTGGTCAAGCGCTCGGGTCAGACTCTGGGCGCCTCGCCAAAGCGCGAAGATGCACCCGCCGTTGAAACCAAAGCCCGCAAGAAGGCCGGCGACAACCTCACGAATCCGCTATTTCAAGATACCGACATTCTCGATATCGACATCGATATCCTCGATGACGGTGACCCTTTTGCAATGAGCGAAACGGGCACACCCGCAGCGCCTAGCATCCCCGCACTGCCGAATGAGATTTTTCGTGCCTATGACATCCGTGGCGTGGTGGGCAAAAGCCTGACCGAAGAGTACGTCTATTGGCTGGGCCGCAGTATCGGCAGCGCGTCCATCGACGCAGGCGAGCCGCGCGTGATGGTCGCTCGCGATGGCCGCCTATCCGGCCCAGCGCTGAGCGAACAACTCATCAAAGGTCTGATGGAGAGCGGCTGTGCGGTTACTGATTTGGGTATGGTGCCCACGCCCGTACTCTATTTCGCCACTCACACCACTGGTGCCACTTCTGGCGTCATGCTGACGGGCAGCCACAATCCACCGGCCTACAACGGCCTAAAAATCGTGGTGGCGGGCGAAACACTTTACGGCGAGCAGATCAGCGCGCTTAACCAGCGTCTGCGTGACAACAAACTGCAGTCTGGCTCCGGCAGCCGCGAGCAGCTCAACATTCTCGGCGACTACCAGCAATACATCTTCGACGACGTCGTCATGGCCCGCCCACTCAAGGTCGTAGTGGATTGCGGTAACGGCGTTGGCGGCGTTATCGCCCAGCAATTGCTGGAAGGCATTGGCTGCCAGGTGATTCCGCTGTACTGCGAGGTCGACGGCCTATTCCCCAATCATCATCCGGACCCAGGCAAGCCGGAGAACCTGGTCGAATTGATCAATACCGTCAAACGCGAGGGCGCGGACCTGGGTGTCGCCTTCGATGGCGATGCCGACCGCATCGGGTTTGTCACCGAAACCGGCGAGATGGTCTATCCCGACCGGCTGTTGATGCTGTTTGCTGAAGACATTGTGACTCGCCACCCCGGTGCCGACATCATCTTTGATGTCAAATGCACGCGCCAGCTACCTGCGCTGATCAATCGCGCCGGCGGACGCCCGGTTATGTGGAAGTCAGGTCATTCGCTGATTAAAGCCAAGATGAAAGAAACCGGCGCCTTGCTCGGCGGCGAAATGAGCGGCCATGTGTTCTTCAAAGAACGTTGGTTCGGCTTTGATGATGGGCTCTACAGTGCGTGCCGTTTGCTGGAGATTCTTTCCATGCAGCCCGACACTGCGAGTGACGTGATGGCCCGCTACCCTGCTGGCATCAGCACACCAGAAATCAATCTGGCCGTGGGCGAGACGCAGAAGTTTGCGATCATCAAGGCACTCGGCCAGCAGGCTGACTGGGGTGATGGCAAGATCACTACGCTGGACGGTATCCGCGTCGACTTTCCCACCAGCTGGGGTTTGATTCGCGCCTCCAACACCACACCGGTGCTGGTATTGCGCTTTGAGGCCGAACAACAGGAAGAGCTGGAGCGGGTAAAACAATTATTCCGGGAGCAACTGCAGTTAGCGGCCCCCGAAGTTAAAATCACGTTCTGATCGAAATCAGGAGATAGCAGATCACCATGTTGAATCGCGACGCAGCCATGCAGGTTTCCAAGGTACTGACCGAGGCCCTGCCCTACATTCAGCGTTTTACCGGCAAAACTATCGTCATCAAGTACGGCGGAAACGCAATGGAAAGCGAAGAGCTGAAAAACAGCTTCGCGCGCGATATCGTGCTGATGAAGACAGTGGGTATCAACCCTGTGGTAGTGCACGGTGGCGGACCCCAAATCGGTGATCTGCTTAAGCGCCTGAACATTGAAAGCAATTTCATTGAAGGCATGCGCGTAACCGACACCCAGACCATGGATGTGGTGGAAATGGTGCTCGGTGGTCAAGTTAATAAGGACATCGTCAACCTGATCAACCAGCATGGCGGTAGCGCCATCGGCCTGACCGGCAAGGACGCAGGCCTGATCAAAGCCCGCCAGCTCAAAGTGACGCGCAACACCCCCGGCATGGACAAACCAGAGATCATCGATATTGGTCATGTCGGCGAAGTGGTGGAAATCAACACCAAGCTGATCAACCGCCTGGTGTCAGATGACTATATCCCGGTTATCGCACCCATAGGTGTGGGCAAAAACGGCGAGTCCTACAATATCAATGCCGACCTGGTCGCTGGCAAAGTGGCAGAAGCACTACAGGCCGAGAAGCTAATGCTGCTCACCAACATCGCTGGCTTGATGGACAAATCCGGCAAGGTGCTCACCGGCCTGAGCACCGCGCAGGTCGATGAGTTGATCGCTGACGGCACTATCTACGGCGGCATGCTGCCGAAGATCCGCTGCGCGCTGGATGCGGTTCAAGGCGGCGTCAGCAGCGCCATCATCGTTGATGGTCGGGTACCTAACGCAGTCTTGTTGGAAGTGTTTACCGATACCGGTGTAGGCACCCTGATTACCAACCAAGCGGCGGATCTATAGGCATGCAGCAGGCTGATTTTCGCTTTGGCTGTCCGCTGCGCGTGCGCTGGTCAGAAGCCGATCCGCAGGGCATCGTCTTCAACGGGCATTATCTGAATTATGCCGATGTAGGAGTGACCGAGTACTACCGTGAGCTCAACGCGGCTAACCCTGGCCGCGAAGACTTGTCCGGGAACGAGTTTTTTGCGGTCAAAACACTACTGGAGTACCGCGCATCGGCATTTTTTGATGACCTGCTGGATATTCAGCTACGGGTGTCGCGCATTGGTAACAGCAGTATGAGCTTCACTTTAGGTATATTTCGTGAGGGGCAGCTGCTGGTTACTGGCGAAATTGTCTACGTGCGTGCCGATCAGCAAACCAGAAGACCTTTGGCCATTCCCGCAGGCTTCAAGGCAGCGGTTCGCGCCTTTGAGCAGTTAGCCCCGGAAGAAGCTGTACCAAGCTGAGAGAGCGTCAAAAGCGCTGCTGTTTACGGCGGCGCTAGCGATCTTCATTGAGCAGAAATTCCAGCCGTTCGAGCTGCTTTTCAAAGTCGCTATTAGTTTCGACGATTTCCTGCCGTTTACGGCTGATCAGCCGCTGCAGGCGCGCCGTTTCGGCATCTACGGCGGTAAGCTCGGCTAACAGGTCCGGATCGACCTGCCGGCCGGCTCGCTCCGCCTGTGCCGCACGACCTTGCAGCTCTTCGCGTTCCACCTGAAGATCCTGGATGCTCGCCTTGGACGTGGATATCTGATTTTCAATCTGCTGGATTTGACGACCCTGTGCGCGCTCCAGATCAGTCGATCCGCTGTACAGCCTCAGCAAATTGGCGTCGGCTGTGTGTTGCGCCTTCTGCTCCTCCAACGCCGCGCGATTGGCTTCGCGCTCAGCGGCTGTAGGCGCCGCCGGCACTATCAGCTTTACCCGGCCCTGCGAATCCAATACCTCGTATCCACGACTAATAAACTGCGGCGGCACCCGGCTATCCAGCACGGTTACACCCTTATCGTCGATATACCGATACAGATCGGCATGCGCCAAGCTCGGCCCAAAGACCACCAGCGCTAGCACAACCCAGTCCATCATCCGTTTAAATGCAGGCACATCCTCGTCCTCTGCTTCGTGTTGGTGCAGCCTTCACGGCTGTCTTATGGCCAATTGGCATTATATCGGCAACGAACAGGCAGAGATTAACCTGTTCTGCTGTCTGTTTGCACCTATGGCCTACAACACGCGCGCGGTCAAGACGGATCAGATACCGTATTCGGCGCGATAAGCCTCTACTGCGGGGAGATGTTTCTGCAACTCAGCGTCATCTGCTATGAAACTCATAACCTGCGGAAGCGACACGATGCTGATGACCGGAATACCGAAATCACGCTCAACTTCCTGAATCGCAGACAATTCACCCTGACCACGTTCCTGCCGATCGAGTGCGATCATCACTGCTGCCGGCGTTGCGCCCTGCGCTTGAATGATCTGCATCACCTCCCGTACCGCGGTGCCAGCGGTGATCACATCATCAATGATCAACACTCGACCTTCTAGCGGCGCGCCCACCAATGTGCCACCTTCGCCATGATCTTTGGCTTCCTTACGATTGAAGCAGTAAGGTAGGTCACGATCAAAGCTGTCTGCCAGCGCCACCGCAGTAACTGCTGCCAGCGGAATGCCCTTATAAGCCGGACCGAAGATCACATCAACGTCCTTTAACTCACTGTGTACCAGTGCCTGAGCATAAAAGCGGCCAAGCCGGCTAAGCGAGCCACCGGTGTTAAATAAGCCTGCATTAAAAAAATACGGACTCTTGCGTCCGGACTTGAGGGTGAACTCACCAAAGCGCAATACCTTGCGATCCAGTGCAAATCGAATGAATTCCCGCTGATATTCGTGCATCTACACCCTCTTCGTTAACAAAAGTCAATCAAGCTCGGTTATCATACACCCACGTTTTTTGGGGGGCCATGCATGCGAATTATCAGTCTAAACGTCAACGGAGTTAAGGCCGCAGCCGAACGCGGCCTGTTTGACTGGTTGCGCACGCAGGATGCGGACGTCATTTGCCTGCAGGATATTCGGGTCACTGCCCCCGAATTGGAACAGGACCCCTACTGGATCGATGGCTACTGGCAGTACTGCTTTGAAGCCGAAGTAGCCAGCCAAGGCGGCGTAGCCATTTATACCCGCACAGCGCCCAAGGCAATCATCATGGGGCTAGGGTTCGAGTCGGCTGATCGCTATGGCCGCTTCATGCAAGCCGACTTCGACAAGGTCAGCATCGGCTCCTTGCTGCTGCCCACTGGCCGCGATGGCGACGCTGACTTGAATCAGAAATTCAAATTCATGGATGATTTCGCGAGCTACCTGAATAAGCAGCGTCGTAAGCGTCGCGAGTTCATTTACTGTGGTTCGCTCTATGTTGCCCACCTCAAGCTAGACGTGAAAAACTGGCGCGACTGTCAGAATGAGCCCGGCTTCATGGCGCCTGAACGCGCCTGGATGGACGAAATCTACGGCAACATGGGTTACGTCGATGCGGTGCGCGAAGTCACTCGTGAGACCGAACTTTACAGCTGGTGGCCAAACAGTGAGCAAGCAGAGAACCTGAATCTGGGTCTGCGCTTCGATTATCAGTTCCTCACCCCTGGTCTGCGCCGCTTCGTTAAACAGGCGAAAATCCCGCGCAATGCCCGCTTTTCGCAGCATGCGCCAGTCATAGTCGACTACGACTGGACGCTATCGATTTAACTTCTCGTACTTTTTGCACTTATAAACAGCCACAGCACGTGGCTGTTTCTGCGTAAGGACACAGAAAACCGGGCACAGCACGCAAAACTAAATGCAAACGATTTGTATTTATTGAGTTATCACGAATACTGTTTTAGCATGCGGCACTCAGTTACCCATGCGACCCCGCTATGCCTAAGCCTGCTACGCCGACCTCTGCTCCTGCCGCGATTCATCTGGCATTGCTGATCAATACGTTGTCGATCGGTTGCCTGATGATGGTCATGCCGTTGGCGGCCGACTTTGTACGCCAGTTGGGTATGCAAGCGGAATTCAGTGGTTACCTCAGCGGCAGCGCCAGCTTGGCAGCCGCGCTCAGTGGTTTGGCCGCAGCGCCCTGGCTCGACCGCTTTAACCGCAAGCACGCGTTACTGGTGCTACTGGTGTTGCGCTTCGCCCTGCTGATGGCCTGTGCGCTAGCTGATAATGTGGCGCAACTAACACTGCTGTTCGTGCTGTCGGGCTGCTTTGCAGGGCCGCTCGGCGCAGTGTTGATGGCCAGCATGCTTGATCTAATCCCGGCAGAGCAACGCGGCCGCAAGCTAGCTTATGTCGCCATGGGCTTTTCGCTCGCCGCCATTATCGCGGTGCCCCTGGCGCTGGAGCTGGCCATACGCTTCGGCTGGCAGAGCCCATTCGTGCTGTTTGGCTGTATCGGCTTGCTGGCCGCGGCGGCCAGCTTCTGGCTGTTCCCCTCGCTACCGGCGCAAAACGGCGGCAGCAAAGGCAGTGTGCGCAAACTGCTTGGCTCTCGGCTGTGTCAATTGGCGCTATTGGTGCTGTGCATTCAGATGTTCGGCCATTCGCTGCTGATCCCGCACTTTTCGACCTTTTTCCAGTTCAATCTCGAATTTCCGCGCGCCAGCATAGGCACGCTGTTTTTCTGCGGTGGGCTGGCCAGCCTGCTGAGCATGCGCGTGACCGGTATCTATATCGACAAGGGCCAGGCTGCTGGCGTGGTGTTGCTGACCAGCCTGGCGCTCGCGGCCATCACCCTGATCGGGTTTGCTGCGCCACTGGACTGGTCGCTATATCTGATTTTCACCCTGTTTATGGCGTTCAGCTCGGCGCGCACCAGCAGCAGCATGATCGTCATGTCGGCCATCCCTGCACCGCATCAGCGCGCTGCGTTTATGTCATTCCAGAGCACCGTCACCAACATTGCTTCCAGCATCGCCAGCATCGGCTCGGCGCGCTATCTGATATCCGCCGCAGACGGCAGCCTGCAGGGTTTCGACCACCTTGCCTGGGCCAACATTAGCTGTGTGCTACTGGCCTGCGCCGGCGTATTGCTGGTGTTGCAGGGTCTTGCTAAGCGTCATAAATCAACCCGCCATAACAACGAGCCGTGCAGCGGCCAAGCAAAACAGGGAAGTCAGTAAAAAGCCTGACAGCCAACACCTATCAGCATCTAAAAGGAGCCAACCCATGCATAACCAGAATTTCCGACTCAACCCCATTCAGCGCACCCTGCTGTCACTCGGTCTCGCCGCCTTGCCAGCCATGGCAATGGCTGATGAACCAGTGGAGCTGAGCACCATGGTGGTTTCCGCCACGCAAACCGAGCACAGCCAGCTAAGCGCTCCCGCCAGCGTGTCCGTGATCACCCGAGAAGAGCTGGCCGAGCGCCAGATCAACAACCTGGCCGACGCGGTTGATGAGTTGCCAGGCATCAACATCAATCCGTCATCCACCTATGGCCGCAAGGAAATCAAAATTCGCGGCATGGACTCGGATTACACCCTGCTGCTGGTGAATGGTCGGCGTATCAACTCGCGTGACGCACTCAGCTCCTCTTACGCCAACGACTTCGACTTGTCGGCCATTCCCGTCGTTGCCATCGAGCGTATTGAAGTGATTCGCGGCCCCATGTCTTCGCTATACGGTGCCGACGCCATCGGTGGCGTGGTCAACGTGATTTTGCGCAAGCCAACCAACGAAACCGAGGCTGCGGCCGAATACACCTATGCCCACCCAACCGAAGGCGACAATGGTGATACTCACAAGGTCAGCACCTACACCAGCGGTGCGCTGATCGAAGACAAGCTGCTCGCCAACCTGATTCTCGAAGGCCGTGATCAAGCCGCTTGGCAGAGCGAGCAAAGCACCAACCCCAATACTGACTCACGCGAACGCCAGAAGATCGGCAGCGTACTGTCCAACCTCACCTGGCTGCTGACCGAACAGCAGGATCTGACGCTGGATCTGAGCTACAACCAAGACGAGCGCGATGCCCTGTGGAACAACTCCGGCTTTTCCACCCCGCGCAACCAGCAGGAGATGCAGCGTACCTCCGTTGGCCTAACCCATGACGGCCGCTGGGATGGCTTCACTACACGGGCGCGCTACTACTACGAGAATGTGGACCTGGAAGACAACTCCGAACTGACGGTCGCGGCCAACGGCGGCGTCATCGGCGACATAAACCAAACCAACCACACGCTCGATGGCCAGATCACCAGCCTGCTGGGGAGCCATCTGCTGACCGGCGGCGCCGAGTACCGCATTACCGAGCTGGAGCACAACCTCAACCTACAAGGCGGTGACGTCAAGGTGGATCAAAGTGCTGCCTACCTGCAGGACGAAATTGCCTTGGGCGATCTGAACCTGACGCTGAGCGGTCGCGTTGATCACCACGACGTTTACGGCACCGAATTCAGCCCACGCGCCTACGCAGTCTATAACCTGACGGATAACTGGGTAATCAAAGGCGGTGCTGGCAAGGCCTTCAAGGCACCGAGCATTGCCCAATCCGACGAAAACTATGCGGTGGTCGCCTGCCGTGGCGCGTGCGTAGTGACTGGTAATCCGGACCTCAAGCCGGAAACCTCGGTCAGTTACGAAGTCGGCACCCTGTATGAAGCCGATCGCTGGGATGCAGGTATCACCCTGTTCTATAACGACATCGAAGACATGATCGTGAGCGATCAGTGGGGCCCGGGCTATCGGCCCCCCGTGATGACCTACTCCAACATCAACAACGCCACTATTCAGGGTGTAGAGCTGATGTCCGGCGTGGCGCTAACCGACTCCCTGGACCTGACCGGTAACTACACACTGGTGGATGCCAAGGACGAAGACACCAACGAAGAGCTGGTTCAGACCCCGCAGCACACCGCCAACGCTCGCCTGCAATGGCAGGCCACGCGCGTACTGAATACCTTTGCCAGCTACCAGTACACCGGCAGCCAACAGCTGGCCATCCCCGGCGTCGGCAATACCAAGAGTGATGCCTTCCATACGCTGGACCTGGGTGGCACCGTGCAGACCACCCGCAACCTCGGCTTCAAGTTCGGCGTGACCAACCTGACCAATACCGAGCGTGACGATGTTGCCAGTTCGGTAGATACCATCCTGATGGGCCGTACTGCCTATGTCGGGATCAACTACCAGCTGTAATGCAATTAGAAACGGGCCCCCGCGCCCTGCTTCGCAAGTAGAACCAAGCCAGGCCCCGTTCGCGGGGCTTTGCTGTTAGTCACCTTTGATATTTAGGAGAACTGCGCAGCATGCCGATTTATCAACACCTGCTGCTAGGCTTGGGCGCACTCGCCTTGTTGTTGCTGCTCGGGCTGTCAATGGCAACCGGTGCCGGCGTGTATGGCGCACATGAGGTCGCTGGCTACCTGCTCGGCGACGCTAGCCTACGCGCCGACGACAAGCTGGCGATGATCATCAATACCCTGCGGCTGCCGCGCACGCTGGCCGCGCTGCTGGTGGGTGGCGGATTAGCGGTCGCCGCGACTCTTTTGCAAAGTGCCACACGCAACCCACTGGCTGAGCCCGGCCTGCTGGGAGTCAATGCCGGCGCGGTATTTGGTTTGGTACTCGGGCTGATCTTCTTCAATGTGGAGTCGGCTCAGGGCTATCTGCTCTGGGCCGGGCTCGGCGCGCTGACCGGCAATCTGGTGGTGATTGGCCTTGGCAGCATGCTCGGTCAGGCCAGCCCACTGAAACTGATTCTGGTCGGCATGGCGCTGGCAGCGATCTTCGGCGGCCTTTCCAACTTTTTGTTACTGTCCAACCGCGTGGCGCTGGACCAGTTCCGCTTCTGGAACCTCGGCTCCCTGGCGGCCACCGAGCTGCACGCCATCGCCCTGCTCACACCTTTTGTACTGACCGCATTAGTACTGGCCCTGCTGCTATGCAGGCAACTGACGCTGATGCAAATGGGCGACAGTCAGGCGCGAGCACTGGGCATCCACACGACCTGGGTGCGGGTGGGCGTTTTACTCGCCGCGACCCTGTTTACCGCCTGCGCCGTGGCGCTGGCTGGCCCCATCGGCTTTATCGGCTTTCTCGCCGCTTACTGCGCGCGCTTGATCGAGCCAGTGGCGCTGGCGCGGCAGGTGGTATTTTCCGCGCTGCTGGGCTGCCTGTTCCTGCTATTGGCAGATATTCTCGCTCGCTGGCTAATCCAGCCCTTTGAGCTGCCGGTCGGCACCATCCTCGCACTGATTGGCGCCCCGGCGTTGATAGCTGTGGTGTTGCGCGGCGGCTTTCGTTCACTGTTGTCGGTCAAATAACCATGTCGAACGCCTACTCTGCGCCTACAGGATACTGGCTTCTACGCCTGGGTAACCGCACGCTGTTGTTCAATCGCCGCGCCTGGCTAATTGGCTTATTCATGTTCCTATTCCTGGCCGGCGTATCGCTGGCCGCCCTCAGCCTCGGCTCAGGCAAGATGACCGCAGGTCAGGCGTTGCAAACGCTGCTGGGTCAGGGCAATCGTCTGCAAGAGCTAATGCTGTTTCGCATCCGCCTGCCGCGCGTGCTGGCCGTAATGGTGGCAGGTGCTGCATTGGGGTTGTCTGGCTGCCTTATTCAAACGCTGGTGCGCAATCGCTTGGCCACGCCGGATATGATCGGCGTCAACGAGGGAGCCACCCTATCCATCGTGATCTTCTCGCTCTATCTCACACTCGGCAGCTGGCCCTGGTGGGCTGCACCCTTGGGCGCTGCTTTTGCCGCGCTGGTGCTGTTCAGCCTGTGCCGGCGACCGGGTGAGCAGAGCTACCTGTTTATCGTGGTCGGGATTGGCCTGTCGGAACTGTTCAGCGCCATTGGTGATTTCGCCATGTCACGGCAGGCACTGGTGCACTTGGGCAGCCTGTATCTATGGACCATGGGTAACTTCTCCGGTCAGGCCTACGCCAGCCTGACGCCCATTACCTTGCTGCTGGCGGCACTCTGCCCGTTATTGATCTGGCTTACCCGCCCACTTGCACTGCTGCGTTTTAGCGACGCCACGGCGCAGAACCTGGGTATCCGCGTGCCGTTTTTGCAGCTAAGCATTCTGGCGCTGGCGATTGCCGTCGCAGCGCTGGGTACAGCCATTGGCGGACCGGTGATTTTTATCGCCATGGCCGCACCCATCCTGGCATCTTGGCTCACCGGCGGCGCGACCGTGCCACTGTGGGTCGCGGCCTTGGCCGGCGCTTTACTGCTGCTCGCCAGCGATACCCTGGTACGCGTATTGGCGCAGCCGCACGAGGTGCCGACCGGCATCATGACGCGCATCATTGGCGGCGTTCTGCTGCTGTTTCTTCTGTTCAAGGACCGTCGGTGGGCTGACTGATGAGCATTATCAGCGTTAATAACCTGCACTTTTCCTATCAAAGCAAAGCCGTGCTGCAAAATATCAACCTGCAGATCCCACGCGGCAAGCTGGTTGGCATCGTCGGCCCCAACGGCAGCGGCAAATCCACCCTGTTGAAGCTGCTCGCACGGCAGATTCAGCAGCAGCAGGGTGAGATTCTGCTGCAGGACAAACACCTCAGCAGCTACACCATGAAGACCCTAGCCAAGGTGCTGGCCTATCTGCCACAGCATCCGCTGCTGGCCAACGGCATTCGCGTCGAGCAGCTGGTGCAATACGGGCGGCATCCGCATCAGGGCTGGCTTAACCAGTGGAGCGCCGAGGATGCGCGCCAGGTCGCGGCGGCCTGCGAGCGCATGCAACTGCAAGACATCCTGCAACAGAACGCCAGCTCGCTATCCGGCGGTCAGGCGCAGCGCGCCTGGCTGGCAATGATACTGGCGCAGAATACCGACATAGTATTACTCGACGAGCCCACCAGCGCGCTGGATATCGGTCATCAGACCGAGGTAATGGAAGCCATTCACCAGATCACCGCTGAGGGTAAAACCGTGCTGCTGGTAATCCATGATCTGGGGATGGCCGCGCGCTACTGCGATGAATTGATCGCACTGTCTGACGGCCAGGTGCAGGCCGTCGGTCCCGCCCGTGAGGTCATCACCAAAGATTTGGTGGACCGGCTGTACCACACCGATGTCGATATTCTCGCCGCGCCCGGCGACGGCGCACCCGTGATAGTGCCAAGGCGTCGCAGCGCCGGCTGATCAGCAGACCAACAGCGTCAACAACTGATTGCCCAGCGGTTGCCAGTGCAGCGTAAAGCTGCGCCCGGCCGGCAGCTCGGCGGCCAGCGACTGGCGCAGCACCAACTCCAGCTGCTGGTGTTGCGGATGCAGCGCCAGTAGCTCGGCATCGAGAAAGTCGAAATAGCGGCCCACTTGCGGGTACAGCGCCTTGAACAAGCTTTCTTTGGCGGAAAACACCAACGTTAGCTGGCGCGCAAAGTCGCCACTCTGGCGCAGCTGCTGCGCCTCTTGCGGGTGTACGATACCCGGCCACAACTGCTCGGCCAGTTGCGCATCCAGCTGGTGCTCCAGATCAATCCCCAGACCACCCGCTTGCGCGCGCCGCACCACGCACATCGCCCTATCGCCACTATGGCTGATACTGCCCTGCACCTCCGCCGGCCAGACCGGTGCACATGACTCAGCCATACCGACCGGCTGCTTAACCCCCAATACGGCCAAGGCCGCCCGCGCAGCCAACCGACCAGCGAGAAACTCCGCTTGTCGCTTGCTCACCGAGCGCGCAACCCGCGCTGGCAGAGGCAACTGCGCCTCGGCAAACAACGCTGGGCTGTAATGCTCGCGGTCAAACTGCAGCACGTGCACCTGCAGGCCATGCAACTCCAGCACAGACCGCTCGGTAATAAACTGACTCAACAAGAAAAGGCACCCACAGCAAAAGAGTAATGATAATGGTTATCAAACCTATTTGTCGTTATCATAACGCCGCCTTATTCACCCGTCACAATCACGAGGTCTGCATGAAGATATCTCGCTGGAACACCGTCCTGCTATGCCTTACCGCCCTGTTCATCGGTCAGGTAAGCGCCGCCGACACCCGCGCAATCACTGATGCGGCCGGTCAGACGCATCAGGTGCCCGTCGATCCGCAACGCGTGATTACACTCAGCGAAATCGATCTGGATGCCTCTCTGGCACTTGGCCTACAGCCCATTGGATCAGTCAACGGCCGTGGCCAGTCGAGCTTGCCGCGTTATCTGCTGCAGCGAGCCGAGGGAGTCAAAGTGGTCGGCGACCTCGACAATCCCAATCTTGAGATCTTGCTTGAGCAAGAACCCGACCTGATTCTGACCGGTCCGGCGAAACCCGAAGTGCTCGCCCTGCTGAACGAAATAGCCCCTACGGTGGTTACCTACCAGTGGGGTACGCCCTGGAAGGACACCCTCAACCTCACCGCCAATGTGCTTAACCGTCAGGACGCCGCCAAGGCGTTTATCCAGCGTTATGATGCGCGCGTCGCCGAAGTTCGCGAGAACCTGATAGACCATCAGGGTCAGACCATCAGCATCGTGCGCTGGAATCCCAAAGGTCCGGCTTACATGTTCCGCGATTCCTTTGCCAGCCAGGTCGCTCGCGAGCTGGGGCTCAAGCGCCCAAGCTATCAGCAGGATCCGGGGCATACCCACTCACAATCGCTGAGCCTGGAATCACTGGAGCTGTTGGATGCCAACTGGCTGGTCATCGGTACCCTGGATACCAGCGGTGAAGCGGTAGACGCGCTGCATCAAGCCGAGCAGAACCCTGCCTTTCAGCAGTTGAGCGCGATTGAAGCCAAACGTTATGACGCGGTAGACGGCTCACTCTGGACCTCGGTCGGCGGCCCGCTGGCAGCCATGACCATTATCAACGATATTGAGCGGCTGCTGAGCAAAGCCGACGCCGAGCCAGTCACGCCCTGAGCAACCGACGCGGCAGGCTGTTAATCAGCCACCGCAGGCTCAGCGCCAGCCACTAGCGGCAAGGCTTTGCGATCCAGCTTGCCGCTGGCGGTTTTCGGCAGCGCCGCCAGCAAGAGGATGCGCGCCGGCACCATGTAGTGCGGTAACGTCTGCTGCAAGGCCTTACGAATCGCTAGCCGGCTAAGGCTACCCGCCGCTGTTAGCTCGACATAGCCCACCAAACAGGCCGATTCACCACTGCCTTGCAGTCGCACCGCCGCATCCTGCACGCCCGCCAGCCGCCGTAGACCGGCTTCTACCTCACCCAACTCGATGCGAAAACCACGCAGCTTGACCTGATCATCCCGGCGACCAAGATACTCAAACTCGTCCTCAGCCAGTTGGCGTACCCGGTCGCCAGTACGATACAGCCGGTTGTTGGCGTGCCATTGCGTGGCCTGCGCGGTCAGATCGCTGCGTTGCCAATAGCCGTCGAACAGGGCGGCGCTCTCGATACAGAGCTCGCCGCTCTCACCGATGCTTACCGGCTCGCCGTGCTCACCCAACACCCAATGCCGATAGCCGCTCAGGCTACCGCCAATACTGACGCGGCCTTGCGCCAGCGGTAGCTCAACCTGACGCAGCAAAGACCAGATAGTGGCCTCGGTGGGACCGTAGCAATTCCATAGCCGCGCACAACGACCGCGCAGTTGTTGCGCTAAGGTGGCATCCAGCGCTTCGCCGCCGCACAACACCGTAAGCTGTGGATGCCCCTGCCAGCCGGCTTTCAGCAACATGCGCCAGAACGCCGGGGTTGCCTGCAAGTGGCTAACGCCCGGTTGCTCGCGCAGACGTTGCGCCAGCGCCAGCGGATCTTTGTAGGCGCTGGCATCGGCAATCTCGACGCAACCGCCAACCCAGAGCGGTCCGAGCATTTCCAGCAGGGAAATATCAAAGGCCGCCGTGGTGACAAACAGCCAGCGGCAATTGGCGTCCAGCGCCAGCCGCTCAGTAACCGACTGCAGGAACAGCGTCAGCGCTCGGCGGCTGATCACGACTCCCTTCGGGGTGCCGGTAGAGCCCGAGGTAAACATCATGTATGCCGGCAGCGCATCGTTCTGCTGCGGCCAGGGTGAGGCGGCGCACTCAGCGCTGGTCAGTCGCTGCGCCGGGCAACAAAAGCTCAACGGCGGTTGGTCGTGCAATACCAGGGTGAGCTGCGCCTCGCTGGCGATCGTTTGCAAACGCTGGGCCGGAAAATCCGGCTCCAGTGGCACAAAGCACAAGCCACCACGCAAACAGGCCAGCAGCGCCGCCAGTAGATCAGGCGACCGGCTGAGATGCAGTCCCACCCGGTCGCCCGCTTGCAGGCCCAATTGACCCAGCTGCTCGGCAATCGCGGCCACACGCAGCTGCAGGCTCTGGTAACTCCAGCCAACGCCCGCCATACCCAAGGCCGCGCGTTGTCCGTGACGGGCGAATAGCTGCTCGAAATGCGTGTTCACTGCACTGCCTCCCGAGGCTGCTGCGCCTCTGCCCGTAACCATTGATACAGCACCGCGGGCGAGCCACAGGCTTTCAGCTCAGCCAGGCTCAGCTGGCTGTGCAGCAGCGGCTGCAAGGCAGCCACCAAGCGCAGTTGTTGCAACGAGTCGATACCCAGCTGGGCAAAATCCTGCTGCCAAACCGCATGCGGCAAGCCCAGGGTTTGCTGCCAGCAGTGTGCCAGCTGCGCCGCCAAACCGGTCGGCGGCGAGATAGTTTCAGCGGTGTTGGCGGGTTCGTCTGCGGGCACGAGCGCGCTAGGAGTCACCGCAATCGGCTGGTCCAGCGGTGCCTGCACTACCGCAAGCAGTTCCGCGCGCCACAACGCCAAAACCTGCTCGGCTCGTAGAGGGTCAATCAGCGCCGCGTCAAACTCAAAACGCAGCAACAGGCAGCCAGCGTGCTCGCGTACAACCAGGTTCAGCGGCAGCTCGACTTTCTCGGTGGCGCGGCCAAATTCCGGCTTCAGGGCCCGCGAGTCTTGGTGTTGCGGCGGTTCGTCAGCGGGGTAATTCTCGTAAACAAATAGGCTCTGAAACAGCCGTTTGCGACCCTGATGCAGTGCAATCAGTGATTGCGTAGCGTGCTGGTTCAGCTCCATCAAACGCGTTTGCAATAGCTGAATGTGCTGCTGCAACGCCAGCGGCTGACGCCAATCCAGCGCCAGCGGCAGGCTGTTGATATACAGGCCAACACTTTGCTCAATACCTTCCAGCGGGTATTCCCGGCCGGGGGACACATTACCGACCAGCGTGCAGGCAAAACCACAGCGGCTGGCCAGCAGACGGTGCCATGCGTATTGCGCGAGTAAGCCGGGTGTTGCCCCCAACTCGGTCGCACGCGCGCTCAGTATGGTTTGCTCCGCAGCAGTCAGGGCTTGCGCGCAAACCGCCGGTTGCTGCTGGCTCAGCGCGGCATGTAGATCGCATCCAAAAAGCGAGTCCAGCGGGTTGTCGTGCGTCAGCATTTCGGTTTGCTGCCGCCAATAAGCCGCTGCCTTAGCACGCTGGCTGGCGATATAAGCACCGTAGGCCAGGTAGCAGTCATCTATTCGGTGCTGCAGCGGCTGGCCCTGTAACGCGGCCAGGTAATCGCGGTGCACGGCCCCCAGCAGCTGCGGCCCACTCCAGCCATCCAGCAGCGCGTGGTGGCAGCTGAAGATCACCTGATGATCATCTTCTGCCAATTTAAAGCAAGCTAGGCGCAACAACGGCGGGCAGTCCAGGGCAAAGGGATTGGCCAGATCGGCAGCGCAGTACTCGGCGATGCGGCGTTGCGGATCGGCCTCCTTACTCAGGTCCTCAAACTGCAGCGGTAACCGTAATTCACCACTGATCAATTGCAGAGGCTCGCCGTCGCCACCGATCAACGCGGCTCGCAGCGCGGGCAGGCATTCCAGCCGCTGCTGCCATGCGCGTCGATACGCATCTATATCCAGCAGCTGGCGATAGCGAATCGGCGTCTGCAAATGGTAAGCGCTGTCCTGCGGGCAGAGCGCGGCCTGATGTAGCATGCTTTCCTGCAATGACGACAGTGGCAACAGGTGTTCTACCCGATAGCTACTGAGCAGCTGATCCAGACGTGACTGAGTCAGTTTGACCAGCGGGAAATCGCTCGGCGTATAACGCCGGCCACGGGCGTATTGCTCCCGGCAAAGCGCTAGCAGCTGGCGCAGCTGTGCAGCCATTGCCTGCATCAGTTGCTCGCTCAGCTCTTGTCGCAAACTGCCGACCTGGCGCAACATAAGACGACCGTCGAATACCCCGCCGTGCAAGCTGATCAGCTCCGCAGGCTGACTATCTGCGGCTAACGGGCGGCCTGGTGCGATTGGCAAAGGCGTCCAATCACCGTCACCGGCCATCGACACACCCAGATAGTTGAACACCACCGGTGCCATGCGCAACTCGGCGCCGCGCGGGTGATGCACGCGCAAGGGGTTAAAACCAACGCCCTTGTGTGGCACTGCACGCAGTCGCTCTTTCACCGCGCACAGCTGCACGGCCAAATCAGCCTCGGGGCGCAGCGCAAGCGGGTAAACACTGGTGAACCAGCCCACCGTGCGGCTGACGTCCAGCGTCGCGTCGATATCTTCACGGCCGTGGCCTTCGAGCATAATCACGTGGCGGTCGCGCAGGCCCAGATCTGCCAGCGCGCCGCTAAGCGCCGTCAGCAGTAACTCCGGCACCTCGGTGCCAAAGGCCTGATTGGCGACACCGATCAACTCGGCCGTTTGCTCAGCGTCGAGCTCCAGCAGCGCTTCAGCGGCGCGACCGTCGACGCTACGCCAATCACTCAGCGAACCAAACTCGTCGCCATAGGATTGCTCCAGCCAGTAATCGAACTGCGGCGCCTCACGCTCGGCGTATTGCTCTAATCCCTCACCCCACTGGCGATAGCTGCTGGTTTTGGTCGGCAATGGATCGCCCGCGGCGAGCCGCGCCAAATCCTCAGCCAAAATCCGCCACGACACGGCATCAATTACCAGATGGTGAAAGGCGAGAAACAGCGCGCGGTTGCCCGGCGGGCAGTCATCCAAGCGTGCCCAGGCCAGTGATTGCCCTTGGGCTGGATCAAACTGGCTCTGCAATTCGGTCAACTCCTGCTGCAACCCTTGCTCACCCAAGGCCACTGCGTTCAGCTGCACCAGCGGCGGTGGACTCAATTCAGGCAGATAGCGCTGCCCGCTGGCATCCAGCGCCAGCCGCAAGTTGTCGTGTTGCATCAGCAGCGCAGCCATCCAGCGCTGCAACTGCTGGTTGTCGATACCCTCCGGTAAACGCAACAGCACGCCCTGATTCCAATGCTGCGGCGTGGCCAGCGGCAAATCAAAGAACCATTGCTGGATCGGTAACAGCGCAAACTCACCCTGCAATACGCCCTGCTCGGCGCGAATCGCAATAGCTTCGCGCTGCCGACGCAACAAACGGCAGAGACGACGCACCGTTTTAGCCTCGAATACATCTTTGACTGAGCACTGCAGACCCGCATCGCGCAGGCGGGTGCTGAGCTGAATACTGAGAATCGAATCTCCGCCCAGCCGGAAAAAGTCATCCTCTACCCCTAACGGCTGATTAAGCACCGCCTGCCAAATGCCCAGTACTTGGGCTTCCAGCGGGTTATCGGCCTGCGCCGCCCCCGTCTCCTGGGGCAACTCCGGTAGCTGCTGGCTGTCCAGTTTGCCATTGGGGGTGAGCGGCAACTGGTCCAACAGTATCAGGCGGCTCGGCAGCATAAACTCCGGCAGCTGGGCGGCTGCCAACTGCAATATCTCATCCGGTTGCGGCGCGTGTTCGCCGGAGCGCAAGGTGGCGTAGGCCACCAGTTGATCACTGGCGCCCAGACGGGCAACGCAGACGCGCACCTGTTGCAGCGCCGGTGCTACTTGCATCAGTTGCGCCTCGATCTCACCAGGCTCGATACGGTAACCGCGCAGCTTGATCTGCTCATCCAGCCGGCCAAGGTACTGATAATCGCCGCTGGCCAGTTGTCGCGCACGGTCGCCGGTGCGGTAGTAGCGCAGTTTCCGACCCTGCAACTCACGCTCGCAAAACGCCTCGGCGCTGCGCTCGGGTAGGTTGAGATAGCCGCGTGCCAGGCCCTGGCCGGTCAGGCACAGCTCACCCGGCACACCGGGGGCGCACAGATTGCCCAGCTCGTCGAGAATCAGCGCCTGCATACCGTTAATGGGTTGCCCGATGGTCACTGGCTGGCCGGGGAGCAGCCGCGCGCAAAGCGCGGTCACGGTGCACTCGGTCGGGCCATACATATTGAACAACGCGACCCGCTGTCCCCAGCGCTCGACCAGCGCCGGCGGGCAGGCTTCGCCGCCAAAACCGATGGCGCGCAGGCTGGAACCTGCCTCTGGGGTAAGGTTCGCCAGCAGCGCGGCGGGCAGAATCATGTGGCTACAACCTGCGGCTTCGGCTTGTTCCAGCAGGTCTGCCGCAGGCTCGCCGAAGGTCAGGCTGCCGCCCGCGCTGAGTGGCACCAGAGCCGCCATATTGCCCGCGTCGAAGGCTAGCGACATGCAATTGAACAGCGCATCCGTGGCGCAAAAATCGATGCGCTGACAGTGGTCCGTCAGCAGATTAACCAGCGCGCCGTGCTCAAGCATTACGCCCTTGGGCAAGCCGGTTGAGCCTGAGGTGTAAATCACTTGCGCCAGTTGTTGCGGATCACGCTCGATGGCGGGTGCGCTGCGCGGCAACTCGGCAGCCAGCGCGGTATTAAGAATGTTCAGATAATCCACGTCAGACGCCAGACTCAGCGCCTGCTGCTGCGAACCGCCCAGCACCCAGCGCATCTGCGTGTCTTCCATGATGTGCGCCAGACGCTGCGCCGGATAAGCCGGATCAAGCGGCACATAAGCTGCACCGGTTTTCCAGATTGCCAGCAACGCCAGTGCAAAGGCCAAGTCGCGCTTCGCCAGAATGCCGATGTGCATGCCCGGCGCGACACCCTGCGCCAGCAGCCAATGGGCCAGCTGGTTGGCGCGCTGGTCAAGCTCGGCGTAGCTCATACTTTGCTCGCCCACGCGCACCGCCAGGTGGTGCGGGAAGCGCTGCGCTGCGCGCTCGATCAACTCGGTGACCGTGCGGGTATCCGTATACTGCTGCGCGGGCAGCGGTGGCAGTGGCGTGGCGGCCAGCGGCAGTTGCCAGATATCCTGCTCGGGCGCCTCGACTACCGCCTGCAACAGGTGCAACAGACGATCGGCGTAAGCCTGCACGGTATCGCGCTCAAACAACGCGGTGGCGAACAGCCAATCTACCCGCACCTGATCCATCAGCTCGGTCACCTTGACCGAAATGTCGGTTTTGGCGGGCAGCACTGGCGAGGTTTCTTCCACCGCGTCGCAACCGGGAATCAGGTCGTTGAAATCCACTTTGGCCTGATACACCAGCATGATTTGAAAGATCGGATTGATCGCCGTGGTGCGGTCGGTGCCCAGCGCCTCGCTGAGTGCCTCGAAACGGTAAAGCTGGTGATCGAAGGCGGCCAGATCCTGCTCACGACAGGCCTGCAGGTACTCGCTGAACGGCTGACTGCCACCCAGCTGGGTGCGCAGTACCAGGGTGTTGACGAAAAAACCGAGCATGTCTTCGATATCTGGCCGCTCGCGATAGGCCAGCGGCGTGCCGATGACGATATCTCGCTCGCCGCTGAGCCGTGCAATCAACAGGGCGAACAGTGCGTGCAGACCAATAAAGGCTGAGGTGTTATGGCGCTGGCAAAGTTGCTTAAAGCCGGCCCACGCAGCCTGATCAATCGCCGAGAACACCAACTCGCCGCCGCTGTCTTGATGCGCCGGGCGCGGTTTGTCCAGCGGCAAGCCGTGCACCTCAGGAATGCCCGCCAGACGCTCGACCCAGAACGCTTTGAATTGCTGGTGATAATCCAGAAACAGGCTGGAATTGAACCAGCGCGCGTAATCGATATAACTCAATCGCATTCGCGGCAAGTTGGCTGGCTGGCGGTTCTGGTACGCGAGAAAAGCCGGTTTGAGATCAGCAAACAGGTTCTTCACCGACCAACCATCAGAAATGATGTGGTGTTGGGTGAGTAACAACACCTGCTCGCGCGCGCCAAGCTTGAGCAACTGCACGCGGGTCAACTCCCCACTGGTGAGATCGAATGGGCAGTTAATCTCGTCGCGTACCCGCTCGGCCACCGCCTGTTCTCGCGCCGCCTCCGGCAGTGCGCTGAAGTCTTCACGCTGCAGCCGAAACGGCTGATGCGGCAGAATCTGCTGTTCGCCCTTGCCCTCGGCGTTACGCACAAAGCGCGTACGCAAGCTGGCGTGGCGCTGAAGTAACTGATCGAAGGCGTACTCCAGCGCTGCCTCATCCAGCTCACCGGTCAACCGGAAGTACACTGGCATGTTGTACAAGTGCGAGCTTTCTTCATATTGCTCAATAAACCACAGACCGCTCTGCGACGACGACAGCGGGCCGCAATCCTGGCCCTGCGGCTGAATTGCCGCAGTGAACTGCTGTCGCGCCCGCAGGCAGGCGATCAGCACATCTTTATGGTCGCGAATTTGCTGGCCGATAGCGGGCGTGACCGCGTCTTTGTTCGATTGCGAAATCAACTGTCCCTGAGTATTCAGCGCCAGCCTGACGCCCTGCTGTTCCAGTTGCTGCAACAATCCGATGGTGTCGTTCATTGGCTTCCTCAGTTGGCGCGCTCAGCAGGCCAGGGTTTAACAGGCCAGAGTGGCGCCGCCGTCCACGACTATGTCCTGCAAGGTGATATGGCTGGCCAGATCGGAGGCCAGAAAAAGCACGCTGTCGGCAATCTCCGCCGGGCTGGCGAGTTTGCCCAGCGGAATGCCCAGCTTGAACTGCGCCGGCTGCCCGGCAATGGTCTGCGCTGCACCATCAGCGCTCTGCCACATGCCGCGCAGCATGGGCGTATCGGTGGAACCGGGCGAGACCAGATTGCAGCGCACACCGTAGCTCGCCAGTTCCAGCCCAGCGCTGCGGGTCAGGCTGCTTAGCGCTGCCTTGGACGCGCCATAAGCCGCCATCTGCATACGCGGCACATGCGCCGCATTAGAGCTGACGCTGACAATCGCACCGCCGCGCCGCGCCTTGAACTGCGGAATCAATGCGCGCAACAAATAGAACGGCCCCGAAGCGTTAACCCGTAGACATTGATCCCAATCGTCCAGACTCAGCTCTTCGGTCAGCCCCAAACGCAGCACGCCGGCAGCGTTGATCAGCACATCCACCCGCCCACCATCGCCCAGCCATTGCTGCACCGCGCGCTGCACCGCGCTGGCATCGCCGATATCGAGTTGCGCACAGGCAAAGTTGCAGGGCCCCTCGGCAAACGCCAGATCCAGACCCAGCACGTGCGCGCCCTGCTCAGCGAAACGCTCGGCAATCGCCCGACCAATGCCCTGGCCGGCGCCCGTCACCCACACTTGCTTACCGCTGAAATCCAGCGCAGCAGGTCGCTTCATGGCGCTCACCAGACCATCTCCACGCTTGCTTCGGCGGCGCTAAGCCGGCCATCCAGGAAACTGCAGAAGTCGATCAGCCGCGGGTGATCAAACACATCAGAGACCTTCACCGTGGTGGCAAACTCTGCCGCCAGTCGGTTAACGATCTGAATGGTCTGCAATGACTGACCGCCCAGCTCGAAGAAGTTGTCTTCCGCGCCAATACGACCCACGCCGAGAATCTGTTGCCAGATAGCCGCTACGCGGTTTTCCATATCGCCACTCAGCTCACTGCCCTGCTCAGCGCTCTGGTATTGCGCCAGCAGTGCCTTGCGATCAAATTTGCCGGAACCGGTGCGCGGCAGGCTGGCGTAATGCTGATAATCGGTCGGCAGCATGGCCGCCGGCAGCCGCTCGGCCAACTGTCGCTTGATGCTGCGAGCATCCTTCAGGCTGCCGGCAACGAAGGCAACCAGCCGCCGCACCCCGGCGCCGAAAATCACACCCTGCACGCAAGCCTCGTCGATACCGGGCAGGGTCAGCAACTGCGCCTCTACCTCGCCCGGCTGAATGCGATAACCGCTGATTTTGAACTCGTTGTCCTGCCGGCCCAGATAGACCAACTGGCCCTGTTCCAATCGCACGCGATCACCGGTGCGGTATACCGGCAGGGTTTGCGTACCTATGCGCAGTTGCGCAAAGCCGCCTTGCGCCTCACCCAGATAGCCGCTGGCCAACTGTGGCCCGCAGAGCACCAACTCGCCCTCGCTGGCGGGGTAGTCGCTGGCGCCAAGAATCAGCGCAGCGGTGCCAGGCAGCGGCAAGCCAATCGGCAGTTGCTCGACCTCGGCATTCAGCTGCTGCAGGTCGCAGCTGCTGGCCACCACGGTGGCCTCGGTCGGGCCGTAGGTATTGATCAAACGGATGTCCGCCCGGCCCTGCTGTTGCCACTGCGCCAGTTGTTGCGGATACACCGCTTCGCCGCCAATGATTACCGTGCGCAGGCACGCAGGCAGTTGCACCTGGCCGCTGCCCAGCGCGACCACCCATTCGTTCCAGAAGGCGGTAGGCAAATCGAGCAGCTGAATGTTCTGCTCGCTCAGGCTGTCGGTGAAAGCGGTCATGGATTCGAGCATGGCGTCGGTACGCAGCACCAGGGTGCCGCCCGCGCTGAGGGTGACAAACACCTCTTCGATGCTGGCGTCAAAATTGAAGGGCGCAAACTGCAATACCCGATCACCCTGCTGCACGCCATAGCGCAAGCGTGCCGCAGCGGTGAACTGATCCAGTGCGCGATGGCTGATTTGCACGCCCTTGGGCAGCCCGGTAGAACCGGAGGTGAACATCAAATAGGCCGCGGCCTCACCGCTTGCAGGGCTGAAACAGCGCGCCTCACTGTGCAGGTCACCGGCCAGCAGCAAAGGGCCGGCAAACAACGGCAACAACCGATGCCGATAAGCCGCCTCGGTTACGATGCCTGCCAGTTCGGCGCTACGCAAAATATGCTGCTGACGCTCAGCCGGTTGTTCCGCATCCAGCGGTACATAAACGCCGCCCAGCGCCAGCACCGCCAGTTGCAGCACAATCGCCTGTGGGCTGCGTTGCAGCATCACGCCGATGCGCTGACCGCGACTGAAACCTGCGGTCTGCAACGCCGCGGCGGTTTGCTCGATGGCCGTCTGCAACTGGGCGTAGCAGTACTTTTGGTCAGCCTGACACAGCGCCAGCGCCTCGGGCTGCTGTGCCGCTTGTGCATGAATCGCAGTGAGCACACAGCTCGCCGCGGGCAGCGGCTCCTCGGCGGGGGCTAGCAGCAGGGCGTGCTGCCGCGCCGCGCCCAGCAACTGCTGCTGCAACGCGCCGCGCGACACACACGGCTCATCCAGCCAATCGCCAAGCAACGCAAACAGCTGTTGCTGCAACGCCTGCAGCTGTTCGGGGTGATAGCAGCCGGGGTTGGCGTCGTAATCCAATTGCGCCACACCGTCCGCGCCGATGCGCACTTCTATGGTCAGATCCTCAACCGGACCGGCGCTCAGGTTCAGGGTGCGCGCGCTGAGGTCAGCGTATTGCAGCGCATGATCAAAGGGCATGATGTTGACCAGCGGGCCAAATAGCCGCTGCTCGCCACCCACTCGCCCCAGATCTCGGCGTAGCGTCTCGTAACGATAATGCTGGTGCTTGCGCATACTGCGCTTGGCCTTGACCACCTGCTTGGCGCAAGCCAGCAGATCACTTTCATTGCGCGCCGGCAGCGCAAGCGGCGCAATATTCATGTGCATGCAGGGCACATTCAGCGCCGCCGAACCGATGCGGTTCATCACCATCAAACCCAATACCGGCGCACGACAGCCAGAGAGCATCTCCAATTGCACGCCGAGACCAGCCAGCAGCAGATCGGCCCAGCCCAACCGATTGTCGTTGGCAAAGGTATTCATCTGCCTCCACAGCGCCGCCGGCACGCTGACGCTGCTGCGCACAAACTCCGCCGCGATGGGCGCACGTTCGGCACTGAAGGACGGTGCCTGCGGCAGTTCGACCAGCGTTTCGCGCCAGTATTCGCGCGCGGCGGCCCAACTGCCATCCGTCTGACGGCCAGCCTCTTCGGTCAGCACTGCAGCGTAGTCAGCAAAACCAGCAAGCGGAATGTCCTGTTCGGCACAGAGCGCGCTGTAAATGGCGGCGATGCGCTGAAACAGTAGCGTGGTGCCGAAGCCGTCCAGTGCGATGTGATGTACGCAGCTGTAGAGAAAGTCCTGCTCTTCGCCTTCCAAAAGGGTAAAACGGCAGGGCAGCTCAGCCTGCAGGTCAAAGGGATTGCGCAGATCACGCATAGCCCAATTGCGCACCTGCTGCTCCGGCGTGGTGGCTGCGGCGAGCTGCGACAGCGCCAGACGACGCACCCCCACCGGCAAGCTGCGCGGCTGAAAACTCACCTGCTCGCCCTGCTGCACAAAACAGCCTGACAGGGTTTCGCATTCGCTGACGGCCTGCTCAAGTGCGCTGATCAGCTTATTAGCCTGCACCTTGCCGCTGAAAGCGATGCATTCGGCAGTGTTGAACATGGCTTTGTCGTCATTCAACAAATGCCCGGACCAGAGCCCCTGCTGAGCAGCATTGAGTTGCATCATGCTGCCTGCTCCAGTTGCGCTTCAATCAGCGCCCACCAGGCGTTCAGGCTGGGGTTCTTGCCCATATCAACAAAGCTCAGCTCAATACCCTGGCTACGCCACTCGGTCAGCAGCTCCATGATGCGTACCGAATCCAGCCCGTAATCGACCAGGTTCTCGTCCGGGTCGAAGGGCTCATCGTCTTCATCCAAGTCAATATAACTGAGCAGCCTTTCCTGCAGCGCGGCCTTGCTCAGAGTGCCCAAGCGCGGCGCGGCGCCTAACGCCAGCACCTCCTCGCAGTTCACAACCTTGCCGCAGCGGCCGGCCACGTAATCCAGCGCCATCTGGTGTTCGGCAGCGGAGAAGTCAGCAATTCCATCGGCCAGCAGGAATGGCTGAATATCGCGCATGAACGCGTCACAAGCGGTCATCAGGCAGCCTATATGGCCGTAAATACCGCCAATCACCAACTGATCACGACCTAGTTCCTGCAGCATGTGTTGCAAGGGCGAGCGTTGAAACGCGCTGTAACGCCATTTCACCAGCACTGTGTCATCGGCCTCCGGTGCCAGTGCCGCGACCACCTGTTGCAGTTCCGGGTGCTGGTTGAGGCCAGCGCCCCACATATCGTTCAGCAGGGCCCGGTCAGCAGCGCTTTGCGCGGTGGGTTGGGCAGTGTAGATCACCGGAATACCCAGCACTTTGCAATGCGCGCGCACCGCCACCAGGCGCTTTATCAGCGCGCTCATCAGCGCACTGTCGGCGCCGTAGAAGCCGACAAAGTAGTCCTGCATGTCGTGAATCAGCAGTACCGCGCGGGCCGGGTCAAGCTGCCATTGCACCTTGTTTGGAGTCCACTCGGTGGGCAGGGAGTAGGAAGTCAGGGAAGGAATAGCCATGGGTCGGTCCTCAATCAAGCGGGAATCTGCAATTGGTGGGCGATGCGCTGACGCAGGCGCACCTTGTCGATCTTGCCCACTGCGGTGTAGGGCAAAACGTCGATCAGCTCGAAGCGGTCGGGTAGTTTGAAATCCGCAACGCCTTGAGTGCGCAGATACTTGCGCAGCGCCAACGGCTTAAGGCTCGGATTAGTGCAGACGATGAAGGCGCAGCTCTTCTCCCCCAACGCGGAATCCGGCATGGAGACCAACGCCGCCTGCAAGATGTCCGGGTGGCGTAGCAACTGACCTTCGATTTCTTCGGCCGCAATCTTCTCGCCACCGCGATTAATCTGATCCTTGATGCGGCCAACCACCGTGAGATAGCCATCAACATCCTGCTGCACCAGATCGCCGGAACGATAAAATCCCTCGGCATCAAATACCTGTGCGTTGTGCTCTGGGCTCTGGAAATATCCGCGAAAGGTGTAGGGGCCGCGTGTCAACAGCGCGCCGGTTTGCCCCGGCGGCAGCTGATTACCTTCTCGATCAACCACGCGCACCTCGTCATCCGCGCTCATGGGGCAACCCTGGGTCAACATCACCTTGGCGTCGCTGTCGTCCAGCCGGGTGTAATTCACCAGGCCTTCCGCCATGCCAAATACTTGCTGCAGGCGGCAGCCCAGTTCCGGCTCAATGCGACGCGCCAATACCTCCGGCAGCTTGGCACCACCGACCTGCAGCAGCTGCAAGCTAGCCAGCTCGTTACGGTAGGCGGGCGCCGCTTGCAACCACAGTGAAACTGCCGGCGGTACGAGCGAGGTCATATTCACTCGATGCCGCTGAATCAACGCAAAGCACGTCATGGCGCCGGGGTCACCGGCCAGCACCACAGTACCGCCAGCGTGAAATACCCCCAGCGCACCGGGCGAACTGAGCGGAAAGTTGTGTGCTGCCGGCAGCGCGCAGAGGTAACGGGTGTCTGGCCCCAGAGCGCAAATATCTGCGCTGCGGCGCACGCTGTAATAATAATCATCGTGGGTACGCGGGATCAGCTTGGGGGTGCCGGTGCTGCCACCGGAGAGCTGAAAAAAGGCCACTTGATCCACCGCGCTGGGAGCGAATTGCTGCGCTTGTCGGGGGGATTGTAGCCACTGCCACAGGTCACGCTCAGGATCGCAATCCGCCAGGAGCAGTACTGTCTTTAGCTCGGGCGTTGCTTGCTGCAGCTCCTGCAAAAACACATCACCCGCCAACAAGACGTGCTGGCGTGAGCCGATAAACAACCGTGGCCGAATCTGCTCGGCGTAGGCCAGTAACTCCAAACGGTTGTGACTGAACAACGCATTGATCGGCGCGACACCTATTTTCAGCAGCGCCAGAAACACGAAATAAAATTCGGCGATATTCGGCAACTGCACCAGCGCGCGGTCGCCGACGGTCATCCCTTCAGCAGTAAGGCGCGCAGCCAAATGGTCGCTGCGCTGATCCAACTCGCGATAGCTGATATGCCGTTCACCGCAAATGATCGCCGTACGCTCGCCCTGCTCCGGCAGATGGCGGCTGATTACGGCAGTCAACGGTTGGCCATTCCAGCAACCGGCTGCGCGATAGCGTGCCGCCAGCTCCGCTGGCCAGGGTGTAAAAGGGATATTCATGCCAAGGCCTCCATATCAAGCCCAAAGGCATTCAGCATGGTGCCCAGCTTGACGCCCGTCTCGGCCCACTCGGCGTCCGCACAGGACGCCTCCACCAAGCCCGCACCGGCAAACAAGCGAACCTGCCGCCCACTGATGATGCCGCAACGAATGACCACCACCCACTCACCGTTACCCTGATCATCAGCCCAGCCAACGATGCCGCCAAACAAGCCGCGATCAAAGGGCTCGAGCTCGTCGATCAACTGCCGTGCGCGCTCTGCCGGATAACCACAAAGCGCGGGAGTTGGGTGCAGCTGGCAGGCCAGTTCCAGCGCTGACAACGGTGTCTGCAGCTCGCCTTCGATACGACTGGAAAGATGCCAAAGACGTGCGGTTTGCAGCAACTCCGGCTCTGCCGGCACCTGCAACAAACGGCACAACGGCGCCAGTTGCCGCCGCATCTGCTCAATCACCAAGCGGTGTTCGTGGCGATCCTTGACAGAGGCCAGCAGCAGCTCGGCGGTGCGCGCGTCAGCGGCGGCGTCCACTTCCCGGCGCGCTGAGCCCGCCAGCGGATTTGAGAGAAATCGATTGCCGCGCTTCAGCAGCAGCAACTCAGGGCTGGCGCCAATCAGCTCGCCGCCACAGGGTAAGGGCAGTGAAAAGTGGAAGGCTTCCGGATTGAGCTGTTGCAGGCGGTTGAATACCGCTGCCGGCTGCGGTGGTTTATCGAACTCAAGTTCCAGCAGGCGCGATAGCACGGCCTTCTCTAGCTCACCCGAACGAAAAGCGCTCACTGCGCTAGCAACCGCGCGTTTGAATAGCCCCTCTTCCGGCAGGTCGCGCCGCTGCAACACTGCGCCAGCGCTAACCGGCGCAATCCGCACCGGTGCAATGCTGCGATCAAAGCGGATTGCCTGCTCCGGCACGTATAGGCAGGATGGCTGGCGAGTATCGAAAGGGATGGCGCCCACTACCACAGGTGCAGCCTGGCCAGCCGCCCGCGCCTGTTTCAGCGCCTGCATAACCTGCTGTTGCAGCGCAGCGCCACCCGCCTCTGCTGCAGTAGTAATACGCTTGAATATGCCCTTGGCCCGCAAACTGCCATGGCACGACCGGAAGCAAAATTCGCCGGACGCTGATTGCGTGGCGTGGAGGGCCTGGTCACTCTCCCTGATCAGTGTTTTCACCGCTCAACTCCTAAGAGAATCCAATTGTTGAATTCAAATGATTTTGATTATCATTTTGTTTCAGGAGATGAGACGGTACGCGGCTAGATCAGTCTATTCAAGCCGACAAAACATGTGGGTATCGAAAAATGAGACCTACTCGACGCTGGCATAATACTGGCCAGCAACGCGATTATGGTCAGCTTTTGAGAAGTGAGGTTCGGAGCGGATAGCAGCGGTTAAGCAGACGTACGCAGCCAGCCAAAGGCAGATCTGCGCACGTTTTTTACAGCTATTTAATTATTCGCCAGCAAAAAGGATAACGATAAGCCGTGCCTTCGTTAGACTTGATAGCCGCAATAATCATCAGCACTATCGCGCCAATGGCGACCAGTCCCATTAAGAAAAAACCGATGACTACCAGCATCAGCACAAAACTGAGCACCATCAACAGGCTAACCGTGATCTGGAAATTCAACGCTTCCTTCGCTTGATCGTCGATAAAGGGATCTTGATCTTTCTTGAGCTGCCACACGATAAGCGGGCCAATCAGCTGCCCTATTCCCGGCAGCACACAAGCCAGAAAACCGGATAAATGGGCAATCAACGCCCATTGTCTAGCCTCCGGGCCAGGCGTACCGGGCGGTTGTGGCGTTTCAGGTGTGGGGCTGGGTTGTGGGGTGATCATTTCATCGGTCATGCGCGAGCTCTCCGTGGCTGGGCAAGATGGTCTTCCTGCTGAGTTGTAGCAAAGTTTGCCCGCTTTGGGTATCGCCCTAACTGCAACCGGCTCCACCGGACACAAAAAAGGCAGGCCATTGGCCTGCCTCCTTAAGCGCTGCGATCTTGCGTGCAGCGCTTAGTCTTTCAATGCTTCCAACTGCATGGCAAACAGCTCGTCGGTACCCTTACGCGCCAGCACCAGCATGGCGTTGAGGTCTTCGGGGCTGAACGGCGCTGCTTCGGCGGTACCCTGCACTTCGATAAAGCCGCCCTTATCGGTCATGACCACGTTCAAGTCGGTATCGGCTGCGGAATCTTCCGGATAGTCCAGATCCAGCACCGGCACGCCTTGGTAGATACCCACGGAAACCGCAGCGATCATTTGTACCTCTGGCACCTTCTTGATCGCGCCGCGCTGCTTCATCGCACGCAGTGCATCAACCAGCGCCACGCAAGCGCCGGTGATAGACGCGGTGCGAGTGCCACCGTCAGCCTGGATCACGTCGCAGTCGATATACAGGGTATTTTCACCCAGTGACTTGAGATCAACTGCCGCGCGCAACGCACGGCCGATCAGCCGTTGAATCTCAAGCGTGCGACCGCCCTGCTTGCCACGGCTGGCTTCACGCTGCATGCGTGAACCGGTGGAGCGCGGCAGCATGCCGTATTCAGCGGTTACCCAGCCTTGACCCGAGCCACGCAAGAAGCGCGGCACACCAGCCTCTACGCTGACAGTACAGATCACTTTAGTATCACCAAACTCGACCAGCACCGAGCCTTCAGCGTGTTTGGTGTAGTGGCGGGTAATAGTCACCTGACGCATTTGGTCGACGGCGCGTTCACTGGGGCGTTGCATAATGGAGAGTCCTTGTACTGCGATGTTTAAAGTCGGCGGAGTATAGCAGGCAGACGGGCCTCCAAGCTGCCACCGCCGAGCGGCTGCTTAACCTGAAAGCCCGCAAGGCGCTACAATGCGGCTTTGCCGACCGCAGCACCCATACCAACTTCGTAGAGGATTCCCATGGTTAACAGCATGACCGCCTTCGCCCGCAGCGAACTCAGCACCGATCAGGGTAACCTGGCCTGGGAAATGCGCTCGGTTAACCACCGCTATCTGGAAGTCACCCTGCGCTTGCCCGAAGCCTTCCGCGAGCTGGAAGGCCCGCTGCGCGAGAAGCTGCGCAAACAGCTGGCACGCGGCAAGGTGGAATGCACGCTGCGCTTCAACCCCACCAGTAGCGACGCGCGTGACATTACCCTTAACCAGCCGTTGGTCGCACAGCTGGTCAAGGCAGCGGAGCAGCTTGGCGGTCAACTGGCTAACCCGGCACAGATCAACCCTCTCGAACTGCTGGCTTGGCCTGGCGTCATCAGCGGTCAAGAGAGCGACCAGGCAACGCTGGTAAAGAGTGCCCGCGAGCTGTTTGAACCCGCACTCAGCGAACTCAAGGACCACCGCGCCCGCGAAGGCGCCGAGCTCAAGCAGCTGATCAAAGAGCGCCTGAGCAACATCAGCGACCGCACCAGCATCCTTCGCGAGATGATGCCCACGCTACTGAGCGCGCACCGGCAAAAACTGATCGACCGCTTCAACGAAGCTAAGTTGGAACTGGATAGCACGCGCGTAGAGCAGGAAATCGTCATGCTGGCGCAGAAAATCGACGTCGCCGAAGAACTCGATCGCCTCGACACGCACGTGATTGAAACCCGCCGCGCACTCGACAGCAAAGACGCCATCGGCCGCCGGCTGGACTTTCTAATGCAGGAGTTCAACCGCGAAGCCAACACCCTCGGCTCCAAGGCAATCGACACACGCAGCACCCAGGCGGCAGTGGATTTGAAAGTGTTTATCGAACAGATGAGGGAGCAGATTCAGAATATCGAATGATTAATCGACTGAAATGCCGGTATCAAAACCTTGCTACCGGCCGGTGAGCTGCCCGCTAGCAAGGCAAAACACCTCAGAACATGCTGTTGCTGTTAGCCGCCTCTGCCGGCACCGTCTGAATCACATCCCAATGCTCGACAATCTTTCCGTCTTGAACCCGGAAGATATCGACCACCGCATCTCCAAGATCCTGCTCTCCGTTGGTGGAATGCACGTGCAGCCAAACCAGATCGCCCTCAGTGGCGCTGCGTACAATCTTGCTGCGGTAATCGGGGTTTTCAACGAAATATTCTGCAAAATAGCCAACAAAGGGCGCTTTTCCGTCTGGCACGTCAGGGTTGTGCTGTATGTAATCGTCGGCAACCACTTGGCTGCTGGTTTCGGTTTCATGCTCGTTAAAGAACTGGTTGTAGAAATTTACGACCAGGGCTTTATTAACCTCTTCGGCTGCCAAGTTGCGCTCAGCCGGTTGGGCGTATGTTGACAGCGGGGCGAGCAAAGCCAGCACCGCCAGACCAGAAGACAGGACGGGGATTTTCATGTGTCGGTTCCTTAAGTTTGCTTTTCGCACTTGGTCTACTTACTAGACCAATGAGCGCAATCTAGGGCACTATGCAGATCGGCACAAGAGGTCAGGCGGGCCTGACACAGTCACACCAAGCTGACCTTTGGGCGCTTGGTAACTCGGGAAACAACCATGCTTACAAACGACGACGCTAGCTTTGTCTTTGCACAGCCTTGCCCCATCCGCGACGTGCTTGACCGCATAGGCGATCAATGGAGCCTACTGATTCTTGAAGCATTGGAGCCAGGAACGCTGCGCTTTAACGCGCTTATACGCGAAATTGGCGATATTTCACGGCAGATGCTCTCGCGCACACTCAAGCAGCTGGAGCAGGATGGCTTCGTCACGCGCCAGCTCTACCCAGAAGTACCGCCACGGGTTGAGTACACGCTAACACCGCTGGGGCATTCATTTTTGCAGCCGATGAAACAGCTGATAGGTTGGGCCGATAGCCACCACCGCGAAATAGTAGAGTCCCGTGGTCGCTACCAGGAAAGGAACGCCCAGAGCTGAGCATTCCAGGCACTTAGACGATCCCGAGCGACCAGCCAGACCACCCTGGCATCAAAGAACGACGCGGATTCCGAGCGGATACTCGTCACAGTTATGCCCTGCACCGCCGCGATCCACCACCAGAAACTCGCCTTCACGCTCGAGTACCGATTGAATCGCATGCCAAGTGCCGATGCGGTAGTTAACACCCTGGCGACCATCGGTGATGAAGGCGCGCACCTCGGCCGGGTCGATACTGTCGCCTGCTGGCGCCACCACCACCAGAAACTGTTCTTCGTGCAGCGGCATAAACGCCTGACTGCCGAGCGGATGGCGCTCAAGAAAGGTTAATTCGAGCGGCAGCTGCACCGGCTGGCTGACGAAAATGCTGATCAGCACGCGCGGTGATTCACCCGCGACCTCGACCTTGGCCAGGTCGTGATGGCGTCGGGTGCGCCCGGAATTAATCATGAAGTGATCCGAGCTGCGCGAATCGATCACATCGCCGAAGGCCGCAAAGGCTTCCGGCGTCAGCGGCTCAGCCCGCAACTGCAGCGTTTCAGCGGCCATAAGTAGGCAGCTTCATGTGACGATTAACATCTTTGTACAGCAGATAGCGGAACGGACCAGGGCCCCCTGCGTAACAGGCCTGCGGGCAAAAGGCGCGCAGCCACATATAGTCACCGGCCTCGACTTCGACCCAATCTTTGTTCAGCAGGTAGACCGCCTTGCCTTCCAGTACATAGAGGCCGTGCTCCATAACGTGGGTTTCGGCAAAGGGAATAGCGCCACCGGGTTGGAAGTTAACGATATTCACGTGCATGTCGTGGCGCATGTCGCTCATATCCACGAAACGCGTGGTGCTCCAGGCGCCATCGGTGCCGGGCATTACCAAAGGGTCTATGTCGTTTTCATTGGTAACAAAAGCTTCGGGCGCCTCGATACCCTCGACCTTTTCATAGGCCTTGCGAACCCAATGAAAACGCACAACAGCGCCGGAGTCGTTGCGCACCTGCCAGTCACTGGCCGGCGGAATAAACGCGTAACCGCCCAGCTCCATCTTGTGCTCGGTGCCGTTTAAGGTCAGCGTCATACCGCCCTCGACGATAAAGAGCACGCCTTCGGCCGTGGGGTCGGTTTCCGGTTTATCGCTGCCGCCGCCCGGCTGCACTTCCATAATGTATTGCGAGAAGGTCTCGGCGAAACCGGTTAGGGGGCGTGACAACACCCACAGGCGGGTGCCGTTCCAGAACGGCAGATGGCTGGTGACGATGTCGCGCATCACGCCTTTGGGGATCACCGCGTAGGCTTCGGTGAACACCGCACGGTCAGTGGTTAGCTGAGTCTGTGGCGGGTGGCCGCCGGTCGGGGCGTAATAAGTGCGGGGTGCAGTCGGTTGCTTGGACATGCTGGCTCCTTGGCTCAAATAGCGTGGTGTTCGGCCCAGTGACGGGCGATATCTACACGCCGTGTCACCCAAACCCGATCATGGGATTCAATGTAATCAAGAAAACGCTGCAGCCCGCGGAAACGGCCGGGGCGACCTATCAGGCGGCAATGCAGGCCAACTGACAACATCTTTGGCAGCTCCTCGCCTTCCGCGTAAAGCACGTCAAAAGCGTCTTTCAGATATTGGAAAAAGTGCTCGCCGGTATTAAAGCCCTGCGGTGAGGCGAAGCGCATGTCGTTGGTATCCAGGGTGTAAGGCACGATCAGATGATTGTGCAGCTCACCCGCGCTATCGGCTTCCCGGCTCCAGAACGGCAGGTCATCGCCGTAATAGTCACTGTCATACAGAAAGCTGCCTTCATCGAGCAACAGCCGTCGCGTGTTCGGGCTGTCGCGGCCGGTGTACCAGCCTTGCGGCTTCTCGCCGTAGAGGCGCTGAAAGATTTCCAAGGCGCGCTGCAGGTGCTCCCGCTCCACCGCCTCGGGTACGTCTTGATAGTGCAGCCAACGCCAGCCGTGGCACGCCACCTCATGGCCCAGTTCCTGGAATGCCTGTGCGGCTTCGGGGTGCCGTTCCAGCGCCATGGCCACGCCAAATACGGTCAACGGCAGGTTACGTCGCTCAAATTCCTTGAGAATGCGCCAAACGCCAACGCGCGAGCCGTACTCATAAATCGACTCCATGCTCATATGCCGGCCTGGGAAGGCTTCGGCACCGACGATTTCAGACAAAAACTTCTCGGAATGGCTGTCGCCGTGCAGCACACAGTTCTCGCTGCCTTCCTCGTAGTTGAGAACAAATTGCACGGCGATCCGCGCCTTACCCGGCCACTTGGCCTCGGGCGGGTTGCGTCCGTAGCCGATGAGATCGCGGGGATAGTTGGAGCTGGAGGTCATAACTGCATGTCCTTTCCGTACGGTGTTCACACATTGAATATGGGCGTAGCTCGCCAAACTAGGCTTATCGCGTGTAATAAGCATGAAGTATTTTGGCTTTTTACCTCAATAGATTGTATACAATTATTCTTAAACCTTGTGTACAAATATAGCTACAGGCCAATTCAATGCATATTCGCGTCATCAACCCCAACACCACCCACGCCATGACGGCGACGATCGAGAGTGCAGCCAAGGCCATAGCGTCTCCCGGTACCCGGATCACCGCGACGCAACCGAACAGCGGACCGGTCTCCATTGAAAGCCATTTTGACGAGGCGGTTAGCGCGCTCGGCGTGATAGAAGAAGTACTCGCCGGTGAGCGCGAAGGCACCGACGCCTACATTATCGCCTGCTTTGGCGACCCTGGCCTGTATGCCGCCCGTGAGCTGACCCGCGCACCAGTCATCGGCATTGCCGAGGCGGCCTTTCATATTGCTAGCCTGATCAGCACCCGTTTCTCGGTGGTCACCACACTGCCGCGCACCGCCATCATTGCCGAGCACCTGTTAGACAATTACGGCTTCAGCCACACCTGCCGACGCGTGCGCGCCGCCGATATTCCGGTACTCGAGCTGGAAGACAACCCAGACCGCGCGTTGGAGCTGATCATTGAGGAATGCCTGCGCGCCAAGCGCGAAGACAATATTGGCGCCATCGTACTGGGCTGTGGCGGCATGGCCGACCTGACGCCACAGATTAGCGACGCCGTGGGCCTGCCGATTGTCGAAGGCGTGACCGCCGCCATCAAACTGGCTGAAGCCGTGGTGGGATTAGGTCTGGGCACCAGCAAGTTTGGTGATCTGGCTTTCCCCCTTCCCAAACCTTTTACTGGTCGGTTCTCGGCGTATTCCAACCTGAAACCGGCCTGAACATCGATATCCAGCACCACGGATGCAATGGCTTAACGCAATAACAATAAACGCAGGAACGTGCGAAAAAGGAGACAACTATGAAAAACTCACGTCACGAGGCAGCCTCATGAAAACCGACGCCACCGCAGCGCAGAGCAGCCTGCCAGAGCAGTCACAGGTCGATACCAAAGCGCCTGGGGAAGAGTCACTCGCCCCGCAGGAAACCCGCATTATGGGGCGACTGTCCTACTTGCTGGCCTGGTTCGGCGGCTGCGTCTCCATCGGCACCTTTACTATGGGCTCCAGCGTGGTCGGCAGCCTCAACTTGATTCAAGCCACGCTGGCCATCGCCATCGGCTGTTTCGTTATCGGTATCGCGTTGGTGCTCAATGGCGCCGCCGGTTACAAATACGGCATCCCCTTTATGGTGCAGGCGCGCAGCGCTTTTGGCTTCGGCGGCACGCGCTTGCCCGGCTTGGTGCGCGCGGTGCCTGCCATCGTCTGGTACGGTTTTCAGAGCTGGATCGGTGCCGGCGCGCTGAATATGGTGTCCGCAACCCTGTTCGGTTTCGACAACCTGGTGTTCTTCTTTATCACCTTCCAATTCTTGCAGATCGGGCTGTCGGTGATGGGTTTTCAGGGCATCAAGTGGCTGGAAAACGTCGGCAGCGCCTTTATTCTCGCGTCCTTGGTCTACATGTTCTACAGCACGGTACAGCGCTACGGCGATGAGCTGTCGAGCAGTCTGTTCACCATGCAAGGCTCGTGGGGGTTGCCTTTCTGGAGCGCGACCATGCTGTTCCTCGGCATTTACAGCACCATGATCCTCAACGTCAGTGACTACTCCCGTGAGCACAAACACGGCAGCGGCCCCGGCCTGCTGACCACGCTGTATTCCATGTCAATTCTGCCCTGCACGCTGTTCATGGGCCTGATTGGCTACATGGTGTCTGAGGCAACCGGCGTGGCGGACCCTATTCAAGTCTTTGCCAATGCGGTGGATAACACCCCGCTACTGATGACCACATTGCTGTTCATCGCCTTTGCGCAAGTTACCACCAACGTACTGAACAACGTGGTGCCGCCAACTTACGTGCTGATGGATGTATTCAAGCTGTCGTTCCGACCGGCCACCGTGATCGTGGGCCTACTGGCTTTCGCTACCTTTCCTTGGAAACTGGTCAGCGACGATTCGGCTGCGGGCCTGCAGGTCTTCGTGCAGACCTACTCCGCTTTCCTCGGCCCGATCTTTGCGATTCTCGTGGTGGATTACTATCTGCTGCGCAAACGTACCCTCAATCTGGAACACCTCTATGATGCCCAGGGGCCTTATCGGGGAGTCAATTACGCAGCGCTGATCGCGACAGCCGTGGGTGCAGTAGTGGCGCTGAATATCGCCGTTGTGTCCTGGTACGCCAGTTTGATTCCAGCTGGCCTTTCCTATTACCTGCTGATGAAGTACTGGGCGCCTTGCCAACGCTTCCGCCAGTAACCACGGCGGCGCTCAGGCGTTATTGATAGGCAGAAAAGATATCACGCAGGTCCGGCGCCTCTTCGGGGGCGTCGTCTATCGATAGCGAGGCTTCTATAGAGTCGAGGTGGCGGCACATAAAGGTGGCCGCTTGCTCACTTTCCCCAGCCTGCAACAAATCAACCAACTGATTGTGATCATTGCACTCGCAACCCAGATTTCCGGCATGCCCGTACACCGCCAGAATCAGCGATGAACGCGAGCAAAGTTGATCCACAAAGCGCGCCAGAGTCTGGTTGCCCGCCAAGGCTGCAAGCCGGTTATGAAAAGCCGCCGATAGCTTGATCGCGACGCTCTGCTCATGCTCCTGCAGCGCCTGTTGCTCTTCACCCGCCAACGCCCGCAGCTCTTTTAGCTCATCCGCCGTGATCCGCCGCGTCAGCATGGCCAGCAAGCCGCTCTCAACCAACCGCCGCGCCTCGAATACCTCACGCGCTTCTTCGGCTGAGGGCCGCGTTACGCTGGCTCCCTTGCCCGGCGTGAGAGTCACCAACTGCTCCAGCGCCAAACGCTGCAAAACCTTGCGAATACCAGTGCGGCTGATACCAAATACCTCGGCCAAGGCATCTTCGCGCAACCGCGCGCCCGGCTTTAGCCGATGTTCGATCACCGCATCACTGATGGCCCGATAGATCTCATCCTGGCGCTGCACCCCTTTACCAGATCCTGCTTTTCCGCTTGCACTGGCGGAAGGCTGGTCGGTGCTGTCAGGTTGCGACGTGGGCCGGTGTGACGTCATCAAAACATCTCTCTGTACGCTGTGGGTTCAACTTTGGGCGCTATTGTATACATTTCGGGGTGAGGCATACGACGCAACGTACTTAGTGGGCTTGCTGCCAATCAATGTAGAAAGGTGGCATCAGAACACCGAGCGCATCAGACAAGCCTTGCGGAGTCAGACTGTGCCTCCGAGTAATGCAGCAGCCGGACTCGGCGCTTCAGGCGCTCGCGGCCAGTTTGCGCACACGCTCCTTGTCCTGCTCGAGCACCATGGCGTGCTCCGCCAACGCCAAGGCTTCACGACCCAAGCGCTGCGCCGGGCCGGCAAACACCGGGGCCAGCGCCGTCAGCGCCTGCATAGCCTTGTGCAGTCGCAACTGCACATCGATACGTGCCGCACCATCGCGAGCGATCGGGCCAAACAGGTCGTCGAACAGGTCATCCAACTTCAGGGGCATGAGCCAAACATGCGGGTAACGCACCTCGTCGGCCTGGCCTGGCTGTTCGTAATCAGTCCAGGCCGACAACATACGCACCCCCCGGCCGAGAATATCGATAGCGGTTCCCGGATCATTCACTGCCGGCGACAGAGCTCGCGAGGCGATCTCGGACAAAACCGAAAACCCGAAACGCGGGTCTTGATCAAAAGAGCGCAGCTCACCCAGCGTGAAACAGTCGCGCAACGCCTGATCACATTCTTCATCCTGCTCACCGCGCAGCCATAGCAAGGGTGCCGCCGGATGAACAAACCCACCGGGTAGCACCACCACATAAAGCTCCAGATCACGCTCCTCGGCGCACTCAGCCAGCGCCGCCACATCCAGATGCTGCACATATTTACTGTGCTCGGGATACAACGGACGAGCGTCAGCGGGAATGCTGTCTTCCTGCAACGCACGGGCGCCCAGACAAGGGTTGTTGATGCGGTCATTCAACGCGCGAGCGGCCACTTCTTCGACCCGCGAAGTGGTATCCCCCACCCGGCCGAAATGGGATAAATGCTCAATCCAGCGCAACATAGTGATGACAATCAGCGCCACTACCAGCATCGTCATGCCAAACATAAGCACGCGACCACTTTCTCCGTAGACCTGGGTACTCAAGGCAATCAAACCCACCAGGCTGTAAAGAAAGGAGCCGATGAAGGTGCCGAGGACGTTCTGCGTGGTGGTGTCTTGCATCAAAAGCCGCGTGGCGCGCGGGGTCACTTCTGAGGTCGCTGAGCTGTAGGCCGCCACCATCACGCTCAGCGAGAAGGTGGTCACGGCCAGCATGCTGGAGGCCAAAATATCCAGAATGCGCTCTACCGCATCCGCGCCTATGTCGATGGGCAGAGGGCCGGGCAGCATCCGCTCGACCAGCACTGCGAGCAACGCGGCACCTATCGAAAAAACGACATAAAGCGACGCCCGTACCCAAAGGGTACGGCTCAGCTGCGCCAGCAGCCATTGCCATTTGGAGATCATCAGCGATGCATTTCCTGTTGCGATTCAACGATAGGCGACAGCTTAGCGGATTGCGCCAAGCAAAGGTTATCCATGACGGCAGCGACCAATGTCCCTATAATTTGCGCCACTCCCCCGTAAACCAACTCGCAGGATATAGTTTTCGATGAGCCACGCGACCGGCACCCTGTACATTATTTCCGCCCCTTCAGGTGCAGGCAAGACCAGCCTGGTCAAGGCGCTGCTGGAGCAGACCGAGAACCTGCACGTTTCCGTCTCGCACACCACGCGTGACATGCGGCCCGGCGAGGTGGACGGCGTTAATTACCACTTCACCACCCGCGAGGCGTTTTTGCAGCAGGTTGGCAACGGCGATTTTCTGGAGCATGCAGAGGTATTCGGTAACCTTTACGGCACCTCGCAAAGCACCGTAGAGACTACCTTGGCGGAAGGCCATGACCTGATTCTCGAGATCGACTGGCAGGGCGCGCAGCAGGTACGCCATGCTTTACCGCAAGCACACGCCATTTTCATCCTGCCGCCATCGCAGAGCGCCCTGCGTGATCGCCTGACCGGGCGCGGCCAGGATGCTGGCGAGGTGATCGAAAAGCGCATGGCCGAAGCCGTTGCTGAAATGAGCCATTACGTCGAATTCGACAGCTTGGTGATCAACGATGACTTCACCACTGCATTGGAAGACCTCAAAGCTATTCTGCGTGCCAAGCATCTGCAAACCAGCTCTCAACAGCTACGCCACACTCGCTTATTGCAAGCGCTCTTGTCAGACTGAGGCGCAATTCAGTACACTGTTCGGTCCTGCGTCCTTAATAAGGGCGCACCCTCGATTTCATAAATACCCGTTCCGGAGTAACACCATGGCCCGCGTCACCGTTGAAGACTGCCTGGAAAATGTAGAAAATCGTTTTGAGCTGGTCATGCTGGCCTCCAAGCGTTCACGTCAGTTGGCCACCGGCGGCAAAGAAGCCAAGGTAGCTTGGGAAAACGACAAGCCGACCGTCGTTGCCTTACGTGAAATTGCCGAAGGCCTGTTTACCAACAAAATCATGGCCGAAGAAGCTCTGCAAGATCAGCAAGAGCCGCTTTACTCTATGGAATCTGACGAAGCCGAGTAAGCAGATTGCGCAGGCCGTGCATTCCTGATGTATACGCTCACCACGGTGGGCGCAGGAGAGCTACATGTCTGCGATAGAAGTTTTTGCCGATAGCCTCGGTAGTTACCTAGAGCCAGACCAGGTCAATCTGGTCAGGCGCGCCTACTTCTATGCAGAACAGGCGCATGACGGCCAGACCCGTCGCAGTGGTGAACCTTACGTCACCCACCCCCTTGCAGTAGCCCATATTCTTGCCGATATGCACATGGACTATCAGAGCCTGATGGCCGCCATGCTGCACGATGTGATCGAAGACACCGGCATACCCAAAGACGCATTGGTTACCCAGTTTGGTGAAACCGTTGCCGAACTGGTGGATGGCGTCAGCAAGCTGACCCAGATGACCTTCGAAACCAAGGCTGAGGCGCAGGCCGAGAACTTTCAGAAAATGGCGCTGGCCATGGCCCGTGACATTCGCGTGATTTTGGTCAAGCTGGCCGATCGGCTGCACAACATGCGCACGCTCGGCGCACTGATCCCCGAAAAACGCCGTCGCATCGCCAAAGAAACGCTGGAGATTTACGCGCCCATCGCCGCCCGCCTGGGCATGCACAGCCTGAGCACCGAGTTCGAAGATCTCGGTTTCAAGGCAATGCACCCCATGCGCTCACGGCTGATAGATCGCGCCGTGCGCAGCGCACGAGGCAACCGCAAAGAGCTGCTCAACCGAATTCTTGATGCGTTACAAGCTTGCCTTGAGCGTGAAGGCTTGCAAGGCACCGTGATGGGCCGCGAGAAACACTTGTACGGTATCTACCAAAAGATGCGCGGCAAGCGAAAGGCCTTCACCGAGATCATGGATGTGTACGCCTTCCGCATCATCGTTGACAAGCCCGACACCTGCTATCGCGTGCTTGGCGCCGTGCACAGTCTGTACAAGCCCTTTCCTGGGCGCTTCAAAGATTACATCGCGATCCCCAAAGCTAACGGTTACCAGTCGCTGCATACCACGCTGTTCGGCATGCACGGGGTGCCAATCGAAATTCAGATCCGTACCGCTGAAATGGAAGAGCTGGCCAACAGCGGCATCGCCGCTCACTGGGTTTACAAATCCAAGGATGATGTGATCAACGGCAACCACGCGCGCACCCGCCAATGGCTAAAGAGCGTACTTGAGCTGCAACAGAACGCCGGCAACTCGCTGGAGTTCATCGAAAACGTCAAAATCGACCTGTTCCCGGACGAAGTTTACATATTCACCCCCAAAGGCCGCATTATGGAGCTTCCGAAAGGCTCCACTCCGGTCGACTTCGCTTACGCAGTACACACCGATATTGGCAACAGCTGCATAGCCTGCCGGGTGAACCGTCGCCTCGCACCGCTCTCCGAGCCGTTACAGAGCGGCGAAACGGTTGAGATCATTACCGCGCCCGGCGCCCGCCCTAACCCGGCATGGTTGAGTTTTGTGATTACCGGCAAGGCGCGCAGCAACATCCGCCACTTCCTCAAGCATCAGCGTCATTCCGAATCCATCGCGCTCGGCGAGCGCCTGCTGGACAAAGTGCTGGCGAGTTTTGATACCCACTTGGCGGATATTCCCCCAGCGCGCATTGAGCAAGTGCTCAACGACTGCGGCATGCAAGAATTGGAAGACCTGCTGTCCGACATCGGCCTCGGCAATCGCATGGCCTATGTGGTCGCACGGCGCCTGTTGGCCACCGATGGTGGCGGCGAAGACACCGAAAAACACCGTATTGATCAAGCCGATGGGCCCGCCGGCAGCGGCGAAAAGCCCTTGGCGATTCGCGGCACCGAAGGCTTGGTGGTCAGTTTCGCCCGCTGTTGCAATCCCATCCCTGGCGACCCGATTGTTGGTTATCTGTCCTCCGGCAAGGGTATGGTGATCCATCAGGAAAACTGCAAAAACCTCGTCGATAGCCGCCAGAACACTGAAAAAACGCTGCACCTGACCTGGGACAAAGACGTCAGCGGCGAATTCACCATCGAGCTGCGGGTGGAGCTGGAGCATCAGCGCGGCATCATCGCCCAGCTGGCGACCGGCATCACGGTCGCCGACGCCAGTATCGACAAGATAAGCGTGGATGAACGCGACGGCCGCATCAGCGTGGTTCAGCTGGTGATCCGCGTGCGCGACCGACTGCACCTGTCACAACTGATCAAGCGTATTCGCTCACTCAACGGCGTGATGCGCATTACCCGTCTAAAGAATTGATTTCTCTGGAGCACTCATGAACAAGCAAGTCATCACCAGCGAGCAGGCACCTGCCGCTATCGGCCCTTATTCGCAAGCCATCAAGGTGGGCAACACGGTTTACCTGTCTGGTCAGATCCCATTGGATCCGGCCACCATGGAAGTAGTGGAAGGTTTTGAAGCGCAGGTTTGCCGCGTATTCGACAACCTGACCGCAGTGGCCGAAGCGGCCGGTGGCACACTGCAAGACATCGTAAAACTGAACATCTTCCTGACCGATCTGGGCAACTTTGCCACGGTCAACGGGATCATGGAGCGTTACTTTGAAAAGCCCTATCCAGCCCGCGCCGCGATTGGCGTAGCCGCACTGCCCAAGGGCGTGCCGGTGGAAATGGATGGCATTATGGTGGTTGGCTAGAAGCTGGAAGCCAAGCAGGCCGGGGCGCAATGCCCCAGCCTGCACGCTTTACTGAACCTGTTTTAGCCCTTCAAGCTGGCACTCAGGCTGATATCTGCTTTCAACAGCTTGGAAATCGGGCAACCGCTCTTGGCCTTGCCGGCAATCTCATCAAACTCTTTCTGCTCAATACCGGGAATAGCTGCGCTCATAGTGAGCGCTACGGCGGTTACTGCAAAACCATCATCCTGCTTGCTCAGCGTTACCACGGCTTTGGTATCAACGCTGTCCGGCGTGTAGCCTGCCTCGCCCAGCAGCATGGAGAAAGCCATCGAAAAGCAGCCCGCATGCGCTGCGCCGATCAACTCCTCTGGATTGGTGCCAGGCTCATTCTCAAAACGCGTATTAAAGCCGTAGGGATTGGCCTTCAGTGCCCCGCTCTCGGTTGAAATAGTGCCTTTACCCTCTTTCAACGAGCCTTGCCAATGAGCTGATGCTGACTTATCCATATGTTTCTCCTCAATATTGCGAGTAAACCGATGGCCGATTGGCCATCTGGCGTCGTGCAAAATCATGTCAACCGAGTGAACGTCGTCACCGCAGACAGGTCAGTGATAGAGGTTGCCAAGTACCTCCAGTATGCTGAACCGTTTTTCGGCTGCCTTAACACCGACAAGGAAATCCCGTGAATAATTCCCCGCGTCTCTATCTTTCGCTTTTCGGCATTGCGTTAACGCTGACCGGTTGTGGCGCTCAACCAGCGCTACCTATCACCGCTGGCATGGGCCCACACCCGGCGCTGCCTGAGCCGCAGAGCAGCACATTGCCGACGGTTAATATCGCACCGGCGGTAGGCTGGCAAGGGAACGCCAGGCCGCAGGCCGGCAAAGGTTTACAAGTACAACCATTCGCCCAGGGGCTAGATCATCCTCGATGGCTGCATGTGCTGCCCAACGGCGATGTACTGGTGGCAGAAACCAATGCGCCGGCCAAACCCGAAGGTAGCGGCGGCGTGAAGGACTGGATGACCAAGCGAGTGATGAGCAAAGCCGGTGCTGTAACGCCAAGCGCTGACCGCATCAGCCTACTGCGCGACACCGATGGCGACGGCGTGGCAGATCAACGCACGGTATTTCTCGACAACTTAAACTCGCCTTTCGGCATGGCGCTGGTGGGCAACACCCTGTACGTAGCCAATACCGACGGTGTTGTGCGCTTTCCTTATCGCGCCGATCAGACCCAGATAACGGCAACCGGTGAGCCGGTGACCGCACTGCCGGGCGGACCGTTGAATCATCACTGGACCAAAAATCTGATTGCCAGCCCCAACGGCAGCAAGCTTTACGCGGCCGTAGGCTCCAACAGCAACGTGGCGGAGAATGGCCTGGATCAAGAGCAGAATCGTGCCGCAATCTGGGAAATCGACCCTAGCACCGGCAATAAACGTTTATTCGCCTCTGGCTTACGCAATCCAGTAGGCATGGCATGGGAACCCTACAGCGGCGAACTGTGGACAGTAGTCAACGAACGCGATGAGCTCGGTAATGACTTGGTGCCCGATTACATGACTTCGGTGCAGGACGGCGGCTTCTATGGCTGGCCTTGGAGCTACTACGGCCAACATGAAGATCAACGCGTCAGCCCTAAGAACCCGGCCATGGTTGCCAAGGCGCTGGTGCCGGATTACGCACTCGGCGCCCACACCGCTTCACTGGGTTTGAGCAATGCGGTTGGCAGCCGTCTGCCTGCGCCTTTCACCGAAGGACTGTTTATTGGTCAACACGGCTCCTGGAATCGCGAGCCGCACAGCGGTTACAAAGTGCTCTTTGTCCCCTTCAAGGAAGGCCGCCCGAATGATGCGCCTTATACCGTGCTAGACGGCTTCCTCAACGCCAAGGGCGAAGCACAGGGTCGCCCGGTTGGCGTGGCTATCGACGGACAGGGTGCGCTGCTAGTGGCAGACGACGTTGGCAATGTGATCTGGCGCGTCAGCGCCGCCAGCCAGCCCTGAGACTCAAGCCTTAAGCAGCTCGGCGTAGCCTTCGCGAAAGCTGGGGTACTCTGGCTGCCAACCCGTTTCACGGGCCAACTCGTTGCTGCAGCGCTTGCTGCCGCTGCGAGTTGAGCCCGGTGCATCAGCCTGCAGGCTGGTGCCCAACTGCTCAGCCAACCAACTGGTGACCTCAAACAGGCTCGCTGGATCGTCGTCCACTCCTAGATAACAGGGCGCCAACAACGCTTTGCGGTCAGCCAGACCGAGCAAATGCGCAAGCAAGCCGGCGGCATCGTCACGATGGATACGGTTGGTGTACTGCGGCGGTTCCGCCGGCACGTGCAGCCCATTGCGTACCTGCTCAATCAGCCGATTACGACCCGGCCCGTAAATACCGGCTAAGCGCACCACACTGGCGGGCACGCCGCTGCGTAGCGCCACATCTTCAGCCGCCAGCAGTTTCTCGCCGGTGGGTGAGTCGGCCAAAGCGCGGCTGTTCTCAGTGACCCACTCGCCCTCTGTTTGCGCGTAAACGCCAGTGCTCGACACCTGCAACAGATAGCTAAGCCGCTGGCCGCTATCCTTTATCCAGCCCAGCACGTGTTCCAGTCCATCGACGTAGAGTCGTTGATACAACTCAGGGTCGCGCTTGCCCGCAGCCGGGCAGTAAACCAGATAATCAACTTTGGCCGGCCAATCAGCCGGCTTGTCTGCTCCGGTTAGATCAGCGGCAATCGGCAATATGCCCTCAGGCAGCTGCGCCGGATCACGCCGCAAACCATACACCTGCCAACCTTGGGCCAACAATTTCAGTCCCAGCGCTGTACCCACGTCGCCACAGCCGGCAATAACCACCTGTTTCATATCCACCTCATTGATTAGTTCAAGTGCCACACTCTACCAGCCCCAGCTGCGCAGATTCGCGTACATAAGGCGCAGCCTGATTGTTTTACTCTATCGATCAAACGGCTATGCTAGAGCCCCACCCTTCCCAGTTGCCAGCGCAGGCTACGACGTCATGACCCTGACCGAATTACGCTACATAGTGACCCTTGCTCAAGAACAGCACTTTGGCCACGCAGCCGAGCGCTGCCATGTGTCGCAACCGACCCTCAGCGTCGGCGTTAAAAAGCTCGAAGACGAGCTTGGCATCATGATTTTCGAGCGCAGCAAAAGTGCGGTGCGGGTCACCCCCATCGGTGAGCGCATAGTCGCGCAAGCGCAGAAGGTGCTGGAAGAAGCCTTAACCATCCGCGAACTGGCGAGCGCCGGTAAAAACCAACTGGCCGCACCGCTCAAAGTCGGCGCCATCTACACCATCGGGCCTTATCTGTTTCCGCATCTGGTGCCACAGCTACACAAAGTTGCACCGGAAATGCCGCTGTATATCGAAGAAAACCTCACCCACGTGCTGCGTGACAAGCTGCGCAATGGTGAGCTGGACGCCATCATCATCGCGCTGCCGTTCCAAGAACCGGACGTGTTGACCATGCCGCTCTACGACGAGCCTTTTAGCTTGCTGATCCCCGCCAGCCACCCCTGGGCAGAACGCACCAGCGTGAGCCTGGACGAACTGGACGACAACAAACTCTTGCTGCTTGGCGAGGGCCACTGCTTTCGTGACCAGGTACTGGAAGCCTGCCCCACTGTGCGCAAGGGTGAAGAACAGCACAAGCACACCACGGTCGAGTCCAGCTCGCTGGAAACCATTCGCCACATGGTCGCCTCGGGCATTGGCATGACCGTGTTGCCGATGTCCGCCGCGGATGACCGTTATTACAGCTCCGATCTACTGGTCACCAAAACCTTTGTTGCTCCTGCGCCCTACCGCACGGTGGCCATCGCCTGGCGCGCCAGCTTCCCGCGCCCCAAAGCCGTCGAGATGCTTAGCGACTCGATCCGTCTTTGCTCGGTGGGCCAGCCCGCCAAGTGAGTAGCGTCGCAGAACACACTCCGCTGACGGTACTCAAAGGTATCGGCCCGGCAGTGGCAGAAAAGCTCGGCAAGCTCGGTCTGAACAGCGTGCAGGATGTGCTTTTTCATCTGCCGCTGCGCTATCAGGACCGCACTCGCGTGACGCCCATAGGCGCCTTGAATCCAGGGCTCGATGCGGTGATCGAAGGTGTAGTAGTCGCCGCCGACGTCGTCATGGGCCGGCGCCGTAGCTTACTTTGCCGAATTCAGGACGGCAGCGGCACCCTCACCCTGCGGTTCTATTACTTCTCTGCAGCGCTCAAAGCCAACCTCAGCCGGGGTAGCCGCTGGCGCTGTTACGGCGAGGTTCGGCCTGGTGCATCGGGGCTGGAGATCTATCACCCGGAAATGCAGAACCTCGACGGCGCAGAGACGTTGCCGGTGAATGAGACCCTTACGCCGATTTACCCCGCGACCGAAGGTCTGTCACAACAACGGCTGCGCAGCCTCAGCGAGTCTGCATTGGGCTGGCTCGCCAACGGCAATCACCTGCCCGAATGGTTACCACCGGCCTTGGCCGAGCAGTATCAACTGCCCTCACTACATCAAGCGGTGCAGATTCTGCATCGCCCGCCACCTGATATTGATCTTGAAGCCCTGCAAGACGGCCGCCATTGGGCACAACACCGTCTCGCCTTTGAAGAGTTGATGGCACACCAACTGGCGATGCTTAGGCTGCGGGAGCAAATGCGTGCCCACCGCGCCCCGGTGATGCAGGCCGAAGGCGAACTGGCCCAGGCTTTCCTACAGCAGCTGGGGTTCCCGTTGACCGGCGCTCAAGCTCGGGTAGCAGAAGAAATTTTAACTGACTTGGCGCAGCCCAAAGCCATGCTCCGCCTGATACAGGGAGACGTTGGCTCCGGTAAAACAGTGGTGGCCGCGCTGGCCGCGCTGCAAGCATTGGAAGCCGGCTGGCAAGTCGCGCTGATGGCACCGACCGAGATTCTTGCTGAACAGCACTTTAACAACTTCCAACGCTGGTTTTCCGCGCTTGGACTGTCGGTTGCCTGGATCGCAGGCAAACTCAAGGGTAAGGCCCGCGCCAACCAACTGCAGATGATCGCCACCGGCGAGGCGGCCATGGTGGTGGGCACTCACGCACTGTTTCAAAACGAAGTGCAATTTCACAACCTGGGCTTGGCGATCATCGACGAGCAGCACCGCTTTGGCGTGCAACAACGATTGGCTTTGCGCGACAAGGGCGCCGCCGGCGGCTTCTCGCCGCATCAGTTGATCATGACTGCGACACCCATCCCACGTACGCTAGCGATGAGCGCCTACGCCGACCTGGACACATCAATACTCGACGAGCTGCCACCGGGCCGAACGCCCGTGAATACCGTGCTGATCTCCGACAGCCGCCGCCCGGAAGTCATCGAACGCGTGCGCGCCGGTTGCGCCGAAGGCCGCCAAGCGTACTGGGTTTGCACCTTGATTGAGGAGTCCGAGCAACTACAGGCGCAAGCCGCCGAGAGCGCCTGGGAAGACTTGTGCAACTGCTTGCCGGAGCTATCTATCGGTTTAATTCACGGGCGTATGAAAGCTGCCGAGAAAGTCGAAATCATGGCCGCATTCAAGGGTGGCGATCTGCATCTACTGGTTGCCACCACCGTGATCGAGGTCGGTGTGGATGTGCCCAACGCCAGCCTTATGGTCATTGAGAACCCTGAGCGCCTAGGGCTGGCACAACTGCATCAGCTACGTGGCCGGGTTGGCCGTGGCAGCGCCGCCAGCCACTGCGTGCTGCTCTATCACGCCCCCCTTTCGGCACTGGGTCGCGAGCGTCTGGGCATCATGCGTGAGAGCAGCGACGGTTTTGTCATTGCCGAGAAAGACCTCGCGCTGCGCGGCCCCGGCGAAGTATTGGGCACGCGGCAGACCGGGCTGGTGCAATTCCGTGTTGCCGATCTGATACGCGATGCCGATCTGCTGCCTGCGGTACAAAACGCAGCACACCAACTGGCCAGCGACTACCCTGCACATGTACAACCGCTGCTCGATCGCTGGATAGCGCAGGGCCAGCATTTTGCCCAGGTCTGAGGCCGGTTATGCTCGAGCAATCGGCGGTCGTGCTAAGATCGGGTTAAAACGATTTACGCCCTGAGCCCGTCTCAGCCAACGGATCAAGGAAAGCGCTATGAATAATGAAGCAGTCCGCGACACCCACGGCACCAGCCTGCCTGACCTGATCGAAAAACTACTGCAACAACAAGGTATTGCCTACCAACTGCGGCCACTTGAGCACGCCGGACCGGTCGCGCAGCAGGTACAAGCAAGCTTGCTCTGCGACAGTATTGGCACCGTGCTTTCACTGATCCCCAAGGATCATCTGCTCGATCTTAAACGGGTCGGCAGCTTGCTTGGCCGCGATCTGCAACCCGTTCGCGACAGTGAATTACAACGCATTTTAAGCAAACATCAGCTCAACGAGTTGCCCGGCTTGCCAATCCTGTTCAACTCCCCCTGCGTATGCGAGCAGAGTTTGCTGGATCACGCCTACGTGAGCCTCGACAGCGGCCTGCATGGTTGGTGTCTGCAACTTTCACAGGCTGACGCTAAGGTGCTGATGGCCAAAGCCAGCATGGCGCGCTTTGCTATCCCGTTAAGCAGCTTGAACAACCCTGCCGCCAGCCCTGAGCAAGATACTCAGGACCTGTCTGAAGCAGTGCAGAACTTCACTGCGCTGCGCATGAAGCAACGGCTGGAAGAAACCATCGAAATCCCACCATTGCCGGAAACCGCACAAAAAATCATGAAGTTGCGGGTCAATCCGGATGCCGGCATCGATGATCTAGCCGACGTTGTGGAAACCGACCCGAGCCTGGCTGCTCAGGTGGTCAGCTGGGCTGCTTCACCCTATTACGCAGCACCCGGCAAAATTCGCTCGGTAGAAGATGCCATTGGCCGCGTGCTGGGCTTTGATTTAGTGATCAACCTGGCCGTTGGGTTGGCGCTGGGGAAGACGTTCAAACTACCCAAAGATGCACCTGACCGCAGCACCTCCTATTGGGAGCAGGCAATCTACACCGCGGCAGTGATCGAAGGGCTGGCCAAAGCAATGCCGCGTAACCAGCGTCCTGAGCTGGGGCTCAATTATCTGGCCGGTCTGCTGCACAACTTTGGTTATTTGGTGCTGGCCTACATATTCCCGCCCTACTTCAAAATGATCTGCCGCCATGTGGAGGCCAACCCACATGTCGCACCGCATTTGATTGAACAACACTTGATTGGCGTCACTCGCGATCAGATTGGCAGCTGGCTGATGCGCTATTGGGACATGCCCGACGAAGTCAGTACTGCTTTGCGCCAGCAGCACAATCCGCATTACAAGGGTGATGAGCACGTCTACGCTAATCTGGTTTATCTAACCCTAGCGTTGCTGAGCCGCCATCAAATTGGCTCAGGCCCGACAATGCCGATACCGGACGCACTATTAGCACGCTTGGGCTTGACTGAAGATAAGGCTGAAGAGGTAGTAGGGAAGGTACTGGAAGCGCGCGATGCGTTAAGAGTGCTGGTCAACAAGTACCAGACGAGCAACTAGGAATGAGGGAACTGGCTTTACTGTAACGGAGGCCGTAGCGGCCTCCGTTACGCAGTACAATCAGTTGACGGCGTCTTTAAGGCTCTTGCCTGGCTTGAAAGACACTGTATTACTGGCCTTGATCTGAACAGGAGCGCCGGTTTGTGGGTTTTTGCCGGTGCGGGCACCACGGTGACGCTGCAGGAAGGTACCAAAACCAACCAAGGTAACTGAGTCTTGGCGGCTCAGAGCTTGAGTGATTTCATCCAGTACGGCGTTGAGCACTCGGTTTGCCTGGTCCTTGCTCAAGTCAGCCTTGTCGGCAATCGCCGCCGCGAGATCCGGTTTACGCATATAAAGCCTCATATTCTGTTGTTTTTGTTGTTACCGCCACATCCTCGTAGCGGGAGTGATTTAGCCGCTGGACCGCCGGTCCAGCGGCTCTGCCACAGCAAGATCAGCATGGCACGCCTGATTGAATTACGCCAGCCGTCAGAGCGGTGAACGAGGACCTGTGCACCCTATTTCCCGACAAAAGGCCAAAGTGTCCCGTTCAGCTCGGCGTAGCCAGCAGCCAGCCCGGTAGTTCGCGGGTCAACTTGAGCTTTTCTGCGACTTTACTGCCCGTCAGCGCAAAGCCATGCAAGCGCCCTTGATCGTCGTGAAACAACGCCTGCAGATCACTGCCCTCGCCTGTGGTGCTCCAGTGACCCGACTTCGCAGTCAAGGGCGGTGCTACCACCAGCGGACAAGCTGGTGTCTTCACCATCACTGGCATGGCCGGATAGCTCAACTCGTTGGCGGTACCACACAAAGTCTTGGCCAGCGCGCGAGCCGACGTCATCAGCGGCATGACGTACATCAAGTTCAAACCCTGCACCTCGGCGCAATCACCCAACGCGTAAATATGCGGCTGACTGGTCGCCAAGCCGCGATCTACCACAATGCCGCGGCCCACCTGCAGCCCGGCTTGCTCGGCCAATGATAAACGCGGCGCCAACCCAATAGCGGAGAGCGCCTGATCGGCAATAACCAGGCTGCCGTCATCAAGGCGCAAGCTAACGCCTTCTTGAGCGGCCTCCAGCGACTCGATGGCACACCCCAAGTGGAAGACCGCGCCGAGCGCCTCCAGCTGATTCTGCACCGCAGCAGCAATCGGTTCTGGAATCAATTGCGGCATCAAATAAGGATCAGACGCCACTACCGTGACCTCTAAACCGCCGGCCAGCAAGTCATTGGCAAACTCACAGCCAATCAGACCCGCACCAATGATCACTACTTTGCGCTTGCCCTTTAGCGCCGTGCGGAAGCGCCCATAATCGAGCAGGTCGTTGATCGACAGCAACCGATCACCCAAGTCATCGGCCCAAGGCAGACGGCGCGGCTCGGCACCCACTGCCAGCACCAATTCGGAATAGGCCTGCTCTGTGCCGCCCAGCTGCAGCATTCGCCGCTGGACGTCGATGCCGGTCACCTGAGTATGGAACAGCACCTCGGCATTGAGTTGCTCGGCCATAGTGGCCGCATCCTGCATGGCCAGTTCGTCAGCCTCTTTGGCTTTAGCGAACCCGGTAGACAACAACGGTTTGGAATAAAAGCGGCCATCGTCGGCGGTAATCAGTAGTAGCTCGCGTTCCGAGTCCAGCTTGCGTACTTCCTTGGCCAGGTTATAACCAGCCAGGCCGGTACCCACAATGACCAGCGGAGCATTGTCACTCACGTCTATATCTCCCTGAACTGCGAATCAGCCAATCTCGATCATTTCGAAGTCTTCCTTGCCCACACCACAGTCTGGGCACATCCAGTCTGCCGGCACATCCTGCCAAGGCGTACCTGCAGCGATGCCGTCATCCGGCCAGCCTTCAGCTTCGTCATAAATAAAACCACACACGATACACTGCCACTTCTTCATTGCTGCTACCCGTATCAATTGAACACGTGTCTTGGAATGTTGCCTGCTCGCGACACTACCGCAATTGCAATGCAAGTCCAAGGCCAGCCCCCCCGCCCAACCCGCAAAGCGCTACGCATCAGCGTATGCCAGAGCGGCGTCACAGCTATTTCATGCTACCCTTCCGGGCACCGTTTAATCTGCCCGCCGGAGATGACTTCTCGCCATGCTACCCGACTGGTTTGCCACCCATTGCCACCCAACACCGCCACCAGCTCCTTTGCTCGACTGGCTCTGCGCGGAGGGCTCGCTGACCCAGCGTTTGACCGAGGCCGGCAACAACGACTTTCATGTGCAGTTACTTGAACAGAACCAGCAACCAGCCCGTGAAGACGAAGCCCAGGCCCTTGGCGTAAAACCCGGCGATGCAATCTGGGCACGCCAGGTGTTGCTGCACACTGATGGTGCGCCGCGTGTTTTTGCCCGTTCGGTAGCGCCGCTCAGCGCACTTGGCAGCGCCGCCGTTAAGCTGAACAAACTGGGTACCACCAGCCTCGGCCATCTGCTGTTTGGTAACCCACAGATTTGCCGCGGACCGCTTGAAATCAGTCAATATCCAGCTGACTGGCTACCGGCCGACTGGCGTGCCGACTATTTATGGGCACGCCGTTCACACTTTTCCGATGGCGAGTTGCAGCTGCTGGTCTGTGAAGTATTCTTGCAGGGTTGGCCCAAGGCCGGCACCTGACCCTTTTGTCTGGAGTGATATCTTGCTAGGTCTGCTGATCAAACCGCTGGGACGCCTGCACCCAAAAGCTAACGACTACATCCAACTAATGCGGCTAGACCGCCCGATTGGCACTTACCTGCTGCTGTGGCCCACTCTCTGGGCGCTGTGGCTGGCAGCCGACGGCGTGCCAAGCACTGCCAATCTGGTGATTTTCATTCTCGGCGTGATTCTGATGCGCGCGGCTGGATGCGTGATCAACGACTACGCCGATCGCGACCTCGACGGCCATGTTAGCCGCACAAAACAGCGGCCATTGGCAACGGGGCGCATCAGCGCCAAACAGGCCCTCATTCTTTTTGCAGTACTGGTCACGCTCAGCGCCGTGCTGGTGTTATTCACTAACCAGCTAACCATCATGCTGTCATTCGGCGGCGTGGCATTGGCGGCCCTATATCCGTTTTGCAAACGCTTCACCTTCTACCCACAGGTGGTGCTCGGCGCGGCGTTTTCCTGGGCGATCCCCATGGCCTTTGCCGCAGAAGCCGGCAGCCTGCCACCCGCCCTCTGGCTACTGTTTCTAGCGAATCTACTGTGGACCGTGGCCTACGACACCGAATACGCGATGTGCGACCGCGAAGACGATCTGCGCATCGGCATCAAATCCACCGCCATTTTATTTGGCGAGGCGGATCGCGCCATCATCGGCATGTTGCAAGGATTAACGTTAGTTTGCTTGGTCCTGGTCGGCTCTCGTTTTGAACTGGGGCTTTATTATTATCTTGGCCTACTGGGTATGATTTTTGGCTTCGCCTGGCAGCACTGGTTAATTCGCGAGCGCGACGCACAGGCCTGCCTGAACGCTTTCCTGGCCAACCATTGGGCCGGAATGCTGGTGTTTATCGGCTTGGCTCTCGACTACTGGCTGGGCTGAGCTAAATAGCCAAACTGCAAACTTTCATTGACTCGTCTCGCTTCAGTCACATAAATGAAATAAAAATGTTATCTAATCGGCGCATGTCAGAAATCTGCAACGAGACGGTAAACCATGTCAGGCAAAACCATTCTAATCGTCGATGACGAAGCCCCAATCCGCGAAATGATCGCGGTCGCACTGGAAATGGCAGGCTACGACTGCATCGAGGCTGAGAACACCCAGCAAGCCCATGCCAGCATAATCGACGCAAAACCAGATTTAATATTGCTCGACTGGATGTTGCCAGGCACCACGGGCATTGAATTGGCCCGCCGTCTCAAGCGTGATGAGATGACCCTGGATATCCCGATTATCATGCTTACCGCCAAAGGCGAAGAGGACAACAAAATCCAGGGCTTGGAAGTGGGCGCGGATGACTACATCACCAAGCCATTTTCGCCCCGTGAACTGGTGGCACGCCTCAAGGCCGTACTGCGCCGCGCTGGACCAGTAGACAGCGAATCGCCCATCGAGGTCTCGGGGCTACATCTGGACCCGGTCAGCCATCGGGTTACCATCGATGAAAGCCCCGCCGAGATGGGCCCCACCGAGTATCGCTTGCTGCAATTTTTCATGACCCATCAAGAACGCGCCTATACTCGCGGCCAGTTGCTCGATCAGGTGTGGGGCGGCAACGTGTACGTTGAAGAACGTACCGTTGACGTGCACATCCGGCGCCTGCGCAAGGCGCTTGGCAGCAACTATGATCATCTGGTACAAACCGTGCGCGGGACCGGTTATCGATTCTCAACCAAGGCTTGAAAACGCATCTCAACTCAGCTGCAGCGGAGTGCAGATGTTATTGAGTTGGCGAAGGAGCCTCTGTGGGTAAAAATAGTTTCAGCCGCGTCTTAAGCCAGCTTCTACTGCTGGTACTGATTTGCTTGCTGGTCGGCTGGATCATCGAGCAGCCCGCCTGGACGCTGGCGCTGGGCCTGGGCTTCTACCTAACCTGGACGCTGCGCCAGATGTCGCGTTTCTACGCTTGGCTCAGTACCCACCCTAACGAACCGCCACCGGAAGCCAAAGGCGTCTGGGGCGAGATATTCGACAGCATCTACCATCTGCAGCGCCGCGACGGTCGCATGCGTGCGCGCCTCCAAGCAGTGATCGACCGCATCCAATCGTCTACCTCCGCGCTGCGTGATGCGGTAGTAATGATCGATAAAGAAGGTCATTTGGAATGGTGGAACCACTCCGCCGAACGGCTGCTTGGCCTGCGCACGCCGGACGACAGCGGCCAGCACGTCAACAACCTGATTCGCGACCCGCGCTTTATTGAATACTTCGAGTCAGGCGAATTCCGCGAACCGCTAGAAATTCACTCGCCGATTGACCTCAACACCCAGCTGCAATACGGCATCACCCGTTACGGTCTTGGCGAACGTTTGATGGTCGTACGTGACGTTACCCGGTTGCATAACTTAGAACAGATGCGCAAGGATTTTGTGGCTAACGTCTCGCATGAGCTGCGAACGCCGCTAACCGTAGTGGTTGGCTACGTGGAAACATTGCTCGATAGTGAAGAGCAGATGAACCCCCGCTGGAAGCGCCCACTGCAACAAATGCAGCAGCAATCCAACCGCATGCAGAGCCTGCTGAATGACTTGCTGCTGCTGGCCCGACTGGAAACCTCGGACCATACCAGCGAAGACGAGAGCATTGACGTGACACCCATGCTGGAAAGTATTCGCAAGGATGCTCAGGCCCTATCGGGTGAAAAGGGCCATCAGGTCAGCTTGAAGATTGAAGGCAATACGCACGTATACGGCGTTGAAGGTGAGCTACGCAGCGCCTTCTCAAACTTGGCCTTCAACGCGGTGAAATATACACCCGAACAAGGTGAGGTTAGTCTGCACTGGTGGAGTGACGAGGCCGGGCAACATCTATCGGTAAGCGATAACGGCGTGGGCATTGCACCCCAGCATATCAACCGATTGACCGAACGCTTCTATCGCGTGGACTCCAGCCGCAGTACCAATACAGGTGGCACCGGGCTAGGTTTAGCCATCGTCAAACACGTACTGCTGCGCCATCAGGGTCGGCTAGAGATTCTCAGCAAAGAAAGTGAAGGCAGCCGTTTTATCTGCCACTTTCCGCCCCGCCGTCGAAGCTAAGTTTCAGGCGCTGGGACTGTAATGCTGCTGGGCTGTGCCAGAGGCAATCAAACGTGATAAATAATCGAGCTTTTCCGGGTCTTGATCGACAAACTTCAGCGTCACCTTGATCCACTCCGAGTCCACCTTGGGCTCCAGCGCTGCAACCGCGTGTACATAAGCATTGATACGCGCAATCGACTGATCGCTCTCCTGCTCCATGTCCAGCACACCGCTTTCAAAAACCTGTGGCACGCGCTCACCGCGGCGCACTACCACCAATGCGTCGCGCAGACTTAAGGTCTTAATTACACAAGCGAACTGCTGGCCAGCCAGCCGCAGCTGCGCTTGCCCGCGAACCGCTTGAGCGGCGGCGGGTGGCGCTGCCGCTTTGCTCTCGCCGCCGAAATTGGCATCACGCACAACGGGCTCCGATCGCACCGCCGCTGAAGCAGATTCAACTTTCCGACCACCGGTCAAATTAGCCACCGAGCTTTGCGCAATCCCGGTGCTCGGACGCGGCGCCTGCAGGCCCTGTAATAAGCCCAGCTTGCCGGCTCGTTGCAGCGCCTTTTTAACTTTGGCGATCAGCTGCTCGCTGGTGAAAGGCTTACCCACGTAGTCACTGACACCGGCCTGAATCGCTTCGACTACGTTTTCCTTATCGCCACGGCTGGTGACCATCACAAAAGGCACGCCGGCCTTGTCGGGTTGCCCACGGAACCACTGCAGTAGCTCAAGGCCGCTCATTTCCGGCATTTCCCAGTCGCACAGAATCAAATCAAAGCTGGCGCGCGAGAGAACCTGCTGTGCCTTGCGACCATTGATTGCCTCCTCGATTTGCAAGCCAGGAAAATGGCTGCGCAGAGCCTTCTTCACCAAATCACGAATGAAGGGCGCGTCATCAACAATCAGGACCGACACTTTTGCCATGGTTTCTTGGTTCCTCTGGGAATGCCCCTAGCTTAGCGCAGAGCGCTCATGAAAACCCCAATAGCTTTACAGCAAAGGGCCACCATTGACAGTTTTTTGCGCTGAACTATGTTGATCAACGTGCTGTAACTTTTCTTTTGATCGTCGGATGCCCTTGCGGCGTCGCAGTCGTCGATTCCCGACACGGAGGTGTGGGTTTTGACGCAGTTCATCAACTCGACGGAAGGTCGAGCTTTTCGTTTATGCGCCCAGTGCAGCCAGCCATCCCCCGTGCTGCCAGTACAGCCACTAATTGACCACAGCCGAACCCAGGCTGAGCGCCGTCACGCGACCACTGCGGTACTGCCTGCCTCTGGCCAAGCTTGCTCGACCCGACTGCACGCCCAGTTACTGCAAACCCCACGCATAGCGCCGAAGTCGGATTCCCGATTGATCCGCCGTCGACGCGCGCGCGACTGACCCCAGGAGAACCTACCATGGACGCAGTCCTCCAGCCGCCTCTTGCTACCGGCCAACGCGTTGTAATTGAATCCGTCGGCTCAGCGCGGCCCGGATTAGCCGGCCTGTTGGCCCGGCAACTGGGATTACCCGCCAGCCGCGTGGCCAATGCGTTATACCGCGCGCCCTCAGTGCTACTTGAAGATTTGCCACCAGCGCAGGCACAGGGCTTGGCCTACATCCTTCAGCAGGCTGAACTGCATGTCCGCGTCGAGGCATCCCACCTGCCCAGCCCGCAGACCGACACGCTATTAGATATCGCCCTTTATGTACGCGACATTAGCCAATTACCCACCTGCTGCCAGCGGCTCAGCCAATTTTTAGGGTGCCGCCCCGAGGCCGCATTGAACATGCTGATGACCGCGCCCGGCGTCGTACTGGGTGATGTTAGCGAAGCCACCGCAGCTGCTCTGAGTGCGTTGTTAACCGATCTCGACGTCGAGCTGCTTTGCTCCACCCGCGCGCTTGCCCGCTACCAATTACTGATCAATCGTGCACCCGGCCCCAGTCTCGATAGTCTGCTGCATGACCTGCGCCTGCAGGGCATTCGCTATGACGCAGACAGCTGCGAGGTGCTGGAAACCCTGGACACCAAACAAGCTTTGTATCTGTGGCGGCGCCACCAAGCCGCCGGCGGTATTCGCCTACTCGATCTGACCTTCATGCGCTACGACCTGAGTCTGACCAATGTCAGTGCCGACAGCGACACCCGCCAGCTGCCGATGCTCGCCGGTCTGCCGCCGGAGCTGATCGACTGTGTGCTCGACAATCTTCCGGTGGTGGTCGAAGAGGGTGTCGCCACGCAGGCTCTCGCCAGCCGTCTGGACGCTTGGCGCGCTGCTGGCATGCCCGTAGAGGTCACGCCTGTGACGCTGCGCCAATCGCGCCTGCTGCTGCCCAAAGCCGGCAATGCCGCCGAAGCTATTGGCCTGCTGCAACAGACTGGGTTGGTCGACAGTGACCAAACCCAGCTGGCCTTACCCTGGCACTCCCCGCTGATTTACGGCGAACTCATGCCGCGCTGGTTGCAGGACGCACTTGAGCAACTCGGCATTCAGCACAGTTGGGAGGAAATTGACCATGGCGGCCACTGAAAACACTTTGCGGCTGCATTTGGGCATCGCCGAGCAAGGCAAAATTCTGGCACTCAAGGGTAAACATCAAGATGCCCTTGAGCATTATCGCGAGGCTTTGCGGCTGGCCGTTAGCAGCAAAGCGCCCGAGGTATTTTTCCGCCACTACACCCAGTGTGTGATGGAAAGCCTCGAGCTCAGCGGTGAGCTGGATAGCGTACTGCGCTACTGCGAAGAAGCCGAGCAGCACTATCAGCGTCTTGCTTCGCCCTTGCCGCTGGTCAGCCGCGACCGCGCCGACAACCTGCAACGCCGCGGCTGCATTTTGCTGCGACAGGGCCATGTGGAGCAGGCCATGACCAGTTTTGAACTGGCGTTGCAGTTGGCCCAAGAGAATGCGCTGCCGCTGGCACGCGAACTGACCGGCTGGAGTAAACGTGGGTTGACCGTAGGCAGTCGGCAGCTCAACGAAGCACAGCAGCGACATCAGTACTTCATCGTGCGCAAGGCACTGGTTGACCCTGCGCGCGCCATCCCACTGCCACCCGAGCGCCTGCAACGTGCCCGCGCGGCAACCCCGTTCTAGCAGGAGCCCGGCATGAGTGATTACAACGGTTTGCGTCCCGGCGAAATACTGGCTGATGCCAGTGTCGCCGATTTCATCTCCAGCCTTGGTCTGGGCATCGCCCGCGCCCAGCAAGCGCTGGATACCAATTCTATTGAACAGCTGGACAGCTTCATTCAGCCGATCCCCGGCCTGGGCGGTAAAACCTTGATAGAAATGGGCTTCAGTCCGGCCTTTTATCACTATCAACACGCCGATATCAGCTGCTCAATGAACCTGCATTTGCGGGTAGAGGAATCTACCGGAGTGGATTTTGGTATCAACGGCGCCTACAACAGCGCCGACACCAGCAACAACGACGGCGAAAGCAGTTCGTCCAGCAGCAGTAGCGGCAGTCGCGCAGAAACGCGTAACCGCCAAGCCAGTCTGGAAGTGACCTCACGCTCAGCTGGCGAGGTGCGCATCAACGACAGTCGTGTGGCGCTTAGCGGCGCCGATCTGGAAAGCCGCCTGGGCAGCTTGGTCAATGGGCTAGCGGGCAATACAGAGATTAGCGCTATTGCTTTAGAGCGCACTGAAACACCGATCAACCCGACCTCCAACGCCAGCCCACAACAGGTGGTCGTATCACCCAATGCGGTGGCCTTCCGCGCTTTTGGTTACGCCGGCGGCGTGATCCGCATTGCCAGCAACAGCGACACCACCTTTGTCACCAACCCGGATACTAGCCTCCCGGTCAGCCGATCCAACAGCGTGGGTAACTATGCCCGCAAGGTAAAAACCGCCTTTGAGGATGCGGGATACACGGTAACTCACTGGGCGCCGGGCGAAGCCATCCACGAAGTACTGTTCGATATCGACAGCAACCTCATCCGCCCCGATCAACGCGACGGCCTGCAGGA
>TARA_R110000765_G_scaffold6726_3_pt1 | contig 65322 bp, 62 predicted proteins | sample TARA_R110000765 | Tara Oceans TARA_R110000765 (sample SAMEA4398168) | marine metagenome | biome: Polar Biome; feature: [MES] marine water layer (ENVO:01000295) within the mesopelagic zone...; material: water (ENVO:00002006), including particulate matter (ENVO:01000060) such as...... | reverse complement strand
CCGGCGGGTCGATCAGGCCGGTCGGGCGGATCACCTGTTCGGTGAACACGCCGCCGGTGCGGTCGAGTTCCCAGCTGCCGGGCGTCGCGGAGACGTGCACGGTCTGGGGGCGCATGGCGTCCCATTCCTCGAATTTGAGGGGGCGGTTGTCCAGGCAGGAGGGGAGGCGGAAGCCGAATTCGGCCAGCGTCGATTTGCGGCTGAAGTCGCCTTTGTACATGGCGCCGATCTGGGGCACGGTCTGGTGGCTCTCATCGGTGAAGACGAGGGCATTGTCGGGCAGGTATTCGAACATGGTCGGCGGCGGGTCGCCCGGCTTGCGGCCGGTCAGGTAGCGGGAATAGTTCTCGATGCCGTTGCAGGAGCCGGTGGCGGCGAGCATTTCGAGGTCGTACTGGGTGCGCTGCTGGATGCGCTGGGCTTCGAGCAGTTTTCCGTTGGCCTCGAAATGGGCGACCGTGGCCTTCATCTCCGCCTTGATCTTGCCGATGGCCTGGTTGAGCGTCGGGCGCGGGGTGACATAGTGGCTGTTCGCATAGATCTTGATCGCGGGCAGCTTCTGCATGGTGCGGCCGGTGAGCGGGTCGAACTCGGTGATGCTCTCCAGTTCGTCGCCGAAGAAGGAAAGCTTCCAGGCGCGGTCCTCGAAGTGGACCGGGAAGATATCGATCACGTCGCCCTTCACGCGGAAGGTGCCGCGGGTGAAGGCCATGTCGTTGCGGGTGTACTGGTTGGCGACGAGTTGTTCGGCGACGCTGCGCGGGTCGATGCGCTGGCCCTCTTCGAGCCGGAAGGTCATCGAGGTGTAGGTCTCGACCGAACCGATGCCGTAGATGCACGAGACCGAGGCGACGATGATGACGTCGTCGCGCTCCAGGATGGCGCGGGTGGCCGAGTGGCGCATCCGGTCGATGGCCTCGTTGATCGAGGATTCCTTCTCGATATAGAGGTCCGAGCGGGGGACATAGGCTTCGGGCTGGTAGTAATCGTAGTAGGAAACGAAATACTCCACCGAGTTCTCGGGGAAGAAGGATTTGAACTCGCCATAGAGTTGTGCGGCGAGCGTCTTGTTGGGGGCAAGGATCAGGGCGGGGCGCTGGGTCGCCTCGATGATCTTGGCCATGGTGAAGGTCTTGCCGGTGCCGGTCGCGCCGAGCAGGACCTGGTCGCGTTCGCCGGCCTGGATGCCCTCGACGAGTTCGGGGATCGCGGTACGCTGGTCGCCCGCGGGCTCGTATTCGGAATGCACCTTGAACCGCTTGCCACCTTCCAGCTTGACCCAGTCGCGGTCAGGCCGGTGGGGCGTCCAATTGTCGGACGGCAGGGCGCCGGCGGCATCGCGGGCGAAACCGTCGAGTGAAAAGACGCTGGGCGCTTCGGAAACGCCTGTGGAAGGAGGGGGAGGAGCCATGCTGAACGATATGGGACGAAAGCGGCGAGTGTCTAGGGTGTTCCTGTTGTGTTCGGTGCGGGGCGCGCGCGGAGGCGGCGCGCCGGGGTGCCCAACTGCTATTTGTCGGCCGGAATAGCAGGGCATCTGGGCCAGTGCGCCGGGGCCGGATCGGCGTGGGGGGACGTGCTGTGGGTGTTGCAGGACGGGCGGCGCCGCGCCCGCCGGGCCTGGGCCGTGGCCAGATACCTGCACACGGAGGCCGCCGAAAAACGCCTTGTTATCGCTAACGGCTCTTTCATGATTTGTCGCTGTGCTCAGTGGGTAATCTGATGGATTTTTCCCCTTATGCCCCATACCGAAAGGAAGCTGATCGAACGTTCGCTCCAACGCGCGCGCAACGATGCGATCCTGATCGGGGGCATCACGGCATTCCTCCTGATACTGGCAATTCAGTTCGATGCGTTCGAGCTTGTTGCGGAGTATTCGCGCACACATGAGGCGTATGAGCTGGACGAGTTGCTGATCGTGATGATGATCCTGCCGCCGGCCCTGTTGATCTATGTCGTGCGCCGGGCGTTCGACATGGCGGGGGAAATTTCGTCGCGGCGAACCGCAGAGGCAAACGCGAAGATGATCGCCTTGCATGATGCGCTGACCGGGCTGGCAAACCGGCGCAAGGCGATGGCGCACCTCACCACGCGTTTGCCATCGGCAGACCGATATCCGGTCACGATTGCCGGGGTGGATTTGAACCGGTTCAAGGCGGTCAATGATCTTTACGGGCACAATGCCGGCGACACGCTGCTGGTGCGCGTCAGCGAGCGCCTGAAGGCGGAAGTCGGCCATCTCGGCATGGTCAGCCGGATGGGCGGGGATGAGTTCGTCGTGATCCTGGAGGGCGCAGCCGACAGCGAGCCTGTGAGCCGGGTGCTGAACTCCTTGACGGCGATCTTCAAGACTTCCTTCGATCTGGGCGACATGGTCTGCTCGGTCGGCGCGAGCATTGGGGTATCTCAAGCAAATGATCCGAAGCTGACGGCCGAAGAGTTTATCAGCCAGGCCGATGTGGCCATGTATCGCAACAAGGGATCGCTCGGCGTGGCGCTCTCCTTCTATGAGCCGGGCATGGAAGAGGTGGCGAAGTCGCGCGCCCTGATGGAGGCGGAGCTGCGTCAGGCCCTCAAGGAGAAACGGATCGAACCTTTCTACCAGCCCGTGATCAATCTCGGGACGGGGGAGGTCATAGGATATGAGGCGCTGGCCCGGTGGAGAACAGAGACCGGCAGCCTCCACATGCCCGAAGATTTCATTCCGATTGCTGAGCAGTCTGGTCTGATCTCGGCGGTGTTCCTGCAGGTGTTGAAAAAGGCCTGTGTCGCGCTGCGCGACCAGCCGCCACATATGACCCTCGCCGTGAATTTGTCGCCCGTGCAGTTCAATGATGAATGGCTGGCAGAGCAGATCCTGGCAGTACTGGTCGAGACGGGCGTGGCGCCGGGACGCCTTGAAGTCGAGATTACCGAGAATGCGCTCGTGGCCAATTTTGAGGCGGCGCAGAAAATCATGCAGACGCTGAAATCCCAGGGCATCAAGATTGCCCTGGATGATTTCGGAACAGGGTATTCCAGTTTCCGTCATCTGAACGAGCTGCCCTTTGACAAGATCAAGATCGACCGCAGCTTCATTTCTGGTATCGACCTGAATGAATCCTCGCGCACGATCGTGCGTGCGGTGACGGAACTCGCGCACAATCTGGGCCTGACGGTAACGGCTGAGGGCGTGGAGCTGCTGCAGCAGATCGAGATGCTGCAGGAGATCGGCTGTGATTTCGGACAGGGCTACCTGTATGGCCGGGCTGATGTGCCCGGTGGGCGAGATGACTGGGAGGCTGATACGCTTCCCGATCCAGCCCCGCGCGCCTCAGGGCAGGGAGGGGTTTGAATGGCGCCCGCTATGCAGTCAGGGGCCGGAGGGCAGGGGGCGGCCACATTGCCTCGCGAGAGTCTGCTGCGCGTCAGGAATATTCCCTTGGATTGTGGGCTGACCGAATAATCGTGTTCAAACAAAACCTTCTGCAGCTATCCCGACATGTGACTGGAATTATCTCAGGTTACATTAACCCTTTTACGTTACGGAAGTTACGTGGGGGGATGCAGGCAAGGCTTTGTAAAGGCGAGGCATCCATTGAATGAAAAATACAGATTCAGCTAGCCTGGAAGCCGGTCGCCTCAATTCGAGGCGCCTGATGCAAAGCTATGTGATGGCGCTTTGCCTGATCGCGGTATTCCTCACCTTTTCCCACACAATGTCCATGATGGCGCTGGATTCGGCGCGCTATGATGCGAACGTGATCAATGTCAGCGGACGCCAGCGTATGCTGAGTCAGCGCATCCTCTATCTCTCTCTGGAAGAGCTGGAGCATCCGTCTGAACAAACCCGGAGCGCGCTTGTTACCTCTACGGAGGAGTTCGCATCGGTCCACGAACAATTGTCAGCCATGGCGCGCAAGTCGCCAATTTTGACCACTGCCTATTTTGGCCGGGGCGACGGCGAAAGCCTGGATTCAATCACTCGGTCGTTTATCAAGGACGCCACCGAGATCGGCGAGCAGGAACTGGACCGGGCAGGGGAAATGGGTGAGACCATGGCGCACCTCTCCCTGCTAGGAACGGATCAATTGCTGGCAAAGCTGGAGGGGGCTGTCACGGCGCATGAAGCCGTCGCGCTGAAAAACTCCCAACGCCTGAAAATCCTCGAGAACGCCTCGCTGATTGCCGCTGGCGTCATCCTTCTCCTCGAAGCCCTGTTTATCTTCTGGCCGACCCTGCGCCAGACACGCCGTGCGTTTTTATCCCTTGAAGAGGCGAACGCCAACAAGGATGCGGCCATCAAACGGCTTGTCGAATTTTCCGAAATCTCGGCCGACTTGTTCTGGGAAACAGACCTTGAAGGCCGTATTCTCTATATCAGCGGGCGCCTGCTGCCCGATCTCAGTTTTGAGGAAGACCCCTTTGTGGGGGAGTTCTACAATACCATTCTCGGCTTTGGACCGCGCGAACTGAATGTCATGAAGCAGATGCTCGCAACGCAACGTCCGTATGAGGGCATTCTTGCCGATTTTTCCGATCATAAGGGGCGCCGGTACAAGATCTCCCTGTCGGGCCGGCCGCACCATGACGCGGATGGAAACTTGACCGGCTATATCGGGGTTGGCGATGATGTGACCCAAGAGGTTGCCGAGCAGGAGAAAATCCGCAGCTTGGCGGAGCGGGATGCCCTGACCGGCCTGTACAATCGCCATGCCTTCAATCACCGCCTGAAGCGGCAGATGTCGATCAGCATGGCCTCCGGCAATTCCACCTGCCTGCTGGCGATGGACCTGGATGGCTTCAAGGCCGTCAATGACACGCATGGCCATGATGCCGGGGACGAATTGCTGAAGCAGGTGGCGAGCCGGTTGCAGAACAAGCTTGGCCTGAGGGGATGGTCCGCGCGCCTGGGCGGGGACGAGTTCATGGTCGTCTGCAAGAGCTCCCTGAGCGATGGGGATTTGAAGGTGCTGGCCATTGAATTGAACGAGGCCTTGGCCGAGCCCTACAAGGTCGGAACTCAGAGCCTGAGCATAGGCGTCTCGATTGGCATTGCGGTGGCCCCGCGGGATGCACGGACCATGGATGACCTGGTCAAGTGTGGAGACATCGCGCTGTATGAAGCCAAACGGGGCGGACGCTCTGGTCACCGGATGTATAATGCAAAAATGACGGCCGATTCCGAGCGCGAGAAGCAATTGGAAGCCGGCCTGCGCAAGACCTTGCAGGAAGATGGCCTCGAACTGGTTTTCCAGCCGATCATCAATCTGGAAAGCCGGACGCTGGCAGGATTCGAGGCGCTGGCCCGCTGGGAGGATGCCGAGCTGGGCGTGATCCCGCCCGCGCAATTTGTCAGCATCGCAGAAACCGGTGGGTTCATGCCCTTGCTGGGCCACCAGATCCTGCAGAAGGCCTGCCGGGCGGCGGCAAATTGGCCGAGTTCGCCTAAGCACCCGAACCCCCACGTGTCCGTGAACATCGCGGCGACGGAGATCATGGAGCCGGGCTTCACCCGGAGTGTGACGGACATTCTGGCGGAGACCGGCCTTGAGGCGACGCGGCTTGAGCTGGAAATCACCAACAGCCTGGTGCTGGACCAATCCCCTGAGGCGATTGATGCCCTGCAGGAGTTAAAGGATCTGGGAATCCAGCTCTCGATTGATGATTTCGGGACAGGGCAGACCTCTCTCAGCCAGCTGAGACTGCTTCCCCTGTCACGCATCAAGATCGACCAGACCTTCATCGCGGATATGACGCATGATCAGAACAGCATGAAGATCATCCGGGGCATGATCGGGCTCTCCCGCGATCTCAACCTTTCGATCCTCGCTGAAGGCGTCGAGACCGAGCGCCAGGCGGCGCTGCTGATCGCGGCGGGCTGCAAGGAGGCGCAAGGCCATTATTTCTCGAAAGCCCTGGCCGAGTCCGATGTCAGACGGATGCTGCAGCAATATATTGCGACGGAGTCCCGGGCCCAGCTGGTCGGCTAGGCCAATCCGAGCCTTTCCCATTGTCCTTCCCTCCCCGGAAAACGCCGCTAAGGTGGCGGGGGAGGAGCCATGCTGAACGATAAGGGATGAAAGCGGCGAGTGTCTAGGGTGTTCCTGTTGTGTTCGGTGCGGTGGTGCTGCTATGGGTTGAAAGCTGATTTCATTCTTAAGGAGGTCTTATTGATGGGATTCGACGAGTGGTTGGGAGAAGTTGACCGCATTTTCCTTGATCGGTTTTGGATTGACCACATCATGGGTGGGTTCTCACGAGATGAAATGGAGCGAGATTGGCGACAGGGAGAGATGCCGTCAGACTGGGTACAGCGAGTTGGTTCGAAATATGATCTGGAAGAATGCGACGAGTATGGCTTTAAGAGTTTCGGGTTCTAACCATGGCTGAGCGCAAACCGTGGACGCGAAGAGATCAAGTGCTTGTGCTTGAGCTTTACGCACGAACTCCCTTCGGCAAAATGCATAAAACCAATCCGGATGTAATTGAGTTGGCGAACCTTTTGGGTCGGTCTGCGAATTCTGTAGCAATGAAGCTAGCGAATTACGCTGCGTTGGATGAGACCTTGGATCGAAAGGGTCTGCAAGGTGCAACCACAGCCGACCGACAAACCTGGGATGAGTTCTTTGCTGATCCGGAAGGCTTTCTTAAAATGGCGCAGTCTGCTCGATGGGCGGAGGGGGACTGGCCGACAAAAGACCAAGGCTCAGAGCCGTCCGAATTTCGAGAAGGAGAAGAAGTCTTGCGGACCGTCATGGTTCGGAAAAATCAATCTGCTTTTCGTGCGATGGTGCTATCCGCTTACGATTCCCAGTGCGCTATGACTGGGATTTCTTTGCCAGAACTGTTGATTGCAAGCCATATTGTTCCATGGAGTGTGAATGAGAAACTGCGCTTGGATCCTAGGAACGGGATATGTCTAAGTCCTCTCCATGACCGAGCGTTCGATGCAGGACTTATTACTTTCAATAATGATTTGACGGTTAAGTGCTCTGCAAAGTTACTTGTCCCGAACTCTGTTCGGGGAATGTTTGAGGGAAAGATCGCAACTGCGCCGGAAAAGTTTCATCCGCTTCCTGAATACTTGGAATACCATCGAGACCATATATTTGAGGCCGCATAAATGACAAACCTGACCGAAGCCCGTATCGCCAATGTCCGCAACCATATGGCGTTGGAGGTGACGCATGACTGGGACGCGGTCATCGCGACGTTTGAGCATCCCCGCTACGAGATGCATGGCGGCGGGCAGGTGTTCGACGGGGAGGCGGCTGTGCGGCGCTATTTCGACCTGTCGCGTACGCCCTTTCCGGACCAGGACAATGAGATCATCTCGATTGCCGTGGATGAGGCGACCGACAAACTTCTGGTCGAGTTCTGGCTGACCGGGACGCATACCGGCCCGTTGAATGTCGGCGGCGGCAAGATCATCGAGCCGACAGGGCGGCGTTTCAAGGTACGCATGGCCGCGACGTTCGAGTTCGCGCCCGGCAGTGACCGGATTATCTGCGAGCGGCCCTATTTCGACCAGGGCGCCGTCTTGCGGGCCCTCGACCTCGCCTGACGCGGGAGGCCTTCCGGGTCCCGATGCATGGTTTTGATCGCCTGCTGAAAGATCGCACGCGAATGGAACCAATACGCCGTTCACGCATACTATGTGCGATGACCGATATTGTGCCAACTCAGTCCAGGACGGACACCGGCCCCACAGAGATGCGACGCAGTGTGCGCGTGCGCCTCCAGACGGCCGGCCGGATTGTCCTGAAGGATTACAGCGACGCCCGCAGCATTCTGGTGCAGGACCTGTCGGTTGAAGGCGCTTGCCTGATGATTGGCGACTGGTCCGATTTGCCGGAGACGTTTCACCTGCTCCTGCGCCGGACGCCGGCTGAGCCCCATTTTCAGGTCGACTGTATGGTGCGTTGGCGCGCCGGGGCGGCTGTGGGCGTGGAGTTTGTGCGCCCGATTGCCGGATACCTGCTCGCCGAGCTGATCCGTCAGCCCATTTACGCGCACTAGGGCGGCGCGGCCAGTCTTCCGGATCTAGTCTGAATTTTCAGGTCTTGTGGTGCGTTCCTTGGTGCGCAGCTGCGCCATCAGGTCTTCCAGACGCGGGGAAGGCGGCGCTTTCAGACTGTCCTCAAAGGATTTGCGAAGCGCGTCCCGCAGCGGATCCCGGGGCGAATCCTTCTTATTGTCGTCCGAGCGAAAAATAAGCCGTCTCTTTTCCTGCATGCCTGCGTCCCACACCCGCGCAGCCTTAGGCCTTTAGGTCGTCCATTCCGGCCCCAAAGGCCCGGATCAGAGACGGTCTCTAGGAAGTTTTCAGAACCTTGTCGATGGTCCCTTCGGGCCCGTATTTGCCTGTGCACATGCACAATTGGCTTTCTGACCCGCATTGTGATCACGGGGCGGCGGGGCGGGCAAATGTCCCGTAAATGGGGGGGATGCCGGAAGGGGTATGGATAATTAGTGTTACCACCCGGAACGTGTTGCAAATATTGCAGAGGCAGAGATTTGACCGGGGTGACAAGAAGAGTTTTTCGCGCTTGCGAACACCGTCAATAAGTAGGTGCCCTATATATCCCGCATTGAAATAAATTGAAATAAACCGTGAAGGGGCGGTCCCCAATTTTTAGGCATTTCGCCTCCTGAACGCGCGCGCTTTCAACGCCCGCAAGTGCGATTCGCCGCGCGGCGCAAAACCGCCCACATGCAGGCGGGATTCAGATTTGATTGAAATTTCACCCTTCCATTCAACCAGACTTCCACTTCGCTGTGTCAGAACGGGGCGTAACGATACGGGACGAGATTGTTCCGCTTTGTGTCAGAAAACCGGGGTTCAGGGGCGGCGTCAAATCCGCTCCGTGTATGGAAGGGTAGTATTCGAGATGGCCAAGACGGTACTCGTAATTGATGACGATCCGACACAGCGCCGCCTGCTTCAGGCGGCTGTCGAGAAGGCCGGGTTTGCCTGCCGCACGGCGCCTGATGGCGAAGCGGGGCTGGCGCTCGCCGCCGACCCGAAAGATGGCATCGACGTCGTCCTGCTGGACCTGACCATGCCGGGCCTGTCGGGCATGGACACGCTGGAGCGCCTGTCGGCCAAACGCGCCGACCTGCCCGTCATCATGCTGACCGCCACCAGCGGGATTGATACGATTGTTCAGTCCATGCGCCGCGGCGCGGTGGACTTCATCGTGAAGCCGGCCAATCCGGAACGCGTGGTCGTTTCGATCCGCAATGCGCTGAAGCTGCAATCGCTGTCGGGCGAGGTGAAACGCCTGTCCCGCAAGGCCGAAGGCGGCATGAGCTTTGACGACATGATCGCCACGGCGCCGCCCATGCGCCAGGTTATCCGCCTCGCCGAACGCGCGGCCAGCTCGGATATTCCGGTGCTGATCCTTGGCGAAAGCGGTGTGGGTAAGGAAGTTGTTGCCCGTTGTATCCAGGGCGCATCCGGCCGGGCGGGCAAGCCGTTTGTGACCGTGAACTGCGGTGCCATCCCGGAAAATCTGGTCGAGTCGATCCTGTTCGGACATGAGAAGGGCGCCTTTACCGGTGCGGTCTCAAAAGCGCTCGGCAAGTTTGTCGAAGCCGATGGCGGCACGCTGTTCCTCGATGAGGTCGGTGAACTGCCGCTGGACGCACAGGTCAAACTGCTCCGCGCGCTGCAGGAAGGGGAGGTGGATGCCGTTGGCTCACGTCGCCCGACCAAGGTGGATGTGCGCATCATTTCCGCAACCAACCGCGACCTGTCGCAGCAAGTTGCCGAGGGCACTTTCCGCGAAGACCTGTTCTATCGCCTCAACGTCTATCCGGTCGACATGCCGTCCCTGCGCGAGCGCCGCGACGACATTCCGGCCCTGGTCGATCATTTCGTGAACCGCTTCAATGCCAGCGAGGGTGCGAAAGTGTCCGGCGTGGCCGATGATACGATGAAGATCCTGTATGCCTTTGACTGGCCGGGTAATGTTCGTCAGCTGGAAAATGCCGTCTTCCGCGCGGTGGTCCTGTGTGACGGTGACCAGTTGCGCCCGCAGGATTTCCCGCAGATTTCCGGCCAGATGCCGGATGCGGCGACGCTGCCGCAATCACCGGTCAGCATGGTTCAGGAGTCTGCCGAGTCGGCCCCGTCGGGCGCTGCCGGCCCGGTTTCCATCCAGGACGAAGCGGGCGAGCTGCGCACGCTGAGCGATATCGAGCGCGACATTCTTCAGTATGCCATCGACTTCTATGAAGGCCATATGAGCGAAGTGTCCCGCCGTCTGGGCATCGGGCGCTCAACGCTTTACCGCAAGGTCCGCGAATATGATCTCGACGTGCGCCAGGAGCGCGAGGCGAGCTAGGCCAAGGCCAAAGGGAGATGCCGGCACAGACCGGTCACAAAGCCCCGCCACACCGGCGGGGCTTTTTCATTGGGCGGCAGGCATCGCATAGGACATGGTGATGTTGCAGCGCTCATAGCGGTGGCCGTAGCGGCGCATGATCTCTTCATCATGCCGGAAGCCGTATTTTTCATAGAGCCGGATGGCGGAGGCGCATTTCGAATTGGTCAGCAGGAAGAGGTCCTGGATTTCCATCTGGCGGGCCCGTTTCAGGATTTGCCGCATCAGGAAGTCTCCGGCCCGGCGCCCACGCGCGGAGGCCAGTACGCCCATCTTGGTCAGCTCCACCCCGCCATCCTCCATCGGCATGAGCGCGCAGGTGCCAATGATGCCAAGTTCCGGATCTTCGACAAACAGGATGGTGCCGCCCTTGTCGATCACCTTGGCGCGCGGGTTTTCGATCATGGCGATGTCTTCCGCTTCCAGCCGGAACATCTCCTCGACCCATTGGCGGGTGATGCGGTCAAAATGCGGGGCGAGTTCGTCTGAGAATTCCACGATCTTCAGGCCCGCCGGATTGGCCAGCGTCTCGATACGCGCCGAGAGGGGCTGGTCGGCGAGACGTGATTCCACGAGGCTGATTTCCGCCAGCAAGTCGTGGTCAGGGTAGAGGCAGAGTTGCTGGGCGGCCTCGCGCACAGCGGGCCAGAAGCTGGCCCGCATTTCCGCGACAAGGGCTTCGCCGGACGGGGTCAGGAAGATTTCCTTCTGGCGATTGTCGCCTTCGATCGGGCGCGTGTCGGTCAGGCCCATCTTCTGGAGTGCATTATGAATGCGCGTGATGGCGGGCTGGCTGACGCCGGTGGTCTCGACGGCGGCGCTCACGCTGAGCGGGCCGTTTGCTTCCAGAGCGGCGATCAGGGGGAAGTGTGTCGTCTGGATCGGGTAGGCGCGCGCGTCGAACACGCTGACGGCCTCCGCCTGCAGCCGGTCGGCAAGGCGCTTCAGCCGGCTGGCGAGGCCGAGATAGCCGATGTGTGCGAGAATATCCTGGTTCATCACGGGTTTCCATAATCCGTTATATAACGTGTTATGCAGTTAGGCTCAGGCAAAGGCTTCGTCAAGATGAAATCCTGATCTTCCGGGCGGGGAAGGGGCCTAATGCCGGGTGTAAGCCTTGACGATTTCGCCAATCTTGCGGGCATCGGCTTCGCGCGGGCTGCCGGTGCGCCAGGCAATGCCGATCTGGCGGCCGACGACAGGATTGACGAATTCGCGCACGGCCACGTCCGGGCCGATGTTCAGGCCATTGTCGGTCGCAAGTTTTGGCAGGAGCGAGACGCCGAGCCCGCCGGCAATCATGTTGACCAGCGTGCCGAGCGAGGTGGCGGCCACCTGATCGGTTCCGCTGCCAGTCTTCATCCGGCAGATCGACAGCGCATGGTCCCGCAGGCAATGGCCATCCTCGAGCAGGAGGAGGTTCTCGCCCGACAAATCCTCTGGCGACAGGCCGTTCTTTCTGGCCAGCGGGTGCGCGGCAGGGGCGGCAAACAGGAATTCGTCATCGAACAGGGGCAGCATGTCGATGCCCGGCACATCCCAGGGCAGCGCGATCAGGGCGGCATCCAGCGTGCGGGTGCGCAGCTGGTCGATCAGGCGGGGGGTCTTTTCTTCATGCAAATAGAGCTTGAGATCAGGGTATTGCTCGCTGAGCGCACGCACCGTGGCGGGCAGCACGAAAGGGGCGATGGTCGGGATGGCGCCCAGATGGAACGGGCCGGTCAGCAGGGCGCCGGCGCTCTGGACTGACTGGACCAGGGAGTGGGCGTCATTGATCAGCGCATTGGCGCGCGCCACCGCCAGTTCACCGGCATGGGTCAGCTTGGCGCCGCGGGGCTCGCGTTCGGCCAGTTTCACCCCCAGCAGATCCTCCAATTCCTTGATTCCGGCGGACAGGGTAGGCTGCGTCACATGGCACGCCTCGGCCGCCCGCGAGAACGAGCCGGTGTCTCCAAGAGCTACTAGATACTGCAGTTGGCGAAGGGTCGGTATAATCATAGAGACAATCTATACCGCGAATGGGAATTATCAATTTTCCTTTTTGCCGCAACTGCGAGAAAGCACGCGCACCGGGCCCACCGTTCCGGCAGCCTCAAATCTTATCCCAGGAGATCCACTATGCTTGGCATTGGCGAAAAGCTTCCCGAGTTCACCGTTACGGGCGTAAAGCCGAAATTCATGCAGCATGAGCAGAATGGCGAGAGCGCGTTCGAGCCCATCACGCAGGATTCCTTCGAGGGTAAATGGAAGGTCATCTTCTTCTACCCGAAAGACTTCACCTTCGTTTGCCCAACCGAAATCGCTGAATTCGCCCGTCTGGCCGGCGACTTCGAAGACCGCGACGCGGTTGTGCTCGGCGGGTCCACCGACAACGAGTTCGTGAAGCTGGCATGGCGCCGCGACCATGCCGACCTGGCGGAACTGCCGATCTGGCAGTTTGCCGACACCCGCGGAGAGCTGGTTGATGGCCTTGGCGTGCGTGAACCATCGGAAGGCGTTGCCTATCGCGCCACCTTCGTGGTCGATCCACACAACGTCATTCAGCACGTCTACGTGACCAATCTGAACGTCGGCCGTAGCCCCGCAGACACGCTTCGCGTGCTCGACGCGCTGCAGACCGATGAGCTGTGCCCATGTAATCGTCCGGTTGGCGGAGATATTTTGGAACCAGCTGCCTAGGTCGCGCATATATAGAGCGCACGCTGGAACTCCTGGGAAGACGTCCTACTCCCTCCCCCACCCATGGGGCGTCTTCCCTTCAGCGTCGCGAAAGGTCCGGCAGGTCTTCCGTCCACCCAGTTCCAGGACGTTGGCACTCCCACCCCAAAGCCAGAAGGCTTGTCGGGCCCATTCGCTCCCCCACATCGTACTACTGACTCCGGAAGGATGAGGATTCATGTCTATCGAGTCCCTGAAATCTTCGCTGCCTGACTATGCGAAGGACCTGAAACTCAATCTCGGCTCGCTGATGAATGAGACGCTGCTGAGCGACCAACAGAAATATGGCTGTTTCCTTGCCTGTGCCCATGCTGTGGGCGAGCCCCAGACCCTGGCCGCACTGGAAGCCGAAGCGGCGGCAAAGCTGAGCCCCGAGGCCCTGAAGGCTGCGAAAGCGGCCAGCGCCATCATGGGCATGAACAATGTCTACTACCGCTCGATCCACCTGATCAGCAATGCCACCTACAGGGCGCTGCCCGCCAAGCTGCGCATGAACGTGATTGGCGCGCCGGGTATCGAGAAGGCTGATTTCGAGCTCTATTCGCTCGGCGTGTCGGCCGTGAATGGCTGTGGCATGTGCCTGGACGCGCATGAGGCTGAATTGCGCAAGCACGGCCTGTCGACGGAGCAGATCCAGGCGGGCATCCGGATCGGCGCAGTCGTCAATGCCGTCGCCCGCGTTCTGGCCGCAGAAGCCGTGGCGGTCGCAGAGCCGGCCTGATAGTTCGCGCCCGCGCGACCCAAGACCCATAGAGAGGCCCTGAAGCATTGCTTCGGGGCCTTTTTTGCGATTCGAAGCATTCGCGAAGTGATGCGGAGCCGAAATGACCAATTGCAGGTCGTCGCCCTAACCAGCTGTGGAAAACGGCAAAAAAAGACATGTCCTTTTCTTCATGCCCTGCCTGCCACGGCAGGGGAGGGCAGCGGCCTGATTCAGAACGGAAAAATTTGGCCTGCCCATTCCCGCCCACATCGGTGTTCCGGTATGTTCCCCATATATTTCAGCTTTGTTCCAATGGTTTCCGGATGTGGATATTTCAATTCCTCCACCCTGCCCATTGAGGCCCATAGTGTCCCATGATACTCCACGTTAAGACATGGTTTACCCATGCGGGGTTTAGGCAGAATAAGTCAGGGTTGGCGGGTGTTTGTTTCCACCTATGAAAGCGCTATTGATGCAAAAGGACGGGTTTCGATCCCCGCTTCCTTTCGCGCTGCGCTGGGCGGTGGAAACCGGATTTTCCTCTGGTTGGCGCTGGACGGATCGGGCTGCCTGGAAGGCGGCGGCGAAGCCCTGATGGCAATGTATCGCGCGACCCTGACCCGGCTTGCCCCGCACTCCCCCGCCCGCAAGGCGCTCGTCACCCGCATTATTGCCGGGTCCGCCGACCTGAAAATGGATGATACCGGCCGCATCAAGCTGTCTGATGAGCTGATGAAAGCGGCGAACCTGACCGATCGCGTGAAATTCGCGGGCAATATGGACAGTTTCCAGATCTGGAACCCGGACCGGCATGCCGAGCATTTCGATGCCATGGCCGCCGAAGCCGCCAAGGAAGACACGCTGGAAGCGCTCGGTCATGCGTATTCCGAAGTGCTGCACCAGCAGGCCTCGGGGAGCGCCGCCCTGAAACTCGTGGATGGGGGCGACAGCTGATGACACAGGACGCGCCCCTCGTTCCGGACCCCGGCCACAAGCCCGTCATGCTGGATGAAGTGCTGGAATGGCTCGCCCCCAGGGATGGGGAGATCATTGTGGATGGCACATTTGGCGGCGGCGGCTATAGCCGTGCCATCCTTGGGTCTTCTAAATGTACCCTGATTGGCATTGATCGCGATGTGGATGCCATTGAGCGCGCCCGGAAGATGGCGGAAAAGACGGAACGCCTCGTACCCTTGCTCGGTCGCTTCGGCGAAATGGACGAAATCGTCTGCGCGGCGGGATATGAGCAAGTCGATGGCGTCGTGCTCGACATCGGGGTCTCCAGTTTCCAGATTGACCAGGCGGCGCGCGGTTTTTCCTTCATGAAGCATGGCCCGCTGGACATGCGCATGGGCGATACCGGCCCAACGGCGGCGGATGTGGTCAACAGGATGAGCGAGCAGGATCTCGCCAATATCATCTTCCGGCTCGGCGAAGAGCGCCAGGCGCGTCGGATTGCCCGGGCGATTGTCCTGCATCGCGGCGAGACACCCTTCGAGACAACGACCGAACTGGCCGATGCGGTCGAGAAGGCCGTGGGCGGGCGCAAGGGCGCGCGTATCCATCCCGCCACGCTGACCTTCCAGGCCATCCGCATGTATGTGAATGACGAGCTGGGAGAGCTGGCCCGCGCGCTGCACGCGGCCGAACGCCTGCTGCGCCCCGGTGGCCGTCTCGTGATCGTCGCTTTCCATTCGCTGGAAGATCGTATGGTAAAGCAATGGTTGAAGAAGCGGGCCGGGAAGATGGGCGGCGGTTCACGCCATATGCCGGTTGCGCAAAAGGGGCCGGACTCCACGTTCGAACTCGCTGTTTCCAAAGCGGTTCTGCCGTCTGATAACGAAGTTGAAGGCAATCCGCGCGCACGCTCCGCCAAGTTGCGGGCAGCGATCCGGACCAGCGCGCCCGCCATTGAGGAAGAGGCCAGCGACGGCATGAACCTGCCGCCCCTCTCAGACCTGGAGGATGCCCTATGAGCCGTCGTGCGTTCCTGTTTGGACTGGTCGTTGTCGGCCTGCTGATCGTCAGTCTCTACCGCGCCAAATATGGTGCGAAGGATACCGCTGCTGAACTGATGGCCGTCGAGGCACAGATCGAGGAAGCGCGCGAGGAAAAGGCGCTGCTGGAAACCGAGCTGTCGCATATGAGCCGCCGCGAATGGATCGAGGAATATGCCCGCACCGAGCTGGGCATGGCCCCGCCAAAGCCGGAGCAAATGGCGTCCGAGGGAGACCTTGATGCGCTTGTGGGCGAACCCAACAGCCTCGCTGTGAAAGCCCCCGCACCCACCGAAGACGGGGAGGTGCCCGAGTGAGCGAAGCCTCCCGGAACCGGACACGGCTTGCTGGCCTCGCGGTCAGCGCGCTGTTTGTCGTTCTGGCTGGCAAGGCCGGCTATCTGTCGCTTGCGGGCGGCAAGGCGCCTGCGCATGCGTCTGGCCAGAAGGCCGAGCGTGTCGTGCGGGCCGACATTGTCGATCGCAATGGCGAGCTGCTCGCCACCTCTGTCTCCGCTTATTCTCTCGTCGCCAATCCGAAACTGATCTGGGACGGCGCGGACGTCGCCAACGCGCTGGCCACCGTGCTGCCAGACCTGGATGTCGCCGAGATGACCCGGCGCCTGTCCGACCAGAGCCGGGAATTCGTCTGGGTGGAACGCGGCCTGACCCCGCGCCAGCGCAAGGCCGTGTTCGACCTTGGCCTTGAAGGATTGCGTTTCGAGGAAGAGAGCCGCCGGGCCTATCCGCGCGGCACGTTGGCCGGACATGTTCTGGGTTATACGAATATTGACGGCATCGGCGCGGGCGGCATCGAATACAGCCAGAATGAGCGCCTTGCGGCGGGCGGCGAGCCCATTCGCCTGACCATCGACAATGGCGTGCAGGCGGCGGTCGAGGCGGAACTGTCCATCGCCGCCGCAGAACATGAAGCCGAAGGCGGCGCGGCGATCCTGCTGGATGCGCAGACCGGCGAAGTCCGGGCCATGGCCAGCTGGCCGCCTTTTGATCCGAACCGCTCGGTCGACATTCCGATGTCGGATTCTTCGCGCCTCAACCGCGCGACCGGCGCAGTCTATGAATTGGGGTCTGTCTTCAAGCCGTTCACGGTCGCCGCCGCGCTCGAAGCAGGCGTGGTACACCCGAAGGAATTGTTCGATGTGCGCCGCCCGCTGGAAATTCGCGGCTTCACGATCGAGGACGACCATCCCTTCCACGGCGACGCCGACATCACGCACATCATTTCCGAAAGCTCCAATATCGGCACCGTCCGGATCAATGAGAAACTCGGCCCGCGCCGCCAGCAGGATTTCCTGAGACGGTCCGGCCTGATGGAGCGGGTGAAGATCGAACTGGCGGGCAGCTCTGCGCCGATCCTGCCGGAACGGTTTGACGATCTCTATTCCGCGACGGTCTCCTACGGACACGGCATTGCCGTGTCGCCCATGGCCTATCTCGCGGCCTTTTCCGCCTTTGCGAATGGGGGCGAGCGGGTGCAGCCGACCCTGATCATGAACAATCGCGACCGGCCTGCGCCTGTGCGGGTGATGTCCGCGCTAACCGCCGAAATGGTCAATGTCATGATGCGGGAAGCCGTACTGACGGGCACGGGCAAGAATGCGGAAGTGGCCGGCTACCGTGTCGCCGGAAAGACTGGCACGGCAGAGAAGCCGATTCTTGGCGGCTATGATGATGACCACAATGTCACGAGCTTTGCGGCTGTCTTTCCCTATGATCGCCCCCAATATGCCCTGATCGTGACCCTCGATGATCCGAAGGCCGGATCAGGGGCCGGTGTCACGGCGGCGTATAATGCGGCTCCGGCGGCGGGACGAATAATCGAACGTGTTGCGCCGCTTCTGGGCCTTGCTCCGCGTTTCGAGGATATTCGCCCCGCAGGCGCCGTCCTCCGCTCCGGCCAGGAGAAGAGGAGTTCCTTGTGACCAGACTGAAAGACCTGTTCCCGCTCATCAAGCAGGGAGACATCGAAATCAAAGGCATGACGGCTGACAGCCGCCGGGTGGCGCCGGGCTATCTGTTCGCGGCGCTGAAAGGCACCGTATCGGATGGCCGGGACTATATCCCGCAGGCGGTCGAGAAGGGCGCGGTTGCGGTCCTGTCCGAGGGCGGCATTGCCGTCGATGGCGCAGCGCATGTGATTGCAGACGAGCCGCGCCGCGCGCTGGCCCTCGCCGCGAAGCGCTTCCATGTCGCGCAACCGAAAACCATTGCCGCCGTGACCGGCACGAATGGCAAATCCTCGACCGTGGATTTCTGCCGCCAGATCTGGGCGAATGCCGGCCTGTCGGCGGCCTCGATGGGCACGCTTGGTGCCATCGGCCCGAAGGGCAAGATCGATGTCGGCCATACGACACCCGATCCGGTCACCATTCATGAGACCCTGCACGAACTGGCCGGGCAGGGGGTGACTCATTGCGCAATGGAGGCCTCCAGCCACGGCCTTGAGCAACATCGCCTTGATGGCGTGGATCTCGCCGCGGTCGCCTTCCTGAACTTCACGCAGGACCATCTCGATTATCACGCGACGATGGAAGAATATCTCGATGCCAAGCTGCGCCTGTTCCGCGACTTTGGCGGGCAGGGCCTGCCGGCCATCGTGAATGCCGACAGCGATCATCGCGAAGTCTTCGAGAAGGCCGCAGCCGATCATGGCTTGCAAATCGTCTCATTTGGTTGGCGCGGCGAGGATCTCTGGATTGACGAGATCATGCCACGGGCAACGGGCCAGGTGCTCAGCCTGTTCTGGCGCGATGTGGAATTGAAGCCGTTCGAATTGCCGCTGATTGGCGAGTTCCAGGCACTGAATGCGCTGGCGGCTGCCGCGATCTGCCTGTCGCTCGGCATGGACGTCGATCAGGTGATGGATGGCCTCTCCAAGCTGAAACCCGTGAAGGGGCGGCTCGAACTGGTCGGCAAGACCGAGGCGGGCGCAGGCGTCTTCGTGGACTATGCCCACACGCCAGACGGGCTTGATGTTCTGCTGCGCGCCGTTCGTCCGCACACTGCCGGGCGGCTGAAAGTCATCTTCGGGTGCGGCGGTGACCGCGATGCCAAGAAACGGCCCCTGATGGGCGAGATCGCGGCGCGCCAGGCTGATGATGTGATCGTCACCGACGACAACCCGCGCTCTGAAGACCCGGACATGATCCGTCATGCCATCCTCGCTGCGGCGCCGGATGCCCGCGAGATCGGGGATCGCGGTGAGGCGATCCGGACGATCATTGCCGAACTGAAAAAAGGCGACACGCTGGTGATTGCCGGCAAGGGCCACGAGACCGGCCAGATCATCGGCAATGAAGTGATCCCGTTCTCTGATCAGGATACGGCGCTGGATGCGCTGAAAGGCGGTGCCGGATGAGCGCGCCGCTCTGGACCTCTTCCGACATGGCCCTCGTCACGGGCGGCAAGGCGACGGACCCGTTCGCGGTGACCGGCTCTGTGTCGATCGACACGCGCAGCCTGAAGCCAGGCGATTTGTTCGTGGCGCTGACGGACCAGCGCGACGGGCATGATTTTGTCGAGGCGGCCTTCGCGGCCGGGGCTGCTGGCGCGCTTGTCTCACGGCAGGTCGGGCAGGGGCCGCAGGTCATTGTCGAGGATGTTCAGGCGGCGCTTGAATTGCTGGGCGTGGCCGCGCGGGTTCGCTGCGGCGCGCATCGCACGGCGGTAACCGGCTCGGCCGGCAAGACCAGCGTCAAGGAAATGCTGGCGCAGATTTATCGCGCCTTCGGCCCGGCGCACTGGAATGTGAAGAGTTTCAACAATCACTGGGGCGTGCCGCTGACCCTGGCCCGGATGCCGGAAGAGACCCTGCGCGCCGTGTTCGAGATCGGCATGTCGACCCCCGGCGAGATTGCGCCGCGCAGCCAGATGGTCCGTCCGCATACGGGGATTGTCACCTGCATCGCCGGCGCACACCTTGAGGGGCTTGGCACGCTGAGCGCGGTGGCGCACGAAAAGGCTGACATCTTCAGTGGCATGGAAGCCGGGGGCACGTTCATCCTGCCGGCCGATGACGAATTCTTCGACTATCTCGCCGGCCGCGCGCGGCGCTTCTGCCCGACCGGGAACCTCGAAAGCTTCGGCCGCAGCGCCGAGGCGACGGCTCGGATCGTCGGCTATGAGACCGATGGCAATGAAAGCCGCATCCAGCTGGATATTGTCGGCAAGCCGGTGCTGGTCACGATCAATGCGGTTGGCGAGCATTGGGCGATGAACGCCGCCGCAGCTGTGCTGGCCGCCAGCCAGTCCGGCCTGGCGATTGAAGAGTGCGCGGCGGCCCTGTCCGGCTACACACCGCCACCTGGACGCGGCACGGCAGAGCAACTGCGCCTCCCGCAGGGCGGACACATCACGCTGATCGATGACGCCTATAATGCGAACCCTGCCAGCATGAAGGCTTCGCTCGCCGCCTTGTCGCGGCGTGGCAGCGGACGACGGCTGATCGCGCTCGGCGAAATGCTTGAGATTGGCGAAACGTCGGATGCAGAACATGCGGCCCTGGCGGGTCCCGTGGCCGATACCGGACCGGCTGAAATCTTCCTGGTGGGCGACAAGATGACTCACCTTTCGGACGCACTTCCGCCGCAGTTGGAGCAGATCTGGGCCCGCAAATGGGAAGAGCTGTGGAATCCTCTGCAAAACGCACTCCGGGATGGAGATGTGCTCTTGATCAAGGGCTCGAATGCGTCCGGGATGGCGAAACTAGCTGACCGAATTCGCCAATGGAGCGAGCCGGCAATGGGTAAGATGGAACGCGGGGCAGAAGGCGCCGCAGAGGTTGGGTGATGCTATACGAGTGGCTGGCCGCTGACAGCGGAATATTCAATGTTCTGAACTATATCACCTTCCGGTCCGGTGCGGCCGTGGTGACGGCGTTCCTTGTGACCGTCCTGTTCGGAGACGCAATCATCAATTTCCTCCGTGCCCGGCAGGGCAAGGGACAGCCGATCCGCGACCTGTCGCTGGAAGCGCAGCTGTCGAAGCAGGGAACGCCTACGATGGGCGGCTTCCTGATCTGGCTCGGCCTGGTGGTCGGCGTCCTGCTCTGGGGCAATCTGACAAACCCCTATATCTGGGTCACCCTGTTCGTGACCTTGTCCTATGCCGGGCTTGGCTTCCTGGATGACCTTGCCAAGGTCTCGAAGCAGAGCGCTGAAGGGGTTCCGGCGAGTGTCCGTCTGCTGGCGGGCTTTGGCATTGCGGCGCTCGCCTGTGCGTTCATCATGGGCCTGCACGGCGCGCATACGCCTGTGGGCCATGCCGAATGGGGCCCGCTGAACGGCCTTGCGGAAACGATTGCCGGCCTCGCGCCAAAGACCAGTGTTGAGCCTGCCGACCCGGCCTTTTCCGGCGGTGTCGCGGTTCCCTTCGTGAATGACTATTTCTTCCCGCTCGGCGGTTTCTTCATCCTGTTCGGCATGGTCGTGGTCGTGGGCAGCGCCAATGCCGTGAACTTCACCGATGGCCTTGATGGCCTTGCCATTGTGCCGATGACCTTTGCCGCCGCCGCTTATGCGTTGATCGCCTACCTGACCGGCAACTTCGTGTTCGCTGACTATCTCGGCATCCAGTTCACGCCGGGCACCGGGGAACTGACCGTGCTGCTCGCCTCGATGATCGGCGCGGGCATGGGCTTTCTCTGGTACAATGCCTATCCGGCCAAGGTGTTCATGGGCGACACCGGCTCGCTCGGCCTGGGCGGGATGCTCGGCGTCGTGGCCGTCGCAGCCAAGCATGAATTCGCACTTGTCATCATTGGCGGCCTGTTCGTGCTGGAAGCCGTGTCGGTGATGATGCAGGTGGGCTGGTTCAAGATCACCCGCAAGCTGACGGGGGAGGGCAAGCGCATCTTCCTCATGGCGCCGCTGCACCACCACTTCCAGAAGAAGAACTGGCCTGAGACCCGTGTCGTCGCGCGGTTCTGGATCCTGTCCGTCCTGTTCGCCCTCGCGGGCCTCGCAACCCTGAAGCTGAGGTAAGCCGAGACCTATGATTCCGATTACTGAATATGCGGGAAGAGATGTTGCAGTGTTCGGCCTTGGCCGGACAGGCCTCTCGGCTGCCAAGGCCCTGAAGGCTGGCGGCGCGCGTGTTCATGCGTGGGATGACAATGAAGAGACCCGCGCCAGGGCAGAGGCCGCCGGCCTGACCCTGTCAGACATCAACAAGCGCGACTGGCAGACCTTTGCCGCACTCGTCCTGTCGCCGGGCGTGCCCTACAAATTCCCGCAGCCGCACCGCATCGTGCGGATGGCGGAAATGACTAATGTGCCGGTTGTCGGCGACATGGAGCTGTTCGCCCGTGCCGTGCAGGCCCTGCCGGAACGTGGCCGCCCGAAGATTGTCGGGATCACCGGCACGAACGGCAAATCGACAACGACGGCCCTGATCGGCCATATCCTGAAACATGCAGGCCGGGATGCGCGCATCGGCGGCAATATCGGCACCGGTGTGCTGGACCTCGCCCCGCTGCACGCCAATGCGATTTACGTGCTGGAGCTGTCCTCCTACCAGCTGGACCTGGTGAAGAGCCTGCATTGCGATGTTGCCGTCCTGATGAACATCACGCCGGACCATCTGGACCGGCATGGCGGCATGGACGGTTATCAGGCCGCGAAGATGCGCATCTTCCAGAACCAGACCGAAAAGGATGTCGCGGTCATCGGCTTTGATGACGTGATTACCCAGTCCATCGCCATCGGCCTGTCCGCAAACGGTCCGACCCGCGTGGTGCAGGCCTCGTCGACCTATGCGCTCGGGCGGGGTGTGAGCGCCGTAGACGGACGGCTTTATGACAGCAATAGCGGTCAGGCGCAATTTGTCGGAAGCCTGTCCGACTGCATGGCCCTGCCGGGCCGTCACAACCATCAGAACGCCGCTGCCGCCTATGCAGCCTGCCGGTCGCTGGGCCTCGACCCGCAGACCATCATGGAAGGCATCCGCACATTTCCGGGCCTCGCCCACCGGCTTGAAATGGTCGGCGAGATCGACGGCGTGAAATTCGTCAACGACTCCAAGGCGACCAATGCCGAGGCCGCCGAGCAGGCGCTCAAAGCCTACAAGAAGGCCTACTGGATTGCGGGAGGTGTCTCCAAGGCGGAAGGCATCCGGCCCCTGGCACCCTTGTTCCCGAACATCACCAAAGCCTACCTGATTGGCGAGGCCGAAGACTCCTTCGCCGCCACGCTGAAGGGCAAGGTTGCCTTGCAAACCTGCGGCACGCTGGAAAATGCAGTTCAAGCTGCATTTAGGGATGCGAAAGCCGTCGGAGATGAAAATCCGGTCATTCTTCTTTCACCTGCCTGTGCGAGTTTCGACCAGTTCCGCGATTTTGAACATCGCGGGGATGTGTTCCGGAGCATCGTCCAGTCCATGATGCCGCAGGAGTTGAAGGAGTTGGCTTGACCTACGTATCGTCTGCCCCATTGCTCGCACGCTCGGATATGTCCTGGCTGACCGAGTGGCGGCGGACGCTCGATTGGGGCCTGCTCGGCGGCGCATTCTTCCTGATTGCAATCGGCCTGCTCATGTCGCTCGCGGCAGGGCCGACCGCGGCTGCACGCATCGGCTATGCCGACCAGTATTTCTTCGTGTTCCGGCAAGTCGGCTTCGCAAGTCTCGGCTGCCTCATCATGGTGGCGGTCAGCATGTTGGACCGGGCCTGGGCGCGGCGCTTCGCGACGCTGGTCTTCATTGTCAGCCTGACACTGATGTTCTTCATCCTGATCTGGGGCCATGAAGCGAAAGGCGCGCAACGCTGGTTGCGGATCGCCGGCTTCTCATTGCAGCCAAGCGAGATGGTGAAGCCTGCCCTGATCGTGTTCGGCGGCTGGCTGCTGGCCCAGCGCGAGCTTTACCCGACCGGCCCGTGGGCCGTGATCGCCTTCCTGTTCTATGCGGTCACGCTCGGTCTCTTGTTGTTGCAGCCGGATGTGGGACAGTCGGTCCTGCTGACGGCGGCGTTTGTCGTTACCTTCTTTGTCAGTGGCCTGCCGTGGAGATGGGCAGCAGGCTTTGCGGTTGGCGGCGTCAGCCTGTCGGCCTCGCTCTATGCCTTGCTGCCGCATGTCCGCTACCGCGTGAACAGCTTCATCAATCCGGATTCCGCCGACACGTATCAGATTGACCGCGCGGCCGAAGCGATCGGCCGGGGCGGCCTGTTCGGTGTCGGTCCGGGGGAGGGGCAGGTAAAGATCCATCTGCCGGACGCGCACACCGATTTCATCTATGCGGTCATGGTCGAGGAGTTCGGCCTGATCGCAGCACTGGTGCTGATGGCGATCTTCGTCCTCATGATCCTGCGCGGCTTCCGCGCCAGCTCCCGGGTGGATGATGGCTATGCGCGCGCGGCAAGCGCCGGACTCTTCACGCTATTTGGCCTTCAGGCTGCCATAAACATTGCCGTAAATCTGGCCCTTATCCCGCCAAAGGGCATGACACTGCCATTTGTGTCCTATGGCGGCTCGTCCATGATCGGGACGGGATTGACACTGGGCCTTGCGCTGGCACTTGTGCGCGGACAAGGTACGCGCACAAGGGGCCGCTATGGCTAACGACAGAGACAAGCTCGTCATCATCGCAGCAGGCGGAACCGGGGGGCACATGTTCCCCGCCAGGGCCTTTGCCGACGAGATGCGCGCGCGGGGCTGGAAGATTGGCCTGATCTCTGACAAGCGCGGCGCGAAATATGCCAAGGATTTCCCGGCCGACTGGCTGGAACAGGTTCAGGCCGCCTCTCCGAATTTCCGCAAGCCGTGGACGCTGCCAAGCGCGGCGATGAAGATCAATGCCGGCATTTCCCGTGCCAAGACGCTGATCCGGGAAACCCGGCCCAGCCTGATGGCGGGCTTTGGGGGCTATCCGGCTTTCCCGGCGCTCGCTGCGGCGCGCCGCATGAAAGTGCCGATCATCATTCATGAGCAGAACGCCGTGCTCGGGCGGGTGAACCGCCGCTTTGCCCGGCAGGCCAAGCTGGTCGCCAGCGGGTTCGAGCGGCTCGACAGGCTGCCCTCCTGGAGCGCGCATCTGGCCGTGGGCAATCCGGTGCGCGAGGCGATCCTGGCGCGGCGGGACGATCCCTATCCCTCTGCGGACGATACGCTGACCATCCTGATTACGGGCGGTAGCCAAGGCTCGAAGATCATCGGCGAGACCATCCCGACGGCGATTGTCGATTTCGTGCCCCCGCCGCTGCAGGCCCGGCTGCGCGTGATCCAGCAGGTACGGGAAGAACAATACGCCTTTGTCGACAACATGTATCGCCGGGTGAAGATTGACGCTGAACTGGCTCCGTTCTTTTCCGACATGCCGGAAAAGCTGTCGCAGGCGCATCTCGTGATCGCCCGGTCGGGCGCCGGCACGGTATCGGAGATCGCTGCGGTTGGTCGCCCCTCCATCCTGATCCCGCTGGCGATTGCCATGGATGACCATCAGGCCGCAAATGCCGAAGCCCTGACGGAAATCGGCGCCGCCGACATGGTGCTGGAAAGCAATCTCTACCCGCAATTGCTGGGCGCGCTGATCACGGCCCGCTTGCAGGATACGGATGATTTGCGCGCGCGCGCTGCGGCGGCGAAGGCCTCGGCCAAGGTCAATGCCACGAAAGACCTCGCCGATATGGCAGAACGGGTCGCAGAGCTTTAGGCGACGCGCGGCGCGCAGGCATGTGTCTTGTGCATCTCGGCTTCCCGCAGCCATTCCCAGCCGAACGCATCTTCCGTGTCGCCTTTCTGTTGGCGCAGGGCGAGCCGTTCGAGCGCCTCTTCGAGCGTAGGCGTATGGCCTTCCGGGATTTTCCACATGACGAAATGCATGTCCCTCATCAGCTCGAACCATTCGGCGCGGCGTTCGTAAAATTTTCGGTGGATTGTGCCCCAGACAAAGCGTTCGAGACTTTGCACGTCTTCCCAGACGGTCAGATTGGCGACGAATTGCGGATCTCCGTCGATCTTGGCTTCCGTATTGCCCTGGCCGGGCTCACCCGATCCTTCCATCATCCAGACAAAGCCCGGCATGGATTTGCCCAGTCCGTTGATGAGATCGAGATTGTCCATGAAATCCTTCACGCGCGGATCATCCGTCGGCGCGACGAGATGGCCGACATTGAGCTGGGCCAGATGCATTTTCATGATTATTCCCCCTCACCATAAAGCACCCGGATTGTGCCTCATTACAGTCATTTTGGGATCGCACGGTGCCCGTTCAAGAATATCGCCCTCGGTTTCATGAAAGCGTCATGCACAAGCAGTCCTTGCTTCGCGCTCCCGCGTCACGGTATCGCTAGGCGTTCCCGTTTCCTTATTTGGACGATCCTGCATGACTTCTCCCACTCCCTTTGATCTTGGTCCCGCGCACATTGTCGGCATTGGCGGCATCGGCATGTCTGGCATCGCCGATGTCATGATCACGATGGGCTATCAGGTGCAGGGCTCTGACATTCGCGAGTCCGACAATATCCAGCGCCTGCGCGAGCGCGGCGCGAAGATCTTTATCGGTCACGCCGCCGAGAATGTGGAGGGGGCCGGTACGGTCATCATTTCCACCGCGATCAAGTCCGGCAATCCAGAGGTCGATGCGGCCCGCGCCACAGGTATTCCGGTCGTGCGCCGCGCCAACATGCTGGCAGAGATCACGCGCCTGAAATACACGGTCTGCATCGCGGGCACGCATGGCAAGACGACGACGACGTCGATGGTTGCGGCGCTGCTTGATGGCGCGAATATCGACCCGACCGTCATCAATGGCGGGATCATCCATGCCTATGGGTCGAACTACAAGGCAGGCGAAAGCGACTGGATGGTTGTCGAAAGTGACGAAAGCGACGGCACCTTTGCCAAGCTCCACCCGACCTGCGCCGTGGTCACCAATATCGACGCGGAACACATGGACCATTACGGGTCCATGGAGAAACTCCGCGAGGCGTTTGATACCTTTGTCGAGAATTTGCCCTTCTATGGCTTTGCCGTCCTGTGCACGGACCATCCTGAAGTGCAGGGGCTTGCCGCGCGGGTCACGGACCGGCGCCGCATCACCTATGGCTTCAACCGCCAGGCCGATGTCCGCGCGATCAATCTGAAAACCGATCTGTCCGGCGCGCATTTCGATGTGGCGCTGCGCCGTCCCGGCTCTGCCCAGCCGCGGATGATCGAAGGGCTCACCCTGCCGATGGCAGGCGAGCACAATGTCCAGAATGCGCTGGCCGCTGTCGCGGTCGCCCTGGAGCTTGGCGCGAGCGACGAGCAAATACGGACCTCGATGGGGCAATTTGGCGGGGTGAAGCGCCGCTTTACCCAGGTCGGCGAATGGGTGCCGGTCGAAGGCAAGCCGCCCGTGCGCATTATTGATGATTATGGTCATCACCCGGTGGAAATCTCCGCCGTGCTGAAGGCTGCGCGCGCCATGCAGGGGCAGGGGCAGCTGATCGCTGTCTGCCAGCCGCACCGCTATACGCGCCTGCGCGACCTGTTCGAGGATTTCTCCCGCTGTTTCGATCAGGCCGACCATGTGCTGGTCGCGCCCGTTTACGAGGCCGGCGAGAGCCCGATCGAGGGGTTCAACCATGAAACGCTCGTCGCCAGCATTCTGCGCAATGGCCATCGCGGCGCCGCGACCCTCGCATCCATGGAGACCCTGCCGGAGACGTTGAAGGAGCTGGCCGAGCCCGGCGCGATGGTGGTTTGTCTCGGGGCAGGGGACATCACCAAGTATGCGGCGGAGCTGGCTGAAAAACTCTCGGCCTGACGTAGAGACAGCGGGAAAACCGCTTTCCCTTTCCTTGCGAATGTGCAGGCTAGGCAACAGATGCCGGCAAGCGGCACTTGGGAGGAAACCGCATGACCGAGACATCCATTTCGCCCGGCCAGGACGAAGAAGCCGCCATCGTGGCTTCCCAGGGAACGCGGACGGCCGGCGAAGGGGGTGCCCTCGGCAAGACGGGTCTGGCCTGGGCCTGGTTCGAATGGGCCCGTAACCCTTATTACATCCTGATCATCATCTATGTGTTCGCGCCATATTTCGCGCGTGACATCATTGGCGCGGACATTCTGGCCAGCGGCGAGCTGGACGGCCTGGACCCGGAGACCGCGCGCCAGATGGCCGGCGCGAAAGGGCAGGCGGTGGTTGCCTCATTGTCGAAATGGGCTGGGGCAATCGCGGCGCTGACGGCGCCCTTCCTCGGGGCGGCGTTTGACCGGGGCCTGCGCCGTAAGCCATTGCTGATCCTGTTCCTCGGCGTTCTGTCGGTTCTCAGCTTCCTGCTCTGGTGGGCCGTGCCGGGCGAGTCCGGTTTCTCTACCGGCACCATTATCGGCATCCTGATCGCCGCCTATGTCACTTACACCTATAGCGAGGTGACACATAATTCCATGTTGCCGGATGCGGCGCGACCGACCGCGCTGCCGGCCGTATCGGGGCTTGGCCTGGCGCTCGGCAATGCCGCCGCGACACTGCTGTTCGTGGCGGTCATCCTCATGTTTGCCCTGCCAGACATGCTGGGCTGGCCGTTCGAGGACCCCCTGTTCGGGATTGATACGGCGAAATACGAACACTTCCGGATCGCGGGGCCACTCTGTGCCGTCTGGCTGGTCGCGATGATCGTGCCATTCTTCCTGTATGCGAAGGATTCAGGCGTGAAAGGCACGCCCTTCCTGCCCTCTGTCAGGCAGGGGGCCGAAGGCGTCATCCGCACTGTGCGCCGGGCGGCGGAGTATCGCGAGGCGTTCAAATTCCTGATTGCGCGGACGATCTATGCCGACGGCATGTTCGCCCTGCTGGCGCTGGCGGCGGTTTATGTCAGCCTGTTCCTGGGCTGGGGCATTGTGGAGCTGACCATCTATGCCATCTGGGCCTCGGTCTGGGCGGCGATTGGCGGCGTGGCCGGCGGCTGGTTCGACTCCAAGCTCGGACCCAAGAATGCGCTCCTGATGGAGCTGTTGGCGATTGTCGCCATCCTGTTCTTCGGGCTTTCCGTAACGCGGGATTCCATCCTGTTCGGCCTGATCGAGAACCGGGAGCTGTGGGAGGCTCCATTCTTCTCCAGCCTGTCGGATGTGACCTATCTGTTGAACGGGGCGCTGATCGGTGTCTTCGCGACCGCCAACATATCGTCCAGCCGGTCGATGCTGGTACACATTGCGCCGACCCATATGCGAGGGGAATTCTTCGGGCTTTACGCGATTGCCGGAACGGTCACGGTCTGGATCGGGCCGCTCCTGATCGAATTGTTCACCACCTGGTCAAACAGCCAGCGGGTTGGCATGTCCGCCATTGCGCTGCTGTTCTTCTGCGGTTTTGCCGTGCTGACGACGGTCAAGGTCTCGCGGACGCCTGCCGAGTAGGGGGCGGGCTCGGACAGACCTAGCTGGTGGGGCCGAAGGCATCGCCGCTGCCCGACGTAACCCGGGCAATTTCATCAACCCGGCGCGGACGGAGATAGAACTCGTCCTTGATCGTCTTGGTCGTGTTGATGAAGCCGCCAATCTGGCTGTCATATTCGTAGACGACTTCGGAGAGAATGATCGAGCCAGGCGATGAGATGATGCCGTTCGGTACAGTCACCTTTGCGCCTTTCGAATAAGCCGCCATCTTGTATGCGTCAGACCACTCCACCACAGGCTTCCCGTCGCCCTTGTCCACAATACTGGTGATCCGCATCGTGGCGCTCTGGGCCTCATAGGGCTGCATCATCACTTCGGCTGCAGCGAACATTTCTTCCATGTCGTCGTCTGTCACGGTTGCCAGACGGGCCGTCAGGTCCCCCAGGCTGGCTGTGGTCGACGTGACCCGGCGATCAACCCGCATGAGCAGGCTGAGCTCAACCGCGCCCAGATAGATGAAGATCAGGAGCGGGGCGATCAAGGCGAATTCAACCGCGGAGACTCCTTCCTGATTGTAGCGAATGCCGCGCACGCCACGCCATTTGAGGCGGGGATTGAGTCGGGACAGAAGAGATTTCTTGGTCATGGTTATCAGTCTCCGAAAGGCTCGTTACGGAACACCGCATTGGCCTGGATCAGGTGGCGATTGTTCGGGAGATTGGACAAAGGCATGGACACCCAGGGAGTCATCAGCTCCCATTCATAGAACACGCGAACCGCCACGATATCATTGGCTGAGCCCGGATCGTATTTGAAGTCGGTGTCGTCGATTTCGCCGTCACCGCCCAGGGGCGTCGTCAGATCCGCCGTACTGAACTTGTCCAGCGAGCGCACATCAATGTAGAGCCGCTCATCGCAATCGAGCAGATTGTAGAAATTCGAACAGACTTCCTGACGGAATTCCACCTTGGTGAACCCACTATCCTGCGCCTGGCCCGTACGGATCTTGCGCGAGGCTTCCCCCAAGGAGTGTTCCAGCACTGTGGACATGATGAACAGGAGGCAGACTTCCAGCAGCCCAAAGATCAGGAAAAAGAAGGGGATGGAAACGAGCGCGAACTCGACAGCGGTGGCCCCGCGGCGGTTTTCACACCATTCCATGAATTTGCGGCGCAGGCGCGGCGCAAGGATTCCGATTTGTGCTGTCATTGTCATCACCCACACAGACCCACATGATTAGAGAGTGGGAATAACAGATGTGGGTGATCAGCCGGTTTCGCCGATCTGTTGAATTTCATGCTTTTGGCTCAGGCGCGCCGTTAGTTGTCGGCTGACAGTTCCTGTACGCCCGTCTGCTGCTCGATATATTGCTCGAAATGGCTTGGGTCATCGCCCACACTGAGCGTCGACCGGCAATTGGGCGCGCAGTCATAAGTGAAGTTGGACCCCGACCGGTTGACCGTCACAACATTCGCTTCATTGGCCACAACGAGAATATCGGTAGAAAAGATCTGGCGGCCTGCATCATCAAAGATCAGCAGATTGGTGGTGCCGAACGTCTTGCCGGTAATGAAGATGAGTTGCTCATCGTGCACGGCAACATCTGCAATCGCCTGGTTGCCCAGGACGACACTGGCCGCTGCGCTACGCAGGTGAACCGGTATCGTCTTGTTGATCTCCACCGAAAGAGGGGCAGCCAGCGCGGCTTGCGAGAAGAGCGCAGCGGCAACCGGCAGAGCGCAGACCTTCGCGAACAGGTTCATCTTGCTGTCTCCAGACTTATTCAGCAGGGGCACATTCGTTCAATAAGGTTGCACGTTTCCTAATAAGGTAATAGGCGAGGGACGAATTCCGCTGGTGTACTCCTTATATGGAATGACCGGAAACAGAACGAATCACCAAAACCCCAATGTTTTCGGGCCGACAGAAGGTAAATAAAACCCTGTTTTGCCTTCATGGATTTTCTCTTTTCTTTCATGTGATGTTGAGAATGATCCGGTAGTTTCCATCATGTTCCGGGTAGAGGATTTTGCCGGGGCAAAAAACAATTGCATGATGGGAGTTTCCAATGTTTGCACGTTTTCTGAAAGACGAGTCCGGTGCCACGGCTATTGAATATGGTCTGATCGCTGCACTTATCGCTGTTGCTATCATCGGTGGTGCTACCGCCCTCGGTAAGTCTGTGAACGACAAGTTCCAAGGCGTTGCTACCGAAATGGACGGTGCATAATCGATCAAGGCTAACAGCCTGATTACCTACGAAGCCGCCAGGGAAACCTGGCGGCTTCTTTGCTTTGGCGGGCGAATATAAAAACTTCCTTCAGTCTTTTCAGTCAGGATGACCTGGAACTGATATGAAGGAAGCCTTCGATGATCCTGGCCATGCTCGCCGGCCTGTTTCTGGCCTTGTGCGTTTTTGCAGCGCTTCATGATGTGAACCGCCTCACCATCCCGAACTGGTTGAACCTCACGCTTGCCTTGCTGTTCGTGCCGGCGGCCGCCGTTTCCGGTGTGCCCATGGAAATCATAGGCGGGCACCTCGTGACCGCGCTCTGCGCCTTTATGATCGCGTTCGGATTGTTCGCGTTCAATATTGTGGGGGGAGGGGACGCAAAGATGATCCCGGCGGTGATGCTCTGGGTCGGCCCGAGCGCCAGTGTGACCTTCCTGTTCGTCATGGCCCTGGCCGGCGGCGCCTGCGCCATTCTCATTATCCTCGTCCGGAAATCCATGCCGGCAGAAGTTGTGCCTGGCGCGATCCGCGCCCCGTTTGAGGAAAAGGCCGGTGTGCCCTATGGCGTCGCCATCGCGGCAGGTGTGTTTGTGGCGGGCGCCGAGTCTCCATTCCTTTCCGAAATCTTAAGCCGGATCAGTCTATTCAGTTAACGATGCTTTAGTGGCCTTATGAAAAGGTCGCCCATGACCGGACCATACTGAATCGTTCAGAACGGTCCGAGGTGTCTTGTTTCCGGAGGAGTGGGGCCTCATGTCGCCAATTCGTCTAATCATCTTGATCGGTGCCGCTGTCGCAGCCATTGCTGCCGCGTTCCTGGTGCGAAACCTCGCACAGGCCCCCGCGCCGGTGATACAGACCGAGCAGCAAACCGTTATTGAAACCCAGGAAATCTCAGAGACCAAGGTCCTGGTTGCCCGCCGTGATCTGGAGACTGGCGATTTTGTCACGGTCGATGATCTGGAATGGGCTGACTGGCCCGAGAAGAGCATTGTACTCGGCTATCGGACGGAAGCCGACTCACCTAACGCGATCGAGGAACTGGCTGGCAGCGTTGTGCGTGTCCCGATCTTTGAAAATGAGCCTGTCCTGCCGCGCAAGCTGGTGAAGAAGGGCGACACAGGCACCATGGCCGCTCTGATTGAGCCGGGCATGCGCGCAATGTCTGTCGAGATTTCAACGGAATCGGCGTCCGGGGGATTCATTCTTCCGAATGACCGCGTGGACGTGATCCTGACTCATCAGGTCACGCTGCAGTCCGGCGGCGACATGGTTGAGCGCACCGCGACCGATACCATACTTCAGAATGTGCGTGTGCTGGCGATTGACCAGATTTACCTGACTGAAGACGAAGGTGGCGCTTCCCAGGTCGGCAATACGGCCACGCTGGAAGTGAACAGTAAGGAAGCGGAACTGATTGCGCTGTCGCAGCGCAAAGGCGCGATCTCGCTGTCTCTCCGCCCATGGTCGGATGTCGGCGAATCCTATGACCGCGGGGCGCGGACCGACATGCTGGAGAATGGTGGCAACAGCAATGGCGGTATTCTGATTTATCGCAGCGGGCAGGCATCGAGTGCCGGTCTTGGGGGAAGCTGAGAATGAGAATGTCCAAGTCTTTGTCGGGTGTAGCAGCGCTGGCGGCAGCCATTGCGTTCATGCCGGCGGCACAGGCCGAGTCGGCACGGATGGGCACACGTATCACCCATCCCGGCGAGTCGGATTACAGCCAGCAGGTCACACTTGGCCTGAACAAATCGATGATTGTCGAACTCGACACGCCTGCATCTGATGTGGTCATCACCAATCCGGAGATTGCGGACGCGGTCGTGCAGACCGCCAAGCGGATCATCTTCCGGGGCGTGAGTTTCGGCCAGACCAATGCATTCGTCTTTGATCGCGCCGGAAACCAGATTCTCAACCTCGAAATCGGCGTTGAAATGGACATGGCCTCGCTGGAACAGCTGGTAGCGCGTCATGTTCCGGGTGCGCGTGTGCACATTGAGGGCATGAATGGCAGCGTGGTCCTGACCGGAACAGCCGACAGTCTCACAGCATCCAATGCGGTAGAGCGGCTCGTCTCAGCCTATGTGCAGGCCGATGATGCCACGCAGGTCATCAACATGATCAGTATTGCGGCAAAGGACCAAGTTCTCCTGGAAGTCCGTATTGTCGAAATGCAACGCAATGCCGTCAAGCAACTCGGCATCAATTTGACCGGGTCGCCGGGCTTTGGCGATCTGGCTGCGCTGGTCGAGCGTCAGCTTTTCGCCGACAACGGATCCGGGGTTCCTGTCGATACCGGTACGACGACGCTGGCCCCCGGCCTGCCATATTCCTTCAATGGCGATATTGGCAGTTCCCTGAGCTTCCCGGTTCAGGGACAGAGCCTGGGCGGCTTCGGCGGCACGATTGGCTATCAGAACTATGTCGGCACCGACCTGCAATCCAGCATTGGCGCCGAGATCAATGCGCTTGAGCGGATTGGCATCGTGCGTACGCTGGCGGAACCGAACATTGTCGCCATGTCCGGGGAAGCGGCGAAATTCCTCGCAGGTGGTGAATTCCCCGTCCCTGTAGGCCAGGACAATAACGGGCGCATCACGGTCGAGTTCAAGCCGTATGGTGTGGGCCTGGGCTTCACCCCGGTCGTCCTGTCGGAAGGCCGTATCTCGCTGAAAGTTTCCACGGAAGTCTCCGAATTGTCGTCCGAGGGCGCCTTTCAGGGCACCAGCACGACCACGATTGATGACAGCGGCAACGTCGTCACGGTTGAAGGCGTGACGCTCCCGGCCCTGTCGGTGAGGCGGGCTGAATCCACGATCGAACTACCATCGGGCGGATCGATGATGATGGCCGGCCTGATCCAGACGCGGTCGCGTCAGACGCTCGACCAGATTCCGGGCCTGAAGAAGCTGCCGATTCTGGGCGCGCTGTTCCAGTCGCGCGACTTTATCCAGGAAGAGACCGAACTGGTCGTGATCGTGACGCCCTATCTGGTGGACCCAACGTCCAAGGATCAGTTGCGCACGCCGGCAGACGGCTTTGCCAATGCCTCGGACGCCAAGACCATCTTCTTCGGAAAGATCAACGAACAGTATGGCAAGAACGGCGCCAAGGTTGACGCCGCCGACTACCGTGCACCCGTCGGATTCATTGAGGAGTAGGGGATCCAGGATGACCAGGCTTATGACTTCATCTCTTGCTCTGGCCGCGGCGTTCGGCGCCTTGGCCGTCACGGCATGTTCCAGTGCCGCGCCGACCGCGGTGCCCGCTTCGTACCTGCAGGGGACGCCGCTTGATCGCAATGCGATCACGGTTGCGAAGCGGACGGAATTTCTCGAAATTGATATTCACCCCGCCGCCAGCCAGCTGAGCCTCAGCGACAAGGCCCGCATCCAGAATTTCGTGGCGAGCTATCGGTCGGTCGGACATGGTCCGCTGATCATGTCTCTGCCGGAATCCTCCGCCAATCCGCAACTCGCAGTGTCCGCTGTGGTCGAAGCGCGGGAGATCGCTTGGGAAAACGGTGTCGAGTATGAAGAGATTTCCGGGAGCAGCCACGGCGCGGACTCGACCGTCTCCGAGCCTCTGATCCTGGCTTACCAGGCATATGATGCGATTGCTCCGGATTGCCCCTCGCTGGCCGAGATTAACATGGCCGACATTACGTCGAACAATGAAATGCCGACGCTGGGCTGTGCGGTCAGAACCAATCTGGCGGCGATGATCGCCGATCCGGCAGACCTTCTGGGGCAGCGGTCCCTGGATGAGGGCGACTCTCTGCGCCGCAGCACAATTCTCGGCAAGTTCCGCGATGGGGAAGCAACTGGCGCCGAACGGAGCCAGGAGGAATCCGGCGCCGTGTCGACTGTGGTCGGCAATTAGTAGGCACGAAAAGGGTTTAGTAGATCATGTCTAACGAAAACGCACTGTTCGACGACGACTTCGAAGACGTCTTTTCTGAAGATCCGCTGTCTGATCTCGCTCAGCCGGATATGGAAGACGCGCAGATTGTTGCGGAAGAGGCCGCCCCGGAGCCGGCGCATTCAGGCCTGACGGCTGATAATGACTCCCACGGCCTGGGTCATGCGGAGCCGACGGGCGGTGACGTCATGTTGCCGGCCATTTCCATCAAGCTGTTCTATGAGCGTGCAGAAACGCGCGGCCTTCTGGAAGTCTGTGCCCAGGATCGCCGCATGGGACGCGCGACAATCGAGTGCATACCCGGCGGAATCCCAGCGGCCATCGCCTATATGAGCGAAAACCCGACTCCAAATCTTCTGATGATCGAATCTTCGGATTCGGCCGGGCAGGTCCTCCGCGAAATCGACGCGCTGGCGGAACATTGCGATGATTCCGTCAAGGTGATGGTGATCGGCGCGGTCAACGACATCACGCTCTACCGCCAGCTGATTGCGCGCGGGGTGAGCGAGTATCTGGTGCCGCCATTCCAGCCGCTTCAGATCATCCGGTCGGTCGCTGACCTGTTCGTGAATCCGGACGCGCCCTTTGTGGGCAAGCAGATCTCGGTGGTCGGCGCCAAGGGCGGGGTAGGGGCCTCGACGATTGCACACAATCTCTCCTGGGCACTCTCCGAGAACATCAAGGTCAATACCACGCTGGTCGATCTCGACCTGTCCTTCGGGACGACGGCGCTCGACTTCAACCAGGAAACCCCGCAAACCGTCGCCGATGCCCTGTTGGCGCCAGAGCGCGCCGATGAGAGCGTGATCGAACGGCTGCTGGCCAAGCCGACAGACCGGTTATCCCTGTTCACCGCGCCCGCCACGATCAACCAGATCATGGACATTCCTGACGAAGCCTATTCGACAGTGATCGAAGGCGTCCGCCGTAATGTGCCTTACCTCGTGCTCGACCTGCCGCACATGTGGTCGACCTGGATGCTCAACACGCTGGTCGCCTCTGACGAGGTGATCGTGGTGTGCCAGCCGGACCTTGCCTCGCTCCGCAATGGCAAGAACATGATTGACCAGTTGAGAGCGAAGCGTCCGAACGACCATCCGCCGCGCCTTGTGCTGAATATGAGCGGTGTGCCCAAGCGTCCGGAAATTCCGGTGAAGGATTTCGCTGCGGCGATCGGGGTCGAGCCGGATGTCATCCTGCCCTTCGATCCGGAATTGTTCGGGACGGCTGCCAATAATGGTCAGATGATCTCCGAGACCGATCCGGCGTCCAAATCCGCGCAGGCGATAGACCACCTGGCCTCCACACTGACCGGACGGGTCGTGGAGCCTCAGGAGAAGTCGTTCTTTAAGAAATTGCTGGGAAAGTGACCCTTAGGGGGAATTTCATATGGCCTTTGGAAAACGACCTGCCACAAGCGCGCCACTGACGACGCCCGCTGCGCCGGCTCCAAAGCCGGCCCCGGCGGCGGCGGCAAAGCCGAAGCCTACACCCAAGAAACCAGCGGTGCCCGAACCGGTGCCGGTGAAAGGCGCGCCGAAGCCGCCTTCGGCCGGCTCCAAGCCGGTGCGCGTCCAGGCGCCGGAAACCAAGCCGGAACCTGTCCGCAAGGTCAACCAGCAATCGGACCAGTATTACGCGACGAAGATGACCATCTTCAACGCGCTGATCGACACGATCGACCTGTCGCAGCTGGCTCAGCTGGACGCCGAGAGCGCGCGCGAGGAAATCCGCGACATCGTCGTCGAAATCATCAGCATCAAGAATGTGGTGATGTCGATCTCGGAGCAGGAACAGCTGCTCGACGATATCTGTAATGATGTGCTGGGCTATGGTCCGCTGGAGCCGCTGCTGGCCCGCGATGACATCGCCGATATCATGGTCAATGGCGCCGACACGACCTATATCGAAGTCAACGGCAAGATCGAGCGCACCAATATCCGGTTCCGCGACAATGCGCAGCTGATGAACATCTGCCAGCGCATTGTGAGCCAGGTCGGCCGCCGCGTCGATGATTCCTCGCCCATCTGTGACGCCCGCCTGCTGGACGGGTCTCGTGTGAACGTGATCGCGCCGCCGCTGGCGATTGATGGCCCGACCCTGACCATTCGTAAGTTCAAAAAGGACAAGCTGCGCCTTCAGGACCTCGTGAATTTCGGATCCATTTCCGAACCGGGCGCAGAAATCCTGCGCATCATCGGCCATTCGCGCTGCAATGTCCTGATCTCCGGAGGTACCGGTTCAGGAAAGACGACCCTGCTCAACTGTCTGACCGGCTTTATCGACCCGACCGAGCGCGTCATAACCTGCGAAGACTCCGCGGAACTCCAGCTGCAGCAACCGCATGTCGTGCGGCTTGAAACACGCCCGCCCAATATTGAGGGCTCAGGCGAGATCACCATGCGGGATCTCGTCAAGAACTGTCTGCGTATGCGTCCTGAACGGATCATCGTGGGCGAGGTGCGTGGACCGGAAGCCTTCGACCTTTTGCAGGCCATGAACACGGGCCATGACGGGTCAATGGGCACGCTGCACGCCAACAGCCCTCGCGAAGCCCTTTCTCGTGTGGAATCCATGATTACGATGGGCGGCTTCTCGCTGCCTGCGAAGACGATCCGTGAAATGATCGTCGGGTCCATTGATGTGGTGGTCCAGGCGTCCCGCCTGCGGGATGGCTCGCGCCGCATCATGAACATTACTGAGGTCATGGGCCTCGAGGGTGAAACGATTGTGTTGCAGGATGTCCTGAAATACGAGATCGACGGGGAAGACGAAGACGGCAAGGTGTCCGGCACCCACAGGGGCACCGGCGTCGGCCGGCCGCGCTTCTGGGAGCGCGCCTCCTATTACAACATGGAACGCGATCTTGCCGCGGCACTCGACGAGTTGGGAGCCTGACGCATGGACGGTAACATGTTGATATATGTCATCGGCGGACTGGCCTTCCTGACAATTGCCGGTGTCGGTCTCGCGCTGACGGGCGATAAATCCGAAGCCGCCCGCAAACGGGCGAAGGCAATCGGTACCGGCGGGACGGGATCGGGCCGGCGCGGCAAGGTGATGGATGAGAATGCCAAGCGCCGCCAGAAGACCCAGGACATGCTGGACACAATGCGCAAGCAGGACAAGGAGCGGCGCAAATCCATCCGGCCGCAAAACCTGCAATCGCGCCTGACCCAGGCTGGGCTGGATGTGCCCGTTTCGGCATTCTGGATTTTCTCGCTCGTCCTCGGCATGGCCCTGGGCGGCACCGTCTATATTCTGGGCTTTGACGGGCTCGTGATCAGCGGGATTTCGTTCAAGAGCCGCCCGGCCCTGGTGGGTGGGGCGTTCTTCTTCGGCGCCGTCGGCCTGCCACGTATCCTGCTCGGCATGCTCACCAATGGCCGCAACAAGAAAATGATCAACCAGTTCGCAGATGCCCTGGACATCATTGTGCGTGGTGTGAAGTCCGGCTTGCCGCTGAACGAATGTGTCCGAATCATTTCGAAGGAATCCCCGGAGCCGCTGCGAACGGAATTCGCGATGCTGACCGACAACCTCTCAATGGGGGCAGGGCTCGAACGCTCGCTGAACACTTTCTACAAGCGCGTGCCGCTGCAGGAAGTGAACTTCTTCATGATCGTGCTGATGATCCAGTCGAAGGCGGGGGGTAATCTGTCGGAGGCGCTCGGCAATCTGTCCAGCGTGATCCGTGCGCGCAAGATGATGCGCGAAAAGGTCAAGGCCATGTCGTCGGAGGCCAAGGCCTCTGCCATGATTATCGGGGCATTGCCTTTTGTCGTGGGCTTTCTCGTCTACATGACGACCCCGGCCTATGTCATGCAACTGTTCACGACCGATACCGGTCACCTGTTTCTCACCATCGGTGTGGTGATGATGTCCATGGGCATCTTCGTCATGCGCAAGATGATTAATTTCGATTTGTAAGGCGCGGCGATGACAGACATCCTTGTATCGCTGGCCAAGCCTGACGCTGTTGCCGCCCTGCTGATTGCCCTTGCTGTCTTCGGCACGATCATTTCCGTGCTCCTGCCATATTTGCAGACGGACAAGCTTGAAACGCGTCTCAAGGCCGTGACGGAACAACGCGAAAAACTGCGCAAGCAGAGCCGAGCCGCTCTGGATAATCCCAAGGGGCTGCGCCGCACGGATGACTCCGCGATCGGAAGCATCTCGTCCAAGCTCAATCTTGCGAAAGCGCTCGAAGATCCGAACATCGTCAACAATCTCGCCAAGGCGGGCCTGCGCGGGCCTGCGCCATTGGCGGCGTTCTATTTCGCCCGGATGACACTGCCCTTTGCCGGCGCGCTTCTGGTGTTCCTGTACATCTTCTTCGTCAATGATCATGGCTTTGCGCCCGCATTGAAATATGGCTCGCCCCTGTTCGGCGCTGCGGCGGGCTTCTATGCCCCCAATATCTACGTGTCCAATATCGCGCAGAAGCGCCAGCAATCCATCATGCGCGCTTTCCCGGATGCGCTCGACATGCTGCTGATCTGCGTTGAAGCGGGCATGTCGATTGAACTCGGCTTTTCGAAAGTCAGCCAGGAAGTGGGCTCGGCCTCCTCGGAACTCGCTGAGGAATTCGGCCTGACCGTGGCGGAACTTTCCTATCTTCCGGAACGCCGTCAGGCGTATGAGAATCTTGCCAAACGGACCGGCAATGATGGCATCAAGGCCGTCTGTATGGCGCTCGGCCAGGCTGAACGTTACGGCACGCCGCTGGGCGATGCGCTGCGAGTCATGGCCAAGGAAAATCGCGACATGCGTATGGCGCAGGCCGAGAAGAAAGCTGCTGCCCTGCCGGCGCAGTTGACCGTGCCGATGATCCTGTTCTTCCTGCCGGTCCTGTTCCTGGTCGTGCTGGGCCCTGCCTATATCGGCTTCAAGGCATCACAGGCCGGAGATCAGGCCTCTACACCGGCGATTGAACAGACGGATACGAACTGGGGCTGAGGTCCGGGTGACTTCAGTGGAGCGCGCTCGTCGGCTGGTCTGGCGGGCGCGTTTGCTTTTCCAGGGACAGGTATCAGCCGGGTGTGCGGCGCAGGCGCAGGCCGGTGGCGGCCGGGGCAGGGGCGTCGGCTTGCGTCTCGTCATCCGAGGCAGGGCCGGCAAGCGACAGGCTTTCGGAGGCCACTGGCTTGGAGGCACTCGCTTTGGGGCGCTCGGCGGTTGCCGGACGTGACGGCGCGCTGGCCCGTGGGGCCTCTTCCAGTGCGTCCCAGGAGCGGACCGGCTGGACCATCTCCTGCAGCAGGGCGGTATTCTTCTTCACGACACTTTCCGGTGCGTACCGGCTGCTCACCGCGGCCATTTCGTCATACCGGCCTTGGAGTCCGAGGATCAGGGCCAGATTTTCGGTGACGCGCAAATCGGCGTCGGGCTGCTCGGCAGCGAGGCGCAGTTTCGCCTCGGCCCCTGTCAGGTCGCCGCTCAGGGCGAGGGACAGGCCATAATTCGCCAAGGTTGTGGTGCGGGTCGGTTCCAGGGCCAGCGCCTTGTCATAGGCTGCCTGCGCCATGTCATGGCGTTCCAGTTTGTCCAGGGTGATGCCAAAGGCCGACCAGGCGTCTGCCCGTTCCGGCATCACGACGGCCGCTTTTTCAAAAGCGCGTGCGGCGCCCATCAGATTGTCTTCCGCCGAGAATACCTTGCCGAGCGCCATCAGCAGGTCCGGATTGTCCGGATGCTCCACCAATGTCTGAGACAGCACCTCGATGGCACGTTCATTCGAGCCAATCCCCCGCAAGGCGGACACGAATGTCATCGCCACGTCGAGGTCCTTCGGGGACTTGTTGTACTCATTGGCCCAGAAATTGGCCTTGGTCAGCGGGTCTGAATTGTTGGCGGCTTCGATTTCTTCCGGCGTGGCCGGTTTCGTCGCGTCCTCGATGGCACGCGCCAATTCGGCCTGGGCCTCAGCTTCCGGATCCGGGGTCGATGCGCAGGCACCGAGCGCAAGGATCAGCGCAGTCAGTGACGTTTTGGCTCTGGACATGAGCGGACTCCGGGTTTGTATCTGGGACACTGCAGTGAGTCTGGACCGAAGGGCGTCAAGGATCAGTTAACGCCTCAGCAGATTCCATTAACTCTTCCCCCTGAAAGGGCTGAATTCCATGCACAAGAGCTTCACCGCCGACCCGACGGGCGCCGTTGACGTCTTCCTCTACACCATCGAGGCCTTCAAATCGCTCGAGAACGATCCGTTCCCGAACGCCCGCGCCTTCGCAGAAGGGCAAGCTTTCACGGGGGCATCCGGGCAGGTCGTGCTGGTGCCGGGAGACTCCGGAAAGCTCGCCCATGTGCTGTACGGATTGGGGAAGGGCAAGGATGCGCTCGCGGTTGCGGGCCTGTCGGCAAAGCTGCCAAAAGGCTCGTACCGCATCGTTGAAGCCGGGAGCCTGGCCTTTCATCAAATTGCGGCCGGTTGGGCCGACGGGGCGTACCGGTTTGATCGCTACCTGAAGGAAAAGGCGGCGCCCCCTCAGCTTGTCATCCCGGAAGACGCGGATGCCGACGCGTTGAGCCGTGAGGCCGATGCCTGCGCCCTGCTGCGCGACCTCGTGAACACGCCGGCCGCCGATATGGGCCCGCAAGACATTCAGGCGGCGATTTCCGATCTTGCGGAACGGTTCGGCGCGAAGCTCACGACGATCATTGGCGAGGAATTGCTCACGCAGAACTATCCGATGGTGCACGCCGTCGGCCGGGCCGCCGTCTATGAGCCGCGCTTCATGGAGCTGGAATGGGGTGACCCGTCCCATCCGAGCCTGGCCCTTGTCGGCAAGGGGGTGACCTTTGATTCCGGGGGGCTCGATATCAAGCCCGGCTCCGGCATGCGCATCATGAAGAAGGATATGGGCGGTTCGGCGCATGTCATTGCCTTGTCGCAGCTCATCATGAGCGCGAATTTGCCGGTGCATCTGAAACTCTACGTGCCGTCTGTTGAAAACGCCGTAGCCGGCAATTCCTTCCGGCCGGGCGATATCCTGACCAGCCGCAAGGGGCTGACGGTCGAGATCGACAATACCGATGCCGAAGGCCGCCTGATCCTGGCGGATGCCTTGGCGCGGGCCTGCGAGGAGTCACCCGACCTGCTGATCGATTTCGCGACCCTGACCGGCGCGGCGCGTGTGGCGCTGGGGCCGGAGCTGGCCCCATTCTACACCGATGATGAGGACATCGCCGACGCCATCGAAGCAGGGGCATCCGAGTCCGGCGACCCGGTCTGGCGCATGCCGCTCTGGGACCCGTATCTCGCCGATTTGAAAAGCCCGATTGCCGACCTCGTCAATTCAGGCGGCCGGTTTGCCGGCTCGATCACCGCAGGCCTGTTCCTGAAACAATTCGTCGAGGCAAAGAGCTGGACCCATTTCGACGTCTGGGCATGGCGGCTCGGCAAGTATGGCCGTCCGGAAGGGGGCGCGCCTTGCGGCCTGCGGGCGGTGTGGCATATGCTCCAGACACGGTACAAATGACACGCAAGAGGTGAGATGATGTTCCGGAAATTCTTGCTGGCCCTGATGGCTCCCCTGTTTGCAGCCTTTGCCGTTGCCCAGACGTCTGACATGACCCGTGTGCCCGCTCAAATCGATGCGGCGGCGATCCCGCTGTATGACGGGCAGGCGCCCGGCTCGGAAGGCAGCGAGGTCGAGGAAATCTGGACGGATGTCGGGACAGAGCGCTGGGTACGGAATGTGACGCAGCCCACGCTGCTGCCCGTCCTGCCCGATGAGGGGACGGCCACCGGGGCGGCGGTCATTGTTATTCCGGGCGGCGGTTTCCAGTTCGTGTCCATCGACAATGAGGGGTATCCGATTGCGGAATGGCTGGCCGATCAGGGCGTGGCGGCCTTTGTGCTGAAGTACCGCGTGATGGAAACGCCTGCGCCGGAAGACGAGTTCGCGGTTCACATGCAACGCATGTTCTCGCCGACCCCGGAAACCGAGCCAATCGATGTAAGCACGGGGATTCCCCTTGCTGTGGCAGATGCACAAGCCGCGTTGAAACTCGTCGAAGCGCGCAGTGCGGAGTGGGGGATCGACACAGGCCGGATCGGCCTGCTGGGCTTCTCCGCCGGCGCGATCACAAGCCTTGGCGTGGTGCTGGATGACAGCGATGCGCCGCATCCGGATTTCATCGGCTACATCTATGGCCCGATGACAGCCGTGGAAGTTCCAGGCGATGCCCCGCCCCTGTTTGCGGCCCTCGCAGCCAATGACTCGCTTTTCGGAGATCAGGGGTTCGGGCTGGTCGAATCCTGGATGGGCGCAGGCGGCTCTGCCGAACTGCATGTCTATGAAAGCGGGGGGCACGGCTTCGGATCATACAAGCGCGGCGTGACGGCCGATGGCTGGTTCGATCAGTTCATGCGTTGGATGACCGCGCGGGGCTTGTTGGAGACTGCCGAGCCGGAATGACAGGCGCCGGGCGCATGTGCGCCCTGACGGGATCAGTCGACGATTTCGGGGCTGAGCACGCGCACTTTCGACAGGCGGATCGCTTCGCGCACGCGGCCACGCAGGACCAGCGTGTCGATATTTTCCGGATCGACGGCCATCGCGGCGTCAATATCGGCCATCGCAAGGTTCAGCTGATCGAGATTGAGGTGCGCCTCGGCGCGCAGCTGGCGGGCAATCGCCATGCTCGGCGCGAGGGTGAGGGCGCGGTCGAGATCTTTCTTCGCTTCGGTCCAATTGCCCAGCATCAGGTTGGCGCTGGCTCGGTCGACCAGAAGGTCCGGCACGCCGGGTTTCAGTTTCAGGGCATTGGTGAAGGTCACGATCGCGGCTTCCGGCGCGCCAGCCTGGAGCCAGGCATTGCCGGACTGGATGAGATACTCCGCGCGTTGCTCCATTGAGCCGCCATCGACCGAATTGGCCAACTGTTCCAGCCGGGCCGCACCTTCATCAGGGCGCCCGAGCGCGATCAGGGCGAGCGCCGTACACTGGCGGGCATTCGGGCGGTTGCCCTGATAAATCCAGGCGAGGCCATCCTCATAGGCTTCCTCGGGATCCACTTCGATCTTGGCGACGCAGGCTTCCAGCCGGTCGGCTTCCCGGGCTTCAATCGTCGCGCCAGCAGACTGCGACATGGCCAGGGAGGCGATAGCCAGGGCAAGGATGGACATGGATCAAGCGCTCCGGAAACTGTAGTACGGGTCTTAGACCCGACAGGAGCGGCCAGCGCAAATGACAGATACGACATCTCTGCTTTTTGTTTTCGGGCTTGGTTACAGCGCCTTGCGCCTGGCCAGACGCTTGAAAGCTATCGGTTTCCAGGTTTCTGGAACCGTCAGGAGCGAGGAGAAGGCAGCGCGCTTGCGCGCGGAAGGCATCGCGGCGCAGGCCTGGTCCGGGGAGGGGCTGCCCGACATTCCGGAAGGCGCGCACTGGCTGGTGACATTGCCGCCGGATGAAGGAGGATGTCCTGCGGCGCGCGTCGCGACATATTCCGAGCCCGGCGCAGCGAGCGTGACTTACCTCTCGACCACGGGCGTCTACGGAGACCTTCGCGGCGGGTGGGCCATGGAATGGAGCCAGGTCCATCCGGGGTCAGACCGGGCGAGGGCGCGCGTGCTGGCAGAGCGGCAATGGATGGACGCCACCGATGGCGCGGCGCGCATTGTGCGCCTGCCGGGCATCTATGGGCCGGGCCGCTCGCCCTTCCAGAAACTGAGAGAGGGAAGGGCCCACCGCGCGGTCAAGCCGGGGCAGGTCTTCTCCCGTGTGCATGTGGACGACATTGCCAACGGATTGGAGGCGCTGGTTCAGCGGCCACATCTGCATGGGATTTTCCATCTGTGTGATGACGAGCCCGCGCCGCCGCAGGATGTGACGGCGTTCGCGGCGACTCTCCTCGGCATTGCGCCGCCGCCGGAAGTCCCGTTCGACGAGGCCGGGCTCAGCCCGATGGCCCGCAGTTTCTATGCCGAATGCAAGCGGGTCTCCAATGCGCGCGCGAAAGCAGCGCTTGGATGGCGGCCGGTGTATCCGACCTATCGTGAGGGGTTACCTGCAGTATTGGCTGCAGAATGCGGATCGGATTGAAAATTTTTTTGGTCTTTCCCTCCACTTTCGCGGGATTGTGGTAAACTCCCTTTCAGGGTGTGGCCGTGACGAATGTTCGTCAGCTTCTGGCCACAAGAGGGACGAAAAATGAATTCACGACATTTGCTGCTTGCGGCAAGCCTGATCGCGTTATCCGGCTGCGCGTACACTGACAAGTTTGGAGGCTCGGAGGAGCCGGTCGCGGCTGAAACCGCACCTGCGGCTGACACCGAGATGAGTCTGGCCGAGATCACCGAGAAAGCCGGGGCGCCATTGTTCGACGGCATGGGGGATTTTCATCGCCCCATCACCACGTCGAATCCATATGCGCAGAAATATTTCGACCAGGGCATGGTGCTGGCCTTTGGCTTCAACCATGCCGAAAGCATCCGCTCTTTCCGGGCGGCCCAGACGCTCGATCCGTCCTGTGCCATGTGTTTCTGGGGCGAGGCGATGGCCACCGGCCCCAACATCAATGTGACCAGCAAGGGCAGGGCCGTGATGTCGGACGCAGACCGGCAGGCGGCCTTTGCGGCGATCGCACGGGCGCAGGAACTGGCAGGAACGGCCACACCGGAAGAACAAGCGCTGATTACGGCGATGGCGGCGCGCTATAATGGCGATCCGTCCACCTCGCGTGAGCCGCTGGACATCGCCTATGCCGAAGCGATGGGCGACTATGTGACGGCACATCCGGCGGATGATGATGCCGCGGCGATGTATGCCGAAGCCTGGATGAACACGATGCCGTGGGATTACTGGTCGGCTGATGGGGCACCGAAGCCGGAAACGGTGAAAGTGATCGAGTCTCTGGAAGGGATTATTGACCGGTCGCCGGAGCATCCGCTCGCCCTGCATCTCTACATCCATGCGGTGGAGGCGTCGCAAAATCCGGGGCGGGCCGAGGATGAGGCCGACCGCCTCGCCAATCTGGTCCCCGGATCGGGCCACCTCGTGCATATGCCGGCGCACATCTATTGGCGCGTCGGGCGCTATGATGATGCGGCCAAGGCCAACATTACGGCGGCCTCCGTGGATGAAGACTATATCGCCCAGTGTAATGCGCAGGGTTTCTATCCGGCGCTCTATTATCCGCACAATATCCACTTCCTCTGGGCGGCTGCCAGCATGTCTGGCCAGCAGGACATGGCCATCGAGGCCGGGCAGAAAGTGGCCGACAATGTGCACATGGAGCAGATCGAGCAATTCCCGACCGTGGAATTCTTCAAGACGATCCCGCTCCTGTCACTGGTGCAGTTCGGACAGTGGGAGGACATCCTCGCCGCAGAGCAGCCGCCGGAGTCGCTCGATTATTCGAACGCCATCTGGCGCTATGCGCGCGGCGTGGCGGCAGCGCGCACGGGCGACATGGAGAGCGCGCGTGCGGATCGCAAAGTGCTGGCCGGCCTGAAGGACAGTGTCCAGATCAGTTTCCTCGATACGTCGGACTATCCGGCCAGTGTGTTGCTCGGTATTGCCGATGCGCTGCTGCAAGGGGAAATCGCGATGGCGGAAGGGAGCCCCGATCAGGCGATCCCGCATTTCGCGGCGGCCGTCGCGGCGCAGGATTCGCTGCCCTATATGGAGCCGCCCTTCTGGTACTATCCGACGCGGCAATCCCTGGGCGAGGCATACATTGCTGCCGGTGAGTTCGCAGCGGCCGAAGCTGTCTACAAGAAAGACCTCGAAGACTATCCCCGCAATGGCTGGTCAATGTCCGGCCTCGTCAAGGCGCTGGAAAGTCAGGACAAGTCTGATGAGGCGGCTACGGTCCAGGAAAAATTCGACATTGTCTGGCGCCATTCGGACGTCGAACTGGACGGGTCACGGCTTTAAAGCGCGGCCCATAAAAAAGCCCCCTCCGAGCGGAGGGGGCAGGTCCAAGGGATCGTTTCTCGCGATTATGCGGTGACGGAATCGCTCTGGCGCTCGTGTTTTCCTTCGCAGATTTCCTCAACGATCTTGGCGTTGAAGTCGCCAAGGTCATCCGGGGAGCGCGAGGTTACGAGGCCGCCATCGACGACGACGGACTGGTCTTTCACAATGCCGCCGGCATTCTTGAGGTCCTGCTGGATCGCCTTGAAGCCGGTCACTTCGCGACCGTTCACAAGGTTGGCCGAAATCAGGATTTGGGGGCCGTGGCAGATCGAGAAAACGGGTTTCTTCTGGGCGAAGAAATCCGAGACGAAAGACTTCGCCTTCTCATTGGTGCGCAGGGTATCCGGGCTGAACAGGCCGCCGGGAATAAGCAGCGCGTCGAAATCTTCGGCTTTTGCCTCGTCGAGAGACAGGTCGACCTGGTATTTGTCGCCATGTTCACGGTGCTGGTTGGCCTGAATGAAGCCCTTTTCGGCGGAGACGATTTTCGTTTCGCCGCCGGCTGCTTCAATGGCTTCCTTCGGGCTGGTGAGTTCGATTTCCTCAAACCCGTCAGCGGCGAGGATTGCCATTTTCCGGCCTTGTGCGCGTTGGTTTGACATAGGGCATGTCTCCTTGATCTGGTGTGGTCACCGCGCTGCGACCTTTGGTGGGGGAGCGCGGGCGGACGGAACAGCCCGTCCTGCACAAGATCAATGACTGGCCGGGGCCATCGTTCCGATTAACTCGCGGAAAGGTCAGGCCCTGGCGGCGATGGAAATGTCGGCGCAGGTCGTTTTCAACCGGGCAATGTCCTGATCGCGGGAGAGACGGTGGTCGCCATCCTTGATCAGGGTAAAGACGACATCCTCGCTCGTGATCGATTCGACCAGCCGTTCGGCATGTTTCCAGGGCACATCGGCATCCTGCATGCCCTGAAGGATGCGGACGGGGGTATTGAGCTTGATCGGTGCGTCGAGAATTTGCCAGGTGCGCCCATCCTCGATCAGCGCGCGGGTGATCGTGTAGGGCTCGTCATAGTCGGATGGGCGCAGGGTGAAGCCTTGGTCCATGATCTCGGCCTGCGCCTCGGCGGAGAATTCCGGCCACATCAGCTTTTCGGTAAAATCCGGCGCGGGGGCGATCAGGACAAGACCCGCCACGCGGGCAGGGCGGGCCAAGGCGGCGAGCAGGGCCATCCAGCCGCCCATGCTGGACCCGACGAGCACGATCGGCCCGGTGCTGTGTGCGTCGATGGCGGCGAGCGCATCCTCGCGCCAGGCCGAGATGGTGCCATCCTCGAAGGCGCCGTCCGACAGGCCATGCCCGGAATAGTCAAAGGCGAGGAAGCCATGCCCGGCCTCGGTGGCCCAGGCTTCGAGTTCGGTCACCTTGGTGCCGCTCATGTCGGATTTGAACCCCGACAGCCAGGCATAGGTGAGGGGCGAACGGGTCGGGGCCGAGGCGCGATAAGCGAGGCGGCGACCCTCGGGAGAGGTGAAATAGGTCGTTGTCATTCCTCTCCCGTTCCGTCATCTGTCTCGCCTGTCAAGCGAGTGGAGGGATCACGCCTTGCCCGATTTTCCGGATCTGACTGGCAAGACCATTCTCCAGGTGGCCCCTGAACTGTCGGCCGGCGGGGTCGAGCGAACCGTGCTGGAAGTCACCGAAGCCATCGTGAAGGCCGGCGGCCGCGCCTTGCTGGCCAGCCGGGGCGGACGTCAGGAAGCGGCCTTCGAAGCCCTGGGCGGTGAGTTGTTCCGGATGGATGCCAAATCCAAGAATCCGATCACGCTGAAACTGAATGAAGGCAAACTGAAACGTCTGATCGCGCGCGAAGGGGTGGATCTTGTCCATGCCCGGTCGCGCGCGCCTGCCTGGAGCGCCTATTGGGCCGCCAAAGCCATGGGCGTGCCGTTCGTGACGACCTATCACGGCGCCTATTCCGGCAAGACCAAGCTGAAGAAACGCTATAATTCGGTCATGGCGAAGGGCGATCTCGTGATCGCAAATTCGCAATGGATCGCCGCGCATGTGCAGACCGAACATGGCGTGCCATTCGAACGCGTGGTGACCATTCCGCGCGGCGTCGATCTTGAGGCATTCGATCCGGCGGCTGTGCCGCTGGCGCGCGTGAAGGCGGTCCGGGACGCGCTGGGCCTCGCGGATGATCCGCGCCAGATATTGCTGCTGCCGGGGCGCCTGACCGAGTGGAAGGGGCAATTGATCGCCATCGAGGCGCTGGCCATGCTGGCGCCGGATGAGCGCGACAAGCTGGTGCTCGTGCTGGCGGGTGACGCGCAGGGCCGCAATACCTATGTCACGCGACTGGAGCAGGCCGTGGTTTCGCACGGGCTCGACCGGGGCGTGATCATGTCCGAGCACATCACCGACATGCCGGCAGCCTATCTGGCGAGCGACATCGTTCTGGCGCCCTCGGTGCGGCCGGAAGCCTTTGGACGCGTGGCGGCCGAAGCCTCGGCGATGGCCCGTCCGGTGATTGTCACCGATCATGGCGGTGGGCGGGAAACCGTGATCGAGGGCGAGACCGGCGCGCGGGTCGAGCCGGGCAATGCCCAGGCGCTGGCCGGGGCAATCCGGGCCCTGCTGTCCGTCGGTCCCCTGGCGCGCGACGGCATGGGCCGGGCGGGCCAGGCGCATGTTCGACAGCATTTCTCCAAGCAGGGGCTTCAGGCGGCGACACTCGGAGTCTATAAGACCTTGCTGGAGTAGGGGAAATCGAGGGTCGTATGGCAAAACCGGTGAAACCGGCAAGTCCCGTCAATCCGGGCGCAAAAGCCCTGAATGTGCTGGTGATCAAGCTCAGCGCGCTGGGCGATTTTGTGCTGGCATTGGGCGCGATGAAGGCCGTGCGGGAAATGCACCCGAAAGCGCGCATCACGCTGTTGACGACGCCCTTCTTCAAGGAATTCGCCGAATTGTGCCCCTATGTGGACGCGGTCGAGACCGATGGCCGGCCGGACGGCATGAAGGCCACGGCGGCGCTCATTACCCGTATCCGCAAGGCGAAATACGACATCATCTATGATTTCCAGACCAGCGGTCGCACGAAAAATTATTTCACCGCGCTCAGCAAGACCGGCAAGGCACCGCTGTGGTCAGGCCATCACGAAAAAGCGGCCTTCTTCCATGACAATGGCGAGCGGGGGACGATGCATTCCATCGACCGTCTGGCCGAGCAGCTGGAAGTGGCAGGCGTGGCACCGGGCGGGCGGTGGCTCGGCAATACGGCGCCGAAGCCGGACCTGTCATGGGTGCGGCCGAAATTACGCGATGCCCCGCGCCTGCAGCCGGCCTATTTCAGCATTGAAGAGCCTTACATGCTGCTGATTCCGGGGGCCTCGGCTCACCGCGAAGCCAAGCGCTGGCCGGTTGAAAACTATGCCGAACTCGCAAAGCGCGTGGCTGATGCGGGCGTGACGCCCGTCATCATTGGCGGAAAGGCGGAAGGCCCGCTTGCGCACGAGATCGTGCGCAAGGAGCCACGCACCAAAAGCCTGACCACCCGCACGGACCTGTTCCAGATCGTGGGCCTGGCCGAGAAAGCCCTGTTCGTGGTCGGAAACGATACCGGCCCGATGCACATGGCGGCGATTGCCGGCGCGCCGGGGGTGGCTCTGTTTGCCCTGACAGAGAGCAATCCGGACCATGCCGCCCCGCGCGGCGACAAGACGATCATTATCAATTCCGCGCCCACGCTCGCTGAACTCAGCGTCGATGATGTCTGGCAATCGGTCAGAGCGCTGGGTGTGCTGCCATCTTGACGGGCCGCCGGAAGTATAGAATGCCCGTCCGCCTTGAAGATGCCTGCATTAACGGGCATATTCAGGCATTCTTGAAATAGCGAAAAAGGAGATTCGCCATAGCTCGCAGACCAGACACCGGTGGACCACAGAAATCCACTGGCCCACGTATCAATGATGACATCCGCGCCGCCAAGGTTCTCTTGATTGATGAGAACGGCGAAAAGCAGGGCATTATGCCCCTGATGGCCGCAATGGATGCAGCCCGTGAAGCGGGCATGGACCTGGTTGAAGTTTCACCGAACCAGGAAGTGCCGGTCGTCAAGATTCTCGACTATGGCAAGCTCCGGTTCGAAGAACGCAAGAAGAAGGCGGCTGCGAAGAAGAAGCAGAAGTCTTCCGAACTCAAAGAAATCAAGATGCGCCCGAACATCGACACGCATGATTATGGCGTGAAGGCAAAGGCGATGGCGCGCTTCTTCGAGGCGGGTGACAAGGTGAAGGTCACCCTGCGCTTCCGGGGCCGCGAAATGGCGCACCAGCATCTCGGCATGGAATTGCTGAAGCGGGTACGCGATGATTTCGACGAGACGGCCAAGGTCGAACTAGAGCCGAAACTCGAAGGCCGCCAGATGACGATGGTGCTCGCACCGCGCTGATTTCGGCGCCAGCTGATCCAGCACGATAAGCCGGACGGGCCACAAGCCCTCCGGTTTTTTCGTATGTGGCATGCGGAGAGACAAGGCCGCAGGTAAAGCTCATCGAGGAGGAGAGCAGGTTGCGACCCTGCCTCTACCGCCTGCCGGGACGTGTCAGGTCCCCATCCCGGCAAGGTTACTCACCAGGATGACCTGAACAGAATGCCCCCTGCGGGGCCCTGTCGGATTCAGGACGTCATATCTGTAACAGTCAGATGAAACTGGCCGGGGAGAGCGGTGGCGGCTCCCCCGGCCATTCAGGCCCTATTGACCCGCCTTGATGAAGTCTCGCACGTCGTCGGACAGTTTCTTCCCGTCGCTTTCGGCGAGGTACATCATGTGGCCCGCATCGTAATAGTCGAACTGGACGCGGTCGAGCACGACGCCATTCTTGCGGAGTGCCATCTCGGCCCCGAAGAAGGGCGTGGCGAGGTCATACCAGCCGGACGCCAGCAACACACGCAGCTCGGTATTCTCGCGCATGCCCTTGCCGAGCCAGGGCGTGACATTGACATAGGCCGGCCAGCCCTGCTGGCTCGTGCTCCAGTTCCACTGTGATCCCGGTTCGCCAGTCAGAACCTTGTAGGGGCGGGTGAAGTCCACTTCGAGTTCGCGGGTGAGATAGTCATTGATGGCGGCGACATAGGCGACGTCCATGCCATAACCGGACGGATCATTCTCTGGCGTCTCGCCCGTGCCTTCGCTGTCGACGCCTTTATAGCGGCTGTCGAACCGGCCAACCGTATAGCCTTCACGGCGCAGGAGTTCCTTGCGGAAGCGGTGCGGATCAACGCGCAGATTGGCGAGGCGAATCCATTCCGGCGACAGGCCGATGAAATCACTCATTTCCTGCGCGATGCGGGTCTCGTCAGCTTCGCTCAGGGTTGAGCCACGGATCAGGGCAGGGGCCAGCGTATCGGTGGCATAGGTGCGCGCGTCTTCAATGAAGGCGTCGAAATCATTGTTCCATTTCGCCTTGTTGGCCTTGCCGTGATGCCAGGCGGTTGCGGCTTCGGTGGGGAAGAAGGCGAGGTGGGCGGTGTCATTGCCCGGTGCGAAACGGGCGGTCTGGAAATCCAGGATGGCGGAAATCAGGATCACGCCATTCAGGCCGATGCCGTTCCAGCCGCCCTGCAGCTTTTCGGTCAGCGCCGCCGCGCGGGTCGTGCCATAGCTTTCCCCGGCGAGGTATTTCGGGCTGTTCCAGCGGCCATTCTCGGTCAGCCAGATACGAATGAATTCGGCAATGCTCTCGGCATCTTCATTCACGCCGTAGAATTCCTTGCCTTCAGTCTCACCCAGCGGGCGGGAATAGCCGGTGCCGACCGGGTCGATGAAGACAAGGTCGGTCACATCAAGCAGGGAGTTTGGATTGTCCCGCATCGTATAGGGCGGCGCGCCGACATCGGAGGCATCGGACGGGGTGATGACCTGTTTCGGCCCAAACGCGCCCATGTGCAGCCAGAGCGAAGCCGAGCCCGGTCCGCCATTAAAGACAAAGGTGACGGGCCGCTGGGCGGCGCTGCTCGTGCTGGTATCGACATAGGAAACCGAGAAGACCGAGGCGGTCGGCTCGTCCTTGTTGTCACGCAGATAGGTCTCCCCGGCGACGGTCTTGTACTTCACCGTCTTGCTGCTGATGCGGAGCGTATGATCGGAGGTGAAGCTTTGCGCCTCCGGAATGTCGGGCGTCTCTTTCGCGCCGTTTCCATTGTCTTCGGCAAGGCCGGGCAAGACGAGAATCGCCATGCAGGCGGCGAGGATAAGTGTGCGCATGAAAACAGCCCCTGAAACTTTATAACACTTCGCGACTTTATCAGGGGAAGAGGCGAGGGCAAGCCATCGGCGAAATCGCCTGCAGTATCAGCATATCCGCCTCTTGATTCTCTCTCCCTGATCCGTCATAAGCCGCCACTTCCGAGCGGTTTGGGCGAACGGCATGCCCTCCAGCTCATGAACCCTGGGCCGCCTATATGGTGTGAGCTCGACGACAGGAGAGATGAAATGCCGAAGATGAAGACCAAAAAGGCCGCTGCAAAGCGGTTCAAGATCACGGCAACCGGAAAGCTCAAGCACGGCGTCGCTGGTAAGCGTCACCGCCTGATGAGCCACAATTCGAAGTACATTCGTCAGAACCGCGGCACGAAAGTCGCCTCTCACGCTGATGTCGCACGCGTTGTGAAGAAATTCCTGCCTTACGGCCTTTAGGCCCGTATCCTTCAAGATCTTGATTTAGGAGGCCTAAGATGCCCCGTTCACGTAACAAAGTTCCCGCCCACGCTCGCCACAAGAAGATTCTCAAGCAGGCAAAGGGTTTCCGTAACCGCCGCAAGAATACGTTTCGCATCGCGCACCAGTCCGTCTGGGAAGCCGGTCAGTACGCCTATGTCGGCCGTAAGGTCAAAAAGCGGAAGTTCCGCTCGCTCTGGATCCAGCGCATCAATGCAGCTGTCCGCATCCATGACGACGAGATGAACTATTCCCAGTTCATCAACGGCCTGACCAAGGCCGGGATCGAAGTTGACCGCAAGGTCATGTCCGACATCGCCATCCGCGAGCCGGAAGCATTTGGCGCCCTGGTCAAACAGGCCAAGGCTGCCCTCGCTTAATCTGCCCGCAAGGCACAAGTGACAAAGCCCGGCCCTCAAAGCCGGGCTTTTTCTTTAAGGGCGTTTGCATGCGGGCGCGAAGCGCCTAAAAAGCCCGCTGGAACAGCAAAGGGAAGCGACCCCCGTGTCCGATATCAGTACGATTGAAAAAGAGGCCCTTGCGGCGATAGAAGCGGCGGGGGACCTGACCACGCTGGACGATGTGCGCGTAGCCGAACTGGGCAAGAAGGGCCGCGTGTCCGGCCTTATGAGCTCGCTGGGCAAGATGAGCCCGGAAGAGCGCAAGGAAAACGGCCCGAAGCTGAATGCGCTGAAGAATCGCGTCGATGCCGCTGTCCGCGCCCGCAAGGAGACGCTGGAAGCGGCGGCATTGGAGGCTCAGCTGGCCAGCGAGACGGTTGACCTGTCCCTGCCGGCGGCGCCGGGCCCGAAAGCCGGCGCGCTACACCCGGTCATGCAGGTGTTCGAGGAAATTGCGGCTGTGTTCGGCGACATGGGCTTCACCGTGGCCGAAGGTCCGGACATTGAAGACGACTGGCACAATTTCACCGCGCTGAACTTCCCCGAAGGCCATCCGGCGCGTGAGACGCACGACACCTTCTTCATGCAGGCGCAAGAAGGCGACGCGCCGAAAGTGCTGCGCACGCACACCTCGCCGGTGCAAATCCGCACCATGATGAGCCAGAAGCCGCCGATCCGCATTCTCGTGCCGGGCCGGGTCTACCGGAATGACTGGGATGCGACGCACACGCCGATGTTCCACCAGGTCGAAGGCCTCGTCATCGAGAAGAACATTCATATGGGCCACCTCAAAGGCTGCCTGATCGATTTCGTGAAGGCATTCTTCGAGGTGGATGATGTCGAGGCGCGGTTCCGTCCGCACTTCTTCCCGTTCACCGAGCCGTCGGCCGAAATGGACGTGAAATATACCCGCAAGGGCGAGACGATCGAGATTGGCGCTGGCGACAGCTGGATGGAAATCCTCGGCAGCGGCATGGTGCATCCGAATGTGCTGCGCAATTGCGGGATTGATCCGAATGAATATCAGGGTTTCGCCTTCGGCATGGGCGTGGATCGTCTCGCCATGCTGAAATATGGCATGCCGGACCTTCGCCCATACTTCGAGGCCGACCCGCAATGGACCCGCCATTACGGCTTCTCGCCGTGGAGCACGCCATCCGTCAGCGGCGGATTGAGCTAGGGAGCAGGGGCATGGGTACCGGCAACAAAGTGGAAATGCTGATTGCGATCTGCGCGGTGCTGACCAGCGCGATCGCCGTCTTCATTGCCTGGGACCAGGGTCGCGTGATGCGGGCCCAGCAGCATGGTGCGGTCTATCCGGTCGTTCAGATCGAGGGCTTTGTGTCGTCGACTGCTGAAACGGCGTCGATGGGGCTTCGCGTCTCGAACAGCGGCGTCGGGCCAGCCTTGATCGAGCGGGTTGAGATGTTGAAAAATGGCGAGCCCGTCGAAAGCCTCAAGCCGTATGTCGACCAGTTTCCACCCGGCTATCAGCAATCCTGGGCAAGTTTGATTGGCCGGGCCATTGCACCGGGCGATGAGATTATCCCGCTGAGGGTCGACTGGCCCCTCGATGCCGTTTCAATCGTACAACGCGACGCGGCCGCTTTGGCCTGGAGCGAGATGGATGTGGAGATCTGCTATTGCTCGGTCTTTAACAAATGCTGGACCGCGATAGGTCGAGAGATGGGACTGAGCATCGCGCGCGCCGAACGTGTGAAGCGCTGCGAACGTAGCGAAACAGATGTATTCGAGGCCCTGGCGAACTATGCGCACACGCCCGAAACCAATACGACCGCTGAACTGGAATAGACGATGAAATTCACCCTGTCCTGGCTGAACGACCACCTCGCCACCAAGGCGACGTTGGACGATATCCTGGCCCTGATGCTGCAGGCTGGCCTCGAAGTGGAGGAGGTCATCGACCCGCGCGAGAAGCTGGCGGCCTTCACCGTCTGCAAGGTCAAGGCGGCAGTGCCTCATCCGGATGCGGACAAGCTACGCGTCTGCACGGTCGATACGGTTGATGGCGAAAAGCAGATCGTGTGTGGCGCGCCAAATGCCCGCGCGGGCATGACGGCTATCTATGCGCCGCTCGGCACATTCATTCCGGGGCTCGACTTCGCGCTCGACAAGAAGCCACGCAAGATTCGCGGCATCGAGAGCTATGGCATGATGTGCTCCACCAAGGAGATCGAGGCGGGTGAGGACCATGACGGCATCGCCGATCTTGACGACTCCCTCCCGCTCGGGATGCCGGCCGCCGAGGCGCTCGGCCTGAGCGATCCGGTCATTGATTTCGAAGTGACGCCGAACCGTCCGGACTGGCTGGGCGTGCAGGGTATCGCGCGGGACCTCGCCGCGGCCGGGGCAGGGCGCTTCCTGCATGTCGAAGTGAAAAAGGTGGCCGGTACCAAGGCCTGTCCTGTCGAGATCAAGCTCGACGCGCCTGAAGCCTGCCCGGTCTTTGCGGGCGCCGTCATTGTCGGCGTGAAGAATGGTCCGTCGCCAGATTGGATACAGCAGCGCCTGAAGGCCGTCGGCATTCAGCCCAAATCCCTGCTGGTCGATGTGACGAATTATATCTCGCTTGACCGTGCGCGCCCTCTGCATGCCTATGACGCAGCAAAATTGTCTGGCCCGGTTGTGGCGCGTCTTGGCCGCAAGGGCGAGAAGCTGGAAGCGCTCGACGGCAAGACCTATCCTGTCGGCGAAGAGATGTGCGTCATTGCGGACGACAGCGGCGTGATTGGCCTCGGCGGGGTGATGGGCGGGCAGTCCACAGCCGTCTCCGACGAGACCGTCGATGTCTTCCTCGAAAGTGCCTGGTTTGACCCACTGCGCACGGCGCGCACCGGCCGCGCGACCGGGATTCATTCGGATGCGCGCTATCGTTTTGAGCGCGGCGTGGACCCGCATAGCTGCATGGACGGGCTGAACCTCGCCATTGCGCTGATCGTGGAATATGGCGGCGGGGTCGTTTCCAAGCCGACACTTGCCGGTGAGGCGCCGGTCAATCCGAACAAGGTGACTTTCTATCCGGCCGATGTGGAGCGTCTGACGGGGCTTACCGTCAAGCCCGCTGATATGCGCCGCATGCTGAAAGACCTGGAGTTCAATATCGAGGACGCTGGCGACGCCTGGTATCTGCGCCCGCCGACCTTCCGGTTCGACATGGAACAATCGGCTGACATCGTGGAAGAAATTGCGCGTCTTGTCGGGTTCGACCAGTTGCCGACGGCCTCCCTGCCTGCGCCCAAGGGCGGCGTGAAGGCGATCACCACGCCGATGCAGGCGCGTGTGCGTGCGGCCCGGCGGGTGATGGCGTCACGGGGGTTCCTGGAAACTGTCAGCTGGAGCTTCATGGCGAAAGCCGATGCGGCCCTGTTCGGCAAGATCAATGAGGCCCTGGCGGTCGCCAATCCCGTGGCCAGCGAACTGGACTATATGCGCCCCTCCGTGCTCGGCAATCTGGCCAAGGCCGCCCAGCGCGCTGCCAATCATGGCGAGCGCGGCGTGCGCCTGTTCGAGGCCGGGCCGATCTATCTGGGGGACGGGCCGAAAGACCAGCGCAGCGTCGTGGCCGCGCTTGTGCGTCCGTTCAATGAGCGTCACTGGCAGGGTGCGCCCGAGCCATATGATTCCTTTGATGCCAAGGCAGATCTGTTCGCCGTGCTGGAGGCCCTCGGGCAGCCGGGCGAACGCTTCCAGGTCGCCGCGCCCGCGCAGCCGCACTGGCATCCGGGGCAGGCGGCCAGCCTGAAGCTCGGCCCGAAAGTGACCGTTGCGCATTTCGGCCAATTGCATCCGGGTGTCCTGAAACAGCTGGACGTTGACGGACCGATGTTCGGCTTCGAACTGAATCTCAATGCCCTGCCGCAGATGAAGGCGAAGACCACCAAGACCAAGCCGGTCTTCGAGCGTGCCGAGCTGACGCCGATCCGCCGTGACCTCGCCTTTGTGGTGGATCAGTCCGTCCCGGCCGCAGATATCGTGCGCCATGCCCAGGGCGCCGACAAGAAGCTGATCTCGAAAGTGGACGTTTTCGATGTCTATGAAGGCACCGGCGTGCCGGAAGGGCAGAAATCGGTCGCGTTTGAGATGACGGTCCAGCCGCAGGAAAAGATGAAGGATGAAGACATCCAGGCCCTGATGGACAAGGTGGTCGCGTCGGTCGCCAAGGGTACGGGCGGCGTGCTAAGAGGCTAGCTATCAGGAAACCGGCTGCGAAGGTGATGAATGGGGCTGTATCGGTGGTTGCATAATGAGCTGGTGCCCGAGGCCCGCAAGTCCGGCATCTCGGTTACCAACTGGATCATCATCAGCCTTGTCCTGGCGAGCTTCCTGTTCCTGGCGCTTGAGACCGAGCCGACCCTGCTGGCCGTTCCCGAATGGCGTATGGTGTTTGACTGGTTCAATGTCGGGGTCGTCATTGTCTTCGCCGTCGAATACGTCCTGCGGGTCGCCATTGCCGGGCTGAGGCCGGAATATGCAGGCTTCACCGGACGGCTGCGTTATGTCACACGCTTCTATTCCATCGCAGACCTTCTGGCCTTCCTGCCAGAGCTGATCGTGATGGTGGTTGGCGGGGGCATTCCGCTGATCGCATTGCGTGTCTTCCGCCTGTTCCGCCTGATCAAGATTGCGCGGTTCGTGCCGGCGTTTGATGTGCTGGGCGCGGCCATGAAACGGGCTGGCACGCAGCTTCTCACCACGCTCGCCATGGCGCTGGCGCTGGTCTATGTCGCGGCCGTGCTGCTCTATTTCATTGAGGGCGTGGGGCAGGGGCGTGAGGAGTTCGGTTCCATTCCACGGGCCATCTGGTGGTCCATCGCAACGCTGACCACGGTTGGCTATGGCGATATCTATCCGGTCACCGTGCTGGGGCGGATCGCGGCGTCGGTGATTGCGATAGCGGGGATCGGGGTGGTCGCATTGCCGGCGGGCGTGTTCGCCAGCGCCTTTTCGGATGAGCTGCGCGAGCGGCAGTTGCAGAAGCTTCAGGACCGCGTGGAGGCGGCAGAAGCGCAAGCCGGCGCTGCCCCGGAAGAGAGCAGCGCCTGACGCGTTTAATCCTGGGCTTTTGAGCCGTTGGCCTCGGACTGGAGCATTGTGTACCGCTCGATTCCGATGCGTTCGATCAGGTCGAATTGCGTTTCAAGATAATCCACATGCTCTTCCTCATTGTTCAGAATCTTTCCGAACAGGTCGCGGCTGCCATAGTCGCGGATGCTTTCGGAATATTCCATTGCGTCCTTGAGCAGGGGGATGGCGTCGTTTTCGAGCTTCAGGTCGCATTCGAGGATTTCGTGGACCGATTCGCCGATGCGCAGCTTGCCGAGGTCCTGCAGGTTTGGCAGGCCGCCGAGGAACAGGATGCGTTCGATCAGCCAGTCGGCATGTTCCATCTCTTCGATGGATTCCTTGTATTCATAATCGCCGAGCTTGCTGACACCCCAATCGTGCAGCATGCGCGAGTGCAGGAAATACTGGTTGATCGCCGTCAGCTCGTTCTTGAGACATTTGTTCAGAAATTCGATGACCTTCGGGTCGCCTTTCATGGGGAGCTCCTGCGCTTTGGATTTCGTATGGGCCAGCACCTAGGGTGATTGTGTCATGGGATCAACAAAAAATCCAATGAAAACAATTGCATATGAAAGTGCGACACAGTTGCAGCCGCGTCTCTAAACGGTGCAAATCCGTTTCATTCGGTTTCACACCGTCCAAAGGGCCAGCAATTTCAGGGGGTGAGCGCCTATTCGGCCGCGATCAGGGCCGGGCTGACCGGGCGCTGGTCCATCTCTTCGGAGATGATCTCGCCGATGGAGCAGCTGCATTTTCCGCACTGGAACTTGCACCCGTGATGCGCCTGCACGGCTTTGGGGCTGCGGGCCCCGGCGTCGACGGCGGACCGGACGCTCTTGCAGTTGATACGGTTGCAGACACAGATGATCATGAGAACCATTTGCACGACACTGCGAATGATTGTCAATCCGGTTTTTGCGCTTTGTTGCAGAAGCGGAATGGCCGCCGGGCCTGATCTCAGGCCTCGGCGGTGTCATCCCATTGGAACACGTCTTCAAGACCGACCTGGAAGACCCGCGCAATGCGGAAGGCGCTCTCGAGGGAGGGGGAATAGCGGCCCTGTTCAATGGCGATCACCGTCTGCCGGGTCACGCCGATCTCTTTTGCCAGGGCCGCCTGGCTCATGCCGTCATGGGCCTCGCGCAATTGCTTCACGCGGTTGAGGATAGGGGGGCGTTTGGCCATGAATCAGGTGCCCCGGCGGTAGAACAGGATGGTCAGGACATATTCCGTCACTTGCGAGGCAATCAGGCTGCCGACCGCGATGTGGAAGAGCAGGTTTCCATCTGAATTGATGTAATAGTGCCAGAGGCCCGCAAAGATGCCGAAACCGAGCACGTATCCGGAGATGTTCCCGGCGCGGCGGAGCACCTGCTTGTCGCGCTCATCCTCGGTATCGTCGGCGTCTTCAGGCGAGAGGCTGGCAATGATTGTGTGGCTGATAATGGCGCCGACGACCAGCATGAGTGTGGCCCCGCCGATCAGGCCGAGGGTGGGCGGCGCCGTCTCGCCCAGCGCCTGCGACATCTTCCAGACCCTGGACACATACCAGACCCCGGTCAGGCTGATGAGGAGGCCCATGATCCAGGCCGATTTTTCGTGAAAAGACATTGTTGGAATTCCTTTGCATGTCAAAAATTTCTTACACACCCTATATGGTCAAATATTTTTGACATGTCAAACATTTTTTACTTTCTGGGCGACAATCTAATTGACGGGCTCGATCAAAAGTTGTCGAACTCAGCGCTACCGTCTATCTACCGGAAAGCGGCCAATGCAGGACATTGAAGTAAAAATATTTGCTGATTTGAATAAGCGAATTGCTGAGGCAACAGCGGCATTTTCTGATTTAGCGAATGCTCCGGGTAAACTCACGATAGATAATGAAAAGATAGTCCGTAGGGCTGTAAGACTAATGGTGGAGTGCTGTAGCGCCTTGGAGCTGAAATCAGCTGTTGAAATTCTTAGTACCCGAATTGATAAAACTCCGCAGACTGTTGAAATGTGGGAGTTTGTTCAGGATGTGTTTCGAAATGCGTTTGAAGAGCAAAGAGTATTTCGTGTAGACGGCACGAATATTCATTATCTCGTGACTGAAAAGCCCTTCGGAGAAGCCGTTTCTTCACGGTTCCAGTCATGTGAAGATGACATAGAGTGGGCTAGTCGTTGTTTGGCTTTTGGTCTTCCGACAGCAAGTGTGTTCCACATGATGAGAGCCGGCGAGAAGGCTGTTCAGGAGTTAGGTATCGAGCTAGGCGTTACCAACGTTGATAAGGAGTGGGGAAAAATTCTTTCCGACATGGATGAAAAAATCCAGGGCATGGAAAAAAATAGCGTTGAGCGCGCGCGGTGGGCGGAGGCGAAGCAAAATCTCTGGAACGTTAAGGAAGCTTGGCGCAATCCTACAATGCATCCAAGGCGTCGTTATACTCAGGAACAAGGCGAACGAGTATTCGAGGCGATGAAGATTCTCATGCAAAGTCTTACGACACTAGTTTAATAGCTCCAGCACAGCTTCTAACCGATCCGCTTGACCGGAGCCCGTGTGGCCTCTAGGTCCGGCGGACCTGTTTTCACTCCAGCATGACTGACATTTCCGATGACCGATCTCTCCACGCTCGCCCATTCCGCTAAGGCCTGGCCGTTCGAGCTTGCCCGCAAGCTGGAACAGCGCGTGGAGCAGCAGATCAAGGCCGGCCAGCGTGAGGCTGGCGACCCTGTCACGTTCGAGACCGGCTATGGCCCGTCGGGTCTGCCGCACATCGGCACGTTCGGCGAAGTCGTGCGCACGACGATGGTGCGCCACGCCTTTGAAGTGCTCACGGGCGGCAAATACACAACCCGCCTGATCTGTGTGTCGGATGACATGGACGGGATGCGGAAAGTGCCGCCAACCGTGCCGAACCCGGAAAAGCTGGAGCCCTACCTGCAACAGCCGCTGACAGCGGTGCCGGACCCGTTCGGCACGCATGATTCCTATGGCGCGCACATGAATGCGCGGCTCTGCGCCTTCCTCGACCAGTTTGGATTCGAGTATGAATTCCTGTCGGCCACGGAATGTTACAAATCCGGTCGGTTCGATGCCATGCTGCTGGAGGCCGCGCGGAAATATCAGGACATCATGGATGTCATGCTGCCAACGCTCGGCGAAGAGCGCCAGGCAACCTACAGCCCGTTCCTGCCGATCCATCCGGACACGGGCGAAGTGCTCTATGTGCCAATGAAGGCCGTGGACGGAGAGAAGGGGACCGTGACGTTCGAAGATGCGTCCGGCAAGGAATTCACGCTGCCGGTGACGGGCGGCCATGTGAAGATGCAATGGAAGCCGGATTTCGGCATGCGCTGGGCCGCGCTCGGCGTGGACTTCGAGATGTTCGGCAAGGACCATCAGGCCAATGCGCCGATCTATTCGAAGATCACCCGCATCCTGGGGGTGCGGCCGCCGGAGCAATATGTCTATGAGATGTTCCTCGACGAAAAAGGCGAGAAGATCTCCAAGACCAAGGGTAATGGCATCTCGGTCGAGGACTGGCTGAAATATGCCCCGGACGAAAGCCTCAGCCTGTTCCAGTTCCAGAAGCCGCGCGTGGCGAAGAAGCTCTATTTCGACGTCATCCCGAAGGCCGTGGACGAGTACCTGACCTTCCTTGAGAAGTATCCGGAGGAAGAGCCTGCACGCCAATTGGAAAATCCGGTCTGGCACATCCATTCCGGCAACCCGCCAGAAGAGACGACACCGGTCAGCTTTGCGCTGCTGCTGAACCTCGTCGCCGTGGCGAACCCGGAAGACAAGAGCCAGCTCTGGGGTTTCATCTCGCAATATGCGCCGGATGCCTCACCCGAGAAGAACCGCCTGCTCGATGAGCTGGCGGGCTATGCAATGAGCTATTATCAGGACTTCGTCCTGCCGCAGAAGACGTACCGTGCGCCGACGGACAAGGAACGCGCGGCGATGGAAGACCTCTCCGCCCGTCTCAAGGCGTTCGATGGCGAGCCGACCTCGGAGAATCTCCAGACGCTGACCTTCTCGGTCGGCAAGGAGCATGAGTTCGAGAATCTGCGCGAATGGTTTCAGGCGCTGTATGAAGTCCTGCTCGGCCAGAGCCAGGGGCCGCGCTTCGGCAGCTTCGCGGCGCTGTATGGTGTGGCCAATACGGCCCGCCTGATGGATGAGGCGCTGGCGCGGGACTAGCCTGCTGATTTCGTAACATGGCTTAAACATTCCTCTGCTCTAGTCTGGCCAGAGCCAGAGGAGCCTTTGCCATGCCTGCCATTCGCCTAGTCCTGATCGCCGGCATGCTTGCCACGCTGCCCGCCTGTCTTGCCACCAAGATCGTGACCGTGCCCGTCAGCGTGGCGGGCGATGTGGTCGAGGGGACGGCGAAGGGCGCCTATGCGATCGGCTCTGGGGTCGTGCACGTCACCGGGGACGCGCTGGACGGCTCCGAGGAGGACGTCAAGCTGAAGGTGAAGGTCAAGAAATTCGGCGGCGGCACCAAGACCTATACGCGTACCGTCGAGTCCGACGATATCGAGAAGACGCTCGAAAAGCTCGGCAAGAAGGGCACGATCATCGACGTGCAGGTCGAAGAGGCGGGGTAGGGGTCTACTCCGCCGCCGCGATCAGCGTGGTCTTTGCCTTGGGCAGCTTGCCCTCCGGCCAACCGGCCCAGAGCTCGGCCTCTTTCGCCTTGGCGACGTCCGCAGCAGCTTCCTTCACATGGCCATAGCCGCGAATGTCGTCCGGAATTTCGGCGAGGGCGACGGCGAGGTCATGGTTCTTCGCAGACAGTTCCTGCGCGATGCGGGCGAGGCCGGCGAGATAGTCGTCGCGTAGCTTGCGCTCCATACGGCGCTCTTCGGTGTAGCCGAACAGGTCGAACCGCGTGCCGCGCAGGCCCTTGAACTTCGCCATCAGTTTGAAGACCTGGAACATCCACGGGCCGAAATGCTTCTTCTTCAGATGGCCCTGTGCATCCTTCTTGGCGAGGATAGGCGGGGCCAGCATCAGGCGCAGCTTGCCGCCCTTGAACTGGCTGGCGATATAGTCGGCGAATTTCCCATCCGTATAGAGACGGGCGACTTCATACTCATCCTTGTAGGCCATGACTTTGTAGGCATAGGTGGCGGCCGCGCGGGTCAGCTTCTCGCCGAGGCTGGCGGCATGTTCGGCGGCGCGTACCTGGGCGACGATGTTGCGATAGGTCTCTGCATAGGCGGTGTCCTGATAGGCGGTGAGGCGCGCTGCCCGGTCGTCGATCAGTTCGTCCAGCGTCTTCTCTTCGATATGACCGCGCGGGTCATGCTGGGGCAGCAGGCGTTCCGGGTTCGCCGCCGCGATACGGCCGATATTGAAGGCAGACATGTTGTCTTCCACCTTGGTGCCGTTCAGGCGGATGGCGCGGTAAAGCGCGCGAAGGCTGATCGGGACCTGGCCCTTCTGCCAGGCAAAGCCGACCATGATCATGTTCGTATAGATCGCGTCATGCAGATAGCCGACCGCGAGGGCCTCGGCATCGAAGGCATCGAAGTCGCGGGCCTGGCGCTTGACGCGGGCGGCGAGAAGATCGCTCTCGAAACGTTTTGACCGATCCCGGATGAATTCGCTGGTCGGGGTGACGTCGGAGTTCGCATAGGCCGCGGTGCGGTTGCCATCCATCAGATTGAGGGCGTCGCCCCCGGCCGCGACGACGAGGTCGCAGGCGATGATGAGGTCGGCGCTGGCAGGCGGGACTTTCCCGGTCGAGATCATTTCCGGCTCGCGGGCGAACCGGATGTGGCTGAGCACGGGGCCGCCCTTCTGGGCAAGGCCGGTCATGTCGAGGCTGGAGGCCGCATGACCGTCCACATGGGCGGCCATGGCCAGCACGGCCGCGACCGTGGTGACGCCTGTGCCGCCGACGCCGGTGAACAGCACGTTCCACGGTTCCGACAGGCTCGGCGTTTCCGGCA